>ERZ1740060.24-NODE-24-length-172826-cov-12.500721_pt1 | contig 172826 bp, 168 predicted proteins | sample MGYA00581743_ERZ1740060 | MGnify/ENA primary metagenome ERZ1740060 (study PRJEB43018, sample SAMN04849235) | marine metagenome | isolation source: floating plastic debris | place: Pacific Ocean | collected 2008-08-27 | study: EMG produced TPA metagenomics...
GAACCCCTGTTACCAGGATGAAAACCTGGCGTCCTAACCCCTAGACGAACGGGCCCTAAGGTCGCATAATTGCGGATGCAAAAATACAACTATTTTTAAGTATTGCAACAGTTCCTGTTATTTTTTGGAGGGTTTTAGTACGCTTTCGCGAACAGTACCCTTTGTATTGAGGGCTTACCTGTAACCATACATGTGCCTTCCTCATTTTCTGCTGGAAAAGGGATGCACCTTATGGTAGCTTTGGTTTCATTTTTAATTCTTTCTTCAGTCTGCATCGTCCCATCCCAGTGTGCCGACACAAACCCACCTTTATCCTCAAGAACCCGTTTGAACGCTTCATACGAATCTACAGGAGTAATATGGTTTTCTCTGAAGTTCAATGCACGGTCATAAATATTCATTTGAATATCTTCTAGCAAACGTTCTACTTTTGGCACAATTTCATCAGCTGATATGGATTCTTTCTCCAGTGTATCACGACGAGCCACTTCAAAAGTACCGTTTTCCAAATCACGCTGGCCAACTGCCAAACGTATGGGAACGCCTTTTAATTCATATTCGTTGAATTTAAAACCGGGCTTGTGGGTATCCCTTTTATCAAACTTCACGGAAATACCCTTTGCCCGTAGGGACTTCACTACAGGTTCTACTTTTTCCGCAATTACATCCAATTGTTCCATACCCTTGTATATGGGAACAATGACTACCTGTATGGGGGCAAGTTTTGGAGGCAATACCAATCCATTATCATCACTATGGGTCATGATCAAGGCGCCCATTAATCGGGTGGATACACCCCAAGAGGTGGCCCAAACATAATCTTGGCTTCCTTCTTTGGTAGCGAACTTAACATCGAAAGCTTTCGCAAAATTTTGACCTAAAAAGTGTGATGTGCCGGCTTGTAGTGCTTTACCATCTTGCATAAGTGCCTCAATACAGAAAGTTTCTTCTGCTCCTGCGAATCGTTCGCTTGCCGTTTTCGTACCTTTTATAACAGGGACTCCCATATAACTTTCGGCAAATTCAGCATAAACGTGCATCATTTGTTCTGCTTCTTCCATCGCCTCTTTACGAGTGGCATGCGCCGTGTGTCCTTCTTGCCACAAGAATTCTGCGGTACGCAAAAACAATCGGGTTCTCATCTCCCAACGTACTACATTGGCCCATTGGTTCACCATTATGGGAAGATCGCGGTACGATTGAATCCACTTTCGGTAGGTATCCCAAATAATAGTTTCCGAAGTGGGCCTTACTATCAATTCCTCTTCTAGCTTAGCATCTTCGTCCACAACGATCCCGCTGCCGTCCTCCGCATTTTTTAGCCGATAATGGGTAACCACAGCACATTCCTTCGCAAATCCTTCAACATGACTTGCTTCCTTGCTCAAATAGGATTTGGGTATAAAAAGAGGAAAATAAGCGTTCTCATGGCCCGTCTCTTTGAACATACGGTCCAATTGTGCCTGCATTTTCTCCCAGATGGCAAATCCATAGGGTTTTATTACCATACAACCTCTTACCCCTGAGTTTTCCGCTAAATCTGCTTTTACCACCAACTCGTTATACCATTTGGAATAGTCCTCATTCCGACTTGTCAAATTTTTACCCATTTACCATAGTTTGGCACAAAACTTGTGACTTATTCATAGAAAATAATTGGTCAAAACTAGTTATTTTTAGTATGTTCAACAATAAAAATTGCGACATGATAAAGTCTTTACCTCATTACAAATTCCAACTCTTCCCGGTACTTTTGGTTGCCTTGGTCCTCGCCTCCTGTGGGTCGTATAAGCAAGCTTCGTACTATGATGACGACGATGGAATTTACGCCAGTAAAAATGAAACGGTACGTGTTGAAAAGAAAAATGCCCAGGCCGTACGTTCCGAAAATCAGGAAAGTAATATCTATGGCGATTATTTTGGGGATAAAGCCGAGGAATTTGGAGAAATTCTTGATGACGAGATTTTTACGGATGTCGATAATTACTCAAGCAATGGAACAATAGACAGCACCGCCGTTGGTGCCCAATTTGACTATTTTGACCCCAATAACAGTAACAGTTATGTTGGTAATACGGCATGGGGCGATAATCCCAGTAACGTAACCATTAATGTATATGACAATTGGGGTTGGGGTGGCTTCGGATGGGGCTGGAATGACCCCTGGCTTTGGAATGGATGGGGATGGGGTGGCTTCGGATGGGGCTGGAACAACCCTTGGGTCTGGAATAGATGGGGCTGGGGCGGCTTTGGCTTCGGAGGATTCGGATTCGGATTCGGTGGCTTTGGTTATCCTGGTTTTGGATATGCAGGATTTTATGGCCCATATTATGGAGGATTTTATGGTCGAGGTGGATTTAATCGAGGAATCGCTTTAAACCGGTCCAGAAGAGGCTATTCGAACCAAACGATTCCCGGTACTTCTTTACGAACTGGAAGATCAAACCTGGCCTACTCTTCCCTGAGAACCTCAGGCACACGAAGCAGAGCTGGTGTTTCCCGTTCTAGCAATACTGGCAGGTCCAGTGCTTTGTCCTCAAGAAGCAGCAGAACCTACAGGAGCGGTACCTCAAGAAGAAGTGTAAGCGCGGATGCCGTTTCCAGAAATAGAAACTATAGAACTAGCAGAAGTACGAGAACTTCTCCAAACTATAACTCCAATTCCAGGACAAATCGGTCTTATGGCACTTCGCCCAACACCAGTAGAACGTACAGGAGTGGGAGCACAAACAGAAGCAACTCCAGATATAGCTCGGTTGGCAGAAGTACACGTAGTTATCAAAGTAGAACTGCGCCTAGAAGCAATAACTACGGGCGATATAGCGGTAGTTCCCGAAGTTCAGGGTCGTACCGAAGCAGTGGTAGCTCCCGAAGTTCTAGTGGCTATCGAAGTTCAGGTAGCCGTAGTTCAAGAAGCTCCGGCAGTTACAGAAGTTCAGGCGGCAGTTACAGAAGTTCCGGTGGAGGTCGTTCTTCTTCGGGAAGATCTTCCGGCGGACGTGGCGGACGCAGGTAAAACAAGGTTTATTACCAAAGTTTCTTTATCGACAAACTAAAAAAAATTGAAAATGAAAAGAGTTTTGACTTTTATCGTAGTACTGTCATGCACCTTTGTAAGTGCCCAAAATATAAATGACGTATTACGGTACAGCATAGAAGAGACCCAAGGGACAGCAAGATTTCAAGCTATGGGTGGTGCATTTGGAGCCTTGGGCGGTGATTTCTCGGCCATCCAAGTAAACCCAGCAGGTTCAGCGGTGTTCAATTTTAGCGAATTCTCCATAACCGGTTCCAATTACAACCGGGACAATGAAGTACTGTTCGGAAATTCGTTGAATTCCACCGATATCAATTCAGTAGAGTTAAATCAGGTCGGCGGCGTTTTTGTATTCAAATCATCGGATAGCCCTTGGAAAAAATTGGCCTTAGCTTTTAATTATGATCAGGTCCGTAATTTTGACAACGAATTTTTTGCCTCTGGAAATACAGTACAAGGGATTGATAATTACTTTCTGAATTTTGCCCAAGGGGTTGAGTTGGGACCCTTACGCGTTCAGGACGGGGAGTTCATCGAAGACGCCTATCTCGATATCGGTTCTTCCTTGGGTTTTGGTGCCCAACAGGCATTCTTGGGATTCCAGGCAGGTCTCATTGAACCTACCATAGACGATGATACCAACACCGCCTACTTCTCAAATGCGCTTTATGATAGCGTAAATCAAGAGTATATACAGAGTACCTCTGGTTATAACAGTAAGTTTACATTGAATTTTGCTGGACAATATCAGGAAAGTCTCTATATAGGGGCTGCGGTAAACTTTCATTCCGTATTGTTTGAGCAATTGACGCTTTTGGATGAAAACGGATATGACCCAGATTCGCCCGTTCAATTCACCACATTTGATAATTTCTTGCGTACGGAAGGCTATGGGTTCTCATTCAGTGTAGGGGCAATAGCCAAATTGAACGAGGCCATTCGAATTGGGGGCAGTTACCAATCTCCCACATGGTATGAATTAACGGATGACACGTCCCAAAGAATCAACTCGACCCTGGCCGTTTCCGATATTAATTTCATCGATTTCAATATTGTTAACCTATTTGAGGACTATTCCATTAAAACGCCATCCAAAATAACAGGGAGCGCTGCAGTAGTTTTTGGCAAGGATGGGCTGATAAGCTTCGATTATGGGTATCAAGACTTTTCCCAAGCTGAGCTTACTCCGAACCTGGACCCTAGTTTTGCCGCCGAAAACGATTTTATCGCCAACACCTTGGGAGTTGTTAATAGCTACAGGATCGGTGGCGAATTCAGAATCGATCAAGTAAGTCTCCGAGGTGGGTATCGCTATGAAGAAAGTCCGTACGAAAATGGCGAGATTATAGGGGACTTAATCGGATACTCGGGAGGAATCGGTTATAACTTTGGTCCTAGCCGATTGGATTTGGCCTTCGTTCGAACAGAACGGGACGTAAATGAATTGTTGTTCACTTCAGGTCTTGATAGCTCTGTTGATATCAACCAAATCAACACTAACATTACCTTGAGTTATAGCTTCAAGTTTTAACCGAACAAAAAGAAAAAGTTTAGCATGGCCAGGAAGTATATCCTGGCTTTTTTGGCATTATCTTACCAGTGAGAAATGTCTACGTACCGATCGTGCCACGAAAACGCCCTCAACATCTCTATCATAATCCAGTCGAAACCAGTAATCTGAAGAAGGCAGTTGCCTACCATTGAAAGTTCCATCCCATCCCAACGAATTCACATCCAATTGCTTTAAGAGCTTTCCAAATCTATCAAAGATAAATACGCTCGGATTGGTCAAGGTTTCAACACCCAGCACATTCCAATTATCGTGGATTCCATCGCCGTTGGGCGTAAAGAATTTAGGATAACCCACGACCAAAAACTCAATCGGCTCTGTAGTACCACAACCATTTTTATCATTGATAATGACCGTGTTTATTCCCGGAGGGACATCAAAAAATTGAGGTTCGTCCTGAAATTCCCCTCCGTTGATGGCATATTCAAAATCCCCATTGCCCAACGCAACAATTTCTATGTTGTAGGGGTCGGTTTGATCGCTGTTGACTAAATCATCGATTACCCGTACCTCGTCCAATTGAGGAACCCCAAAAAATGTAATCAGGATATCGTCCGTAATGACGGTTGCAAAAGTAGTCTCTATCGTGACACGATATCGCCCTGAATTGGGACTGGTCACCGTAATTTCAGTTGCACCAGCGCCTGTGGCCAATACCTGATCGTAAGTTCCATCATCTTCCACATCAACTTCCCAGGTAATGTTGGAAATATTTGGTCCTGCCGGGGAATTCAATGCGCTGAGAACAATATCCGGGTCACCCTCGCAAGCGATGATATCGAAGCCCAAGAACTGATCGCGAAGGGTGCAATCCAGCGCCGTATTTTGGTCGGCATCTACCGAAGACCCTGTAAACGTAAGAGAAAACGGTTCGGAATCACCATTAAAATTTGTGTTGAAATTATTGATGAACAAATAGTAAATTTCACCGGCTTGTACATCCAACCACTCGTCATAAGTATTTTGACTCGCTCTTACAAAAGGGGCCCCGACCTGACCACTGATAGGATTCACCCCTATTCCGGTAAAACCGGTATCATTTACTTCGTAGTTACATCGAATGGGCTCTAGGGAACCACTACTTATCGTAGTACAGAAATTCTGGCCCAAAGTTTGGTCGAAAGGTCCATAGAGTGCAAAATCCAATTCTGAAGTGACGATACCTCCCGGAGTGACCGGCAGCGCTTCTAGATCAAAACCAATTTGCCCGTCGGTGCCTGCCCGAAATACATACCAAGATGTGTTGTTTTCAATATTTGCTGAGGCCACGCTACCTTTTTCCAAACATCCGGTTTGGGTAATCACCATAGGGTCAAAATCGTCTATGTCGCCGCTGCCATCGGTAGCGGATAATATGGGCATGTCCGCACATACCGGGATAGCGGTCCTACAGTCCGGAGAATTTTGTGCGTGCACCCTAAACAAAAACAAAGGAAAGCAACAGATAGCGCAAAATAGGGCTCTCATAGGGTATGGGGCTAAAGGTTATGCTGTATTTTACATTGCTATAACTGATTTTGACCGCTTTTTAGTATGCTTTATCCCAAAAAAAGTGCAGTTAATCGATAAAATACACGGAATTTATTCGTTCTCAAGGTCACCTCGAACATAAAGACCTGAACCCCCATTCGTTTCAACTAGAGGAGATGGAAATTATGGGTAAATCCGAAGCCAAGACCCACTTCTCTTCGACTTAACACTATTTTATGCCACTAAACTAGTTCGAACCATCATACTAATTAGGTGTATTATGTATATCTTTGCTCCCTTGAACAAGAAAGTAATGAGACTAGAAAAGGCCTTGAACGACCGCTATGATGAACGTGGCGATAACCACATAGGATCAGCTCCAGAAACCCCACTGCGGGATGATGCATTTGTCCTTTCTGATGAAGAAAAAATAAAACGCATCCAGGCGAGCGTAAAGGATATTTTGGTGACCCTTGGTTTGGATTTGACCGATGACAGTTTACAAGGTACTCCAAAACGGGTGGCAAAGATGTTTGTGAATGAGATTTTTGGAGGTCTTCATCCTGATAAAAAACCAACTTCGAGCACCTTCGATAACAAATATAAATACGGGGAAATGTTGGTGGAAAAAAATATTGTGGTATACTCCACCTGTGAGCACCATCTACTTCCCATCATAGGACGGGCGCACGTCGCCTATATTTCTAACGGAACTGTTGTAGGACTATCTAAAATGAACCGTATTGTGGACTATTACGCCAAACGGCCCCAGGTTCAGGAGCGCTTGAACATACAGGTGGTTAAGGAGCTTCAGCGCGTTCTGGGGACAGAAGATGTGGCCTGTGTTATCGATGCGAAACATTTATGCGTAAATTCCCGGGGCATTCGCGATATCGAAAGTAGCACGGTAACCGCAGAATACGGTGGCAAATTCAAGGAAGAATCCGTTCGCAGCGAATTTTTGGATTACATCAATCTGGATACCGAGTTTTAACGTTTTCCATATACATGCAGCTCTACAAAAACCAACCGCTACAGGTCCATAACTCACTTACCGGAAAAAAAGAGGTATTTCAACCTATAAATGAAGGTCACGTGGGCATGTATGTTTGCGGGCCTACCGTTTACAGCAACGTTCATTTGGGCAATTGTAGAACCTTTATGTCTTTCGATATGATTTTTCGATATCTCAAACACTTGGGATATAAAGTAAGATATGTACGCAACATTACGGACGCTGGGCATTTGGAGAATGATGCTGATGAAGGAGAGGACAAAATAGCCAAGAAGGCGAAATTGGAACAAATTGAGCCTATGGAAGTGGTTCAGCGGTACACCGTGGACTTCCATAACACCTTACAGCTTTTTAACCTGCTCCCGCCCAGTATTGAACCTACCGCCACGGGGCATATCATAGAGCAGATTGAAATCATAAAGGAAATTCTGGACAAGGGTTTCGCCTATGAGATAAATGGTTCCGTTTATTTTGACGTTCAAAAATTCAATCTGGAGCATGAGTATGGAAAATTGAGCGGAAGAAAACTGGAGGACATGATCGCCAATACCCGTGAACTCACAGCACAGAGCGAAAAAAAGAATCCACAAGATTTTGCGTTGTGGAAGAAAGCTGATTCGCATCATATCATGCGATGGCCCTCACCTTGGGGTGACGGCTTTCCTGGATGGCATTTAGAATGTACGGCCATGAGCACTAAATACTTAGGCGAGACTTTTGACATTCACGGAGGTGGGATGGACCTTAAATTTCCACATCACGAATGCGAGATTGCACAAGCCGAAGCAAGCAATGGCAAATCTCCTGTGAACTATTGGCTACATGCCAATATGCTCACTTTAAACGGAAAAAAGATGTCCAAATCCACTGGAAACAATGTTTATCCCAATGAGATTTTTAGTGGGAACAATGATGTTCTCAGCAAGGCGTACGCTCCGGCTGTAGTCCGTTTTTTTATGATGCAGGCCCATTATTCCAGTATCTTGGATTTAAGCGATGAGGCCCTTAAGGCATCTGAAAAAGGATACCATCGTTTGATGGAGGCGATAGGACTTTTAAAAAATATCCCCGTGTCCAAAACGTCGGATTTTGATGTACGGGCTTGGCGCCAAAGATGCTACGACGCCATGAATGATGACTTTAACACCCCTATCCTGATTTCCGTCTTGTTCGAGGGGGTTAAACATATCAATCAACTAAAGGAAGGCAGCGAGAAAATCACCCTGGAGGACAGGAAACTGCTTTTAGAAACTTTTCATGGATTTGTTCATGAAGTTTTGGGTATAGAATCATCGGTATCTTCACAAAACGACTCGAATGCACTGAACGGGGTATTGGATTTGCTGATAGATTTGAGAAACCAAGCGCGTGCCAATAAAGATTTTGAGACTTCAGATAAAATCAGAGATGAACTAATAAACTTGGGCATCCAGTTAAAAGATGGCAAAGAGGGCACCACATATAGCATCAATTGAGTTTTTAGGGACCGAACGTATTTATAAATTTGCATGGATATGTCCTTAAAAAAAGTGCTTATCGCCCCTTTCGTACTTTTGGTCCGCTTATATCAGCTATTGATTTCCCCGTATACCCCAGCTACGTGTAGATACTCCCCTACCTGCTCCGCGTATACCCTGGAAGCTTTGAAAAAACATGGCTTGTTCAAAGGAGGTTGGTTATCCTTAAAACGGATTTTGAGTTGTCATCCCTGGGGAGGTAAAGGATATGATCCTGTCCCTTGAGCAATAGAAAATGTCCAAATCAAATCCTTCAAACAGGCAAAGTAGTTATATTAGTCCAAAATTTAACCTATGTATTTTTTAGGCTTCAATTGGAATCCTGACGACACCCTATTGAAACTGGGCTTTATCCAAATAAAGTACTACAATATGCTTTGGATAGCCGCTTTTGTAGCCGGTTGGTTCTTAATGAAGAAAATCTTCAAAAAGGAGAACAAGTCCATGGAAAAACTCGACTCACTTTTTATTTATGCTGTCGTTTCCATTATGTTGGGTGCACGATTGGGGCACGTCATTTTTTATGATTGGGATTACTACAAAAATCATCTCATTGAAATTCTTTTACCAATACGGGAAAGTTCAAATGAATCCCTTTTCGGAATTATCAATGGATATGAATTTACAGGTTTTACTGGCCTTGCCAGCCACGGGGCCACTATTGCTGCCATCTTGGGTATTTGGCTGTACTGTAGAAAATGGAAGGATATTAAAATGTTATGGCTTTTGGATAGGATGGTGGTCGTATCAGCGATAGGCGCCTGTTTTGTTCGCTTGGGCAATTTCTTCAATTCGGAGATCAATGGAAAGATAGTTGATGGTTCTTTTGCGTTCGCAACTCGTTTTATCCGTGATTCTGATGATATGCCTGCGTACAAAGCGATGTCCCTGACCGATACAAAAACACCAAGCGCGGCCTATAGGGCCATTGAGACCAATCCCGATTTTTCGGGAATTTTGGAAACTATCCCATATCGCCACCCTGCCCAATTATATGAAGCGGCAGGGTATTTAATTCTATTTGTCATTTTGTACCAATTGTATTGGAAAACAGATAAGGGAAATAAAACGGGCTTCCTTTTTGGCCTCTTTATGGTGGGCTTATGGACTATCCGATTCTTCGTGGAGTTTGTAAAAAAGAGCCAAGGCGGCTTTGAGGATTCTCTTGGAGATGCGTTGTCCACAGGCCAGTGGCTTAGCATACCCATGATTCTTCTAGGATTGTATTTCATGTTCAGACCAACGAAAGCGACTTAATCTGACTCTTATGCAAAGTGGTTTAAAGTTCATGTTGATGTTGCTGCTCACCCTGGCCTCCTGTAAGACTGAAAACAAACGGGAAATTAAGACAGAGGCCATCACATTTATCAAGGAAGGAGAGCTATCCATTTTTAGAAAGGATTCTTTGTTAACCAAACTGGACATAGAAATTGCAGATACCGAATACGAAACCCAGACTGGGCTGATGTACCGGGAAACCATGCTGGAAAACCAGGCAATGCTTTTTATCTTTCAGGATGTGGAAGTGCATTCTTTTTATATGAAGAACACCCAAATTCCCCTTGATATCATCTACATTGATGATAATCTTCGGATTGCCAGTTTTCAGAAAAACGCCCAACCTTTTAATGAGAAGGGACTTTCCTCCCAAGTACCGGTTAAGTATGTGTTAGAAGTAACTGCGGGCTTATCAGATAACTTAGGGTTATCCATCGGTGACCAAATTGAGTTTTCAAAAAACTAGATGATGTCCTACCTTTTAGAAGGTCAATCCACAGAACGCTTACTCTTTAGAAAAGTGGTTCAAGCTGATTTTGACTCTTGGTTGCCATTTCACGAAGAACCGTTGTCCTCACAATATTGGGAAGGCCTGCCGACTGACCCAAAGAAGGCGTGCAAACAGCAATTCGACCGTATTTTTGAGCGCTATCAAGAAAATCTTGGGGGCATGAACGCCCTGATTTCGCTTGAAGATTCTAAGTTTATCGGACTTTGTGGTCTTATGGTACAACTTGTTGATGCTAAAAAAGAACTGGAAATAGGATATTCCATATTACCTCAATACTGGCGTAACGGATTTGCTTTCGAAGCTGCCGAAAAATGTAAAACCTACGCGTTTCAAAATGATTTTGCCAAATCCCTGATTTCGATAATCCATATCAATAATGTGCCTTCTCAAAAAGTAGCCCTAAAAAACGGCATGCAATTGGATAAAACTACCTCTTACCACAATAACCCAGTCCATATTTTTAGGGTGAATCAACCATAATGCCTAAATTGAATCGTATCGATAAAATTTACAGCTGAAAACATGCCTAAGTGTTACGCCATCCTTGTCGATTTTCAGTCCTCAATTGACCACTTGGCCTCACAAATTCTAAAGGGAGAACCTAAAATGTATTTTGGATACCTTTCCGATAAAAATGGGGGTGTTTTTTCCAATTCTGAAATCGAGCGTTTTATTTGGGAAGAGGAACATCACGATATCCAAAAGCTGGAAACCGACCGATCCCAATCCATAAAATCCATGAGCAGCGGTGAACGCAAAAGAGTCCTGTTGGAAAACGTATTGGCGCAAAGTCCAGAGTTTCTAGTTTTAGTGAATCCCTTTGATAATCTGGATTCTACCTTTCAAAGAACTTTGCGTGAACGTTTGCTCAAGATAGCACAAGCCATACCAATAGTACAATTGGTCAATAGACTGAATGATATACTCCCAAACACCGATTATTTCTTTGCCTACGGGAGTAAAAGGCAACTGATACCTTTTCCCAATCAAATGGCGCTAGCAAACTCCATTTTAAAAAATGAAATTACGGATTGGGAACAGCGTATTCCCACGAGTACGGATACATCAAAAAAATACAACGGAAAAACTTTGGTGGTTTTCAAAAATGTATCGGTGAGTTACAATGGACGCCCCGTTTTGGATGGTATCACCTGGACCATAAAACAAGGGGACTTCTGGGAACTAGTGGGCCCCAACGGAAGTGGAAAAACTACGTTGTTGACCCTCATAACAGGCGATAATCATAAAGGGTATGGACAAGACTTGACACTCTTTGGACAAAAAAAGGGAAGTGGAGAAAGTGTTTGGGACATTAAGGAGAGTATTGGATATTTTACACCTAGTCTTATTGATCAATTTAGCGGATATCATTCAGCTCTAGATATGGTAATCTCCGGGTTTCATGATTCCGTAGGGTTGTATCAAAAACCATCAGATGCCGAGATACGGACAGCGACCGCCTGGCTCCAGCTATTAAATCTTGGGACCAAGACCAAGCTACTTTTTAAAACCTTGACAAGAGGGGAGAAACGTTTGATCATGTTGGCCCGGGCCATGATAAAACATCCTTCACTGCTCATTCTCGATGAACCGACCGCAGGATTGGATGATAAGAACGCCCGCATATTCATCGCATTGGTAAACAAGATTTCCGTGGAAAGTAGTACAGCGATCATCTTTGTTTCCCATAGAAAAGAGTTGGGACTATCTCCGAAAGCAACGTTTTCGCTAGAGCCAAAAAAAACAGGTTCTGTTGGAAAAGTTACCCTATCTTTAAGTTGATAAAACCCATATTATGTCGCATTCCAATCTGGATTTTTCTGAAAATCACTACAGACAACTTTTGGAAAAAAGCACTGACCTTGTAGTAAGACAATTTGCTGATATAAACCAGCAAAAGGGGTATCATGACCATCCTCAAAAGGAAGTGGAGAACTGGTTTGAGGAAGAATTGCCGGAAGAAGGCATGGACCCCAACCTTTTATTGGATGAAGTGGAAGAAAAGGTACTCAATACAGCAACGGGCAACCTAGGCCCCCACATGTATGCCTACGTCATGTCCGGCGGAAACCAAATGGCGATCATAGCGGAGCAGTTGGCGAACACCATCAATCAAAATCAAACCAAATGGCATTTGGCGCCGGCCATGAATGAAATTGAAAAGAGAGTTGTTCAGTGGACCGCAACAATGCTGGGGTTCCCAGATGGGGCAGGAGGTGTCATGGTAAGCGGTGGGTCTGCAGCCAATCTTACAGGTATGACCGTGGGGAGAAATCTATTTTTTGAAAAAGAAGAAGTTCGGAAGACCGGTCTTTTTGGCAAAAAACCTTTTGTAGTGTATGCTTCCGAAGAAGTACATAGTTGTGTGGACAAGAGTGTTGAACTCCTGGGCATTGGAACTGATCATCTAAGAAAAATACGGACCAACAGTAATTTTCAAATAGATTTGGAGGTTTTAAAAAAACAAATTGAAAAGGATTTGACCCTTGGATTAAGGCCTTTCTGTATTATTGGTAATGCGGGAACAGTAAATACTGGGGCCATTGATGATTTAGAAGCCCTGGCCAACCTTGCAGAACAGTATGGTTTATGGTTCCATGTGGATGGAGCTTACGGTGGTTTAGCGGCTGTACTGGAGGACCTAAAACCTCAATACAAGGGGATGGAGCGGGCCGATTCCATAGCCATAGACTTTCACAAGTGGTTGTATCAACCGTTTGAAGGAGGGTGTACTTTGGTACGAAGTTGGGACGGTTTGCGACGGACCTATTTTAAAAAAGCCGCTTATCTCGATACAGAATTGGCCAACGATGGCAATCGATTGGAATACAATGAGCACTATTTTCAGCTATCCCGGAATGCCAAGGCATTCAAGGTATGGATGAGTATTAAGGCCTATGGGATGAAACGCCTTAGGGCAATGATTCAAAAGGACATTGACCTTACCGATTATCTAAACGTCCAAGTTAGAGAATCGGAAGATTTTGAATTGGTTGCAGAGTCGAAACTGGCCGTTTCCTGTTTTAGATATGTCGGGAATATGACCTCTAAAGCGGAAATCGTTAATTTCAATCGCGAATTGATGCCACAGCTCGAAAAGGATGGGAGAGTGTTTATAATGGGTACCCAACTCCGGGGGGATTACGCCATTCGTGCCTGTTTTATTAACCATAGAAAATCTAGGGAAACAACAGACTATTTGTTGTTGGTCATCCGGGAAGTCGCGGAAAAAATGCTTGTTCAAAAGAGTCAATTGACCATTTAAGCCCATGCGGGAAGAGGTAATCAAGATTTATGATGAAATCATAGCGGCCAATCCCAATTTTGACCGTAAAGGAAAGACCATGCCCTATACCTCGGCCAATGGTCATATGTTTTCCCAAGTCAATAAGGATGGAGAGCTTGGGATTCGACTGTCCAAAACTGATACTTCAACATTTGATGTTCAATATGGAGCGCAACCCTTTTTATCTTACGACGCTATCATGAGAGAATATGTTCGGATTCCTCAAACCCTTTTGGATGACAAACAAAAACTCGGGTACTATCTTCAAAAGGGCTTCGAATATGTAATGTCTCTACCACCAAAATAAAGAAAGCCGCTAGGAAGCGGCTTTTCTATAACATTTTTTTCCCTAGGCCGTGGCTAAGGAACCTATTTTCTTTTTTAAGGCATCGAACATAATAGGTGTGGCAATAAACACGGAAGAATAAGTACCGACCAGTACGCCCACTATCATGGCAAACATAAATCCTCGTAAACTTTCCCCGCCAAAAACAAAAATGGCCAAAAGCACAATTAAGGTGGTGAGCGAGGTATTTAAAGTTCGACTCAAAGTACTGTTCAACGCCTGATTTATATTTTGTCCGTTATTCCAGCCTTTCAAGTTGACGATTTCCCGAATTCGGTCAAAAACAACTACCGTATCATTCAGCGAATATCCGATTACCGTTAGGATAGCGGCTATAAAAGCCTGGTCAATTTCCATATTGAAAGGCATAATTTTACCGGTCAATGAGAAAATACCCAATACGATCATAACATCATGGAATACCGCAATTACCGCTCCCAACGAGAACTGCCATTTTCTGAAACGAAGCAAAATATACAAGAATACTACGGCCAGTGAGCCAACAATGGCCAAAAAAGCGTTGTTTTTGATATCATCTGCAATGGTAGGCCCTACTTTCACAGACTGTAAGATACCGATGGATTTTTCTGAAGCTCCCACGGTAAAATCATCAAAAGAGGTTCCGTCAGGTAAGTACTTTTGGAGCGAAGTATACAATTTATTTTGTATTTCTGTGTCCACTTCAATGCCCTCGATGTCTACTTTGTAGGGTGTGGTCACTTTGATTTGGTTTGCTTCCCCAAAGGTCTTGACCTGCGTTCCACTGCCAAAAACTACGTTCAATTCAGAGGAGATTTCAGAAGGATTCACGACCTTTTCGAATCGAATTTGATAGGAACGACCTCCTATAAAGTCTACCCCTTGCTGCAATCCGTTGGTAACAAACAGGGAGAAAGCCCCTACTCCAACCAAAACAACCGAAAGGATATAGGCTATTTTTCGTTTGCCCAAGAAATTAATGTTCATATTCTTGAAAAGATTCTTGGTGATAGGTGTGGAAAATTCCAAGCTTCTGCCTTTTTTAGCAATGTAAGAGTCGACCATCAAACGGGTGATGAAAATTGCGGTAAAGAGCGATGTAACGATACCTATCAACAAGGTTGTGGCAAAACCTTTGATAGGGCCAGAACCAAAAATGAATAGAATAATCGCGGTTAATCCCGTTGTAATGTTTGCGTCTAAAATAGAAGACAACGCATTGCTGAATCCGTCAGCAACCGCCTGCGCTTTTCCTTTTCCTCGTGACAGTTCTTCCTTAATCCTTTCGAAGATAAGCACGTTGGCATCAACGGACATCCCAATGGTCAGAACAATACCAGCGATTCCCGGTAGGGTCAGTACTGCCCCCAAACTGGTCAACACCCCAAAAATCAATACAATATTGAAAATCAGTGCGACGTCAGCAAAGATTCCAGCTCTGCCATAATAGAAAATCATCCAAACCAAGACAAAGGCCATAGCGATTATGAAGGACATAAAACCGCTGTCTATCGCTTCCTGGCCCAGGGAAGGGCCAACTACTTCTGATTGAATGATTTCGGCAGATGCGGGCAATTTACCCGCTCGTAACACGTTGGCAATATCCTTGGTCTCGTTGACCGTGAACGTTCCGGTAATTTCCGAACGACCGCCCGATATAGGTCCTGTTGAGACCCCGGGTGCGGTATATACTTTATTATCCAGTACAATGGCTATACCCGTTTGATTGTTAAACGCGTCTCCCGTCAGTTTTTCCCATTCCTTGGCGCCACGTGTGTTCATGGTCATGCTCACCGCTGGTTTGTTGAACTGATCAAACGTATCTTGGGCGTCTGAAACTACATCACCGCTAATTCGAGGTACCCCGTCCCTATTGGACTTCAGGGCATATAATTCGGCGATTTCAACCTCTTTTGCCGGTCTCTCCCAGAGAAACTTGGTGAACTGAACATCATTTCCTAACAACCTCCTGATTTGTGGCATTCTCAAGTAGCCCCCAATTTCCGCGGTGTCCGACACCAAAACTCGGGCAATGGCATGACTTCCTGGATTGGCGGGAATGAGTTTGCTTAGCAGTGGATTTACTTCTGCGGTCAAATCCAATGAGTCCTGCGCCACATCGGAAAGCAAGGAATCAATTTCTGATTCTGGTTTGGATACTTCCTCTTCCTTCTCTTCTGGTTCTAAAATATCTTTCAAACGTTCATTGGCACTGATAAAAAAGGCTCCCAAACTTTGGTTGCTCTGGGGATAGGTTTCCCAAAATTCCAATTGGGCTGTGCTGGACAAGAGTTCCTGGGCCCGAGCTATATCCCGAGCACCTGGTAATTCAACTAAAATACGTCCTGAATTGCCTTCTCTCTGGATATTGGGCTGGGTTACCCCAAAGCCATCAATACGTTCGCGCAGAACTTCAAATGCAGAAATAATCGACTCGTCAATTTTTTTACGGATAATGGGCTTTACCTCATCATCACTCATCTGGAAATTGATGTCATCGCTCAAACCTTTGTTGGCAAAAATATCAGGAGAAGCCAACTTAGTCTCTCCCTTAATGTTGTCAAAAGCCTCAAAAAACAGTTCCAAATACGTGTTATCGCTGTTTTTGGAAGCAGTATCCGCATCGGCCAGAGCCTTGTTGAATACCGGGTTCTTTGTATTATTGGCGAGTCCTTTCAAAATATCCTTCACAGAAATTTGAAGCGTAACATTTATTCCTCCTTTTAGGTCAAGTCCTTTGTTCAGTTCCTTTTTCTTGGAGTCGTCATAACTTGTATATCCGAATACGGATGTGGGTCCTATGGAATCTAAATATGATGCTTCTAAAGCCTCACGCTTTGCTACATAATCTTCCTCTGCTTCCGAAATTTGACTAATGGCGAAGGTCTCGGCATCCTTTTCGAGTTTACTTGCGATAAACGTAAAGGATAACTGATAGATGCTCACCAAACCAAAAAGGATTGCGAAAAGCCTTATAAGTCCTTTATTTTGCATTGATTACTAAAATTTTAGAATTTTTCTTAAACAGCGTGCAAATATATCATTTCCCTTAAGATTTGCCAATAGATTTAAAGGGAATTGCAAGTGCTACGATTCGTACACACTGTTAAAATTGAGGTCGGGATTCCGAGTGAAGTGGGAAATCAAAACTAGTCGATTTCCCATATTTTGCACCCGAAACGATAAATCAGAATGACTTTGAAATATTACAATTGAAGAAGTCCGTTGGTCTTCCCTACGCCTTCTGCACTTTCATGCATTTTTGCTTTTTCGGCCTCACTTAATTCAATCTCAACAACTTTTTCGATACCATTCTTGCCCAAGAGTACCGGTACGCCTATACAAAGGTCTTGCAGTCCATATTCACCTTCCAAGAGTGTGGAACAGGGGAACATCTTCTTCTGATCACAAGCGATGGCTTGCACCAAGCCGGAGACTGCGGCTCCAGGAGCGTACCATGCACTGGTTCCAAGAAGCTTGGTCAATGTGGCGCCACCCACCTTGGTCTCTTCGACAACCCATTGCATTTTATCATCGGTCAAAAACTCAGATACCTTCAGGCTGTTTCGGGTAGCATGACTTATGAGCGGTACCATTCCCTTGTCACTATGCCCTCCGATGACCATGCCATCCACATCTGAAATGGGGGCTTCCAAGGCTTCTGCCAATCGGTATTTGAAACGGGCACTGTCCAATGCCCCTCCCATACCAATAATTCTATTTTTGGGTAAATCTGTTGTTTTATGTACCAAATAGGTCATGGTATCCATCGGATTGCTCACAACGATGATAATGGTGTTGGGGGAATGTTCCAATAAACTGGAAGCTACGGATTTTACAATCCCGGCATTGATTCCAATCAGTTCTTCACGGGTCATACCAGGTTTTCTGGGTATTCCTGAAGTAATCACTGCAATGTCACTGTTTGCGGTCTTCGAATAATCGTTCGTACTACCAATAATCTGCGTATCAAAACCGTTTAGGGAAGCTGTTTGCATTAAGTCCATGGCTTTGCCCTCGGCATATCCCTCTTTGATGTCCAACAATACCACTTCAGATGCAAAATTTTTCATGGCGATATATTCGGCACAGCTAGCCCCGACAGCACCTGCGCCAACAACAGTAACTTTCATGATTTTATGTTTAAATTTTAGTAGCGTCAAAAATAAAGCATTTGCCCCAGAAAAAACCTGACATTTTCCCAATTTAAAATAAAGTCAGTCACATAAACCAGGGTGCGTAAATTCCTGATAATGTTAAAAAAAAATGCAGTTTACCGAAGTATGTGAAGGTAATGCTACCATACATCGAATTTATGGCAATAGGATATCTCTTTTTACCGTTCTCTTAGTCCCAAAACTTACTTAATGCGCCTGACTTATGAAGAAGCTCTTTTCTTTGTTGTTCATCGTACTGATTATCGCTGTTAGCAACTGTACGGATATCCCAGAAAACAATGACCCCATTTTAGGGATATGGATACGAACAACTTCTGCCACTGAAGACTCCAAATCTACCGATCTTACCAAAGAAGAATGGATTTTTAATGATGTTTATTTAGGTAGATACCAAAGATATTCGGGAAACACCTTGGTTTTCTACACTGATTTCAAATGGAGTACTGAAGATGGAACCTACACCATCGTTTATTCGGGAACCGATATTGAAGAAGTCACTGTGAACCTTGAGGAAAGCAACGAGCCGGAAACTCTTTCGCTCGAAAATGGAGCTGTTTTCGCTACTAGAGAGTAGACGGAGACCTGCACTCTATGAAAACAGAACGCCCCAGCAAATGTTGGGGCGTTCGTGCTTTGTATGTTTTTGTGATTTCTAACGGAACCCAAAGTTGATTCCAAAAGTGAAGGTGCTGAATTCAGCGAAATTATATTCTGCATTGAGTCTAAAAAAGCCCAACTTTAGTTTTGTCCCCAAATTGGCGGCTACTCCGCTGGCGTTCTGGGAAATAGTAAATGGGTCGGTAATGGTAGTGGTCAAAAATGGTCCGGATGCCTCGTAAGTACCCAGTAAATCAATATCTGATGAACCGGTTATAAAGCCTATCCCACCATAAAAATTGATAACAGGTATTTTTCGTGTAGAAACCACGGCGCTAAAATTCCAGGTTCTAAAAGAAGCATCGATCCGTTGATTACTTCCATCAATTACCCCTGCCCCGGTAAAATCATAATCCCCGCTGAGGTTGGTATATCCAATTACAGCTGAAATGGCAACGGGCAGTAACTTATCCGCAGGCATCATCTTGGTAAAATCATACTGGACTCCAGCTCCGAAGAGACTGATTTCAGCTTCATCATCCAATTCAATTTTGGGCAAAAAGCGTGCTTTTACTTCCAGTCCTTTTATCAAACCCACGCTTGCTTGTATAAAACCTGTGGGAATAAAGTTAAAATCTTCCGCTGCTAAACCTGAGGGCAACTCAAATTCCTCTCTAAAAAAAGTGGTCTCATCTTCAACCACCACTATGACACCTTCAATGTCACCAAGTCCGGTAGATACCGACCTAGCTTGACCAGGATTAGTGACAAAGTCCAGGTTTTCATAGTCACTTGGGTCCAGAACAAAGCTCTTTTTATCATCCTTATTTTTAAAACCTGTCAAATTACCCACGATGGATATTTCAAAACCTCCCAATGGTTTGGCATCGGCTGAATTGTACCATCCGTTCGAAACGCTGTATATCGCAGCTTCAGATACTGGTGCCAGATAATCGTTGGCAAAACGCTCCGCATCATTTACACCGGAGATAAAGAGGTCGTTGAGGTCTTGGGCCATACCGAAAGTACCTATTGATAGGGCCACCATGAAAAAAAGTTTTTTCATTTTGTAAAATTTTTCTTAAAACTAAAAAACTCGCCGGGTAAGGGCGAGTTTTTGTTGTGAAATAATGGTTATTTATGCATCTATGTTAGCATATACGGCATTTTTCTCAATAAATTCCCTTCTTGGGGGTACCTCATCACCCATAAGCATGGAAAAGATTCTATCGGATTCTGTCGCATTCTCGATGCTTACTTGACGCAATGTCCTGAACTCAGGATTCATCGTAGTATCCCACAATTGTTCCGCGTTCATTTCACCGAGGCCTTTATATCGTTGAATTCCAGCGCCACCATTCATGGATTCTATAATTTCGTCCCGCTCTTTATCATTCCAAGCATATCTTCGTTTACTTCCTTTTTTGACCAAATACAGCGGTGGGGTTGCTATGTATACATGACCATTTTCAATAAGTTCACGCATGTACCGAAAGAAAAAGGTCAGAATCAAAGTTTCAATATGACTCCCATCTACATCCGCATCACACATAATGATGACTTTGTGATACCTCAATTTTTCCAGGTTCAATGCCTTGCTATCCTCCTCGGTACCAATAGTCACCCCTAAGGCTGTATACATGTTTTTGATTTCCTCATTTTCAAAAACTTTGTGCTGCATGGCCTTTTCCACATTCAGAATCTTACCTCGAAGTGGCAAAATGGCTTGAAAATTTCGATCTCTTCCCATTTTGGCGGTTCCTCCGGCAGAATCTCCCTCCACCAAGAACAACTCACAATTTTCAGGATCTTGATCGGCGCAATCCGATAATTTACCAGGCAATCCACCTCCGGTCATCGGATTTTTGCGCTGCACCATTTCCCGGGCTTTGGCCGCTGCATGTCTCGCTTGTGCTGCAAGAATCACTTTTTGAACCAAAGACTTGGCATCATCGGGATGTTCCTCGAGATAATTGGTCAGCATTTCAGAAACGGACTGGCTTACCGCGCTGGTCACTTCCCGATTTCCCAATTTTGTCTTGGTCTGTCCTTCAAATTGTGGTTCCGCTACTTTAACTGACACAATTGCGGTCAATCCCTCGCGGAAGTCATCTCCAGAGACCTCAAATTTCAACTTATCCAACATTCCGGACGAATCTGCGTATTTTTTCAAGGTAGTGGTCAATCCCCTCCTGAAACCCGAAAGATGCGTCCCTCCCTCATGGGTATTGATATTGTTTACGTAAGAATGCAAATTCTCGGTGTATCCGGTGTTGTAGATCATGGCCACTTCCACGGGAATCCCATTTTTTTCGCCTTCCATTGAAATTACACTTTGAATCAAAGGATCACGGTTACCGTCCAAAAACTTGATAAACTCCTTTAATCCCTCTTCCGAGAAAAACCTTTCAGACACAAATTCTCCCTTGTCATCCTTGTTTCTCTTATCCGTGAGTGTTATGGTTACTCCCTTGTTCAAATAGGCCAATTCACGCATGCGGTTGGCAAGGGTATCGTAATTGTATTTTGTTGTTAACGTGAAAATGGATTTATCAGGTATGAAGGTGACGATAGTACCCGTAATATCCGTCTCTCCCACACTTTTAACAGGGTATAGGGTTTTGCCCCTTTCGTATTCCTGTTCCCATATCTTGCCTTCTCTATAAACCGTAGCCTTTAAATGGTCGGACAAGGCATTTACGCAGGAAACCCCGACACCGTGCAATCCCCCGGAAACCTTGTAGGAGTCTTTATCGAATTTACCTCCGGCCCCTATCTTGGTCATAACTACTTCTAAGGCAGAGACTCCTTCTTTTTTATGCAAACCCACTGGAATTCCCCGACCGTTATCCTGAACGGTTATGGAGTTATCCTCGTTTATGGTGACACTTATGGTATCACAGTATCCTCCCATGGCCTCATCGATAGAGTTATCCACTACTTCATATACTAGGTGGTGCAAACCACGTGGACCTACATCACCGATGTACATTGAGGGCCGCATACGAACATGTTCCATACCCTCCAGGGCCTGGATACTGTCCGCCGAATATTGACTGTTTTTAGCTTCTTCGCTCATAAAAAATCGCTAAGTTATTTTTGAAAAATTCAAATCTTACAAATATAAGCAAAACCCAGTAAAATTAGGGTGTTGAACTAGTTTAAAGCCCTAAGTTATCAACAAGATTTTGTGGAAAAGATGATTGTGGGAAAGAGGTTATTGTAGAAAGATAAATAGGTCCTGTTTTAACTAAAATTACCATAGGGCGCACGTTCTTTTTATCGAGTTTATCCCAAGTAAAAAACTCTAAAAAAGTACCCTTAAAAGTTGCAGATTTTCGTGCATAACCTATTTTTGAGGTCTAAACAAATCTTAAAATCATGAAAAAAATTTTCATTTCACTAACAGTAATTGCAGGTTTTGCATTGTCGGTCAATGCACAGGATGGAAGCCAAACCGATAAAGGAAGCTGGCTTATTGAAGCCAATACAGGATTTGGAGGTGATGGGATAGCGGCCCATTCAGCCAATACAGGCTTTGGTCTTGCTTCAACTGGGGACAGCACCATTTGGAACATCGGCGCAGAAGGAGGTTATTTCCTCGCTGACGATTTGGCCATCAAAGCTGGATTGGGCTATGCGGATTTTGATGGAACCACCGTCTTCTCTTATAAATTAGGAGCAAAATATTACGTTATCAGCACTATTCCCGTGCAATTGGATATTACGGGCGCCAGTATTCAAGATTCCACTGAAGATCCTCTTTGGTTAGGTCTGCAAGGTGGTTATGCCATCTTTCTTACGGACCATATTAGCGTTGAGCCCGGCTTGCGCTATAACTTAAGTCTCAACGAAGATTTTTCGGATGACGGAATTTTTGAATTCCGGATAGGCTTCGCTCTCTTTTTCTAAATAACAAAAAGCCCCTTTTTAGGGGCTTTTTCAACTAATTAAAACGAACAAAACTTCATTTATCCACCGCACAAAACCGTTTTAAACTTACTTCACGTAGGCGTCATCATGCACGTGGGCAACAGCTCTACCTGAAGGATCGTTCATGTTTTTAAAGGCCTCGTCCCATTCCAAAGCTATTTTAGTACTGCACGCCACGGAAGGCTCTTGGGGAACACTCAAAGCTGCAGCATCCGAAGGGAAATGCCCTTCAAATATGGAACGGTAATAGTATTCTTCTTTTGTTGTTGGGGTCTGAATTGGAAATTTAAAGTGGGCATTCTCCAATTGCTCATCGGTCACTTCCTCTTCCACAAGGGCTTTCAAGGTATCTATCCAACTGTATCCCACTCCGTCAGAAAATTGTTCTTTTTGTCGCCATGCCACACTTTCTGGCAAATAGGACTCAAAAGCTTTTCGAACCACCCATTTTTCCATGCGTTCCCCATTTATCATTTTATCCTTGGGGTTGATACGCATGGCCACATCCATAAACTCTTTGTCCAAAAAAGGCACACGACCTTCAATGCCCCACGCTGCCAAAGATTTATTGGCACGAAGACAATCATACATGTGCAGTTTATCCAACTTCCGTACGGTTTCTTCGTGAAAGTCCTTTGGACTGGGCGCTTTGTGGAAATAGAGATATCCACCGAAAAGTTCATCAGCTCCTTCCCCAGACAATACCATTTTTATTCCCATGGATTTAATGACCCTGGCCATGAGGTACATCGGTGTGGAAGCACGGATTGTTGTTATGTCATAGGTCTCCAAATTATAGATAACGTCCTTTATGGCATCCAAACCTTCTTGAATGGTAAACTTAATTTCATGGTGGATCGTCCCGATATGCTCTGCCACTTTCTGCGCAGCAGCCAAATCTGGGGAACCTTCCAAGCCAACGGAGAACGAATGCAACTGTGGCCACCAAGCTTCTTTTGTATCATTTGATTCTACCCGCATCTGGGAATATTTTTTGGCAACAGCCGACGTGACCGATGAATCCAGTCCACCGGATAAAAGGACCCCATAAGGCACATCCGACATCAACTGACGATGTACAGCGGCTTCAAGAGCCATCTGGATTTCCTTGATACTGGTTTGGTTTTCCTTTACGGCCTCGTACTCCATCCAATCCCGTTTGTACCATCTTTCGAACTTTCCGGTTGAACTATGCAAACAATGCCCCGGGGGAAATAGTTCAATTTTGGAACAGACCCCTTCCAACGCCTTTAATTCAGAAGCCACATAGAATGTTCCATTTCTATCCCAACCTATGTATAAGGGTATTATTCCCATATGATCCCTTGCAACAAAATATTCGTCATTTTCACTATCGTAAATGGCAAAACCGAAAATTCCGTTCATGTCATCAACAAAATCGACCCCTTTCTCCTGATATAAGGCCAGGATTACCTCGCAATCCGATTGTGTCTTGAATTCATACTTTCCTTCAAATTGCTTTCTGAGTTCCTGATGGTTGTAGATTTCTCCGTTGGCCGCCAAAACCAATTTCCCATCTGCACTCAACAAAGGTTGTTTTCCAGAAGCCGGATCCACAATTGCCAACCTTTCGTGGGCCAATATTGCTTTGTCATCTGCATAAATTCCATTCCAATCCGGTCCACGATGTCTTACTTTTTTGGACATTTCCAAAAGTTGGGGCCTTAATTTCTCTACACTTTCCTTTACATCAAATGCACATACAATTCCACACATAGGATTTTCTTTATATAATGATGGTACAAAAATCATTCAATAATTTAAAAAATGAAATCAAAAAGTTCTTTCTGATTACATTTTATAATACTAAATGCATAAAAAATATAAAAAACTAATTAAAACATGCATAAACAATAATTTTACAAGCATTTTGAAAGCTTGTTAAATTTTAACGTCTCTTTATAAAAATAGCGGGGATTTACCCCCTAGTTTTGGGCGATAAATTATTACAATCATGAAAAAATTACTTCTATTTTCTTTTTTAGTCATCGGTTTGGTTTTTACCACGGAAACAAGGGCGCAAAAGTTTAGTGGTCTTGACAAAAGCCCGGCGGATATCGCATCTTATCCTACCAGCTACCGTGAAGCAGACAAATCGGTACGAATTGTGTACAGCAGACCTCAACTTAAGGGAAGAAATCTATCTGACCTTGCCCCAGCGGGAAAAGTTTGGAGAACGGGTGCCAATGAAGCTCCGGAAATTACCTTCTACAAAGACGCTACTTTTGGGGGCAAATCCGTTAAAGCGGGAACTTATGCTTTGTTTACCATTCCGGGTGAAGGGGAGTGGACCGTAATATTGAACAGTAACTTGAACCAATGGGGGGCATATTCCTATGACAGTGCAGCCGATGTAACCCGGGTCACTGGAAAAGTATCTTCTGACCCTGAATCTTTGGAAGCGTTTTCAATAGCTTATAAGGATGTTGATGAAGGGGCACATATGGTCATGGGATGGGGAACCACCCGTGTCGCCGTTCCCGTTTCTTTTTAAGAAAATGACAATTAATTGAAGAAAGCGAGCCTTGTGCTCGCTTTTTTTATTTTACGTGTAGTCCCCGTCAAAACCCATTCAGCCTTCCATTCTGTGTTGGTTATTGGGTGTTGCCAAATGACTTTAACTAAAAGTACCAAGTCCACTACTTGTCGTCAACCTTGGTCATCACAAATTCTACTCGACCGTCGTCAAAGTCACTGGATTTGATTTTCCCATTTCGCAGCGGTTTGGTGTCTCCAACACCTTCCCAAACGATACGATTGTCGTCAATACCCAGTTTTTTTAGATGAAGGGCAACGGCCCGTGCTCTCAGTGAAGATATGAACTTATTGTATTCGGAAGTTCCAATGTTGTCCGCATGTCCCGTTATTTTCATCTGAACCTCGGCGTTTTCCTTCAGGTACTTGAATATTTTTTGAACACTCACCATGGCCTTTTCATCCAATTCATACCCCTTAGGTTCAAAAGGGTTTTGCTCCATGACATAAATTTTATCTTTCTCGTAGTTTACGCGGGGCAACTCCTCGAGTATAAAGTTGTCCACGTAGTAGTATGAAAAGTCACTGGTTGAAGTACTTTCCCCTTTTGTCACTAACTGGGTTTCTGAGTTTGTCTTGAAATTTCCCAAAACGATATGGTTTTCAAACCCTTTGGCATCAAATTCAGCAGTTAGTGTTACCCATCCTTCGGAATTGGCCATTGAATTATCTGAATTCAACTGGATTTCCTGAAATTCAATGGTATTGATCAAGTCCAGTCGGGAAGTGGTCAATACCGAACTATTGGGAACCTTGAGCCGCTTGTTCGTTAAAATGATTGACATGGATTTTAAGGCCAATTTTGAGTTTTCGGCCAGACTTACCTGGAACGAAATTTTGTATGGATATTTTTCCCTGAGCGTTTTCGTCGTGTTCAGCTGGATGTATTCGCGATAGTCATTTAAGGCATGAAAGTACAGTCCAATATAACCCGAACCTTCTGCGGCCCTTTGAACTCCCTTGAAGTTTTCAGGTACGCCAAAGTCCCCACTTCCACATCGATTGAAGTAATCCCCGGAACTCGATGTTGGTATGGACACATCCTCCAACATCATATCCACTCCCATCATATTGGATGGACACGTGCGAAAATTTTCAAAACCAGCGTTGGAAAGTAGGTTTTGTGCTGAAACTGCTGTACAAAAGAAAATACTAAAACTTAAAAAAGTTAGAATACGGTTACCCATTTTGAAGTGTGTTGTTTGTAGGTTCCCGTCTTTGCATAAAAACGGACATTTTTCTCGAATATTGCATCACCCTGTCAATACCCTGTTTTTCTATGCTCCCACATTGTTTTAGGTACAACGATTATACTAAATCCCGGTTTTCAACGTTACATAAGTCCAAATCTTACTATAATGCGCAAAGGAATCTTTACGCTTATATGCTGTTCTATATCATTTTTTGGATTTAGTCAAAATGTGGTCACTGGAAAGATAATTGACGAATTAGGTCTGCCTATTTATCTGGCAATGGTTGAAATCAATTCAACCGACATTGTCACTTATACCAATTTTGACGGCGTATTCTCGCTAGAAAGCAACAGAAATTTTCATTGGAAAATAAATATCAGTTCCAAAGGATATAAAACCGAATCCTTCTTTGTGCTGAGTGGCGGTAGTGCCGGTGAAATTATTCTGGAATATAATGAGGAGATGAAAAAAATATTGGAAGGGCGATAGTTTTTCATTTAACCGGACTTACCGAATCATTCTTCAAACTTGGTCATCACAAATTCCACCCTGCGATTCTTTTGTCGTGCCTTATCGGTAAGTGTACTATCCAGCGGTTTTTTATTGCCGTAACCTTTGTAGGTAATCCTCTTTTTTTCCAATCCCAATCGAACCAGATATTTGGCCACTGTATTGGCCCTCTGTTTTGAAAGTGATTCGTTGTACTCATCGGACCCCAAATGGTCAGTATGCCCGCTTATATCTACCTTAAGTTGTGGATTCTTGGATAAATACTCATATACCTCCTTAAGATTTTGCTTGGCCTTGGGCAACAATTCAAAACGATCAAAATCAAAGTTTACATGCTCTAAAACATAGCTCCGATTAGGCTTGTAATCAGGACCTAAATACTCCAATACGACGTTGTCAACATAATAATAGGAGTATCCTTCCGGTTTTGAGGGATTATTTCGAAAATCTATGTATCGGCTACCTCCATTGCTCTTGAAGTTTCCCAAAACCAAGTTATTTTCAAATCCCTTGGCCACTATATCCAAACTGACCAGGGTCCAATTTGTTTTATCATCATAAAACCCGGTGTTCAAAAATGATTTAGCATGAGTGGTCTTTATCGGTTGCGCCGATAACATGGCGTTGGACAACTGCCGTTTTGTATGGACCGACAAGGGTTTTTCAGAAAAAACCGCACCCATATCCATCACAGCTCCATCAGATTTTTCAGAAAGACTCAAAGATAGGCTCAAGCGGTAGCGATGTCCCTTCTTCAAGGTACTGAACAGAGCAACTTGAATGTATTCCCGGTAATCCTTTGGTGCAAAAAGATATAGCCCAACATAGCCTTTTCCTTCCAACGCTTCTTGTTTTCCCTTAAAGTTCATGGGAATTCCCAACTTCGTCTTGCTACATTCGTTGAAATAATCCGTGGTCCCTAAAGTGGGGGCATTCCAGTATTCTGTATCCCGATTGAGATTGCTCATCTTTATAGGACAGTCCACATAATCCTCAAAACCACCATTATGAACCAAATTTTCGGTTTCTTGAGCAACCATCAAGGCCGAGAAGAAGTTAAAAAGCACAATCTGAATGAACGCGTATCGCATGATTTATGTTCATTTTTGAAATCAGGTAGCTATGAAAGCCCTGATACTTGGACATTCATAACGTTTTTCTTTAGAACTTATTGCGTTTTTACTTACAAATCAAATTTGTACGATACCCCCGCCAAAGCTTGAAATCCTTGCACGCGAAAGTTGGCCCAACGTTGGTAATCATTATTTGCAATATTGGAAGCCTTTACAAAAATGGAAAGCTGCTCGTTGAATCTATAACCGGCATGGGCGTTTATATCGAAGAAAGCATCCAAAGTGAGCACAACATCTGGGGCAACGGGTGGAAGTGGACCTCCAAGAACAACACGGTCCAAATCCTCTCGTTCTCCAACGTAAAAAAGATTGGCCCCTAAGAACCATTCATCTGTAATTTGGTAATCCATAAATAAAGAACCCTTTACGGCAGGTAAGTTCCAGGCAGGATTATCCGTTTCCGTATCATAGTCATAGAATTCGGCGTTGATCCCTAGTGAAAAGTTACGATTGATGTCAACATTCAATTCTCCAAATAGACCTAAGGTCTTTATATCATCATAAAAAACTTGAAACGAGTTGCCCAAAAAATATCCATTTTCATCGCTTCTGGATTGGTTTTCGGGATTCAGTAAAAATAGCGGTCTACGATTTTCAGCTGTGTATGAACCTTTTACATTGTACCCCACATTTGGCAGCAATTGGCCTTTGACCCCTATGTATCCCTCATATTGCTGGTCTGTGGGCTGAATATCCAAAGTTGGGGATACATAAGGATTTTCTTGGACAAAGTCGTAATAGGAATTTTGTCGGAGTTCTCCTTCTATCCCACCATAGGCGATTACCGTTTCATCAACCAACCGATAAGACGCAGTTACAGCGGGGTATATAAAAAAGTTACTAGCTGAGTTTTCGGTATCTAAACCATACACGATGTTAGCACCGAGGTTAAGTGTCAAATCGTCGCGTAAAATCAACAAACTTGGACTTACACCAATTTGAAAATGACCGTAGTCAATGCCAGATTCATTGGTCGTGTTATCTAGGGAGGCATTTTCAAACGTCCCATTTACATAATCAAACTTGGTCTTTATGGTTATTAGTTCCTCCGTAATGGGCAATTCAATAGTAGGTTTAACGACTACTCGATTCTCACCGGAATCCAGGGTATCCCAAAATCTTCGCAATACGATGTTTCCGCTTTTGAAGAACGAATCCTCCAAATTCAAATGGGCTTTGGCCTGGGCATTAAAGTAGTTTTGGGTTTCATCTAAGGAAGCAAGAATCGTTTCGTCAAACTCCTCCAGTTCTACGCCATACCAATTGTAGCGTTGATGCTGTAGGCGAATCGCGGCACCCCAATCCAAATCCCGGTCTTTTTTACCATAGGAAACATCCAACTTGGTATTGTAAAAATCGGCATCCAAAGGGGTTGATTCAATATCGCCCCGAGAGGAGCGGTGACTAAGACCCACATCAAAAAGATTTTCACCCCTGTTAAATTCCCGGCCGCTATACAGTTCCAACATGGCATTATTAAAATTACCCAACCCTATGGAAGCATACGAATTATAAAGTGTGGGGGGTGGTGTTTTTTTAACGCGCGAAGCCCTTCCCTTGGCCGGCGTAAAGGTTGAAGCTACAGGAACGGAAAAAATACTATAGTTGATTTTTTTCTTTTGAAGCACAATGGAGTCTTCCAAGGAAGGGTCTGACCTCAACTTAAAGGCATCTGAAACAGTCGGGGAATAAGGTTTTACCACCGTGACTGTTTCAGTACCTATATCGTTGGTTTCTTGGGCCCAACTAATGTGGCCCAAAAGGCTCAAAAAAAGTATGGAAACTATTTTGGTTTTGTTTTGCATTTCAAATACGTTAATTGCCATTGGGATCAACTGAAGAATTACGTTGGGATTCGCGGGATTTGATAATCGAAAGTTCTCCCTCAGCTTCGGCGACCAACTCCTCGTACTCCGAAAAATTCGTTATTACACTTTCCAAAATATAGGTTGCTTGAAAGGCATCATCCAGTGCATAGAAATTCTTGGCCATGATCACCAAACCCTTGCCTGCCCATTCTTTATAGGCGGCATAATCCCTCGCCAGTTTCTGGACCGATTCGTTGGAACCCTCAAAATCCCCTGCTTTGTTTTTAAAATAAGCATCATAATACCAGGCCTCTGCCGCCAATGCGCCAGTTGCAATTTTTTTGACCTCCAGAAAAGCGGCTTCCGCTAAAGTTTCATCTCCCGTTTTTATGGCAGATCGAGCAATCATGATCTGGGCATCGCTTTTAATCCGATTGTCAATTTGGGTGACTTTTAGCACTTTCTCCGCATAGGCAATGGCCTGGGAATACTTCTTTTGCTGAAAATATCCTCTCATTAAATTGGATTGGGCAAAAGTCTTATTTTGAACTATTTCCGCTATTTGTTCCAATTGTTGCAAATACTTTAAGGCGTTTGAGTAGTCTTCATCACCTACATAAATCTCACAAACCCGGGTCAAGGCTTGTTCTTGGTACGCTCCACCACTTTCCGCTACTTTCTTGAAGAAAGGGAGTGCCTTTTCTTTTTGATTTTTTGAAAAATATATCTGAGCGATGGTAAAATTGACCTGCAGTGCATGAACTCCATCGGGAAATTCTTCGAGATAATCCTGAAAACCCTTCAGTGCCGTATCTTGTTTGCCTTCAACATACTTTCTATTGGCCGCTTCAAAACTGGCGTTTTCCAGCTCAGAATTGGATACCTCCACAAAATCCAGACCTCGCGCCCATGTGGCATATTCACTGACCCTGCCTTCATCAATATAAACCAACTTCGCCGTGGCCACCGCCTGTTTAGCCTCTGAAGTCTTTGGATAGTCCTCCACCAAACGCTTCATCTTCCCGATAGCTTGTTCGTTCCGATTGGCATTATAATGCACCAAACCTTGTCGCAAAAGTGCTCTTGGTGCAAATTTGTTTTTACTGAAATCTTCCACCAGTTGGTCATAAATCTGCAATCCCTGATTTTCTTGACCTGCTTTTATGTAGGTGTTCCCCAATTCAAAAAGGGCATCATCCCTAAGCGACGATTTAGAATATACTCGTAAAAACGTGTTCAACCCTTCAATTTTGGCAGTTCGATTCCCCAAAAAACCGTCACAAAGGGTTTTCTGAAAAGCAGCGTAATCCCTTTCCGGTCCATTCAATTTTGAACCTGAGTTATACGCATTTTTGGCCATTGCATATTGGCTGGTCACAAAATAACTATCACCCAACCTCAGATAACTGTCCGCCTTTTTGGCATCGGTCTGATTCGCCGAACTGGATACTTTATTAAAAAAACGCGCTGCCTTATCATAATTTTTGAGCTTAAAATGGCAATACCCCAGATTATACTCAAGTTCATCGAACTCCTCTACCGCTTTAGCCCCGGAAATTCCTTGAAATGCTTCGAATCCTTCGAGCGCTTGGTCAAACTGATTCAGGCGGTAGGATGATTCAGCACGCCAAAATTCACTTTTGGCCGTAAATGATCCAACTTCAGGATTTTTTAAGGACTTCGAAAAACGTTCAATGGCTTCCTCGTACTTTCCTTCCCTAAAAAGCTCCACTCCCCGGTAAAAGGTAACCTTCTGATACGTTTCTTTGCTGGCATAGCTCCGATTCTCCTCCAAAAGGCGCATAGCACCTTCAAAGTTTTTCGATGTGATGTAGGAATCCACCAAAAGCGCCTGTATTTCCTGTTGGTGTTCATCTTGAGAATACGTGTCTAAATAGCTTTTTAATACTTGAGGCGCTGGTTCATAGGGATTTCCTATTTCGTAGCCCAATCGCGCATAATTGAGCAGGGCATCTTTTTTAATCTCTTGACTGAAATCCATTTCAGAAGCATTCTTGAAGGCATTCAGCGCTTCCGTCTTTTGATCCAGTTTTAGATAGCATTCGGCTAGGTGATAATATGCATTTTGGGAAACGCTGTTGGTCCCTCCAATTATCTTATTGAATTGTTTGATCGCATTTCCGTAATCGTCCTGCTTATAAAAAGAATAACCGATTAAATAGTAATCTGTATTGCTAAAGCGACCCCGCTTACCGCGATACTTTTGAAGGTAGGGAATCGCCTCGTTGTATTTTTTAAGATTGAAATAGCTTTCCCCAATAATCTTGTTAAGTTCGGATACTTCCCTCCTATCCGATTTGGACAGTTGTTTTTTGGCCATGGCAATGGCTTCTTCAAAATTTCCCAGTTTAAAATTGAGGTCCGCCTGATAGTAAGAGAGCTTTTCGTTCAAAAGTTCTGGGTCTTTGATGTCGTCAAAACGGGCGCTGGCGCGATCATAATCATCTTGCTCATAGGCTATAAAGCCTAAATAGTACTTAGCCTGGGAACCGTATTTTTGGGAATTGCTGACCCTACTTAAATATCGTTCAGCTTCTTTGGGCCTTTTTGAGGCATACAGCGCGTATCCGTTGTTGAAATTATAACGTTCCTTGTCTTTAGCGGACATTGTGGAAGCATCGGCCTTCTTGTACCACTTTAAGGCATAAGGATACTTCCCTGTTTCAAAATAGTAATCCGCTACATCCAAAAATGCAGAATTTCTTTTGGTAGAAGTGGGATAGCGTTTTACAAAGTCTTCCATGATTTTATCGGCACCCCTTTGATTTAAACGAATGGCTGCGTTAGCCGAATAATACATGCTGTTCGCCTCTACCTCATCATCCTGGGTGGTGGCCCTAACCTCGTCAAAAAGTACTTGGGCAGCCTGATATTGTTGATTGTTGTATAGGTTTAAAGCGTCTTGGTACGCTTTGTTAGGATGATAAAAAATCTTGGTTTCTTGTGCTGGAAGTGTAGCAACCAATCCCAAAAACATGGGAAAAATGATGAGGTTTTTTCGATACATAGTGTTCTACGCTGTTTCTCGATTGACTGTAACCATAACGTCAAAATCCAAGCCAAAGTATATGTTGTGGGGTTAAGAGAGTAAATCTAACCGCACGAACCGTTTAAAATTTTAGAACTTAGTACCTTTATCTTTAAATTCCCAATATGCTTGAAACCATTGTGAACTTACAAGATGTTGCCGTATTTCAAGGTGAAAATCTCATTCTGAACCAAATAAACCTTGAGGTGAAAAAGGGGGAATTTGTTTATGTTATCGGAAAGACTGGAAGCGGTAAAAGCAGTTTTATGAAAACCCTTTATGCAGATATTCCTCTCCGCCAGGGAAAGGGTAGTGTTGTCGATTATGCGCTTAATGGACTCCCAGAGCAAGATATACCCTTTTTGCGCAGGAAATTGGGTATTGTCTTTCAGGATTTCAAGCTATTGCCCGATAGAAACATCAACAACAACCTAAAGTTTGTACTTAAAGCTACGGGCTGGACCGATATTGGAAAAATGGAGAGTAAGATTGAGGAAGTTTTGGAAAAAGTGGGCATGAAGACCAAAGGATTCAAATTTCCCCATGAACTGTCCGGAGGTGAACAACAACGCGTAGCTATAGCCCGATCCCTGCTCAACGACCCAGAACTTATTTTAGCCGATGAGCCTACAGGTAACCTTGATCCCCAAACCAGTGTAGAAGTAATGAAAGTTTTGCAAGAAATTAATGCAAGCGGTAGGACCATAATCATGGCTACCCATGATTACGCCTTGATTCTGAAATACCCACATAAAACCTTAAAGTGTGATGGTAGCAAAATTTTTGAAGTTATTCAAAAAGCCATGTAGGAATGATCTTAAAACACCAAGATTGTAAGCCAGATAAAAAAGTGAGACCCGGCATCGGAATTCTTCTTTTTCTCGTCTCCATAGTTCTTTTCGTGCTTACGGGTCCCGTTGGTTTCATTTTCGCCTTGTTCCATGAGCTTTTCAAAAGAGGTATATATGGCGTTGGAGAATATGGATTGCAACTGGCCATATCAATAGACCAGCTTGGAAACGTGCTTATGCAACATTTTTTCAACGCATTATGGATTAAAAAGGGAGGTTATAAATTTGGCAATCGGGATGAAACCATCTCTAGTGCCTTGGGAAAAAACAAACAGTTGGAAACCTTAACCGGTTTTGGAAAAGCTATCGACTGGATTTTAGATAAAATAGACCCGAACCATTCTTTGAATTCCATTGATTACCATATCGAACCCTTGGAAGAACCGACCCATTTCAAATAAAAAACCGAGCATCGGAAATTCAATGAAATTTAAAGTTTTTTGTTTCTTTGCGCTGTTCAAAAACAAAACCAACCCATGGAAATTTTAGGCATTGATATTGGCGGTACCGGCATAAAGGGTGCAATGGTCAATGTAGAGACGGGAGAAATGTTGACCGAAAGGTATCGTATTCCTACGCCAGAGTCCCGAAAACCAGATGAAATGGCCGAGGTCATCGCTCAAATTGTTCAGCACTTTAAATATAAAGGACCTGTGGGCTGTGGTTTTCCGAGTATTGTAAAAGACGGGGTTTGCAAATCTCCTGGTAATCTGCACAAAAGCTGGGTCGGTGTAAATATCGATGAACTTTTTACACAGGCGGCAGGTCAACCATTCACCGTATTGAACGATGCCGATGCCGCGGGTTACGCTTCCATGAATTACGGTGTGGGCAAGGGCAAACAGGGCCTGGTCATAATGATTACCATAGGCACAGGTTTGGGTAGTGGTGTTTTTCACAATGGAATCTTACTGCCTAATTTTGAATTAGGACAGATTCCTTATAAAAAGTATAAAAAGATAGAAGATTGGGCCGCTGCTTCTGCAAAAGAGCGTGAAGGGCTCTCCTATGAAAAATGGGGCAAACGGTTCAATAAGTTCTTAAAGTTAGTGGAAACCATCACAGCACCGGACCTTATTATAGTTGGAGGAGGTACTTCTAAAAAATGGGGTGAATTTCACCATTATTTAGATATTGACACCAAAGTGGTAAAAGCCGAGCTTATGAACAGCGCCGGAATCATAGGTGCTGCGGTGTCGTGCCTGCGTGAGCACCACCATGGGCAGGTGGTTTAGATTATTTTATTTCTTTTTCGGTCCACTTCCTTCAAGAAAATCTTTCGAAGGCGGAGATGGTTTGGAGTAACTTCGACATATTCGTCTTTTTGGATGTATTCCAACGCTTCCTCCAGGGAAAACTTAATGGCAGGAACAATTTTTGCTTTATCGTCCGCGCCAGCAGAACGTACATTGGACAATTTTTTTGTTTTGGTAACATTAATGGTCATATCATCCCCACGAGAGTTCTCGCCAATGACCTGACCTTCATAAATATCTTCTCCCGGGTCAATAAAAAACTTACCTCTTTCCTGAAGTTTGTCAATGGAATATGGGATTGCCGTACCATTTTCCATAGATACCAAGGAACCATTGATTCTTTGTGCGATTTCTCCCTTTAACGGTTGGTAATCCTTAAAACGATGCGCCATAATGGCTTCCCCTGCTGTGGCCGTCAGTAATTGATTTCGAAGTCCGATAATACCACGAGATGGGATGACAAATTCGCAAAGCATTCGGGAACCTTTGGCTTCCATACTGGTCATCTCCCCCTTTCTAATAGAGACCATCTCCACCGCTTTTCCAGATACTTCTTCCGGTAAGTCGATGGTCAAGTGCTCAACAGGTTCACATTGTACCCCATCAATTTCTTTAATGATGACCTGAGGTTGTCCAATTTGAAGTTCATAGCCTTCCCGCCTCATGGTCTCTATCAAAACGGAAAGGTGCAAGACACCCCTTCCAAATACCATGAACTTATCTGCACTATCCGTTTCTTCAACACGCAGTGCCAAATTCTTCTCCAGCTCCTTTTCCAAACGTTCCTTGATATGCCTTGACGTTACAAACTTGCCATCTTTTCCAAAAAATGGACTGTCGTTGATAGTAAAGAGCATACTCATGGTAGGTTCATCAATGGCTATGGTCTTTAGCTTTTCAGGATTCTCAAAATCTGCCACCGTATCGCCAATTTCAAAACCTTCCACGCCTACAATGGCGCAAATATCACCAGCAACCACTTCCTGTACTTTTTGTCTTCCCAAACCTTCAAAGGTGAACAGCTCCTTAACCCTGGTTTTAATAACGGAACCATCGCGTTTCACCAAAGAAATCTGTTGTCCTTCTTTAAGCGTTCCTCGCTGCAAACGACCTATTGCGATTCGGCCCGTAAATGAAGAAAAATCAAGCGAAGTGATCAACATTTGTGTGGAACCTTCTTCCGGCTGGAATTCAGGGATGTGCTCAATAACCATATCAAGAAGTGGTTCGATGGAATCTGTTGGTCGCTGCCAATCTTCACTCATCCAATTCTGCTTGGCAGAACCGTAAACTGTAGGGAAATCCAACTGCCATTCTTCTGCTCCCAGTTCAAACATCAAATCGAAAACTTTCTCATGCACTTCTTCCGGAGTGCAGTTTTCTTTATCCACTTTATTGATGACCACACAAGGTTTCAGACCTAAATCTATTGCTTTTTGAAGTACAAAACGTGTTTGGGGCATCGGACCTTCAAAAGCATCCACCAGCAATAATACCCCATCGGCCATGTTGAGCACCCGCTCCACTTCTCCTCCAAAGTCGGCGTGACCAGGAGTATCGATAATATTGATTTTGGTGTCCTTATAAAGGACCGAAACATTTTTGGAAACAATGGTTATTCCACGTTCGCGTTCCAAATCGTTGTTATCCAAAATCAGGTCTCCCTTGTTCTCGTTGTCCCTAAAAAGGCGGCAATGGTACATTATCTTATCAACCAAGGTTGTTTTACCGTGATCTACGTGGGCAATGATGGCGATATTCTTGATTTTGGACATATTTCCACTTTTAAGGCCGCAAAGGTACTGCGATTTATCCTTACCAGCCAAACAGGAAGGTCTTTTTTATGTTGTTGATTCCTAGAGGTTTCCTCTAGTTATTTTTGACGTTTCCCTTGACCTAGCACCCATCCTATGCTAAAACTGACTGTTGGGCCAAAACCGTCATCGTCCAGAAAATTGTCAAAATAATACCCCACACCAAACTCAAGATTAAAGTTGAATCCTTTGCGATAGGTTCGCTGAATTCCATAAACTGGACCAACAAATCCAAAATACCCATCTCCAGAGTCCAAGTTTCCAACAATAACTTCTTCCAAAAACAAAGTCCCCGAGGCTGCTAAATAATTTGCTGAATTTCCTCGAGTACGTTTGTCTCTTTCCAGGCGTCTTTTAAAATTGTAATAGTAGCGGTATTGCCCATTTATTGCCGGAAAGAAGGCATAACCATCCGAATTTGCCCCAAACTGCAAACCGATGCCAAAATCGATGGTCTGGTCCGTAACAACACCAAATTCGTACTCCAAACCTGGGTTGATGAAATTTATCTTAAACTGCCCATTTTCAACATTTTTTTGGGTTTGGGCACTTACCAGAAATGTACATAAAACAAGGATGGTCAAGATTGATTTTCGCATAGTTGGTGTCTTACTCTAGCCGCAAAATACCAAAAAATGCTATCCCATCAACTCCCAATACGCTTGTTTTCGTCAGCTAATCCAGTCTTTCTGGTTCGTGCCTTTTTGATTTCATTCCTTCCAAAATCATAGGTCAACCCAAAGGCCACCCGTCTTGAATCGCTTCCTCCACTGCCGTCGATAAATAGTTCTCCAAATTGCGTGATTCCGCTCCATGGGGAAGTGAACAAGATATCGTTGACGGACAATCTTGCGGTAAATCGACCATCAAGAAACTTCTTTTGTACCGCAGCGTTCAAAGAACCTAGGGAGTCGGTTTGATAGGTTCCACCCCAAATTGAAGGGGAATTGTACCATCCGGAAACTTCCAAACGCCAATCCTCTGACAAGGAGAACGTATTCTGTCCATAAAAGTTCAAGGTTTCTTGACGCAAGGGCAAAAACTCCGGACTTGTCGCCTGAAAATCGCTTATAAAGGCATTCAAACTCACATAAACATCCCACCAAGAAAAGAGTTTTTTGGGATATGAAATCCCCAGATTAAACACTTCTTGGTTTGCTACATTCAAGGTGGTCAGGTTGCTGACACTTTCATTTTCTTGTAAGGTTACCCTAGCAAAAAAATCAGAGATCCTACTATAACTGATGGATGTTGTCAATCGGTAATTAAAGGTGTGGGACAGTTTTACGTTGTTGGTATATTGCGGTTGTAAAAAAGGGTTCCCTTCGCTGAAGGAAAGCTCATTCAATCGAAATTGAAAGGGATTAAGGGATTGATAATTAGGTCTTTGAATCCTCCTGCTGTAGGTCAACGCAAACTGATTCTTTCGGTTCAATTGATACGTAAGTCCACCCGATGGGAAAAAATCCGTAAAATTTCGTTCCACCCTGTCGTTTTCATTTTCTTGACTGCTTTCCAAAATACCATCTGAAATGGTGTTCTCCACCCGAAGTCCCATCTGAAGATTCCATTTGCCCCACTTTCTATTGTAATTGAAGTACCCCGCGTTAATGTTTTCGTTGTATCGAAATTGGTTGCTCTGGGTATTGTCCAGTATCCTTTGCCCGTTGATTTCATTGAAAAAATTGAAGGTATTGTCCGTATCGATATAAGAAAGTTTAAAACCTAATCCCAACTTTCCTTTTAGGAAGTTCTGTTCATAATCCACTTTTACTGTTGCAATCTCAATATCAATGGGCGTTTCCTGGAAGGTCACCGTTTCCCGAAAAACCACTGACTCCGTGGGGTCAAAAAAAGTATTGGGCTGAAAGGCATTTCGGTCGCTATTATACCCACCATAATCTAAATCCACATTTAGACTATGGCCCAAGGTGTCCGCGTATTTATAATTGATGTTGGCGTTCACGTTATACGAGGTATTGTCCGTTTGGTTCAAGGCTCTGAGCACGCTATCCAACTGAACAGTCCCCGCAGGGCGTATTGGCGTTCGGGTAGTATTGGTGCCAAAGGCATTGTTGAAGTTTCCGTTGAAAATAGCACCAATAGTATGCCTTGAGTTTACATAATAGTCATATCCCAGCTTTAGGTTATTGCTGTTTCGGTCATAAACACTTGCTGTTCGGGCATCAAATTGGGTGTTGGATTGGGTACGGAGCAGATTCAGAAATCCAGTAGTTTTCCCGAAACGATTGCTGTATGTTCCGTATAGGTTTCCTTTTTTACCTCTATTGTTAAAATTAAGACTTGAGTTATATCGTGCAAAATCTCCCGTGGTCACCCCAGTGTTATAGGTGCCGTTGGTACCTAAACTTTTGTCTTTTTTGAGTTTGATATTGATGATTCCCGCATTTCCCGCCGCATCATATTTTGAGGAGGGCTGTGTGATGATTTCAACGGCTTCAATGTCCGTTGCTTGAAGGCTTTCCAAGAAATTGGTCAGATCTTCCCCCTGAAGTATGGATAGTTTTCCATCAATGAAAATTTGGACCCCTGTTTTACCCTCTACAATAAATCCCCCGCTGTTATCAACGATTACGCCCGGAGCCTTTCTTAATAATTCAAAGGCACTGGTCCCAGTGGCATTTATGGTATTTTCCACATTGAACACGGTTTTATCCGCCAATACTTGGACCATGGGCTTTTCGGCTACCACAGTAACTTCTTCCAAGTTCTGCGCAGCTTCGGTCAAAATAATGGATTTGAGCACTAGTTCACCCCCAACGTAATTGATTTTCTTCTGGTAGTCCGCATAGCCAAGGACAGATACCCCGAGAAGATACTCGCTCGGTAACATTCCCTTGAGGGTGAACATTCCGTTTTCATTGCTTATGGTGGCCTTGACCAAAGAAGAATCCAAAGGAGAATTTATGGTTACGGCCGCATAGGGAATAGGTTCATCAATTGCTGATTTTAAGGTTCCTGTAATAGTTTGTGAGTACGAAGCGAGCGCTGTACAAAAAAGAATGAAAGAAAAAACGGTTTTCATGACGGTTTTTTTTATGATTGATTGCCCAAAATTTTGAATTTGGTCATTGGTAAAAAAGAAATAGCAGACGAATTGGCCTATATCGCGATAAATGGGCAAGGACCATTCGTCGACCTATGGGGCTATTCAGCTTTTCTGTATATTTAGAATGCAGGGTTGAACCGTATCTTCCCTAAAAAAACAGGATGGACAAAAAAATCATTTGGGGCATTACGATAAAACAACTCCTAACCGTTGGTATCTTATATCTATTTTCCTCATGGGCCTATCATTTGGCCGTATGGTTAAATATGTCCCAGAAAAATCGTGAGGAAGTCAATCTATTCGGTTTAATCGATTACATAGACGGTGGCGGCTTACAGTACTCTATATTTTTCGCATTTACCATCCCGATTTGGTGGTTTATTTTCAAATATTCCAAACATTCGAAAATTTGGGAGCGTCTAATTTTACATATTATTTTTCTGCCTATTTTCATCTTTGCTTCTCAAAAAGCATATTACATAATTTGTGAGATGTTGGGATGGTTCCATCTTTCAGGCCCAGGAGCGGTATGGGATCTTTACATACCTGCACTGTTCTATTTGATTCAATTTGGTATTTTTCATGCCTATGAACACTATCTGGAAAACCAGAGAAAACTAAAACTGGAAGGGGAACTTAAACAAGCAGCCCTTAAAAGTGAGCTGGCTGCCATCAAGGCACAGCTCAATCCCCATTTTCTGTACAATGTCTTCAATACCATTAACGCTTCGGTACCCCCCAAGCAGGAAAAGACGCGAAGATTAATTGCCACCTTATCCGATTTGTTTCGGTATCAATTAAAAGCTTCCAAAGAAGAATGGGTTAGCTTGGAAGAGGAACTTGAATTTGTCAAAAAGTATTTGGAGTTGGAAAAAGCCCGTTTTGAGGAACGCTTGAACATAGAAATCAACGTTCCAGAGTCCTTATATGAAGAAAAAATTCCTCCCATGTTATTGCAACCCTTGGTGGAGAATTCCGTAAAGCATGGTATATCGAATGAATTAAAAGGAGGAAAAATCTCCATTTCCATCTTTAAGGATGGTGAAAAACTGAAATTTGAAATCGCAGATACTGGGGCCGGAGTAAAGGACAAGGAAAGTATTTTTGGAAAAGGGGTAGGTCTTACCAATACCCGTTTACGACTTCAAAAAATGTATCAATCGCAACTGGAAATACTCGACAATGAACCCCAAGGCCTTAAAATTCGTTTTGCCCTGTGAAAAAAGTGCTCATTGCCGATGACGAAAAGGCTGGAAGAATTTTGATTAAAGAATTTCTAGAAGATTACCCCGACCTGGTTTTGATTGCAGAGGTGAATAATGGCGTGGACGCAATCAATGAAATCAATCGATTTAAACCCGATTTGGTGTTTTTGGACATTCAAATGCCAGGAAAAACGGGTTTCGAAGTATTGAATCATCTTGAGGAAATACCTAAAATCATTTTTTCCACAGCGTATGACGAATACGCGCTCAGAGCTTTTGAAGTACATGCGGTCGATTATTTACTGAAACCCTACACCAAAGAACGTTTTAAGACCGCTGTAGCACGTTTGAATTCCAACACCTCTAGTATTGGTGAACTGGCACAAACCGTATTTATGGAAGATACCGCCTACCCTAGTCGCGTGTTGGTACAGTACAACAAAAAGCTTATCACCATAAAATGTGAAGATATTGTTTGGGTAGAGGCTTATGGTGATTATTCCAAAGTTCATACAAAGAACCAAGCGTACTTGAGTAATTTTGGCATTACGGACTTGGAACAAAAACTGGACCCTCAACTTTTTTTGAGGGTGCATCGCTCTTCCATAATCAACTTAGATCGCGTTAAGGAACTTAATAAGTATGGTAAGAGCTACGATGTAACCATGGACAATGGTGAAGTGGTCCGGGTAAGTCGTGGTTATATGGATGCCCTAAAGAAAATAATGCTTTAGGAACTATCGCCCCACACACCATCGTTTCTCACTCACGATCCAACCAATACTCAAATTGAATACGGGCTGTATTCCTCCGTTGAATTCCCCTAAATAATAAGCGGCACCTACATCCACGGAAAAACTCAAACCAGAATTATAACTTCGCTGAATGCCCGTAACTAGACCTGCTGTGGCGAAAGTGCTTCTTGGTACATCGTCAGCCACAAAATCATCCCCGGCAAAGAACACCGAAGCGGATGGAGCTATATAGTTAGCGGAATTCCCATAAATCTGTCTACCACTCGTGGCCCGTCCATCAAAATTGTAGTAATATCTGTTCTGAATAGTTATTGCCGGAAAAAGCTTGTAGTTTTCAACAGGTCTTTCTGTAAAAGGATCCAAAGAAAATTGGTAGGCAATTCGTGCATCCAAGGTTGAATTCACCCCCAAACTCATTTCGTATTCCAAACCTGGGTGGAACATGTTGATTTTAATTTGGCGCACTTCGCAGTTTTTTCCAAACTGGGCTATTGACATTTGGGCGCAAAACAACCCCAAAAAAAGGAAAACGATTCGCATAGTAGGTGTATTTGGGCGCTTAGTGATAACAGAAACTTTTTCAAAATAGTATTTTTGCCAAAACTAAACGTATGAAGTTAAGTCGCATTCCCCAGATAAAACATACAACAGGAGACAATTTCTTTTTGTTGTCCGGGCCTTGCGCCATTGAAGGTGAAGATATGGCATTTAGGATAGCAGAAAAGGTCACCAAAATCACGGATAACCTAAAAATACCCTATGTTTTCAAAGGGAGCTTTAAAAAAGCAAACCGTAGTCGGATTGATTCTTTTACTGGAATTGGGGATGAAAAAGCATTAAAAATACTAAGAAAGGTATCTGAAACCTTTGAAGTACCTACTATAACCGACATCCATGAAATAGAAGATGCCGAAAAGGCTGCGGAGTACGTGGATGTGCTCCAAATACCCGCTTTTTTGATACGGCAAACCGACTTAGTAGTGGCTGCGGCGCAAACTGGAAAGGTGGTCAACTTGAAAAAAGGGCAATTCATGAGTCCCGAAAGCATGAAGCATGCCGTGAAAAAAGTGACCGATTCCGGAAATGAACAAGCTTGGATTACCGATAGGGGCACCATGTTCGGTTATCAAGATATGGTTGTTGACTTTAGAGGCATTCCCACCATGAAGCAATATGCTCCGGTAGTGCTGGATGTGACCCATTCCTTACAACAACCCAATCAGTCTTCTGGGGTGACGGGAGGACGTCCTGCACTTATAGGAACCATGGCACGAGCCGGAATTGCCACAGGTGTTGACGGTCTTTTTATGGAAACCCACTTTGACCCAGCCAATGCAAAAAGTGATGGAGCCAATATGTTGGATTTGAGTTTACTCGAAAAACTACTCAGTGATTTGGTTTCGTTGCGAAAGGTTGTAAATACTTTTTAATCCCTTTTATAAAAACCCTTTTATTTAAGGGAACTGACCTCTCTCAATACATCTATTAAAACGCTATTGTTTATTTCTTCCAAACTTCTGTATCGGAAAGACTTGACCACTTTTCGTTTTTCACTATACATTAATTCAATGTGTTTGGTGAGGTGGGCCGAATTCCAAAAGGCGATATCTACATACTTGCCTTTATACGAGGCATTTAAATAGCAAATAGGATGTTTTCCTTCATAAAAACAGGGTATCCTCCATTTGTATTTCATATCCACGTCGGGAATCACCGATCCTATCACTGCTTTAAGGTGTAAAAGAATGCTTCTGTAAGGTTCCTCACGGGATAAGATATATTCTTCGGCTGGGTTCATGTGAATTATTGAAAAGGTCTAAGCCACCGAAAAAAGGTGGGAACCATTTATCTCGATATCAAAATCCTCTTTGATGTAATCAATGTACTCCTGCGGTGTTTTTTCAGAAATCCAAATCCATTGGTTTTTAAGGTCTACATCAAAATGAAATTGGGAGAAGTCAATCAGATAGTCGCTGTCGTACTGCGACAACAGGAACTTTGTGATTCGTGGTCTAAGGCGATATTCCAAATCGATACAAATCTTTTTGGTCAAGGTATCGTCTTCACGATTTATCCAGTTGAATTTCACTGCTTTGGTTAAATAGGAAAGGCAATGTAATAAAAAATAGGCTATGGTGAACATCCAAGTTATTCACATCGATTAAGTGGTGATTGCTATCTACCATCTACATAATCTTGGAGATAAGAATACCTAGATGTCAACTTTCCGTTGGATGTCATTCTTGCCCTTTTCAGGATACCATCTTTATCTCCATTGAAAAAGGCAGGGATGACATGTTTTGAAAATGCCTCGCCAAAACCGTTGCTGGCATCGCGGGGCAACTCGGCAGGTAAATTGTCCACGGCCATTATAGCTATGGCCTCTGGATTTCTAAAGTCCGTTTCCTTTTCTGAAACCGGGTCATACCCATAAATGGGGTCAGCAATGGTACTGGGTTTTATGGTCGTGGCCACCGGGCCATCAATATCGCAACTCACATCGGCCACTACTTTGATTTTAAAATCTTGGCGTTTGACATCTTCCCGGGTGTAGAGGTATGGCGCTCCGTCCCCGTAAAAGTGTCCGGCAATGTAGAAATCAGTTACCTTGGCAAAACGAAAGAAATTGGATTTGTATTCTTGTGGATTGGTAAAAAAATCACCCTTATTGCCGAGGACACCATCTTTGCGTTTGTTGTATTCCTCAGCATCAATTTGGCAATAGACGGGTTCGTCAAAATCTTGAGATAGGTATTCATCCACCTGGACCTCCCTAAGGTGCATAGCTTCCAACATTTCTTTGGAACCATTGCCTACCCTCCCCTTTCCTGTCAATAGGATTTTGATGTTGGGCAATCGTATTTTCTGAAGCTCATCTATCAAGGCCTGTTGGTCGCGTAGGGTTTCTGCCTTCGGAAGGTTGAAGGTTCCGTATTTCAGCCCATAGGTTCGAAAGCCGTTGTACGCCCCAACAATTCCGGCGTAACGACCGAAAGCCACCAAACGTTGTCCGTTGGGGTTGGTAATGACCTCATGGTCATAGAGTTCTATGTTCTTTTCCAAAATAGCCCGTAGCAAATTGCTATTATACGGTTGCTTTTTTATAGTATGGGAAAAGAAGAAGTACTTTTTGTTGGGAATCAGTGCTTCAATGGGAACTTCCTTTACCCCAAGAAGGACATCGCAATCCTCCACATTCTGATGGACGGAAACCCCTGCAGCTTTGTATTCCGCATCGGTAAACACCCGAATAGGTGAAGTTTCCACCTTGATTTCGGCATCGGGAAACTGATTTAGGACATTTTGACATTCAGTTGGGGACAATACAACCCGTCTATCGGGCGGGTTTTTGCGTTCTTGTATGATTCCAAACTTCATTGGCGATTTGGTATAATTGTTGACCTAAAATAAGGGGTTTGGAAAGGGGAAACAAACTTTTCCTCCAATCGCTCTAAAGTTATCGATTGTCGGATAAATAGTTAACTTTGCCCTCCTTCTCCCTAAAGGGCTACGGAGGACAGACCCTAGATTGGGGAAATGGAATCCGAGTTTCGGAGGACAAACCCGAAATTCACCGTAGCCAGAGCCTACGAAGCCATGAAATGGTGAAGTCGGCTGGCGAAGGTGAACACAGTTCTTTGATAAAAAATGAGATAGGTTCCCGCCTTCGCGGGAATGACAATCCTCATTACGGGGCCGACTGGTTTTGACAGCAAGACCAATGGTAATGTAAGCATGCCGAGCTATGGAATCGATGCTCGTTAATCTCTGTTCCAACTTTTTAAATGGCGAAAATAACTACGCTTTAGCTGCTTAATTGACTGAATTATAGTAAGTCCAAGCCTAGTCCCGCCAGGCGGGAAAGCTGAATGTTCCTTGGTAGCCCTTGTTGATGGCGACCTTTTTAGGAGCACCATAAAAGTCAACATAGCGTTTTTACGGCTTCGGTAAGAGCGTAAACTTAAAGAAGCTAAGGGTATGGTAGGCGGTTTTTGGTCAGCCATATCACGAAAACCGAACAAAGACTAAGCATGTAGAAAGCCTTGCAATTGCTTGTTTGGACGAGGGTTCGAATCCCTCCGGCTCCACTGAAATGACACCATTTCAAATCATTAAACCTGTAAATTACTGATTTACAGGTTTTTTTATTTTATTTACTTTCATTTAATAGCAAATAATAGCGTATTTAAAGGGGCTAAATCGAGACCACTTTTAAAAAGAGTAAAATGGTCTCGATTTCTTTGTAATTTATTGTTTTTCAATTTTTTATAAAACTCTATCAACTATTTTTTGTATCTTAATTTCACCTAAAAAGATACCAAAAAATGAGTAATTCTTTTGCCGTTTTATTTTACCTCAAGGATAAAAGATTGGACAAAAATGGAAAAGCCGCGTTATACCTACGAATAACGATGAATGGACAGCGGACTGAGATTAGTTTAAACCGTAAAGTTTTGCCTGAAAAATGGGATTCTAGAATGAACAAATTGAAGGGGAAGGGTATGGAAGCTGAAGAATTGAACCGGTTTATGACCACTGTTCGACATAAGGTAAACAAGATTCAGCATCAGCTCATTGAGGAAGGAGAACTCTTCACGGTTCATGATGTCAAAGACAAATATTTAGGAAGAGATAAGAAATATAAAATGCTGCTAGAGCTTTTTGAAGAGCATAACCAGCAAATGGAAAAATTGGTTGGGGTCGAATTTGCGTTGGGTACCTGGAAGCGGTATCATACGACCAAAAGCCATGTTACGGAATTTGTAAAATCGGAATATGGCAGAAATGACATTCCGGTCAAAGATGTGGATTTAAAGTTCATCAAAGGTTTGGAGTACTTTTTAAAGGTAACCAAAGCGTGTAACCATAACTCGGCGTTAAAGTATGTAAACAACTTCAAGAAAATTGTCCGGATTGCGGTTGCGAATGATTGGATTGCCAAAGACCCCTTTTATAACTATAAGGTACAATTCAAAACTGTGGAGCGGGAGTTTCTGAGCAAAGAAGAATTACAACGACTCATCGATAAAGAAATTGAGGGGGAACGTTTGGGTATTGTCCGGGATATGTTTGTGCTATGTTGTTTTACGGGTTTGGCCTATGTGGATATCCAAACGTTGAGGCCGGACGAGATTTACCAAAACGAAGAGGGTGGATATTACATCAAATCCAAACGTTCCAAAACGGATACGGGTTTTATGATTCCCCTGTTGCCTACTGCGGTAGCCATTATTGAAAAATACAAGGAACATCCCAAGGTGGTGAATAAAAACTGTGTGATTCCGGTATTGAGCAATCAAAAATCCAACGCTTATCTGAAAGAAATTGCGGATCGTTGCAACATCAAAAAGAACCTGACCACCCATTTAGCGCGCCATACCTTTGCAACGACCGTTACCTTGTCCAACGGAGTACCTATTGAAACCGTAGGAAAAATGTTGGGGCATAAGAATTTGAGGGCTACACAACATTATGCCAAAATCATTGATCAGAAGGTTGAAGAAGATATGGCGATTTTAAAAGAAAAGTTGGCTGGGATGTAGGTCTTTCAAGTTTACTTTTTCCATTACACCAATATGCTCTGCTTCCCATTACGGGCTAAATGGTCGAGCATGTCCTCGGTCATAAAATCCAGGTCGTATTTGGGGTTCCAGCCCCAATCTTCCCTTGCCATGGTATCGTCCACGGCCCGTGGCCAATGTTTGGCAATATCCTGTCGGTGGTCGGGCCGATAGCGCATCTTAAAGTCCGGGTAGAACCGCCGGATACTGCGGAGAACCTCCGCCGGGGTAAAACTCATGCCCTGCAGGTTATAGCCCGTTCGTACCCTGATCTTGTTCTTTGGTACCCTCATCAGGTCTATGGCAGCCTTTACGGCATCGGGCATGTAGCACATCGGAAGTTGGGTATCCCGGGAGAGGAAACAGGTAAAGGGTTGACCCTTTACGGCATGGTGGTAGATGTCCACCGCATAGTCCGTAGTGCCTCCACTGGGCAGGCAACCGTGGCCGATAAGCCCTGGATAGCGCAGACAGCGCACATCCAGTCCAAACTTTTGCCAATAGTAGTTGCACCAAAGTTCCCCAGCGGACTTGGCAATCCCATATACGGTCTGGGCGTCCCTTACTGCATATTGCGGCGTATGGTCAAGGGGACTTTGTTCCCCAAAGACCGCTATCGACGAGGGCCAGAAAACCTTTTCGACATGCATCCTCTTGGCAGTGTCAAGGACCAAGAGCAGTCCGTCCAGGTTCACCTGCCAACTGGCATGGGGGTCTACCTCTCCATCCGCCGAAAGGATCGCGGCCAGATGGTAGATCTGTTTGATATTATATCGCCGTACAATGGAGTCCATACGGTCGGAGGCAAATACGTTCAGCGGCTCAAAATGGCCGTTGGGAAGGTACATCCCCTTTTCCGGGTCGATGTCCGAGGCGACCACCCGGTCTTCCCCAAAAACGGCCACCAGGGTGCGCACCAGTTCCTGTCCGAGCTGTCCCCCTGCCCCAATGACCAATATGCGTTCCAGATTGCCCATGACTTACGAAAAATTGAGATCTAGTTCAGCGGTACAACAGCCCTCAAACCATTCGGCAACGTTTACCTTGGTTTCCAGGTCCCTGTCCTTTAGGACAAATCCCGTTGGGGTCTTTCGGTATTCCTTTGCCCAAGCATGGCCCATTTTGACGATGCTCCGAATGGCATGGCACACCTGGAGCACCTCCCAATCCGGCGTGGTCGGATGAAAGGAAACCCGGGTCCAGCCCGGTCGGTCAAGGGCGCAGCCCTCCTCGCTCTGTTTTCGTATTTCCTCTGAAGCTTCTGGGTCGATGTCCATCAGGTAATGCCCATAGGTCCCCGCACAGGAACAGCCGCCCCGTGCCTGTACTCCGAACTTATCGTTCAATAGTCGCGTGACCAAGTCATAATGCAGCCCCTCAATGGTAAAAGAAAAGATGGACAATCGCAGTTTATGCTGAGAAGCCAATAACTTCAATCCCTCCACATTTTGCAATTGCTCGAAGACCAGTTCGTTAATCTCCTGCTCCCGTTGTTTTATTTTTACCGTACCCATACGTTCCTTGAGCTTGATGGCCAGGGCGGCCCGTATGGTCTGTAAAAAACCAGGGGTCCCTCCATCCTCTCGCTCCTCGATGTCAGGTTTGTAGAGATGGTTACCCCAAGGGTCGGTAAAGGTGACCGTGCCCCCGCCTGGTATATCGGGCACTTTTTTGTCGTACAGTTTTTTGTTGAAGATAAGGACGCCCGTACTGCCTGGCCCGCCCAAAAACTTGTGGGGCGAAAAAGTGATGGCATCCAGATAGTGCATATCACTGGGGTGCATGTCAATATCCACATACGGTGCCGAGCACGCAAAGTCCACGATACAGATTCCACCATGTCGGTGGGCCAGTGCCGCCACCGTATGGTAGGGCGTCTCGATGCCCGTGACGTTGGAACATGCGGTGATTGCCACGATCTTCTGCCGGTCCGGATATTGGAACAGCATGTGCTCCAGGGCGGCCAGGTTGATCTGTCCCGTATTGTCATAGGGGACCACAACCACCTCGCAGATGGTCTCCAACCAAGAGGTGTGGTTGCTGTGGTGCTCCATATGGGAAAGGAAGACCACAGGTTTTACGGTTTGTGGAATCCGGGTATTGATTTTGTGCTGTTCGGGAATAAAAAGTCCCAGGATGCGCTGCAGTTTGGCCAGGGCCCCGGTCATCCCGTTCCCACATGCAATCAGTACATCGTCCTTTCCAGCATTGACGTGCTTTTTGATACGTTCCCGTGCCATTTTGTAGGCTTCGGTCATGGTCGCCCCGGTCAGGGAGGTCTCCGTATGGGTGTTCGCCACCCAGGGCCCGACCCTGTGGAGCATGGTTTCCTCAATGGGCCAATACAGCCGTCCACTGGCGGTCCAGTCGGCATAGATCATGGGATGTTCCTTGCCATTCACCACAATGGGCTGTTGCTGTCCGATGATATGTTTACGGTATTGCTGGAAATAGGTTTCCAAATCGTGTTTTTCCATGGGTTTCAAATTGGTCTGCCTTGGGCAGAAAAATGGCCTGCCTTTTGGGACAGGCCATGTCTACATAAAAACTAACTAAACTATGATGGTATGTCAATTACATTTTTTGCTTCATCACTCCAACAGTTGCATAAACAGCCAGTACAGAAAAAAGAAGGCGGCCACGGCGTATACAGTCCAAAGCACCCATCGTATTATTTTCTTTCGTGATATTGTCATCCAAATTCAATTTTATTTTGGTTGAGACCCCGATTTTTACTTCGAATGCGCTCAGTACAAGCATCGAGGTTAGTGCAACCATACCTTTTGTCCGCTCCATCCATGGTGGATTGTCAAAACGGGGTTTTGCTAAAAAGGCGAAACGGCCCGCCGTACCTCACTTTAAGACGGACAGGCCTTAACGCCTACCTGCGCACACCAAACAAACGCGAACGCAGGCGCATCAAAAGACCCTAATTAGTATTGATTTATGGAGTTTGATAGCTAATTCAAATAACCTCTGATGAAAACAAAACCTAGGTGTTCCTTTGATAAAAACTTTTACATGATTTCAAAAAGGGGAAGCGGTTTTTCGAAAACCAACCATTAGATTATTTCTTCACCGTTCCCCCTTGACTAACTCAAACTAACTCTATGAAGTAAGCTTGCTCTTTATATATTTATCCAGTTAGCTGGATTCAAATTTTTGTGTCCCGGACTCCAGGAATTCAATAAACTTCTCAATGTCCAGATCATAGGCCTTTGGTTCGACCAGCATATTTTCCTCAGCATCCATCAACACATAAAAAGGCTGGGCATTGTTGACATACTTTACAATTTGGTAGTCCGCATGCTGCTTCCCTATGGACTTTTTGGTCTTTCCATCATATTCCGAGATATACCAATCCCTTTCGGGCAGTTCCGTTTTATCATCCACATAGAGCGCAGCAATAACATAGTCTTCTTTCAAAATCTTCAACACTCTTGGGTCGCTCCAGACCCGGGCCTCCATCTCCCGACAGTTTACACAGCCATGGCCCGTAAAGTCGATAAAGATGGGCTTGTCTTGAATTTGAGCACATTCCTTGGCCTGTTCCAGGTCAAAATAGCCCTGCAAGCCATGTGGCAGTTTGAACAAATCAGAGTATTTTGGTTTTGGGCAGTGCCCTTCGACTGCACTTCGACTTCGCTCAGTGCCCGTACCAAGGGTGACTAGACCTTGATTGATGTCCCCTCCATCCTCTAATAATTGCCCCTGGGGGCTCCCCAGGACAAATTCCTGTGTGGTCATTGGCGGCAGATAGCCCGAGAGACTTTTCAACGGTGCACCGACCATGCCGGGCAGCATATAGACCACAAAGGATAAAGAGATAATGGCCAGCATCAGTTTAGGAACCGATGTCCTTTGCTTTTCATTATCATATAATTTGATTTTGCCCAAGAGGTAAAGGCCCAAAAGAGAAAATATCACGATCCATAGGGCCAGATACACCTCTCGGTCCAATACGCCCCAATGGTATACCTGGTCCGCAATGCTCAAAAACTTTAGGGCCAGTGCCAGTTCCAAAAAGCCCAAGACCACTTTGACGTCCTGCATCCAGCCCCCGCTTTTCCATAGCCGTTCCATCCATTGGGGAAAAACGGCAAAGACCGTAAAGGGCAAGGCCAAGGCCAGGGAAAAGGCAAACATTCCTATAATGGGTTTTAATACGGCACCTCCGGCGGACAGCACCAATACACTTCCCACTATGGGGCCTGTACAGGAAAAGGAGACCAATACCAAGGTGAAGGCCATAAAGAAAACGCCCAACCAACCCCCTTTTTTATTGCCCAGACCATCTACCTTATTGATAAACGAACTGGGCAAGGTGATCTCAAACATCCCCAAAAACGATAGCGCAAAGACCAAAAAAATAAGAAAGAACAGTACGTTGGGCACCCAGTGGGTGCTCAGCCAATTGGCAAACTCCGGGCCATTGATATACGCCACCACCGTACCTGCTACCACATAGATCAAAATGATAAAAAAACCGTAGAGCATCGCCTTCCGCATCCCCTTTTTGTCATTCCCGCGAAAGCGGGAACCAGAACCCGAACTGTTCAGATGGACCACTTGGTCCTCTACCGGTACTTGGGGACTGCCAAAAAAGCTGACGGTCAAGGGCACCATGGGAAAGACACAGGGCGTCAACAGCGCGGCCAAGCCAGACCCAAAGGCCAACAGGAAAAAAGTGCCGAGGTCTTCCATATCAAGGGTTCAGAACTTTAATTTCAAATTCCTCTTCGGGAAAGATACAGAGCCCCGTTTCCGTCGAGCACACACTATAAACAATAGTGCCCTTTATCACAGGATTTTCTTTTAAGATTTTTATCTTTTGCACAAAACCACCCCCACTCTCGTCAATATAGCGGACGTTACCCATCCAGACCTCATCGTATTTTTCCTTTACCTTTATCGGTTGCACCTCCCCTACTAATTGATAGGAATCATGAGGCTCAAAAATGACCTCGGTGGGCTTTGGCCCTACATCGGGGTCTTGATCGTTGGAATAGATATACCAGCTATCGTCGAGAATTATACGTAGCTGTATTTCTTGAATCTCAACCAACTTGGCGTTTACAGGAGAGAACTCCCAATCCACAGGGTCTAAAATTTGGCCAATACCAACGTACGGTATCGTAAAAAGAAGGACTAAAGTGAAATATTTCGCATTAATATTACCCATGATTTGCTATTTATTGAACTTTACTGAAGGTAAATCCAACCGAAAAACATATTTCATTGGCTCCTTTATAACTAGAATATCGATTTCTCTATCCTCAATGGTTAGAGCCATGCCATATCTTTTTAATCCTTTATTTAATTCCTCGAAATTCAACACATTACCTCTAAACTCTATTCTTCCTAGCCTTTCAGCAAATCCTGTTTCATCCAAAACCGGTAACTCGTGATAATGGTAGGCTAATCCTTCTAAGAAATTATCAATAGTAATGTTATTTAATTCCAATCCACTATCTGTTAGCTTTCTAGTTGAATCACCTTCTTCATAGGAAATTTTATCATGTCTAATAGCTGTCAATACATAGCATGGTACTTTTCGTTTTTCAAAGCCTGCTTGAAGTCCAACGTATCTATCCAAGTCCTTTTGCATCTCCTTTTTTATTTCTTGTCTAGTCAATGATCTTTTTGAAAAGAATTGATAAGTAAATCGATACTCGTTAATGAACTCTTTATGTTCATTTTTACCGGTATATTTATGCTTATCTGATACATCCAAAACCGTTCGATTTAGAGGATGACCCCTGAAGGAGCCTAAAATATTGTCTTGAGAATATGCCAAACGATACATATTCAAAATCGACGTGTTTGCAGCTGTAGCCTGTACATTACCCTTTGATATATCCTTTTCCCTGGTGATAATTGTAACTGGGTTTACTTTAGGATTGGCTGTTTTGAATATCGAGTGGTTCAAAGCATCATTAGGACTACCTTTATCAAAGAAAAAAAAAGGATTGTCAAAGTCCACATTGACCCGTTCATTAAATGGAACATAAATGGGCAACTTCATATCCCTGTTATTTATAAAATCTTCAATATTCTTTTCATTCACCGAACTTCCCAAAGATTTACCCACTACTAGACCATTAGTACTTATCCACACAATAAATGGAACTCCCGAATGGGGAAACAATTCCAACAATCGGATATCCCCACTGGAAGACGCTAAGTTCATTTTCAGCCCTGTCAGGTTTTTCCTTTTAGAAAACAATTTTTGTATTAAATCATTTTTCTGTTTTGGATTAACTAGTATTATCTGAAGTTTATCCTTGTATTTTGATTGTAGTTCTAGCAGCCGTGGCCAACTGTCCACGCAGGAACTGCATCCAGAGTTCCAAAAATCAAGGATAATGTATTTTCCCTGAAAGTCCTTAATTCTAGCACTTCCAACAGGATGATTAAGCATATTTCGCAATTCGAAATCTGGCACCTTATCACCGATTTCAACGGGGGTAAAATCGCTTTGTTTTTGCCCTGAGACAAAGAGATTTGTAACAATCAAGCAAAAAACAAACAATCCGTACCTAGACTTATTCAATAGGTCTAAGTAATCCTTACGACAACATATATTTAGCATTAATATCCAGGGTTTTGTGTCAAATTTGGGTTAATATTGATTTCTTCAAAAGGGATTGGGTACAGAACATCAGTGGCTTGCCAACCAGATTTTAACGGCCCTAGAATCTCATCTGCTCTTCCAGTTCTCTTCAAGTCCAACCATCGGTGGCTTCCCTCTGTGAACAACTCCAATCTTCTTTCGTTTAAAATCGCGTCAAGTAAGGAATTCTGATCATTGGCAGTGGTGTTTCCCAAACCTGCCCTGTTTCTAATAACATTTATATCGCTTTGAGCACCAGAAAAATCGCCCAACTGAGCCCTAGCCTCAGCTCTGATTAAATATTGTTCGGCAAGTCTTAACATGGCAAGTGATTCTGTAATAGGCTGGGTGCCATCATCCCTTACTTTATACTTGAATGCATAATAATAGGTGATTCCATCAACCGTTATTTCCCCTATCCAATCCGTTCTCCTATTGTCCCCCACCTCAAAGGTATTCACCAACTCCTCCCTTAATGATACCAATGTGGGTGCTGATTCAAGTATGTAAAAGGAAGCGTCCCTAACGTTTGAACCTATATCCAAAGTCGATCTTAACTGCCAAATCGATTCGTTGTTATTGAGCAATGAGACTTCGTTCAAATCCGTAACCAATTCAAAATCAGAAGCCTCAATCACCATGGACGACCACAACTCAGCATCTTCCCAATTTCCTAAGTATAAGTGTACCCTCGCCAATAACGCGATTGCCGCATACTTGTTTGGGCGAGCCCGATCTCCGCCAGAAAACGAGAAATCATCTGAGAGCAATTGTTCAGCCTCGTCCAAATCCCGGAGAATTTGATCATAAACCTCTGAAACGCCCGTTCTAGAAGGAACATTATTCGCCCGAAAATCTGAAGCTATTATTAGAGGAACATCCCCAAAAAGGTTCAGCAAATAGAAATGACATAGCGCCCTAACAAACTTACTTTCACCTTCCAACTGATTCTTGAGGTCCAAGGAAATTTTGGTGGAGGCTTCCAAGCCTTCAATAATTGAATTAGCTGAATAGATGTAATTATATAGTTCGCCCCAATACGTGTTTACTTCAGCTGTCATTGGCATAAGTGAATTGTTGATAAAATCAGAAGTTTCAGTATAATCAAGCAAATCATCTGCCAAAAGACCATTGTTTCTGTTCATTTCACTTGCAAATGTCCCTGCAAACATGTCAACGTAAATTCCGGAGATAGCGGAATTCGCAAGCCCATCACTCTCAAAAACCTCTACTCTAGATATTTCTGTCCGTGGAGGGTCAACTTCGACAAAATCTTCACATGAAAATAATGATAGTAACATTGGGATAAACACCATGTGGATTTTACGGTTATGCCCCGTTTTGAAGTTGATAAATATATTTTTAGTATGTAGTACAATGTGATTCATGATTTTATATTTTAAAATTCGACTTGAACACCTAATGCCAATCTTCTTAAAGGGGGTATTGAAAGTGATCCACCCTCAGGATCCGGACCAACATAGTTGGTAATTGTAAATAAATTTTGACCTTGTAGATATAATCGAAGATTGTTTAAACCAATCTTTTGTACAGTTTCCAGAGGAAAATTATAGGAAAGAGAGATATTCTGCAATCGAACAAATGATGCATCAACAATACTGAAATCCCCGTTTTGGGCATTCAAATAACTAGTTCTACCTGGACTAAAGAAGTTTTGAGTAAACCCTTGGACATTTGAAGAATCCCCTGCGTTTTGCCATCTTTCAAGTACCTCTACAGGTTGATTGCTGTTGCTAAATCCAGGAAGAAAAAATCGGGTGATATAACTTCTACCGGTCTGTTTCACAAATCTGAATAAAAAATCCAGCTCGAAGTCCTTATATCTAATGTTGTTTTGAAAGCCTCCAAAAAAATCTTGAGCTATTTCATCACTCAACAGGGTATCATCCCCAAAACGAATTATCCCATCATCATTTAAATCATCAAAAGTGTATAAGCCTGTTTCTGGATCTACCGTGGTATTTTGAAATAAGGGAACAACAAACAATGACTTTCCTACTTCAAATTGATTTGCAAAGGGCGAATTTTCAATATCCGGATATTCAATCAATTCATTTCTGGGTCTTGTAAAGTTTATTGATGTGGTCCACTTAAAATCTCTGCTATTGAAATTCGTAGTTGAAAGCTCCAATTCCCACCCTCGATTTTCTACGGTTGCGGGTAAATTATTTTGAAATGAAGAAAACCCAGTGGTTGCAGCCAAGTCAAAACCTACCAGTTGATCGGATGAACGATTTCTAAAGTAACTGGCGGTAAAAAATATTCTCTCCTTTGCAAAGCCCAACTCAATACCGGCCTCCAATTTTCTCGTAGTTTCCCAGCTAAATTCAGGATTAGCAATTCTAGTAGCTTGCAACCCTGGTATTCCCAGGTACGATTCACCAATATAATTATAGCTGTCCAAGAATTGATAGTCTCCAATTTGGTCACTACCAACTAGGCCGTAGCTTCCCCTCAGTTTTCCGTAACTGAGAAATTCACTGTCTCTTAGAAAGTTTTCCTCAGAAAATATCCAAGCAGCCCCAACCGCCCAAAAATTTGCGAATTGATTATCCGTACCAAACCGACTCGACCCATCCCGTCTTCCGGTCAAGTTTAGGATATACCTATCCTTGTAAGTATAATTAAACCTACCGAATATTGCGTTATAACGATATTGAGAATAAAGGTACTGAGTATTCCTAATTTCCTCAGCAGCGGCAATATTTTCTAATGAGGATTCATCTTGAAATCCTCTCGCTCTTGTTGATTCCCTTTCACTGATAGTTTCCCTAAAAGTAAATCCAACCAAAGAGCTTATTCTGGAATTCCCAAAAGAAACGTTGTAGTCAAGCTGAGGTTCAACAATCCAGGACTCCACCTTGGAATCACTAAATATTGATGACCCACCAGGCCCTTGCCCAAAAGCTGGATTTGTAGCTGAATTTGGGGAAGTTCTTATCTCTTCAGACCTTATAACGTTATACCCAAAATTCGACCTTATACCGAGAGACTTAGTAAACTGATAGTTTAAGACAAGATTTCCATTTAGATTATCTGTTCGGACACGATAATCGGATGCCAATCTTGCCAACGGATTTTGAGCCCCGAAGTTCGGTGTTTCTCCCCAGAAAAAATCACCATTTTCATCTATCAAACTTGGGTGATTAGGGGCCAATGTTAAAGCTTGGCGTGTGGGATCTTCTGAGGGAAGCTCATTATTGTCGTTGACAAAAAATGTAGAAAGTGATAATTTGAATTTTTTGTTGTCCGATATTGTGTTTATGTTGCTTCTTACAGAGGTTTTGCGAAATTCAAAGTCACCTGGTATTACTGCAGTTTCACGATAGTGGCCTGTGCCAATAGAGTACGATAAATTCTCGTTTCCTCCAGAAACCGAAGCAGATACGTCAGTAAAATAAGCGGTTTCACCTATTAATTCTTCCTGCCAATCAGTATAACGATTGCCCCAAGTAGTTACATCAAGATGCAGGAGGTTGTTTGGATCAGGGGTGATTCCATCGTTAGCAAAGGCCTCATTTCGCATTTCCAAATACTGCTGTGTGTTCAGCAATTTCATTTTATGGCTTATTTCGCCCATACCCTGCAGAAGATTAATATCAAACTTAGTTTTTCCCGCCTTGCCCTTTTTTGTAGTAATCAATACCACACCATTAGCTCCCTGAGAACCATAAATAGCCGTGGCATCGGCATCCTTTAAGATTTCGATGCTTTCTATATCAGCTGGATTAATACTGTTCAAAGGATTTCCACGATTAATTGGGGAACCAAACTGTAATGTATTCACCGGTTGGGATGGAAAAGGGACCCCATCGATTACGTAAAAAGGTAGGTTGCCATTATTCGACGTTGAGTTTCTCAGACTATTTTGACCACGTATTTGAATCGTAAATCCACTACCCGGTAATCCTGTATTTTGTCGTATACTTACACCTGGCATTCTTCCTTGTATGGTCTCCAAAGGATTTGTCACAGGTTGCTTCTCTATATCAACAGAAGTGACTTTAGAAATATTGGCTGTCGCTACCTTCTTTTCAACATTATAATACCCAGCATTCAAGACCACTTCATCCAACTGGCTGACTGATTCCTGCAGTGTGACGTTAAGGGTCGTTTGGTTTCCAACGGTGATTTCCTGATCAGCGTAGCCGATGCTGGTATAAACCAGAACGCTCTGACTATTGGGGACGACAATCTGGTAATTACCGTCAAAGTCAGTGGCGACCCCACGGGCCGTGCCCTTGACGATGACACTGACCCCAGGCATAGGTACACCATCGGTGTTGGTGACCTGTCCCGAAACGGTGATGGGGTCTTGCTTGACAACTGTAGCAGGTTTAGTTGATGGATTTTTGTTCGGTAACAAAAAAATCTGCCCGTTCTCCACACTAAAGGTCGTTTTGGTACCTATAAATACATCATTGAGAATTGTGGACACAGCCTGTTGTTTGACCACCACCGAAACCCTTCTATCGATATCCACATCCTCTGTACTGTAGATAAATCGAAAATCCGTCCTGCTCTCGATCTCATCCAAGAGTCGCTCCACGGTTACATCCTCCAAATTCAAAGAAATCTTTTTCTGGGCATAACTGGGATTTGCCTGTAATACAAAGGCCCCAAATAATAATAGAACAGCGCTTATCTTCATCTTTAAATCAATATGTGAACCGAAACCTTTGCGGTCAGGCCCTGAAGGAACTTTTTGGGTTAAGACTCTGTTCTTGTAGCGGTTTTTTGAAGTATGGTGTAAGGAAAAAAACCTTTTTACATACTTCCTGACGTGAATTGGAAAGATTCCAATCCCATTACGAAGTAATTTCATATTTTTAAAGTGTTGTAATTGGTTACTAGTTTCTTAGTGGCCATTTTTCACAATCGGAAAATGTTTGCCCATTTTCCGATTTTTTTTGGCTACTATCCCTCGTCTTTTTTATTTCAAAGTGCGCTTCATAGGCTTTTCGGTTTTATAATTATCAGTTGATATTTACTTCATTGTTTTTGATGGAATACTCGATTCCATAATATTTTTGAAAGGACTGCAAGACCGCATTGATATCCCCTTCCTTAAAACTGGCATTGAAGGTCTTCCTGCCCAGTTCGGTATTCGTATTATTGATGGTCACATTGTAGGTCCGTTCCAGTTTTTTCAAAATGTTGTCAAAAGTCATGTTACGGAACACCAGTTCCCCACCCACCCAGGCCGTATAGACCTTGGTGGAGACTTCCTTGGTCTCAATCTGCTCGGTGGATTCATCAAAGGTTCCCTTTAATCCTGGGGTCAGCACCACATTGGTATTTTTATCGAAATCCTCATGGTCTTGATACATCCCAACACTTCCTTCGACAAGGACCACTTCCGCCCGTTTGTCCTCGGGATAGTTGGACACATTGAACTGCGTGCCCAATACCTGGACGTTCAATTCATCGGCATTGACGATAAAGGGATGCTTTGTGTCTTTGGCCACTTCCAAGAAGGCTTCCCCAGTCAGATACACCTGGCGTTCCAATCCCTTTATAAAATTCACGGGATATCTTATGGAGGATCCTGCGTTCAAAAACACCGTTGTCCCATCTGACAGTTCGATATCGAAACGTTTACCATAGGGGACCGTCAGGGTGTTGTAGACCAGTTCCCCTGTTATTTCACTTCCCTCATAGGTCAACTTGTTTTTTTCCTGTTGTCCTACTACCTGCCCGGATGCCGTGGCAATGGTCTCCGAACCGTTCTCGTCGATAATCTTGATTTCCCCATTGTCCAATTCCAAGGTGATGGCATCATTACCTGGAATGACCACATCAGCTTTGGTACTGAAACCACCCTGTTGGTAGAAAATCCCCAGACCTATCAAACCGATGAAGAGGGCGGCAATGGAAGCGTATCTCCATACCGGACGTTTGGACGCTTTTTTCTTTTGGTCTTCTTCCAGGATGTTTTGGACGATCCGTTTTGAAACTGCCTCATCCACCTTGGGGAGCTCGTCCATCAACTCCAATACATCATAGGTGGTCGGAAAATCCTCGGTCATTTTGGCCGCCTGAAAGTAGCGGACCACCTTATCGATTTCCTGTTGCGTACAATCGTCCTCCACAAACTTTATAAGGAGCCGTTTGATCTCTGAACTGTCTTCCATGTGATTACCCATACACCTACTAATACGGGTGAGTTGGAAGGGAGTACTACTCCACTAAAAAAAAATCAGAAAATTTTTTTGAAAACCCTTGAAAAGGGGGTCAACGGATAAAACTGTCAAAAAGGCACAGCACTGCGAAGGAAACATCGCGGTGCTCTTGAAGAAAGGAACGCATGGATTCCAGGGCCTTGCTCATCTGGGTCTTTACCGTACTGGTGGAAATACCCAACTGCTCCCCGATCTCATCATAGGTCATCCCATTTTCGCGGGACAGCACAAAGATCTCTCGGCGTTTGTCCGGGAGGGTATTGTAGGCTTGCTCCTTGATCTTTTCAAAGTCGGATTCAATCAGTTTAAGGTCCGCCGGGACAAAGGACTTTTGGCTCTGGTAGAACAGGGTTTCCCGAAGCTTGCTGTTATTGGCCGCCTTTTCCAAAAAATCAAAGCATTTGTTCCGGGCGATGGTATAGAGATAGGATTTGAACGAAAGCGAGGTATCCAGGGTCTCGCGCTTCTGCCAAACCTTCATAAAGACATCCTGTAGGATTTCCTCGGCATTGGCCTGGGACTTGAGCAGTTTTAGGCTGTAGGCATAGATGACGTCCTTATAGGTGTCATAGAGTTGGATAAAGGCCTTTTCATTGCCCTGACTCAACTCCGCCACCAAAAGGGACTCATTGCTATGTGTTTCTCCCGCTGCCATTCTTTTTTGCCGTCCAAACCATAAGGATTCCTGTCCGTATCCGTCTTTCGGTTTTGGGTCTTTTTATCGTGCTCCTATTTGGTCAAATTATCACGAATATTAAAATTTAATTGCGCAATTATTAAGTTAAAGTAAATAAAATTTAATGAAATGTCGATTTTCTTGTTAAAACCTTAATTTTTGGTATAGTTATTGTTGATTTTTCTTACATTGATTTTATGTTTTCCATACGAGGGCCCATACACCCAACGAATGGCCGACCATTTCCCCGGATGGTCCCGTAAACAAAAAATCTGTATGGAACATCTCTTGGATTTGGCCCTTGGGCTGGAAAAGGAACTCTCCGAACTCAAACAAAGCGATCTTGACATCAAGGAACTGGCCCATTTGTCCACCATCAAATGCCAGGACCTGTTACGCACCTTTAAAAAAGAAATCCTAGAAAAGGGGTTTTCCTACCAAAAGCAGGAAATTCGATTTTTCAAAAAAATCAAACAGATTCCAATGGTGCCCCTGATCTATTTTTCGGAAATCCATTCCTTTGAAATACAGTTTCCCAAAGCGGACCGTAAGGCCCAGCAAAAATTTATCAAAAGAAAGATACAGTGCCTCAACCAGTTCTTTCTCCGCAATCTGGATTTTGAGCGTTATGTCGATGCCGGGTATACGCATTTTGATGCGGCCTTCTATTCCCGGGACCATATCAATGAATACCATCTAATGGGCTCGGACTACTACTTCCAGGATCCCGACTTCAGTACACCTCGGGATATGCTGCTGGCCAAACTGAGGGCCTACAAACTTCTGTTGCAATATCTGGACCACCGCTTGGTTTCGCTGAACCATTCGGATGCTCAAATCAATGGTCTTTTATTCTCTGACAAATTGCCATGGCCTTTTGGGGATGTTGCCTTTGCTGAAATGGTGTATGCCCTTTTCCATGCGGGGCTCAAAAATGAAAACCTGACCATCATCCAAATCTACCGGAAGCTGCAGGAGGTATTTGATGTGGAGATCAAGGATATCTATAAACTCTTCCAGGAAATGAAGTCGCGTAAAAAGTCCCGAACGGCATTTCTGGACAAACTCATGCAGGCCCTGTTGGAGGAAATGGAACGTATGGATGCCCATTAGTTTTCCCCATAGGGTGGATCCACGGAATTTTTCTCAAACCATTTTAAAGCTTTACTTTTTTAGGGCAAATCTCATTTCTTGACGGGAAGAATACTGCGATTATCCTACAAATCACATCATATCTTAGGATGTTAAAATTTAACCGTAGTAGGGTCATACTGGTGAAGAAAAATGCACAATCCATCACAATTTTGTGCAACGAAAGTCAAATCAGAATAGGGGTCGTTAATAAAAAGTTGAACCAATGGCCCCTTTCTTCAAAATCTTAACTATGCCGACAAGTATTATTACCACCGATGACCTGCGAGAGTTTAAAGTGGAACTGCTGGAGGATATGCGAAAACTTCTTATGCAGCACAAAGGCAGTGGCCTGAAACGCTACCTGAAATCCAATGAGGTTATGGATCTGTTGAAAATTAGTCCGGGTACACTCCAAAACCTTCGCATCAATGGGACTCTACCCTACTCCAAAGTAGGGGGTGTCATCTTCTATGATGCGGAGGACATCCAAAGGGTGATGGAGGAAAACCGTATCTATAATCGCTATTGATGAACTATATCCGACATTTGAATGCGGTCTTTCAGCAATTCTCGAAGGACGCCCGTTTGAACCCGACCCATATCAGCCTCTATATGGGGCTTTTCCAATTGTGGAACCAGTACCATTTCTCCGAGACCTTCCATATCAACCGGGAAGAAGTAATGGAACTCTCGAAAATAGGTTCCAAATCCACTTATCACCGTTGCATCAAGGAATTGAGCCATTGGAGCTATTTAGTCTATACTCCTTCCCATAATCCGTTTCGGGGAAGCCGTATCCAGATGTTCGATTTTGGGACAAGTTCCGAACAAGTGCTGTACCCAAGCCCTATCGAAAATGGGACAAGTACTGGACAAGCGGTGGTACCTATAAACAAACCTTTACAAACTTTAAAAAACACTATAAACGGGGATAAAAGCGAAAATTTGAAAGTTTCCGATTTGGGAAACGGGAAGAAACCCGTGGCCAGTGTCCCGTATCGGGACAACTTGAGAACCACCAAAGAGAAGGATTATGGTGAACCCCTGTAGGCTTAGGGAAGGAGCCGTGGAGTATTCCATTGGAAAGTTTGATGGACGAACGGTCATCTATGACTTTCCGAAAATCCTCATCTATCTCAATGCCAAGGGAAAACTGCTTTTTGGAAAACAGTTCAAAATCTATGAGGAAGACCAAGATATCCTTTTAAAACTCTGCCATTACTACATCCGGGATTTTGAAAACTGCAAGAAACACGGTATCGACCCGGACAAGGGCTTATTGCTTTCGGGTCCGGTGGGCTGTGGCAAGACCAGTTTGATGAAACTGTTGCGCCATATCGTTCCCCACCAGCGCCCCTACCAGATCATCCCCTCCCGTAATGTGGTCTTTGCCTTTAATCATATCGGTTATCGCACCATAGAAGATTACGGCAATGGTCAGTTCTTTTGTTTTGATGATCTGGGTGTGGAGCCTATGGGACGACATTTTGGGAAGGATTGCAATGTACTGGGGGAAATCCTACTCTCCCGTCACGAGCTTTTTCAAAAGCGGGGCATCAAGACCCATGCGACCACGAACCTGAATGCCCAGGAATTGGAGGAGCTGTATGGGAACCGGGTGCGGAGCCGTATGCGGGAACTGTTCAATTTGGTGGCTTTTGATGGGGAGAGTGGGGATAAGAGGAAATAAATTATAGCTTTCGATTTCAAAATCGATAAAGACATAAATAACCTCTAAATAAAGGGGGAAACATCTAAAATTATTGCGGTTTTTAGTAAATGGCAGGATTTATGCCTGTTTACGGCTCAATCCTTTGCTGTACTGCGCTCTACACACCAAAAAATGAAATTTAAAAGGACAATTTTACGCTTCCCTTCACCTACAACTATCACTATAAATCTAATGAGTGCACCCGAATGACTGAGAGAGGTTGTTATGGGCAATGTGATTTTGTTCTTTATATTTGGACATGGACGATTTGACAATAATAGAGAACTTAAAAAGGAGTATTGGCCTTGACCTACCTTTAATTGTGATAAGGGCTACAGAAGAACCCTACATAGTCAGGAACAATGGGCAAGCGATCGGCCAGTTGCAACTCAAAGGTGCAGAACTGTACTTCCAACCAAATGAAAGGTTCAAACCCCATTCACATATCATTGATGCTTTCATCGGAGACGAGGATTTCAAAGATAAGGTCAAAAACATCTGTTCTCTTGTAGTTCAAGTAAAAAAAGCAGAGGTACAGGGGTTCAACAGAATTATATCCATCAAGGAAAAAGATTACCATTTACTTTTGAGGTCTCCGATGTATGAAGCAATCATTGAATCCTTGAAGGAAAGCTTTGAGGGTGAAATGCATTTCAAGATTGAAGAGACAGGGGAATTGAAAAAAATAAGAACACTGTAAGAATTTTTAGTTTGTTTCATATAAGTTGCGAAGTTTGGTGAATTACGGCCATTAAACAGGATGGGTTAGTATCTTTGCTTACATTCAATAAATCTAGCTATGCCAACATTGACGATAAGGGTAATGGGAAAGAAAGAGGGTGAAAATCTTATGAGGGTCATAATGCAGACCGTACGTGATACTGGCAAATATGAACTTGAAATAAAAGATAGGTCAGAACCCAGAGATTTGATGGCCCATAAAATGGTACAATACAAAATTCTCAACAGTACCATAGAAAGAAACTTTCCAAGAAAGGCGGACTGTTATGTTTTTACGATGGGAGATAATTTTGCCGCTGCCAATCTAAAAGGCGCACACAAATTCATTGCTGAAGAAGATAAAAGGTTGAACCCAAATAAGATAAAAAGGTTTTTTTTCAACATTGACAGAAGCAATATCATATCAGCAGTTATTGGAGGTCTTTTGGTTTGGTTGGTGACACTAATATTCGGCTAACTGGCATCGGCCTCATAAGACTCAATAAGTAGGTTGGCTTCATAGAGTTGGTTGCGAAGCGAATCGTTCTCCCGTACAAGCCTGTACTCAATATCCTCAACCTTTTTGTTGACTTCATCAAAGCTTTTATCGAGAGGTGATTCCAAAAGGGATATAAACAAACTGCATATTGATACTGGTATTGAAAGTACTATACCAAATATCTTTAGATTGTCCAGTATGGCTATGTACTCATTGTTGTAACTGCTATCATTATCGACTAATTATTTAAGCATAGAATCCTTAAACTACGGCCTTATCTATATCTATCATAGTTTTTTGGTTTGTTCCGAAAGTTAATCAAATCCTCAACAGATTCTTTCATGTTACAGACCGCTCTAATTAACTGTCCTTTTTTTGTATGAGCCCATTAAATACCTTGCTTTCAAAAGGTCAGGGCCGGCTTGTCCTTTTAAATGGGCGGCCTATGATATAGCTTAATAGAAAAATAAAAGATGGAGGTTCATTTAAACTGGGAATGGTGGGAGGCGGCTTTGTTCGTTGCAATAATAATATTGGCAAACCGTATTGGAAGAAAAAATGCTATTGGAATCTTGAAAAGAGCACTGAAAAAATGGTTGGATAATGATTGAAAATTGCAAAATCGGATATCGGACTATTGATGACAATGGCAATGGCCAGTTCTTTTGTTTTGATGATTTGGGGGGTGGAACCGATGCACCGACATTTTGGGAAAGACTTTAATGCATTGGGTGAAATCCTGCTTTCCCTTCACAAGCTTTTCCTTGAAGCGTGGCATCAAAATCCACACGAAGACCAAACTCAATGCCCAGGAGCTGGAAGATTTGTAAGGGAATCGGGATAAGGGAAAATAATAAATACAGCGTACAATTATTTTTTATCTCACTATCAATTTGGCCCTTCAAACAAAATATTTTGAATTTATCCGCATACTAACAAAAAAATCATATCTTTGAAAAAAGATTACCCTTTTTCAGTAATAAAATTTTTGTAAATGGAAATTGAGTATCGAAAGAACAGACTAAAAAAACAGTTGAGTAACGCATCTGAGATAAAAAGAAACTTTGGGGTAAATGCAAAAAGAATAGCCAGAAGATTAATTGAAATAAGGTCATCCCCAAATCTTCATGTCCTAATGCAAATACCGGCTGCAAACTGTCACAGACTATCAGGGGACAAAGAAGGAGAATGGGCTTTAAACATTTCTGCAAATCACAGAATGCTATTTGAAATAGCACATAACCCGATTCCGAAGAACAAAGATGGATCTTTGGATACACAGGCGATAACGAATATATGTATCACTGAAATAGTTGATTATCACTAGAAAAATTAGAATTATGAGCAAATTAGTAGATGAACGTGAACTTCTCTCAAAACCTGGGGATACTATATTGGAAACGATAGAACATGTTAAAATGAGTCAGGTTGAATTGGCTGAAAGAATGGGCAAGACTCCATCCAAAATAAATGATTTAATATCTGGCAAGGAGCCCATTACATTGACAACTGCCCTTCAACTTGAAAAGGTTTTAGGTATTGATGCTCAGTTTTGGCTTAATAGAGAAATGCTGTACCGTGAAAAACTATTAAGACTTGAACAGGAAGAGGCCTTGGAGAAATACGTGGATTGGTTAAAAATACAACCTATAAGAGAATTGAAGGCCTACGGTTACCTGAAAACTGTAAAAGTTGGACCGACAATGGCCGAAGAATGTTTAAGGTTTTATGGAGTTGCTACTCCAACTCAATGGGAGTCCCTATATGTTAATCAATTCGTTTCATCAAGTTTTCGCAAAAGCGAAGCACATAAAACTACCCTAGGTGGTTTAGCCGCATTTTTAAGAATGGGAGAAATAGAAATGAGGAAACTAAAGTTGGGGCCTTTTAGCAAAGAAGCATTTAAAGAAAGTCTAAAAGAGATTAGAACTATGGTAAGGAGTCACCCTGAGGATTTTGCTTTGCGCTTGCAACAATTGTGTGCTAAGGCAGGTGTTGCAGTTGTTTATTCCCCAAATATTCCCAAAGCTCCAATTAATGGGGTAGCAAGATGGGTTGGAGGGACTCCTTTAATCCAGTTGACTGACCGGTATAAATTTAATGACCACTTCTGGTTTTCTTTTTTTCATGAGGCTGGGCATATTCTTCTACATGGTAAAAAGAATGTTTTTATTGAGGAATTGAAAGAATATGAGTTGGATATCAAAAAGGAAAATGAGGCGAACAATTTTGCAAACAAATGGCTATTGCCAGAAGATATTACAGCCGAATTGTCGGATAAGATTACTGAGAAAGATATAAGACAACTGGCTCGCAAATATGATACACATCCAGCTATTGTACTTGCCCGTTTGCAGCATCTAAAGGTACTACCATATTCATTTGGCAACGATTTAAAGCTAAAAGTGGTATTAGATAAATACATCAATAGAAATTAGTTCTCTTCTTAGATACAAAGGCATGGGTACACAATTAAAATATATGCCAATTTTCAGAGGCAGGCAGGAAGAATTTAAGGTGCTAAAATCTTTTGATTTTGGTGACAGAATATTTCCTTGTTTGGAGATTATTAAAGAGCTCGATAGAGTAAGAACTTCTAAGGAAAAGGTGAGCTATCAAATTTCACTTTTTCAACAGAGAAAAGGAAAAACTTTTGAAAGTGTTTATATACCATTGATAAAAAACATCAAAGCCAATAAGGTTTTCATTGATCTACCTGTTCATCTCAAACAAAAGCGAGATATGAAAGAGCCCACCCTTCGCTTTTTAAGAACTGTGGTTACTAAAAGAGAAAAACGTACAGAATACTTGCTAAAGCTTAAACCTATTGCTTCTAAAGTAATTCCCATAATCTCTTCGTACATAAGAATTAGTGGGGAAATGGATTCAATCTCCTTGCAAGAACAAGAAATTAGACCTCACTTCGAAACACTAGCGTTCAGAACTTTCATAGGAACATTTCCACAGGATATTATTCAAATTAAAAAATCAGCTAAACCCGATGATTTTTTGATAGTTGATCTTGAGAGTAATGAGTTGGATAAAAGTGATGGTGATATTCAAGATATCATTAAAGAATTGAAAAATATCAGTTGTAATACCATAATCCATCGAAATCAAATACCACAAGAAACAACGATGGTTGGATTAAAACATTGCGAAATGATTGATACCATAGACAATAGTCTGCCATATGTTTTTAACGAATTTGATGGAGATTGCTTTTCCGATTATGTGGGAATCAGAAAAGATAATGTTACTGATGGTGGAGTAAAAAGCCCCGGCTTTATTTTTTATGATGCTGTAATCAATAATTTTTTTGGTTACAGATATAAACATGGGGGACACAAAAAGGGGGAACAGCCGCCTGAATTAAGTGAATTTGAAACAACAATTATCCCCGCCGTTGTCGACTCCCACACGTCAAAGAGAATGGAATCGGACGCACTGGACTACCTGGGAGTGGAAAACAAAGGATGGGAAATAATAAAGAATATTCAATTAGGTGAAAGAAATGGAGGTGAGTCGGGTAAAAGTCCCGCAAAGTTTAAAAGAATAAGCATGGAGCATTATTTACATTGTATGAAGATTAAGATTGCAAATGGTGATTTCGACTAGGGGCTAATGATTATAAATAAGACATGGGTCTATGTTCGTGTTAAAAAAGAATTGGACATCCATAGGAAATATTTCAGACTTATTTATCTTCAAAAACTCCCAGCGATTTTGATACCTACCTTTTAGAACCTTTTTAAATCTACAATTAATTGTATTGGTATCTAAAGAACTTAAAATACTATCGATTTCTCCTTCACCTTCAGGAAACCATTTAACCACTTCCCGTTTGGTAAGCAAATTCAATTGCACTTTTGAATCCATTTTTCCATTAAATGATGCTTTTCTTAGTTTCTTGTATTTACCACCCTTGTAGGTCACCAAGCCATAAGATTTAGGTAGAAGCTCTTGTGCTTTTTCAACATGTATATCATCGGTCACCAAATAATTATACTCAAATGCCATCATGTAATCCGCCATTTGCTTGCTTAGCTTGGACAGGCTATCTAATTCTGACTTGATTTCAAAACTGGTAGTATGCCCATTTATAGTTAAAAAGTCTACCCTACTATTATTTACTTTAATCTCGAAAGCAGCTACTATATTCTTATCATTAATATGGTTTTGAAATAATTCATACTTAAATATTTCTTCACCTTTATAATTTTGAAAAAGCGTATCGTTTAACAGTTTGTGAAGTTCATATTTTGAAAACCTTTCAAAATTCTCATTTGGGAAGACTCCTTTTAAGGAAGAAGACAATTTAACAGAATAGTCCAGGACATTATATTTTTTTGCCAATGTATTTATGGTCTTTCTGTCAATATTTTTGTCTAAGGTCATGCAGTATATTAGCTATTGGTATTTAAAGTATTTGCGGGTTCAAAATAAATCTATTTTATCAAAATACCTTTATATATAAAATTTAACTCATTTTTCCCCAATAAAGTATTCTGAATTAACATGTTATTTCAGAATAGCATAATCTTAAGATAATCTTCTTACTTTAAGCGTTTAAAGCTCCTTACCCAATCATTGGGGTATAACGAATTTGCTCTAAATTATACATTGTCAGACACATTTCTAATCGGGCAATGTACCTTACTTTCCATTCAAGCCTCTTTGCAATGTAAAAAATTACATTCTTTCCCAAACATGGCTTGCTCTTATTACACAGGAATTATTTCTACCCGATCTTCGGTTCATTATGATGATTTTTTTGTCTAAGACAAATCGAAGTTCGAGCCTTAAATTTACCAAACTAATGCTTTTGTACTTCATTTTACGGAAAGACCTCTAACTTATCAACACACTGTGCATCCCTTTCCCATTTTACTTTATACCAATTGCAATCAACGAGGCATATCAAAAACCAAAGACTATTTTATTCACAAATAACTGATTTTTAATTATTTGAATTTAATCTAGCAGTACTTTTCGAGTATCAAAAATCATCGAATTCAAAAACACTTTTGATATGAGAAAATTACTGTTTACCGCCCTCTTCTTATTGCTAGTTTCAAATTCTCTTTTTGCCCAAATCGGAGGTATTGAGGATTCGGTTAACGACGTTTCGGATACCATCCGGGCCATCTTTCCCATCATTTTGGGAGTCATCTTCTTGATTGGTTTCCTGTTCAATGCCGGACATTTCTTTGGCGAAAATGCCGATCTCAAAAAAGGGATTACCCGTGTTCTGGTCTTTGTATTAATTGCCGGGGCCGTAGTGGGCATCTTTACCTATCTCATCGGAATCGTAGTCTAAGTCTCAAAGAGCCCTTTTATTCCATATTCTTATGAAGAAGTACGAGGTGTATCGAAACATACGCAAACGGGCTTTCATCTTTGGGTTGCCGTTGACCCTGTTTGCCCTTCAGATGGTATCGGTCATCGGTTCCCTGATGGTCATCATCTTTTCCTTTGGGCTGGGTAGTATTTTGGGAGCGCTATTGTGGAACCCCATACTCTATGTGGTATTGACTAAAGTGGCCCACAATCCGCAACTACTCCAATTGGGGCATCCCTTTCCCTATCATATCAGCAACAGACAAAACAGCTTTTTGAACTATGAAGACCATTGACTTTGCCTCCTGCTCCCCCGTATTGGCGATGGAGGGCAACACCGTCTATGCCAGCAATGGGAATGTGGTTCTGACCTATGTGCTCTCCCTTCCCGAAATCCATTCCCTATCGGAAACCGATTTTGAGGAACTGCACGGTACTTGGTTCCAAGCCCTAAAATCCCTGCCCATGGGAACAGTAATCCACAAACAGGACTCCTACCGAAAGAAAAAGTTTGATGCCTCCGCCCTGCCCCAAACCAGTTTTTTGGAAAAGGTCACCGCAGACCATTTTAAGGGCCGGGAGTACATGGAACATCAAAGCCAGCTATATTTTATCCTGGCCCATAACAAGGTGATGCAGCAATCCAAATACTGCAATCCGTTTCTTAAGGTTCCCAAGGCCTTGCCGAAGGAACAGGATGAGCGTCTACAAAACTTTGTGCGAAATGTTACAGACGCGGTCAACTATCTCAACAATAGTCGAAAGTTCTCCCTGAAACCTATGCAATGTGAATCTTTTGAGGTCCATACCCATGCCTATTTTAATGGCTTTGCCGAGGACATGGATACCGATATCCTTTTGGACAAAAAAGGGATTCAGGTGGGTGACCATCATTTTGATGTGCTGGCCATCAACAGCGAACTGTGTTTTGGGGAAAGTGTCCAGAGCAGTATCCCCAATCCAGGCTATACCTCGGATGCCTTTAGTTTCCATCAGGGCTTTATCGACGGACTGGGACTGACCTTGGAGGAGGACCATATCGTCAACCAGATTCTGTATTTGGATGACCGACAAAAATGGCGCAAGCTATTGGACAAGAAGATTGAGGAACTTCAAAAGAGTTCGAATTTTGGCTCGCAGAACAAGTTGGTTTTGGAAAAAGTCTCCGAAATCCAGGACCAAATCAACCAGGACGACCAATCCCGCGTCATCCGCGGTAATTTGAATATCATCTATTGGCAGAAAGAAAAGTCGCAATTGGAATCTGTGGCTTCCAAAATAAAGGCTACCCTAAAGGAGTTGGACATCCTGCCCTACTATCCGAGAGGTGCGGAGCGTATCCACTACTTTCTGAATAGCTACCCCTGCCATGCCTCCAACTTTTCGGATGGGGATTTGTACGTAACCGATTTGAAACATGCCCTATGTCTGTTTTTGAACACCACCAATTACCAATCGGATGACACCGGAATCCTCTTCAACGAACGAGTTTTTAATATCCCCGTCTTTAAGGATGTTTGGGACGAAGGCAAAAAACGTATCAAGGCCCGCAACTTTGCCATTTTTGCCCCAACTGGTGAAGGCAAATCCTTTTTGGCGAACCATATCCTGCGCCAGTACTTCGAGGCCGACGTTCGGCTGGTCATCATCGATTTAGGGGGTTCCTACACGAAATTCGCCCAACTCTATCCAGGGCAACATGCCATCCTACGCTATGAAAAGGGCAAAAACCTCGGCATCAATCCCTTTTATATTGCTTCCGAGGCCGATCTCGACCCAGAACGATTGGAGGACCTGGCCCATTTTCTATTTGAACTATACGCTTCGGATACGTCAATCTCCAAGTCCCAATCCGTATCCCTCAAAAAGTTGTTGTTGGCCTATTATGAGGCCGTTCGGTCTGGGCACTCCTTAAATGGTTTCTATGATTTTCTGTCCGAACACAAAAAGGAATTGTTGGAGCGTCTAAAAATCGATATTTCAAGTTTTGATGTGGCGAACTTTCTCCATATCCTTTCCGAATATGTAGAGGGTGGGCTGTACAGCTTTCTGTTTGCTTCCAGTGCCGACCAGACCTACCGATTGGAGGACAAACGCCTTATCATTTTCGAGTTGGATGAAGTGAAGGACCATAAGGAGCTGTTGTCCATCATGCTGAAGCTCATCAAGACGGCCATCCAGCGCACCATTTGGCGAAACCGTTCCGAACGGGGCATCATCCTTTTCGACGAGTTTGCCAAGCAACTCAAATTCGGCAATGTACTGGAAAGTGTAGAATTCTACTATCAGGCCATCCGGAAACAGAACGGGGCCATTGGCATCATCTTGCAAAGCATCAATCAATTGCCCGATACCTACACTTCGGCGAGCATTCTCGAAAATACCCAGGTCATCTACAGCCTTAAAAATGAAAAGGGCTATAAAGATTTAAAAGACAGGCTAAACCTGTCCGACCATGACCATAACCAACTGCGGTCCATGCGTAACGACCTGACCGGGGAACGGAGGTACACCGAGTTTTTTCTGAAGATTGGAAAGGAGGGCAATGTCTTCCGATTGGAAGTCCCTCCCGAGGTGTATGCCGCCTACTTGACCGATGGATCAGAATCCGAGGCCATAATGCGGATGTATGAAAAAACGCAGGATATGGAGCAAGCCATCCATGAATTTCTAACACAGAAAAGAAAGTGAAAATGAAAACAAAAAAGACATTGAACATCAGGAAGCACTCCCTGACCCTATTGGCAACCCTAATCTTGGCCCTATCACTGCCTGGCCGTGCGACGGCCCAGGGGATGCCGGTGTATGACAATACCAACTTTGTCAGCATGACCAAATCCCTGTTGGAATCCGCCAAGCAGACGGCCGAACTGCTAAAGACCGTGGAATTCCTGAACGAACAAAAGAATAACATCGTCAAGGTGAACAATGTGATACGGGAATTGAAAGCAGTGCGGGAAATGGCCCGGAATCACGATATCTTGCTCCGCACGGTACGGCGGGACTTAAATGACATTTTGGGTTCCCCCTATATCAAAGGGAATGAGGTCGAACAAATCAGTACCTCCTTTGAATTGATTATGGCCACGGCCATCGATGATTTGGACTTTATCAACCATATCCTATCTAGCGACTTTTTGAAAATGTCCGATGCGGAGCGAACTGCTCTATTGAAGGAAAAGGAACGGCAATCCCAGGAAATGGTGGCCGAGATTACCCAAAAGACACGTCGGTACAATGATATCATTGATTTCCGAAGGATGCAGGATATCATCAATAACCGTGAAACCAATTATTGATGCAGATTGCCACCGTCTTTTTGGGCATCGGCCTCGAATATGTGGATGCCATCTTCCAGACCATCAAGGCCAGTGATTTTTCCCAATACACGATTTTCGGCATTAAGGTTTTGGCAGTGGTGTTCTTTTTGGTCAATATCCTCAAAAAATACAACGAGGGCGTGGCTTCAACAGACGGCCATACCTGGGGATTGCACCCTAACGAGCTGGCCAAAAATCTGATGGTGGTGCTGTTGGTCATCTTTTCGGATCAGGTGTTGGGCTTCTTTGATGGCATCTTGGTAGCCATCGAAGGCCAATATCGGGACACGGCCCCGGCGCTCCTCCCCCTCCAATTACAGGACATCCCGATTGAGGAGGAAGTGGGCGCTATGGAGGCCGCCAAAAAAGCCATGGCACTTCTGTATGAAGCCTTGGTAACGCCCCTATTTGGGTGGCGTATCCTGGCCTTTATCATCAGCCTTTTCCTATGGCTTATCGATTTGTTTTTGTATCCGCTCTTTTTGGCGGAACGGTATTTCCTGTTGGGCATTTTGCAGGCCTTTTTTCCGCTGGTCATCAGTTTGGCCGTCTTTGAAAAGTTCCGGTCGTTGGCCTATGGCTTCTTTAAGCTCTATGCCGGGGTCTATATGTTGGTACCCGCCTTTTTTCTGGTCAATGTATTTGTCAACAACCTCTATACCGAAATTACCACCAACTTTTGGTCCACCCTGTTCGGTACCGATACTGGCGGGCGCATCTTTGGTCCGGTGGTGGAACTCGGAACCATCGGTTTTATCGTCTTTTTGAAATTCAAATTGTACAAGAAGGCCACTTCGTTCACCCTTAAACTCTTTAGCTCGTAAAGCCTCACAAAGGCCCAAATTATACTCCCTATGAAATTTTCCTATCAGAACATCCATACCCTTTTTCGCATCAACCGTATCATTGTCATCAGTGTGGTGATTATGGCCTTTCTCAGCAGTGGGTTTTCCAGTTGGATGGCCTACCATATCCACAAAGAAAGCTTGAAAAATGCCTTTGCCATCGACCCCCAGGGCGAGGTATTGCCCCTGAAATGGGGCGACCAAAAGCAGCAACTGGAGGTGGAGACCCTGGCCCATCTGGAACGGTTCCATCACGTTTTTTACGGTATCGATGCCTCCACCTTTAAGGACCACATGGAAAAGGCTCTATGGTGGGGCGACGGCTCAGTAGATGAGCTGTACCGTCAAAAAAAACTGGAGGGCACTTACAACCGTCTGGTCCAATATTCCCTGGTTCAGGAGGTGACCCAAGTGGATTCCCAAATCGAACTGGGGTCCATGCCGCTTCCCTTTACCACCCGCACCCTTTTTGAGATCAAACGAGGTGCAGTCACGGACCGATACGAACTGATCACCACCGGAAAACTGATCGAGGTGGAACGCCACTTTCCCAACAATCCCCATGGCTTGTTGATCACCGATTTCTTTGAAAAAACTTTGAGAAAAATCCCCAACTAAAAATAACGCCTTATGAAACTTGAAAAGAACAAAATCGTATTTGCCGGGGTCATTGCTACCCTCCTGATTTTTTTAGGAACCTATGGCTATACCTTGCTCAGCGACGAAGATGAAACCGAAAACACCCTTACCCAGCCCGAAATCCCGAAATGGGAGGACACCGAATCCGAATATTCGACCAAACTGGAGGCCATCGATGCACTGAAGGAGGAACGTGAAAAGACGGCCCCTTCGGTCTATCCCGAACATATGATGGATGACAAGGGCTATTTCAATCCGGATTATATGGAATATGAAAAACAGCGGCTTATCGACAGTCTTCAGGGACAACGCCACTATACCGCAAACTATCAATTTGATTTTGAAAAGCAGCCCGAGCCTTTGAAAGAGGAAACCAACCATCCACAAGAATCAATCTATCCGAAGGAAACCCCTCCCCTGTCCCTTTCCGTCCAAGAATTGGCCCTGGAACACCAACTGTTTTTTGCGGCAAATCCCAAAGCGGTTGACACGAATTCCATACCCAAGCTACTGGTCGAAGTGGACGGCAAACAGGTCTTGCGCAAGAACAGTCGTATCCGATTGCGTTTAGTAGAGGCCCTGAGCCTAAATGAAAATCACTTTACTGCGAACACGGTGCTATTTGGAACGGTACGTTTTCGGCCAAACCGGGTATTGGTACAGCTGACCCAAATCGGTGGGCTTTCTTTGGAACTGGCCGCCTATGATGTGCAGGATGGGATGGAAGGGCTGTATCTGGAAAATTCGCTACGGGAAGAGGCCACAATGGAAGTCACCCAGGATGTGGTACAGGACATCAATATTGCCGGATTGCCCCAGGTAAGAGGCCTGAAAAATGTGTTCCAACGCAGGCAGCGCAACCTAAGAGTAACCGTTCTGGACGGCCATCAGCTGCTGTTACAATCAAGTACCAATCAATAACAAAAAACACGATGAAAAAAATCACTTTATTTTCCGTTTTATTGACCGTTAGTTGGATACCAATGAAAGGCCAAGTTTTGGATACCCTCTATGCCAATGCCCATCAAGTGGTATCGCTATCCTTTGAAAGCCCCATCCAAAAAGGCATCACCGGCTCCGTCAATTTCGCCTTTAGTTTTAATAAGGAAAGTGCAGAAAATCTGGGGCTTTTACAGGCTCAAGCGGGTAGGGAGAGCAATCTGTTGGTACTGACGACCGATGGAAATCTTTACAGCTATGTTTTGGCATATCGGGAAAGTTTGAAGAAACTGCACCATTTTATTCCGACAGTACAACGGCTAAAAAACCTGCACCGAAATGAACCAATCCACCCTATGAAAAACGAAAGTGTTCCCGTCACCACACACCTTGAAACGGATTATGTCCAAAACTGTCAAAAACTGCTGGAACGAAACCGTTCATTCAACCATATCAAAAGACAAAAGGGGCTCCGGATTCGGATGGCTGAAAGTCTGTACCACAACAACACCGTATATGTCATCTATGAGCTCAAAAACCGCTCTGCCATCCCCTATGAACTGGAGCAATTGCAGCTATTGAAAGTACTGGAAACCAAAAAACGGAAAGCCTCCCATCAGGAACTGCCCATTGTACCCATATATGTCCATCATATGCCAAAGGTCATCGGTCCTGGCACAACGCACCGTTTTGTAGTGGTCTATCCGAAGTTCACCTTGAACAAAGAGGAACGGCTTCAATTAAAGATGTTAGAAACCCATGGGAGTCGTAACCTGAGCGTTCGATTGCGTTAGGCTATTTCCCGAACAAGGCACGGATCTCGGTATGGATACGATAAAAGTTCCCTTCCAGGTCAATCTCGGCCTGGTTTTTTGTTGGGGGTAACCCGCGTTTTAATTCTGGCTTATTAAATTGGATTTTTTGCTCCCTGCCATCGGCAAAGGCGATAAATTCCCCCTGCTTCAACCTAAAAAAGACATCCGCCCGTATCTTGCTCACTTCCTTTTCCCCGGTGGTTACCCGGGTATCAAAATTGATGGTACGGCTACGGTTGATGCTAGTAGTCGGCTTTTTGATGAGTTCGAAAAAACGCTCATAGTATCGAGCCGTATCGGGGTCGTTCACCTTGCCAAAAAACTGGTAGGAGAGGTTGCTTAAAATGGCACGACTGGCCTTCTCCCCATAGAGCATATCGTTCTGCACCTTGTCCTGCATCACATAGACCGTAGCGATGTCGTAGCTGCGCAAGGTTGCCGGAATGCGGTGCATATTGAGCAACCGCAAGGTCGGGGCCTCTTCCATAAGCAGAAATGAAGGCCGGGCCTTTCGCACCGCCATTTGCTTGGTCAAGGTGTGGATGATAGTGGCGATCACCGGGCTATAGGCCGTTTCGTATTTGGGATTGTTCACCACGGAAACGATAGTGGGCCGTTCCCGCCCATTGATATTGAGCGGCACTTCGTCCGCGGAGAGCACATAAAAATTCCGTTTCGTACTGATCTTCTTCAGCGCATTGGAGAGCGTACTCCGCACCCCTGCCGTCTGGCGCTCGGATTTGATGCCGTTGATAAAGGCATCGGCCATGGCCTTGGCTGTATGGTTACCCTTCAGAAAGGCCTCCAAACTCTGCATATCCAGGTATTGGTAGAGGGCCATCAAATGGGGCAGCGTACAGTATTGGGGATAGTCCGACCGCAGCTTCCAGATCATCCCGCCCAACAGCCCTTCGACGGCATCGGTAAAGAACTTGCCGCTCCCTGTGGCCCCGGATTCCTTTTGTTCGAGCAGGTTTTCTACCAGCACCCGGGAGAGTTCGTTAACACTTTCCTCGGAATCCATATAGTGCGGTGCAATGGGATTCACCCGATGATGGATGGGGTCAAAACCGATACAATAGAAATCCGTCAGTTTGGTATCGATCAGGGGATAGGCGATTTCGGTGAGCTCAAAGTCCTTATAGTCGTGGATGACCCCAGAAAACCCATGGTCTGCAAAGTGCCCGAGCACGGGAGCGACCACACTTTCGGTCTTGCCGCTGCCCGCCGAGGCGATCAGAGAAATGCCCCTACGGATGTTTTGTAGGACCAGCTTTCCCTTTTGGTGTGGAAGAACCACCGTAAACGGGGTAGGCGCACCATCAGAAGTATCCTTGTCCAAATAGACATAAAGGACGGTATTGACCAACAATAAGGGGCAGACCAGTCCCAACAGTACCGATGGCCAGGCCAACCCTCCCAATCCATATGTCCCAATACCCAGAACCAAAAGCAATAGAATACCATAGCCAAAGGCATAGCTTGTTCTTTTGTAGAGGATAAGGAGTACTGCACTTCCCGCTACCCAAAGACCCATCCATAATTTCCAATGTTCCCACATGGCTCTATTCGTTAAGGTTTATATCCCAATGGAGCTAGAGTTGATGGCCACTTCCGCCCCCCGTTTGAGGGCCTTGATGGTCTTTAGGGCCAATTGCACCTTGTTGGTAGGGATATGGGGCATCATGGGGATGCCCGATTTTCCCAACACTTTTAGGGCGAGCGCCTTTTCGTGGGTCGGTAGGCCCAAAATCGTACTGTAATAAAGTTTGGGATCGGTCAGCAATAGCTTTCGGGAGCGGTAGCGTTCGGCAAAGTTGCGCTGATAGGCAAACTGTTTGTCGAATACTTTTTCGGCCTGTCCAAAGAACCGTTCCCGGTCAAAGCCCCGGTCCACTTTTTTGCCGTGCAGTTCCACCTCGGATTTCTTGTACTTGCTCCCAGGGGAGAGGCTGTAACGGTTGGAGGCATCCTTGCGGCTGACAATGATATGGATATGGCTCTGGTTGCCTTCTTTTTTCATGCCCTGGACAATACGGATACCATTCTGTCGGTGCGGGGCCTTTTGCTCCAGTTTTCCGATCTTGAGCCGTAAGCGTTCCAGATTACCTTTGGCCTCAGCCCTTTGGATCTTGCGCATCTGTTGTTTTAGCTCTAAAATTTGGTTTGCATAGGGTTGGTTTTCCCTCACCTGGACATCGGTGCCCTTATAAGTGCGCTCATGTTCGATCTTGGCATAGTACACAATATCGTCCACAGTGACGGGCCTCCCGTCGATGGTGCGGTTAAAGGATTTCGAATATTCCTTCATCAGTTCCCGGGTGTACCGCTTCAGATCCTCGCTGTTATTTTCCAGGCGTTTCAACTCGTACTGGGAGGGGTTTACGGTGATGGAATAGAACTTGGGATCCTTTTTCATGAGCTTGCCCGTGTTACTGTCGATGTCATGGACCACCCTTCTGGTCGGGATATTGTCCTCATATTGGTTGAAGAAGTTTTCTATTTTCCGCTCCTCGTTTGGCAATTCGGTCTGCCCCAGGCTTGGGGGCTGCAATCCCTCATTTTCCTTTTCGAGGTATTGGACAAAATCGGCTACGCTTTGCCGGAAATTGCCGTCCTTGCTCTGGGCTGTGATGGTAATGTACATACTGTCCTTTTTAAATTTTATCGGTACGGGGCTGTCCCGTTTTGTTTTTCCAGTTTTCCAGTTCGGCTTCCAGGGTCTTGTCTGTGCTTTTTCGTTCGGTCAGTATCGGCTTCTTTTCGGTCTCTCCTTCCCCTTCAAAAAGGGCGTGCATCATGGCTACGGTCGGCTTGGTCTGGTTCTTTTCGATATCCCTCATAATCGCAATAATGGCATTGTTCCGTTTTTTGATCAGGTTGGCCAGGGTCTGCATTTTTGGCCCCATATGCTCTTTGGGGGAAAGCTGGTTCATCTCAAAAAAGTCGAGCATCAACAGCAGGGTCATCGATTGGGATTGGCCAATTGACCTACTGAACCTTCTGAATTTTCGGGCGACCGAAGTCTTGATTTTGAAGGTTTCGAACCGCTCTTTTTTCAATTCCTCATCCATTCTTTTTTCAGTTTCTTTTCCATTTTTTAGTAAAAAAGTTGCCATTCTTCGGGGGCTGCACACCGTTTTTAGTAAAAAACCGGTCGATTTTTCAACTTTTCAAAAGGCCCAATCACCACAAACCTTTTATTTTCAACACATTAAAAATGAAATCAATGCACGTAACATGGCGAAGCCTGTTACCCTCTTGCTTCTCCGTTTTGTCCCGCGTGCGGGACCAAAATATTCGAACAAGCCCGTCCCAGGACGGCTTGCCATTTTCAAAAAAGAATGTGTTTACGGCCAATGGGAAAGTCAAATCTATCCCGATTTTTATCGGGGTATTGACCATGTATTTATACCTAGTAAATATAGGGCTTTCAAGGTATTGCGCATAGGAAAAGCCCATCATAATGGATGGGCTTCTTTAGGGTATTTTGGTGCTTAAATGTTGAACATGTACTTATAATTGTAAAGGTTTCGTTGGGTTTCCGTTTCCAAGAGTTCTTCATAGTCCAGACCGTACTTTAGGGCATGCGCCCATAATTGTTGCCCAAACCGCATTTCCACATCCTTTTTGGACAGGGAATGCAGATAGGCCTGGGTCTGCTCGTCAAGATTGCTGTAATTGAGTTCTATCATGATACTCGGATTTAAAGCAGTCCTTCATCGGCAAAACTGTAATAGTCGCCATAGGGCGTCAAAATGATATGGTCGAGTAACTTAACGTCGAAGAGTTCCCATGCCGTTTTGATTTTTTCGGTAAGGGCAATATCCGATTGACTCGGTTTCCGCGTGCCTGAGGGATGGTTATGCGCCAACAAGAATCCCACGGTAAGGCTCTTGAATATCAAACCGTTCAATATACGCATGTCGACTATGGTTCCGGTAAGGCCCCCTCTGGAAAGCTCGTAAATCCCCTTGACCTTGTTGGCGTTGTTTAGTAGCATTACCTGAAAGGATTCACGGAATCCTATGGTGTCCTTGTCCCAATTCTCATAGAATACTTCGGCGGCATCTTTTGAGGAGCTTATTTTTTGCCAGAATTTGGCAGGGATACGCTCTTTGTAGCTCACTTTTATTTCGTTAACTTTATTCCTCATTGTTTTGTGATTTATCGTTATGAAATGATGAAAAAGAGGGCGCAACTTTCGACGGTATCGCCCTCTTTCTTTTTGTTACTCATCTGCGGAATTACCGTTCTTGCCCCCGAGCAAAAGGATTTCACTGGCCTCTACTTCGGTTACATAGCGTTGGTTGCCATCATCGGTGGTATAGGTGCGGGTCTTAAGCTTTCCCGTTACCCCAATTTCCTTGCCTTTGGCAGTGTACCTCTCGACGATTTCCGCCGTCTTGCCCCAGGCAACAACAGTATGCCAATTGGTGTCCGTTTGTTTCACACCGTTGGCATCCTTGTAATACTCGTTTGTTGCCAAGCGGAACCGTGCAACCTTCCTACCGCTTTCCAAATTCGTCACCGTGGGATCCTCTCCCAAATGACCGATTAACTGTACATGGTTTTTAATTGTACCCATAACTAAATGATTTTAAAGCCTGCCTTGTCCACCTGTGGCAGATACATCGGCAGACAGGATTAATAATTCCCCTGTTTTTGATTTTCAACTTCAATTGAATTTTAAGGGGTGTTTGTTTGATTTCTTGCGTGCGTAGCACAATAAAAGCGGTGGGTTTTGTCAAGACTTTTGGGAAGAAATCAGGAAGGTTTGCAACGTAGTTTTTACCACCGGGCTAAAAACAAGGCAGTGAAAGCCTTATTTCTTTCAAAACCCTGGCGTGGTCTTGACAAGTTCCATAAGGGCATTAGCCATTCTTTCTAAACCGCTTGCAAGAGAGTTTATGGGAAATTAAGCGACCGCCGCATGTGGGCTTTGAGCTAGAATGGGTTATGTCCTGCCTGTTTTTCGATGCCCCGAAAAACAACCAGGGCCTCTTTTATTATAAACCCCTTAAAATTTTTGGGTCAGTGATTTGATTTTTAAGAATTTTCGAGCAAGAACGAAAGAGGGGCTTGTCGCAAATTCTGTCCATAAAATCAAAGTACTGGCCTTCCGCTTTGGAAAATCCATTCTTTAAAGAGGGATGAATAAAAAAAAGGGAAGTCTACCCGGCCGGGTAGACTTCCCAATTGAAATGAGGGCCATTTAAAGCTCAAAATCCAGAATCCGTGCCTCAATTTCCTGCTTTCTGCTCTCCAGGGTCTCCTGGAGCTTTGAGGTTACCAAATGGATAAAATTGGTATTTGTGGTCTTGAACTCCAGCCCGTTGGAATCCCGCAACGTAAACTGGCTTGAACCGTCATGGTTGTAATTGAACTTGGTAAGCTCGTTCAATTTCCCCACCAATAGCTCCCGGTTGTTGGCCAATCCCCGTAGTTTCTCAAACTTTTGGATACGGTCATCCAGATTCACCACTTCCTTGACGGGTTCCGTTTGTTGCTCTTTTGTCTCAGTCTTGACCGTTTCTCTGCTAACAGGCGTGGATTTGGCAGCTGCAGTCAATTTGTCTTTTACTTCCTTTTTTGAAGTCGTGGCTGCGTTTCTGCTTTTGCTCAAAGGCTTTGTTTTTGTTTCCATTGTAATGAAATTTAGATTAAACAATATTTGAGCAAGACACAAACGGAAGACAAAATTTTTTCTCAAATTTTCAAGTGAAAAATTGGGGGAAACCTTTAGGGGGTGCCGATTTTTTAGGCGGGAAATTTGAAAGCAAACATTTTGCGACGTTTACCTTTGTGATAAATGTTGGATAATAGAGTGGTACTATTGAGGCTGACATCGTTAGAACTGTTTACGATTTAGTCATTATAAGGTTTTAACTGTTTAATAATTATATAATGGTGCGAATAATCACTATATTGCACCATATTTATTATTTTATGGAAACAGTCAGAAAATCTATCACTTTTACCGGACAACAAGATGATTGGATAAAATTGAGGGTACAAAAAGGAGACTTTACCAATGACAGTGAGTACATAAGGGACTTGGTCAGAAAGGACCAAGAAGCACATCAAAAGTTATTGGATCTAAAAAATGCTATTGATGAAGGTCTGGAAAGTGGCCAGGGTACTTTGAAAATAGCTGATATAATTCGAAAAGTGGATAGTGGGGAGTTATAACCTATCGGCCAGGGCCCAATTTGATTTGGTAGGTATCTATAAGTATGGTAAGAAGATGTTCGGTCAAGAACAAGCTTCTGCTTATCTACGTGAGATGGAAACAATCTTGGAGGAGTTAGCTGACCGTCCGGAACTGGCGAGGGATGCTTCTTTCATTGCCCATGCACTCAAGCATTACAGATATCGGGCCCACGTAGTCTTTTACCAAATAGACGACAAGAACCAAATATATGTAGTCCGAGTATTAGGGAAACGAATGAACTTTATTGAACATCTTTAAGATTAAACTAAACAATGAACATTGACAAACTCATTCCCAAGCATAAGGAAGACATTGAGACAGCGGAAAAACTAAGCAGGTATTCCTTAGAAGAATTAAAGTCAATTGTCCCACAACTTTTGACTTGGATTCAAGATATGAATTGGCGCGTATCTCGGCCGGTTGCCAAATACTTGGAATCAAATTCTGAACATTTGACCGAGGATATAATAGGAATTTTAAAAGGGACAGACGAAATTTGGAAATATTGGTGCATTCATGTCTTTGGGTTAGATACTGAAAAACCAATTGATCCTAAACTTATGAAAGAATTTGATAGAATTGCGGCTTTTCCAACCCCTGGGGAAGTTGATGAGGAAGTTCAGGAACTGGCAATCCAACTTGTAAATAAGAAAAAGTTCAAATAAAACCATTCACGAATAAGTTTAATTTGGAGGATACTTAAAATAGTCCCACAGATAAAAGAATATGTAGATTATATGATCTATATCCCTATGTTGTGTGGAAGCTGAAAAAAGGATTAAAAATTGAATCACGTTTATACAATTACAAAAGGTAAATTAATAGAGAAACAGAAAGAATGTGATTTCTCTTTCGCACTTGTATTTGAGGAAAACGGAGTTTATTTTTTAGAAACTTTCTTGAAAGATGATTTTTACGAAGATGGAGATTTCTCTAAATGGTTTAACCTTGAAGGAATAACTGAAAAAAATTATCTAATCGAGATTAAGGACTTGACATTTACATTATTTAAACATAAAAATAAGAAAGCAAGATTCGTTTGTAGAAACTACATTAAGCTAACCGAGCAAGACAGAAATCTACCAGAAAATGAAAAGGATAAAGAACAATCCATATTCTTTCTTGAGTTAGAAGGTTTTAAAACCGCATTTTCAGATTACACGGACATAAAGAAACACAGAAGATATGGAGAAATAGATAAGTTTAACGGACCTAACTTTGACCACACTAGCTGTTCAATGTGCATACAAATGGATGGTTACAAGCAAAACTATTTTCATCTCATTTTTTCTAAAACAATCAGTAGTGACAATATCCAAATTGACTTTACAGAAAATGGTGGATATGGTAGATTGACTTACAATCACTATTTAGATTTTAGAAATCAACTTGTTGGTTTTCTCTCGTTCCTAAACGGTGGACAGGTACACATTAGAAAAGAATTGACAGGAGACTTTTATCGGACTGATGGTTCAGACGCTCATATTGTATATCTATACTCTTACACTAGAATTGAAAATTCAAATTTAAGTAGATACATACCAATAAATGAACATCATTCCTATAGCTCACAAATTTTTCAAGAAGCATTTTTCAAGTGTTTCAACCTCTATTATCAGTATGATAAAAGTTTAGAATTAATATCTACTGTTGCTTCATTAAATCAAGCTTTTACGACTTCGGGAATACAACAAGCGTACTCAATTCTAATTAATGCATTAGAAAAATTATGTTCTAACTACCAAAATTCAATAGAAGAGGTTAGTGAAACCCTAATTGACAATCAAATTTGGAATGAGGATATAAAACCTTCTTTAATAGAAATATTGGATACTAATAAGGCGAAAATAAATAGTACAAATAAAAATGCCTACAGCATATTCAAGTCTAAAATTGGAGATGTTAATCGCAGAAAAAACAGTACTGTTGAAAAAATGTTTGATTTGTTGGCATTTGGGTGTATCCCAAGAAATGAAAATGTTGAAAATTTAGTAAATCAAGAACGACACAATGCTGTTCACAATGGAATCATTGGAGATAACCCAAGAGACAAGTATATAAATCTTCAAAAGCTCGACCATATATTAAGAGATTTGATTTTGAACATTATAGATTATAGAAAATTAAGGAATCCTATATACGAATATGCCACTAAAGAAGAAAAGATAAGTGCTTATCCAAAAAAAGAACTTAAAACACCTACTCTTTACTGTTCGGAACCCTTAAGAAGAGATTAAAGCCAGCATACAACAATGTGTATAAGTAATAGCGGTTTAAGTGATAAATAAGAAGTATAAACATAAAACAAAGGTCAATACAATACTCAAAAGTTAGTGCGTGAAATCCGCTACTACTCATACACTAGACCGTTAGCCACAATTTAAAAATAAATGACCGCAAAGGAATTTACTCATCATATCTATAAAAATATATGGAAACATATTATTAAACAAAAGGAATATGATAATTACTGGGAAAATGCAGATGACCCGGAATATTATCCCGATGATTTTATTACTGATGCAGTCACAAGTCTTATAAATTCATTGAAAGAAAATTTTCCATTTTCTGACGCCTATAAAAATGTAATTGGTTCGATAAATCAATCTGAAAGAGAACTAATTATTGAATTTATGATGTGGTTCACAGAATTGGAAAATAAAACAGGAAATGACATTTACTATATGGTTGAGTCTGGTTGTTTGGACTTAAGACCTTTAGATAAAATAGCAGATTTTGTCAAAACAACAACGCTTACCGATATTGCGACTTCGTCAACCTACAGAAAAGACCAATTAGCCATACTTTATAAAGCAATTGAAAAATTTACATCGGCTTCCAAATCCTTAACAGAAAGAAGAAAAGGAAAACCAACCATACCAATTGACGATGAATATGATATGCAGGACATACTTCATGTAATTTTAAAACCGCATTTTCCTTCGATAAAAATTGAGGAAGTTGTATCTGGAAAAGATTCTGGGAGATTTTTAAAAATTGACTTCGTTTTGTCCAAGATAAAAGTAGCTATTGAATGCAAGTGTATTAGAGATAAAACCCATGCAAAAAATCTGAGTAAAGAAATAAACGATGACATTCAGACCTATAACGAACATCAAGATTGTTCACATTTGATCTTTTTTATCTATGACAAAAACTTGCAAATAATGAATCCAGATATGTTAGAGGAGAACTACTCAAAGAAGCAAACATTTGATGGGAAAGATATGTTAATCGATTTAAAAATACGTCCCAAGAATTGAAACTGTGGCTAAGTTGGCTATAATCCAGCGTGGCCTCCTTCCTTCCAACCTTAAATTTTTCTATTTTTAATTAGCTCGATTTCGAAGCCTGAAAAATCCCAAAGGATTTTCCACGCCGAAATCATAGCCGGACCGTTGTGTATAATGTTGAATCTCAAAATCAATTAAATCGAAAAGCATTTGAAATATTGGACATTATATACCGGTATTCTATATATCGTAGGATTTATTATTTTGAGCACTAGACTCGCTTTTTTAAACATTTTCATAAAGGACTTTTTTACATTGGATTATTTTAAGGCTGGTTTGTTATTCCTATTTGTAAACCTTCCTATTTATTTTATCGCTAATGAGGCTTTAACAAATGATGAGAATTCTAAGCGTAGGCATGTTCTATTTCAGGCGCTGTCATTCTTAGTCTGTGGGATTTGGATGATTTTGTTAAGTGGAATATTATTTAAATTCCAAAAAAATGAACCTTTGTCGTTATATCTTTCACTTTATATTTTTTATCCATTAATTATATACTTCTTCTCAAAATCAGTAAGAAAAATAAAATTCAAGAGTTTAAAGAAAGATGGACTAGAATTTGGTTTTAAATTTATTTTTTTTCTGATAGCAATGACAGCTTTTGCAAATATAGTTTACCCAAAAATCCAGTTTAGATTTGGCGGGGGTGCCCCCTACAATAAAGTACTACATGTAAAGAATAATATTGGTTCGATACAGAAAATTGATGCTCAAATATTCTACGAGAATGACAACTGGATTCACTTTAAGGACAAAAATGGTGTAATTACTTCATTTCCTAAAACTGCGATTATTAAAATGGAAAGCTACATGGAAAATGACCTATTGAAAAAGTGGAACGAGCGAATTCGAAATTAAATTCCAACAAAAAACACTATGCGCAACAGGGGCTGTAATTTATAGCAGCAATTTCGCTAACTTGAAACTACAAAACCATTAACGATGTATCTAGCCGAGACCTCGGTGTCCCTTCCATTTATGAGCTGATTTTACTTGGTAAACTTCTATATTTATAACTAAATAGTTAAAGGCTAAACATACGAGCCAAGACAGTTGTATGCAATCTGAAAACCGTAATGGAATTACAACCAATAAACAAAAATGTTGGAATTGAAGATTTAAATCAAATATTCGAAAAGTTTGACGAATTAAATACAAAACTGAACGATGTTGGACTGGAGATTTTCAAAAACGAAACTGACAGAAAACTTTTATCTAAACCAAGTCATTTTACCTTTTCAATCGTTCATAGAGCAATCGAATTAAATAGAGGGTTTAAAAGCTTGTGCGATGCGAACAATTGGATTACGGCAATAAATCTAATTAGATTACAAGCCGACAATTGTATGAGGTTGTTCGCTTTAAGTTTAGTGTCCGACCGACTTGACTTTTATAACAGAGTAATAAACGGAGAATATATAAGAAACATAAAAGATGGAGAGAGAAATAAAATGACCGACACTTACCTTTCTAAAAAACTTGATGTTCTATACCCTGGATTTAGGCTTCTTTACGAAAATTCAAGCGGACTTATCCATTTTTCAAAAGAGCACATTGAAATCAATAATGATAAGATAGAGAACAATGACGACTTCATAATGTACATAAGATTAGCGGAGACTACGGAATTTTCAATTCACAAAAAAGTTGATTACGCTTTTAATATGTTCGTTGTTGGAAAATGGTTATTTAAACTCTTAAATGGGTACAAATTGAGTATGGCGGAATTTATGAAAAATTATGATTGAAAAAAGACTGCATATAACAATGCTAACCACAATTACGGCTGATTCGGCTACGTCCGAATTCACTCGCAATTGCGAACGTTAGTACTAAACCGAAAAATAGTAACTTAAAATCTGTAACTGACGGTTATACGGGATCGTTGTACAGCGTATAAAAACAAACCTTTGAGCTTTAACAAACCTTTCCACAGAAATTATAGACCTGTTTTGAAAACAGGACCACAAGCTGGTTATAGTGATTGGGCTTATATCATCGATAGAGATTATTGTAATAATCCAGAACATTACACCAGAGCGTTTCTAATTATTCAGGAGGACTTAAAAAAACTATTCGAATTTGTTGAGCCTTCGGACAAAAACTGTTCAACTTACTCATTCCGAATTCACGAATTATTAATGCGTACTTGCATAGAAGTAGAAGCTAATTTCAAAGCTATTTTAAGAGAAAATATTTTTAGTCCAATTTTTGGTAGTGGTTCGAGACAAGGCCAACCACGGACTGAAAAATATTGGAACATCAATGACTTTAAAAAAGTTAACAAAACACATCATTTGGATGACTATTCAATTGAATTTCCTTTTTGGAAAGGGACAAAGAATATTAGGGAACCGTTTGTAGAATGGAAATTGAATGGTAATTTGACTTGGTATCAGGCTTACAATAATGCAAAACACGATAGACTTAACAATTTCGAGCAAGCAAATTTGGACAACTTATTAAATGCTTTTTCAGGACTTTGTGTGTTACTTTCTGCTCAATTCAGGCACGTGGATTTTCAACCTGGTCCAGATAATCTACAAGCACAAGGATATAACTACTTTGGTGGTGGATTTGGCATTGGAGACTATTTAATGGTTGACTATCCTGACGACTGGAGCGAAGATGAAATGTACTCTTTCGACTGGACTCAACTAAAAACAGAACAAAATCGGTTTGAAAGAATTGACTATAATGCTATATAAAATACAGAGAATTTAAAATTTGACTTTAAGATTAGGTCCATATGAAACATTACTAAAAGTTGATATTGTTGATTTCAAGGACTTTGTTCAATTAAAACATTTTGGAATAAGGAAATTGACTTATGAGGAACAATGCGACCTTTTTGATTTGGAAAGCTTTGATGTGGACGAAAACAAAGATGTAAAGAACTGTAAACCAAAGTCACCAGAAAAAAAGAAAAATAAACTTAGCAAATACTTAGAAGGCTTCAGTAGGCAGGACAGAGAGGAATTGATCGGAAGTGAATATTACATTCTTTGCGATAGACTTGAAAATGTTGAATCCATCCTTGACGCATTCAGACTTCATAAGTTGGGATACATAGTTGCTACATTTAGCAAAAGTCAGATTTACGACGCATGTCAATATCACTATCCACGTTTTATAAAAATTGCAAAGGCCGGTTTACTAAGAATCAATGTCTCTGAATTAGAAGAAATTGAAAAACTGTTTTTAGCGATAAAGAGCATTTCGAACAAGAAAGTAAAACTGAATCTGGAAAGATTCATTAATGGACCTAATTTATATTATCATTCTTACATAAACCTAGTTGGAATACTTGAATCACTATTGATAGGAAATGATAATGGTGAATTAAAGTTCAGATTAGCACTATATGTGAACCATATACTCAAAAACACAATTAAATCCGATATTGAAATTGACTTTGCGACGGCAAAAAAATTATATGATATCAGGTCGAGTCTTGTTCATACGGGAGTTTCAAAAAAATTTTCAAAAGAACTTTATCTTTTGCTTCGGGACATCACTCGGGAAATTCTAGTTTGGAATATTTATAATCCAAATTATGAAGTTGAAAATGATTTTTTGGAGACACTATTTCCATCGAAAAAATAAAATACGCTATACAGCACAGTTTGTAATTAATTGCGGTCGGAAATTCAAAAAGTGAATTTCCTGCAATCAATTATCTTTACTACGGGTGGACATTTTCCTTTGGAAAAGTCCTCAACTAATCATCCAAGAAGACCGTTGTTTGGCATTACCATAAAATGAAGAAATTCCTCTATTATCCGAACCTTGAACCACCAAATACTGAGTGGTTGAAATTTTCAATTCTCTACCTTGACAAATTCGAAAGTATAGTTCCTTATGAAAGACAACATTTGGTTTCAGATGACTATACAAGGCTGTCCAATGAAACTGATTTGGTTGAAATGTACTCACCTCACCCTGACCAAGGTGAAAGAGCCTCATTAAAAGCTATCGAAGAAGCCAATAAGTATCTCAATGAACCTTACAGAAGAAGTTTTCTGTTTAATAGAATAAATGTGCAAAGGGATTGGAGAAACCAAGACAATTGGAACTATCAGATTTACTCTGAGAAATTTTCATTTCATTTTGGTGAATATTGCGAAGACCATGGGATTGGACAAAGAAACGGTGAAGGATTGTTACTTCCGAAAGAGTTGGCTTTCTTGTTCATGACTCATTTGGCAAAAGAGATTTCACACGAAAGAAATGGAGCTATAATCACTGATAATGTGGAATTTGACAACTACTCTAACTTCTCAAGGGTTCATGACCCCAGAATTAGAACAAGACTAAAGTTCATGAAAGGAATTGTGAATCTTCTTGTTCCTGCCAACTTATCTGAGATTCCATTTGATAGACTAATTCAATTTAGAAATCAAAATCGTGAACAGATTCAAGCATTCAATAGACAAATCGATTTAATCGAAGAATCTATTGGAAATGGAATAACGGAAAGAGAATTCATTGAAAGCTTTAATGCTATTTACTCTGAACTCACTAGAGAAATTGTCTTGATGGGAATTGGATTAGCTTCTATTCCACTTGCTTCTTACGTTCTGATTAACAACCCTGAAGCCCTAACTGCCGAATATTCAAAAGAAATATTGGGAGCTTTAGGAATTGCCATAGGTGGAACATATGCGGTTAAACGAGCTCTTTTTGACACAAGAGATAGGCGTAGCTGTAAAAAGTACTTGACAAATATTGAAAGATTAAAATAAAAACGCCACACAACAAAATCTATGAGCAGTAGCGTCTCGAAGGGCGCTACTGCTCATAGCTAAACCGTTAGGAACAAGTTAAGCTGACATTGCGTTCATCTACTCATAATTAAAGAATTCAAATGCTAACACACGATGAGCTAATAGAATTAAGAGACAAACTCATAAATAATGAGATTGGGGTAGAACTTGCAAAACAGCAATGTTGGAAAGACTTCAAAGAAGGACAACGTTCCTGGCATACAAAAGATTGGAAAGAAAGAAGGCGAAAATTTATTAAAGAAAAATGTCAAATATGTAATAGTACAGAAACTTTAACAATACAACATTTATCTCATCCAAAAAAATACAACGAATACTTAAGAGAGATAACAAGAACCTACACCAATCAATACATAAATAACAGTTCTGAAATTGATGAAACCAAATTTAGAAATCACGTATTAAATAATTATGAATATGTGCCGGTAGCATTGTGTCCAAATTGCAAGAGTAAAAACCCAAGCGAAAGGGTAAGAAAAATGCCAAGATATCGATGTGCAGATTGTAAGCACGAATTTGAAGAAGCTATTTATAGGTCGGCAAAAGAACTGATTTCTATTTTTTTCGAAGATATGGACGCATATGAAGTGAGAGATAAATGCTTTATATCAAAAGATAAATGGAAAAATAAACATAACCTATCCAATATTAAGTATTGGTTTCAAAGAAATATAGCAAAGAATCAAGACGCTGAATCTATTGAAAAAAAGGCATTTATACTCTATCTAAACGACAACATCAAATACCTTTCCTTAGAAGATACAATAACAGCATGTAAAAAATGTGCCTCGAACTATGACTTGTACAAGATGGAATTATGCCCAAAATGTCGGGAGTTCTACAAGGGAATTCAATATCCAACTTGTATTCAATGTTTACCTGAAGAAAAACGAAAAGCAGTAGAAGAACAAATTGAGTTTGGTAAACAATGGCGAGAAATGGAAAAAAGACTTGGAATTGACTAATAATTTCAAAATAGTAAAACCAGCTGCTAACAATGGTTCTGATGCTAACGTTTGTGCTAAACCAAAAATCAACGCATATCAACCCGTAATTGACGGTCATATGAGACCGTTTAGTGCCGTAAATAGAACCTTTTTTGGCACGGATGATAATTGGCCTATAAATCCAAGCCTTCTCAATTTTCAATATATCAAAATAGTTCTACATTGATTGGTTTAACCAAAAAAACCAAATTATGTATTTAGACTACTTTTTATCTCATTGTAAAGCAGAAAAAAAATTAAGTGAAAAGACTATTGAAGCATACACTTCAGACCTCAAACAATTCAAAAAGTATATCAAAGAAGAATTTAATATTCAGGATTTTAGATTAATCCAACGAGAACACATCAAGAAACATTTAGCGCACATAAATAAATATGCTCCCAGAACAGTCAAAAGAAAAATAGCAACCCTTAAGGTATTTTACAGCCATCTACTTTATGAGGATTGTATTTCTGAAAATCCATTTGATAAAATAAGGATTAACATAAGGGTTCAAAAATCACTACCCTCAGTATTGTCATTGGGCGAGGTTACATCAATTCTCAAGCAACTTCAATTACAAAAATTAGAAGCTTCTAAAAGCTCAATGAAGTACACACAAATCATTAGAAATATAGCTATTGTAGAGTTGTTATTTGCTACCGGTATTCGTGTCTCAGAACTGTGCTTTCTAAAAAGGTCAAACATGCATTCCGATTTCAGCACAATAAAAATCCTGGGCAAAGGAAATAAAGAAAGGATAATTCCCATTACCAATGAGGAGACCATAACTGCTTTAAAAGACTACCATAACTTATTTGAAGAAAAAATCAAACAGAACTCTTACTTTTTTATCAATCGTTTGAACCATAGGATTTCTGAACAATCGGTTCGTCATCTCATCAAAAAAATATCTCAAGAATCCGGGATTAAGCGTGGTGTAACTCCGCATGTTTTCAGGCACACTTTTGCTACTCAACTATTAGAGGCCAATATCAATATTAGATATATCCAAGAGCTCTTAGGACACAGCTCTATAAGAATAACAGAAATTTATACTCATGTTAGCCATCAAAGGACCTCTGAGATTCTTAAACTAAAGCATCCACGTAATCTGATATCCTACAATTAGCTGTCTGAACAACGGATAACTAATTATTATCATTACTTATGAGTTTATTTGGGGATTTGAATCTTTTATACATCGCTGAATTTGCGGACAAAGACCCTAAAAAAGTAATAATCGAATCACCAACCAGTGGTATTACCCCTTACTACCACCATGAAATAAAAGCAATACTAAATACCATATTCAAGAATGTAACAGCAACATCAAAAATCGATTTCTTGATTCAGGAAATTAAAAACTATGATTATGTTTTTACTTTATTGAACCAAGGAAAATATAGAAATTCTGAAGTGCTAGTTTCTGCAATTTGTGAATATTTTAAAGTACCTTATTTGGGAGGGCCTCCTAATATTAGAGCATTGGCCGAAGACAAGCACTTGACTAAATTACTTGCTAACTATTTGGGTATAACCACGCCTAAATGGCAAGTAATTGAAAAGGGGTTTATACCAAAGAATCCAGAATTTGACGGCCCTTTTTTTATTAAGCCTCGTATGGCGGCCGCTTCTTCCGGGATTGACCATAATTCAATTCAGTCCACATGGGAATCAACGCTTTCAATTGTCAATAATCTCCATTTAAAGAATTTTGATGTAATTGTGGAAGAATTCATTCCCGGAAAAAATGTAACATTTCCAATGATAGGAGGATTTGAAAATGATTTCTTTGAGTGTATAGAAAATAAGTCGAGCATTAGGGGAAATATTATTACGAATGCTCAAAAGAGAAAAACTATTGGAGGTTTGAAACGGGACATTTACTCCCATGTTCTTTCAGACCAAATAAAAAAGTACTCTAAAAGAATTTATAACGAAAGTCAACCTTTGGATTATGCAAGATTCGATTTCAGAGTAAATGAGAAAGAAGGAGTACCTTACCTTATTGAGTTCAATGTGTGTAGTAACCTAGGAAGCCACTCTACAATTGTTCAATCCGCAAAATCCCTAGGCATAAGTCAAAAAAATCTAATTGAACGAATTATTCGGTATAGCCTTAATCGCCAACATTTCAGCTAACGTATTTAAGAGGATTGTGATACCAATAGGCTAAATAACACGGCTCTATGTAATCAAGAATTTTATTTTTATCAATCCCTTTTTTAAGCTCCTCAATTTTCTTGATGGTCATTTCGGGATTTTCCCTCAACGGATGCCTAAGCGCATCATTAATTTTTTCCTCTAAATCTGATGGATCATAACAAGCAAATAAAACTAACCTATTGAAATAATACTTTTGTCTAACCCTATCTACCTCATATTTCACCACAATATTTTCCAAATCATCCAACAAGGCAAAGGCAGCTTCTAGTTTATCATCAATAAACAACAGTATAGCTTTATTAATGCCAATAAAAATTAAGGGCATCTGAGCCTCTGTCAGTTTTTCCGCTTTCAGAAAACTAGACATTGATTTTTTCAAATTATTTTCAAATAAGTCAGCAATACCAATATTGTTTAGTAAATGGGGTAAATGAGTTGACCCAAAATTTTCCAAAATGTGTAACGAATTTTCGAAAGACTGTTTGGAATCCCTGTGATTTCCCGTTCTATGGTAATTTATTCCCATATTATTAAGAGCTGTTGCTGCGCCAAATTTATCATCCTTCTTAATAAAGATTCTATGTGCTTTTTTGAGTTCCTTGATTGCTTTTTGAGAAGTTAAGGCTGATGAGCCATTACGGAGGAGATATCCGTAATTATCCGCTTTCTTCAATTTAGATTTCCCATGCTTGTAGATATTGTAAGCCTCAGCCATTTGATTCTGGTGCAGCTTGCCGCTTATTAAATAAATCAGCAGTGACACTTCCTCTTCTTTGGAACGAGAGTCACCAATTAGTTCTGAAATAAGGCCTTCCGAATCCTCATGTCTTCGAATTCTGTTATATGTTATTGCTTTTATAATCTTAATTGCACGTTTATTTAAATAGGTACTAAGACTTGGTCGGTTCAAGAGGTCATTTAATAAGGAATATTTTTTAGAGTTAAACAAAAAAGCAGAAACGATAAGTAAATCATTATAATTATCTATCTCATAGTTTTCCAATTCTTCAAAATAAAGATTGGCCATTTCTTCCGTTCCCATTGAAAGGGACATTTTAACTATTTTTAATGCATGGAACTTGGTCCTATCCGGCCTTACTTCTTTAGAGAGTCTATATAACAAAGGATAGATTTCTGTTTTGGAGTGATTCCAATTGGAATCTCCGACCATTGAGTAATACTTATAGATGTTTTCGGATATCCTAATTCGATTGGCAATTTTTATTTCAGGGAAAGTAATTCGTTCTGATTTTTTCAGATTAATCAAATAATCAGTGTTCGAAATTTGAAAGGATTCAAAAACTTTAAATTCAATCAAATCTTCAATTAAATTTTCTGCTGCATTGTCATCAAGAATAAAATTTTCTGGGGCCCTTTTAAAGATTTTTAGAACATCCGACTTCCTTAGAGGTTGGTTCCCAACTCTAAGAATATTTATTATCTCTAGTTGATTTGGTGAAAACATACTATCGCTTTGAAAATTTTGTGAATCATTCACCAAACGATCTATATCATAGATTTGCCCTTTTGTCTCCATAAATATGGATTCGGCCTGAGGGTAAGTGAAGTTTTTTCCTTTTGTTTTGCCATATTCATAAATGAAATGCACATTTGGCCTCTCAAACGATTTAAAATATTTATCATATAATCCTGTGAATGGATATCGTGTTGAAAAGCCTTCAACAATATCATGTTCGACATTGTTCGAATATGATACGACATAACTTAAATTCTTAAAGTTTTGTCCAACAGTACTCTTAATCAGACTAAAAGACATATTATCTATTTCTTGAATATTGTCAATAAAGAACACTACTCTGGATTCATTGGACAGAATCTCTAAACTTTTAGCAAACACCTCAGTTGAAACAGGCCCATAGTCGGTTCCGTTAAATAAGCTCAATTTGTTTTCGTTATAGCTCGTGTTTTGATCTACAAATTCCCGTAGTAGTGGTCCTGCAAATGGAATACCTTCTAAAGTGGCTCCAAACAAACCTTCTTTACTGAATCTACTTTGAATAGGTTTTGAGACCTCATGAAAGCTGTTGACATATTCAGGATATTTAGTATTAATCTGATTTAGGTATTGCTGAAATACCGTATTTGTTAGATTAATACTTCCATCTATATAGATGGCTATGTGCTTTTTCCGTAGTCTAAGTTTAGAGATTACATATTTAAAATAATAGGAAATTCCACTTGCCGATTCTGCATTATATACCAATAGCTTGGGTCGATAATTACCTTCATCGGATACAATTTCATCAAACTCTGTCAACTCCTTATCTCTATTGATAAAATCGTTCATGTGGTGATAATAATTAGTTATCTGTTATTAAAAAATCTTGTTTCCTTGGTTTATCAGTACCATTTTGTTCAATAAGAATCAATGCCACTATTGAGCATTAGGCAAGTACATTTTGATTTAAGGGAAAGTAAAACTTTAAATATAGTAATACGAAGCAAAAGTGCATTGTGCAAAAACCTTAGTTTTTATAGGGTTTTTGTTTAATAACCCTAGACAAAAACCATTGTTTTGATAAGGTATTTGTTTGACCCTCCCCTATAAACTAAGTAATTGACATTTAGTCGATTAGAACGATAAAATATTTAGTTTATTTCCTACTTTAAGAAAGCCTCAATGGAGGTATGCCCCAAAGTTCTCAGACTTTCTTTTAAGATGGCATAAATGGAAATTTTGCAGTCTAAACTTTCCATGACCAATGGAGATTTGAAGACTCAAAATAGTTCTAAGATTTTTTTAGTACAAAAGCCAACCAAGACTTAAAAATGGGGGAAACCAATCCTTTAGATCGTAGGAGTTTTATCAAGAATACTGCATTTGGAACTCTAGGAGTACTAAATACCTTAAGTTGCACCAACGCCAAGATAGTTTTCGAAGAACTTGCAGACTTAGACCCTTCTCAAAAACCAATATTCGTTAATTTATTGAGGCACGAGGATTTGCTTAACCTCAAATTGCACCTATACAATGTTCAGCAAGACAGCAATCAAAACTTCATACTAAACCCGAACAAACAGTTCTACATGTTCGTAGAACTTCCATCTCAGCACATCGCAGAGGAATTGGTCACTAAGCTTGTAAAGGGAGAAAACAATCCTTTGAATAAGAGAAAAAAATCCTTTTTGGCAGGTAGTTCATGGTTAGTACTTAAACACGATTACCGAACAGCAAATGGTAATCATCAAACTATTATCGACGAAGAATTTCTTTTGGATTGGGAAAATAAATTTGAGTTGGTCACCCTTGATAACCTAGAAAATTCAAATGGAAAGTTTTCTAAACTAAACCTTAGGGAAAAAAGAGAATTGCTTTGTGAAATAAAAGGTAATACAACTAAAGAGATTAATGGCCCCTTTGCTTTTAGAAGCAATGATTTTGGTTTTGGAAATCAATATTATTCAAGTTTTGAAGTCCCTTACAAAATGCATTTGAGTCCGGTCAGTGAGGCTATAGATGGCTACAAATTTGAAAGATATAGCGGCACTTATTCTTTTGCTTCTAATGAAAAAGTTCAATTGCTCAATATTCAAGAAGAATCCAATTTTTACAAACTACATGAGATATGGGAAAATCAATTACAGTTCAGAGCAATTAATGGAGATATTTATCCCCCTAGATTCAAGGTGGTGGGTTTTGAAGGACCAAAGGAGGCTGATAATGATAAGGGAACAGAGTTACTGCCAAAGCCACCTCATAGAAGGGAACTTCATGAATTGACCATGCTACCTTTCAATAAAAGGGACGTAGTTTCTGATTTCTTCAAATTTTCGGCATTTGGGGCCACCACGAAGTTTAAGTATGAAAATGAACAGCCAATTGAGAATACTACTATTGTTAGCTGGAAACAGCATATCAAATATGCTAGGGACAACTATGTTTCAATAACATTTCGAGCGATTGATGTTTTTACTGGATTAAAGTTATTGGTCTCAATAGTGGCAGAGCGTAAATTTCAAGAAGGAAAATCCTTTTTACTTCAACGCTATTTTATTTCCTATTTAGAGCCTGAAAAAACCTTTGACGACCCCATGGCTATAGGCAAAATGACATTCACAAAAATCATTGCCTTGACTAAAGGAGCTTATTTTTCTCCTATACCATTGTCGGGTAATACTTCATACCATGTTCAGAGGGAAAATACAAATACGTATAATTCTGAATTCGACCTAAGTTTTAAGTATAAAGGAATCGACAAAAAAGGGAAAGAGTTTATTTTCTTTTCAAAAATAATTTTCATTCCTGCCGAATGTTATAAAATTCTGTCTAAACAATACGTTTACAGAGATGTGCGTGGCAATGAATATGTTTACAATCCCGATCCTAATCAATGTGTAGATATTAACCATATTGGAGGATTAAATCCTAATTGCCAAGTAGCAAGTGATTCCAGTGATGAAGATTGTTTCAAGAAAGGTGATTGCGATGAAGGTTACACGTATTCCATTAATCGAAATTTTTCAAATGATGAAAACGTAAGAAATATTTTAGAAAATGTTAGGAATACAATAAATGGGAATAAGGAATTGCTCAAACAATACAGTATCCAAATTAATGCTGAAATGTCTTATGCAGACATTTCTTCCCTACAACAGGAGATAAATGGCGAATATCTTGTAAATCCAAAATCTGACAATGCAACCTTTAAAACTCAAAATATCTTCCTCTTTACGACATTGCCTGAAGAAGAAGTTAAGGTCGGTACTATTCCTGAGGATTATAGGGAACTTGACTGTTGTGAAAATGATGTAACTGACGACCCTTTCAGCACAAAATATCCATTAATCCCATTCCTTCATCATGCCGAGGTAGTTATTCCTCAAATTAGTCAGATAGAAGGTGTTGATGTTTATAGGAATGTTGCGCTGTCCAATTCATTTTGGAAATGGCCAAAAAAGAATGATAGTATTAATGAAGAAAAAGAATTACTAAGGACTATGGATTTTGCTCCTAATTCTACAAATAAATTTCAATTACTATTTGGATTGGTTGTGGAAAACCCGGCAATTCAGGAAAATCCCTCATTGATATTAAGAAAACCTCTAAAGGGATTTTTTAGCGATAATTACCGAAACTCCGGTGGTGTAGCAAACCCAGGTATTACCATAAATAATATCTCAGTTTTAGATAACGGCATAACCTATTCGGAGGAACCACAAGGAGGAGAATCAAATAAAATAAATTCTGAAGTCGACATTGATATTGAAAGTTCCATAGATACAAATTCAATATTTGAAGCTCTTGAAGCAGAAATATGTGGCATTAATCTGCTTGACATTGTCGAGATGGCACTACCCATAAATGATATTCCTGTTTTCAATTTAATAAAAGATGCGGACGAGACTTTCGATAAAATAAAGAATAAATACGAAAGTCTAAAAATCATTTATAATCGATGGCAAGGCGAATTTGAGGTCATTAAAGAATCTCTTCAAGTTGCTAAAGAAAACCTAAAAGAGGCCGAGCAAGATATACAGCAATATCTAAGACAATTAATTAGGGAGGAAACTAGTGGTTTATTAAGTAAAATGAATTCTTTAGTAGAGCTAAGTAATTCATTGTCCAAATTACAAGCTGCTATTGATCAATTTGAATCGGCTATTCCTGATAAAGGGCAAATTGAAAATGAGTATAAAAGACTAGAGTTCAAGATTTCAACATTAATTGGCGCAAATCATATTAAAAATCTAAATAATGCTCTTAATGAGATTAATCTTCTTGAGTTTTACCCACGATTTTTAACAAGACAAGAAGAGAAAGAAGCAGAATCTATAGTAAAAAGGTTAGTCGACAATATTGAAGCCGTTATTCATGCTGCGAGTAAAGTCGAGGTTGATTTCAATGATTTAATCAACTATTTTTTTCTGAGAATTCTATTTGAGCTAGTTAAAAATTCAGACTTACAAGATGTAAATACATTAAATCATGAAGACAAATTAAATGTAGAGCTGTTTATTGAAGAGTTTATCAAACTCAAAACAGGTATTAATTCTAAGGCTATTGGACTTAATGTTAGCCAAAAAAAGCAGTTGCTAGGAAATTATTCGGCAGTTTTGAAGGGTCTTGAAAAGGTATCCAGACATAGTAAAGAGCTTAATCGAATTAATATTGAAAGAGCCAGATGTGAATTAGATCGGAAATTAAAGAAAATAGTAGAAAAAGAAGGTGCAAAATTAGCTGAGCTTTTTGAAATAGAAATTAAAGAAGTATCAGTTTTTTTGGAGAATGTTAATCGTGTAAAACTGTTCTTCAAAAAATATGAATTCTATAGAATTAGGTATAATGAGTTTTTTGAAGATTTTATTCTTTTTAATGAAGACCTGAAATTAAATTATGAAGAATTATATGACACATTAATCAATGATTTAGACACCATTATAGAATCTTTCCCTAATGAAAAAATTCGTCAAGTACTATCAGAGATTCGCGATTTAGTTGCAGAAGCAGAAATAAACATCTTTAGTGAATATAACAAGTTTATCGAAGAAAAGAAGAACTCATTTCTGGAAGAATATCTTCGAATAGAAAATAAGATTCTTAATGATATTTCAGAAGGAGCGCTTATTTTCCTGAAGTATGAAAAGGCTTTTAATAATCAGTTGGATGGAGCTAAAACCAGAGCAAGAAAACTTGAAAAAGAGATTAGGGAAAAAGAAAAGGAAATAAAAGGATTCTTCGATAAAAAAAAGAAAGAACTTGATGCCGAATATGAACGCCAACTGGAAATCTTAAAAAATGACCCAAGAGTTCTAGAGGCACAAAAGTTCGTCAATGAGTACAAAGAATTTAAGCAAAAACTACTTGAGGCGACAAATCAATCTTTAAACTACACCTTTAAAACCAAAAAATTCAGAAATGCCGACCTTGGGGTTATTTCATTCGCAGCGAACCAAAATACCGAATTATCAGTTAAGGTAGATTACTCCTTGCAATTTCAAATTGAAGAATTTGACAAGCCACCTACTCTGATTAAGCAGTCTTACCTCACAGATACAACTTTCAAAGAATTTCAAGTTTCATTTTTAAAGTTAATAAACATTGATTTTGAAAAGGTGCAGTTCATTTCAGGGTCAGATGTAAAAGATGATTTTAAGGTTAAAATAAGGGATGTTCAATTTGGGGGATGTTTAAGTTTTGTAGATGCTATTCAAGAGTATCTAAATGGGATAAGTGAAAATCTCATATTCGAAGTGAGCTCCAAAGGGGCGATGGTAAATTATATTTTACCTCCTTTTACCATTGAAGCTCCACCGTTTAAGTTTTTCAATATTTCTTTTTCTGCCCTTTTGTTACTTCCCTTTGACCCAGAGAAGTCATTACAATTAAAGTTTGGTCTGGGATCTGAACTTAACAAGTTTGGACTAATTTATCTTGCCTTTGGGGGGCAAGGTTATTTCAACATCATTGTTGAACCAAAACAGGGGGTTGTAGGTTTAGAAGTAGTCTTGGAATTTGGGGCTATTTACCATGCCGATATCGGGGGCGTGGCCAAAGGTGTCGCATATTTGGTTGGAGGCATTTACATTAAAAGATACTACGGAAACTATCAAATAAAGGCATACATTCTATGCGTTGGTCGATTTAGTATTCTTGGTATATTTTCTGTTTCTGCTTCCTTTTATTTAGGCTTGGAAGGCAACGGTAATCAATTGGATGGTGTTTGCGTGATAACATTTACAAAACGATTTTCAAGGTTCTTCAAGATAAAGGTCAAAGTTTCTATGAAAAAGACCATTTACGGCACCAATAAAGGAGATAATCCCGATGAAAATAATCGTTTATCCAGTGCCCTTTTGGCATATGGCTTTGACCTAGTCGACACCAATATTTCTGAAGTCATGATTGATGGTGAAAAACAGTTTATCAGTTTGTCGTATAACAAAAAATATAAAAAGCAACCACCAAAAATAAGTTATGAAGGGGTTGATTTTATTCCCCTTCCAATCAATGAGAAGTCTAGAAAGAGTAATAGTGAAATTGTTGAGTTTGAAATAGGTCAAAAGGTAAATAAAATCAGATATATAAAGTTTAACGATGACCTTATTGAATTGGAAAATTCAGATAACAATGAAGCAAGTGAAGAAATAAAAAGGAATGCCATTAAGAATCAGCGTTCAAGGGATATCGAATATTATAAATCACTGTTTATATAAATTATGAAAAAACAAGATTTTATATTTAAGTGGGTCGTTTATCCTCACGGCGTTGACGAAAATGGAGATAAAGCATTATTTAAAGGATTTATCTCTATAAATAGACGTACGCGGCCTAGTCCTTCAAATCAACCTCAATCCGATGATTTTAGACAGAATTTAAAGCAGCAAAACATTAAAAATGTAAATCAGATTCTTAGATGGATTCATCAAGAATCAAATCCTGATGAGTTAAGCTCAGATGATAATAGCGGATTATGGTTATGGATTGCAAATGATGGAGATATTAAAAAAGGGCCTTTGCTAACTAAAGAAACACATAATACCATAAACGTCTTTGGCAATATTGAAGTGCCTGACTCTTTTAATGGATTGACGGCTGAAAAAGTTCGGCTTAATGGTGATAGTTTTCTTTCAGTACAATCAGATGAATATGCCGAAAACGAAAAAGACAAAAACATTAAGGATATTAATGAGGATGAATATGACAGAATATTAAATCAAGGCAGGGAATATGCAATTAAAAATGCCGATCAATTTCAGAATGACCAAACATTTAATCTGATAACATTTTATGGGAAATTACTAGAAGAACCTATGTTGGCTGAAAAATTGGGGCTAATTCACGAGTTTTACTTGCCATTGTCAAACAGTTTTTTTGAAAAGTGGGGGGAAAAAGTAAAATACGATTTGTCATCAAATATCGAGAATCCGGTTCCAGATAAAGACTTGCCGTTTGGTCTATATATTCAAGAAAGTGCCAGTATTTCAAAATATTATAATGGTTTTTTTAATCCCTTTTTGGAAAAATCCTATTTCAAATCGGTTAATGTTGCCTATGGTGATGACTACAAAAAAAATCTTAATTCCAAAAATGTTATAGAAGGGGACGGAATATATGTCAATGTTCAGTATCTGAATAATGATGATCCTTTTGAGAAAAAAAACATTTTCGGTTACAACGTCCTACTTTCAAAACAGAAAAAAAATGATGGCAATCAGAACTTTAGACCGCGTTCACTTCAAAGCCTAAGCCTTCTAAAAAGAGAATACTTAATAGATAACAAGGTCATTGCTACAGATATTTCTTCAGGCTATTTATTGCCTAAACCGACACTTCAAGTTTCCAATAACGAAGAATACCGTACTCGACTATTGTTTGTATGGAAAGGTGAAAATTTAGCGCTTAATAGGGTAAAAAGGAATAGAACGATTAAACCATCAGAGGAAGAATTTGACCATGTCTTAACAAAAAATAATGATGATGGTATTCTTAATACCCTTCTGGATTTTAACTTCAAAGTGAAAGAATCCTTTATTCCTGAAACAAACCCTCATCTAGAGGCTTCAAACGATATTAAATACTTTTTTTATTTGAGACCTGTAACTGGGCTCAACTATTATTTAGAGACAAAAGAAGAATGGTGCTTAAAAAATCCAGGTAGAGAAATACCAAAGAAAATTTTATTCTTTGAGGACTTTATTTTAAAGGAAAGTGTTCACAAAAAAGCAGTTTTGGTCAAGACAAAATTTCCAAAATTTAAAGTTGATGCTCCCGTCCTAATCGCAAAAGAGGTGTTTGACAACGAGAACACACCTTTCGTAGACAGCAAAAATTCTATGGTAGTTAATTTAAAGGAAAAGGAAAAATCAGAATATCGCTTTTTATACCCACCTCGTACTACTTGGGAAAAATTTAAAATGCTGGGTTATTTGAATAAACAAAATGTAAGTAATGAAATCAATCAATATGCCAGAAGATGTATAAGGCTTGAAAAACGGTCTTTAAAGGATATTAGACGCAGACAAGGCGTACAAAAGAAAATAAACTATTTGGCAGATCCCAGAGCAAAAAAAATTGAGATTATTCCAAATGATTTATTTACAGTGAATTTTTTTGCCGAAAATCTCAGTGGCATATATGAATTAGATGAGGCAATTTTTGAACTCAAAGAAAGATACCCTTATTATTCAAAGGCCAAAGGCGCTAAAGTGGAAGCCAAAAGAACTGGTTCGACAAATATACTTACCATTCAAGACAAGGTTTTTTTAGAAGACATACCACTTGGGGCTTACTTCGTAAAACTTCGCTCAAAGCACTCAGATAATGACATTTTTTCAAATGAAAATAAGGTGCTAGAGAAGAATGGTGAAGTATTAAACTTTGCATTTATCGATAGGCCAAATAAACCTGCCACTGACCTTGAAAATCTGAATTTTAGTAGATTTCAAAATGGAGATAATAACAAGTGGAAATTGTCTTATAAGATAATTAAGAAAGAAAATAAAAATTTTGCAACCAAGAGTATAAAGTTTTATGAGGAAACCTCTGTTCTAAAACTCCAACATGAAAAATTAAATGAACTCCTAAATGAGTTTGAAGAAGATCTTAGCTCATATGATTTATTTGATGAAGAGTACCCAGTTGAACTATTCATCAAAAAAGAAGGAAGCTTGAACGATAACTTAAAAACTTGTTCTTTTCCGGAAAAAGTGGAATGTGAGTTTAGGCTTCAAGAGAGTTTATGTTCAGGTAACCAAGAGTTATTTCGAATGAAGTTATCAGAATTAGATGAAATTGTTGTCGTGGCAGATGAGGAAAGTAACTGTTTAAAGTTATGGCATAATAGAAAATATGCCAAATTTAAAAAGGACGATGAATTTTATCAGATAAAATTTTCTGTGGAATATGATGGTTCCTTAGAGAAGTTTATACTAAACGGAGATGATACTATCTTTTATGAATTAGAAGGAACAGAACTAGACACATGTGACTGCTCGATACTTGAAAAAGAAATAAGTCCTGAAATTTCAATTAGAGATGTTGAAGTGGCTGACAAAATTGAAATTAAAAATTTTGGTCAAGTGAATGGTTTAGAATTCTTCAGCCAGACTTTTTTGAATAATAAGATTTCTGTTAAACGATTACCACAAGAGATTATTCTTAAAGATGAAGGACATCCTTTTTATCGAAAAAAAACAATAAAACTATTTGCGTCATCAGCTTTTCAGGGATTCTTTCCAAAAACATATATGGAAAAGGATATTGGGAGTATAGGGCAAGAATTTGACTTTGAAATATTAAATAATGTCAAACCTGAAAAACCAGAGCTAGAAACGGATTTGCTATTATATAGCCATCAACAAAAAAGTTGGGGCACCAATAATCAGATTTCAGAAGAAAGGAGCTTTTTGGTTCGGATTACATTTGACCAAGCTTTTATGAAGGAAGGTATCAAAAACAAATTTGCAATTATTCTTGGAGAATATACGGATGCAAGTTTTAAGGAATTGGTGAAAGAGAATTCTGAGAAATCGTCGGTGATAGGAGAGGATATTACAAAATTAATAGGTAAAGGTGTAATTGACAATAACAATATCGAATCCTACATAGATTTAAACCCGAAAAGAAAAGAATTAGAAAAATATTTCTTTAAAAATGTAGATGAGACTGAAAGTAATTTAGAAGCATTCCTTAGGTTAACCGGCAAAGTAAAAAAGGTTAATCTAGGAAATCACTTTTATAAACTTTTAATAACTCAACCCTATTACAATGTTAGTTTAAGGAAATGGCAAATTATTTTATCATTCAAAGACTTCAGGAAAGAGTTTAAATTAAAAGAATCGTATGAGGCAATTTTCATCAAACTTATGGGTTTCAAAGTTTCTCCGGGACTAGGTTTAAATGAGGGTAATTCAGAGCATTTTATAATTAAAAACGAACTAAATCAAACTATCGTTTCGGATTTAACAGAGCCTAAAATAATTCCGATTTACAATAGAAAAAAATATATTCTAGAGAGAAAAGGTGACCACTTGAAAATTATCAATAAAGGCCATAGGAAAGAGGAGAAAAATAAATTGTATGTTTTAACAAAGTTAAAAACAAGAACAAAAGGTAATATGTTCATTGATATTGACGGTGGTACTTTTTCTAGCTCGGAGCATATCGAATTGACTGAATCCAATTTTTATAGTTTTCCTAACGATAATTATCGGGAAATCGTAATTCGGGAGTTTGAAAAACACGACAACTATGATGAAACTAATACCAACTTTTCTAGATTCCCAATTAAAGGTTTACGATTAATCAACTACGTTCAATTCAAAATTTAATGATATGCTTAAACTCTGCTACTTAATTGCTTTTTTTCTTCTATTCAATTCGTGCGCTGACAAACCCTTAACTGAAGAAATGTATATTTCAGATACTGATTCTGGGACCTTTATGGAGATTCAGTTAAAAATGTCAATGACTGATTCGATAATAACTACAACGGTCAAAAAAATTGATAGTCTTATTCTTGTTGAGGGAGATATCATAATTGGAAATTTGAATAAAATGAAAATAGGCCCGCAAGGTGCTTACATTGGAAATGGAAAAAAATGGCCTAATAATACCATCCCATACGTAATAGAAGCCAATCATCCTGGAAGAGGGAATATATTGAATGCAATTAACACAATAACTAACTCAACCAACCTAAATCTGGTTCCAAAAAATAGCAGTCACAGAAATTGGGTAGTATTTCTAAATAGAGGCGGTTGTGCTTCATATGTTGGAAATCAAGGTATTGGTGGACAGCCAATATTTAGTCAATGTCATACAATTGTCGGAAAGATAATACATGAAATATTACATGCATCAGGAATTTATCACGAACATACTCGAAGGGACAGAGACTCATTTGTCAAGATTAATCTAATGAATGTAAAACCAGAAGCGGTATCGAATTTTACTCAATACTTATATAGTGATCCAGCTGGACGAGATTGTGGGAACTATGACTATGGCTCAATAATGCACTACGGAGAATATTTTTTCTCAATAAATCGAAGCACTTTGAAGACTATTGAGATTAAAATTCCACCGGGCACAAATAGTACTAGAATCGGACAAAGAAACGGCTTAAGTACCAATGATATAAATTGCGTGAATATGCTTTATCCTAGTACTAGCCTTTAAGGATATTCAATTTATTGCCAAATATTCAAAACAGTCCGAATAGTGAAAACCTGTAGGTCTTGGGATAAAAGATGCAGCTTTAAAAACTCCTATCGCTATTTAGAAAGCGATTACCATTTATGCTGTCAAATGCTGGGTATAACACAAATGAAACAAAAAAGGCATCTAATTTTCCTCATAACCCTTTTTGTCCTTGTGATTAGTTGTAAAACCGGGATGAGTACTTCCAATAATAAAGAAAATCCGAAACCTTTGCTTGCTTTGGCCGAGGATGCAGCGCACAAGGACATGAAACGAATCCTTCCTAATATTGACTGCTCTCCAGAAGCATATGAAGTGAACCATGAATATTCGTATGGGAAAGACCCAAGTAAAAATTGGAAAAGGAAGGTCATACTGCCCAAGAAAGGAAGGTTTGTCGGGGAAAGTCATTACGTGACCAAAAGCGACGTCTTCCCTCACGGACGTTTTTTTGCAAATAAGAAAGATGAAAATATCAAAAAGCATTTACAAAGGTCTTTTGAGTTATATAAAGCCTATGACCCAGATATGACCTTTGATAGAATGTACCAGTATAAATGGAGCAAACAATGGACCCCTGCTGAAAAAGGCAAAATTGGACAGGGAAGTGTAGGTGAAATCCAAGTAAAGGAACTGACACCTGAAATGGAAATGTGGTTTATGACTATGATGTGGGCCAATGGAGAAAGGCCAAAACGTGGTACAAAGTTCCTGTTAGAGGCCAATGGCAGGGCCGTAGTAGTAGTGGCCGGATATGAAACCGGTCCAGGACAAGAGCAATACCTTGGAGGAGTAACAAGGGAAGTCCATATGTGGCTAGGCACCAGTAATAATTCTAAAATAAAAGTGTCTCTATTACAAAGCCAGTATGAACCCCTTGGTCCAGTAACATGTAGGTAGTTGCAATCTTGATTTTCTTAAATTTAAGGAGCTATGTAGATTAGATTCTTGCAAAGTCACCTATTCGGTGAGCATAAAATCTCAACTACCTGAAAAGCCTTTATTTATTGAAGTTTTGAGAGATAGGTTCGAATCCCTCCGGCTCCACCTACGCCCTCCGAAGCTTGAGCGAAGCGAAAGCGAAGGAGGGCTCTATTTTACTTTTCAACCTCCATTTATTGTTTTAGTTCTTGGGCTTCGGTGGACCCATCCACATAGTCCCTAATACTCTTTTTGACATGAATTGGACGGTCTATATTTTAAAATGCAGCGATGGAAAGTTCTATACGGGATTTACCAACAATCTACAACGAAGGTTGAAGGAACACAGGGAAGGCAAATCGTTTTCCACCAGTTACCGATTGCCCTTTGAATTGGTGACTTATATCGTTTTTACCGACAAACAAAAAGCCTATGCTTTTGAAAAGTATTTGAAATCAGGTTCTGGCATAGCATTTCGAAACAAACGTTTAATTTAATCCCCTCCTTCGCTAAAGCTTCGGAGGGGGATGTCAGCGAATACCAGTATCTTAGGAGCTAGCGAAACAACTACATGGCTAAAGGCAACACTTGGTTACGAACCCTGATTGAACTCATTGAAGTCTTTTTTAACAGCGCCCAGCAAAATAAAAAAGGCCGTACCTGGCACCAACATGTAGTGCCTTATGAGGAGGGTTGGGCTGTACGACGTGAAGGTAATAAGCGCATTACCAGCAAACACCGAAAGCAGAGCACGGCCATACGCAAGGCCAAAAGCTTAGCAAGAAAATACAAGGCAGATGTAATCATCCACAGAGCCAGTGGTGGTATTCGTGAGCGGATATCGTATAATGAGTGAACAATTCAGGTTAAGTCAGCCATAATCAAACTCTGGAATTGCTTTTAGGGACAAAAAAATGATTTAAATTATTCAATGTCAGCTTTTTGTATGACATCTTTATCAATTTAATATACTTCCTTTGAAAGATTGAAACCCAAATCTTCAATCATGAAAACCAACAAAACGCTAGACCTTTCCCATTTGGAACTTCCACTTGAGGCCTATTTTAGTTCGCTTACTCCTCAAAAAGGTGGTTCTGCCGTTGCCAAACTCAAAGTAAAGGACTACCGCGACCTGCTTTTTACTCTAGAATCCCTCCTTAATGTTTGCATTTTGGCATTGGACAACGAGAATTCCGCCAACCATTCCCATATTCCCGAACCGGATGTGAACATTCAGGCGGTTTTGGAGCTGGCCAGCCAGCTTATTCCTTTTCCCGAAGCGGAGTTTTTGGATGGGGTGAGGTCCTGGGCCAAATCAAAAAACTAATCGTATCACGCACATAGGACTTGTCCACCAAAATTAAAATCAAGTATTACTTTATAATTCCTTAAATTCAATATCAACCAAGGTCTTTAACTTCGCAATAGTCCCCTCATCCAACTTCGTATTTACGAAATCCAATCTTTTCCCACTTTTGGTGTTCACAAAAAATAGCGAAAACTTGGAGGTGCTTAGTTGTGTTTCATCTGCGTTCATGGCCATATCCTTAATCCATTTGAACAAGGGCCAAGGGTCATCATCTTCTAAAATAGTTACGTTCATAGTGCCTGGATTGGAGATTTTCAATTGGTATTTATCCCCGTCTCCTTTAAAGGTGGCATAAACCTCATAAACTTTCTGGCAATATTCCAGCAGGTTGATTTCGATGTCTTTTGCACTTTTTTCGGGTTGGGTATAACTAAAGGGATAATACACTACTTTATCATCATATTCCAACCGGTTCGTTTTTCTTGGGTGGTTCAGCGCAGTTCTCAACAAACCATTATAGCTGAAACTCAACTTATTTGAGACTTTTTCTTCACCATACAACAACGTACAGGGCAAATATTGAATCGTTCTTCCGGCAACTGTTATCTTATCGGCTGCTTTGGGTTTCCCATTTTTCTCGAACAAGACCGAAAAATTATCCACTTTACTGATTTTGATAAAAGGACTTTTGGGTCTCATCGTAGCAGTTACAATTACATTATCCGAAATATCCGCAAACATTCTTCCTTTCTGGGAAATGGATATGCTCTCTTTGTCAAATGAGAAGCCGGTCTTAAAATCATTGTAAGCCAAATTGAATGCCTCCTTGAGCGTCTCGGAATTTCCATATCCCACTTCGGCCCCAGCTCCTGCGCTGACCCCCGTTTTGTTCCCCGAATTAACATCCCTACTTGAACTTTGCGAATCGCTTTGCTCCGTGGTTATTGAATCAATCAGATTTCCATCCGCATCGTATACGTTGGTGACCGAGGTTGTGGATGCCCCCGGACCTATGGCCCGCGATGTGGAACTACCTTGCGAAACTTCACTGTTTATGCCATACTGCCCTGTAAGCTTTGCATTGAAAGAAACATCTTGGGTCCTTTCAATACTGCCCAAAATCACACTTTCGTATACCGTTTCCAGACGGTCTATGGTCGAAATTTCAAGTTGGGAACCTTCCTCTAACTTTATGGTACTGTTCAACCAAGCAAGTCGGGTATTCGGATGTATGAAATTTGAATATTTCTGCAAACCGTCCTTCATATGATAGTGCTTTAAGTTACTCAAATTGAACCTAGTCCTTATCTTGGTGAAATCCGTTTGGAGCTGCTTGGCCGTTTTTTTGGGTTCGTATAGCGGTTTCTTCAAAACTTTTAGCAACGAGTCCGTATTGTTGTCGACCATGCCTTTTATAACATCCAAATATTTGTTTTGAGTGGAATCATTAAGGTCAAAAAAATATTTGGCTCTGTCCGTTACAAGCTTTTTTGGAGGCGTTAATGGGATTACGTTCACATTCACCGTTATTATTTCATTTGGATTTGGCAAATCTTCCACTTTATAGGCTCCTTTATGTAAGTTGGTCAATTTTGGAGTGGTGCACGCAACCAAAAGAAAGCTTGTTATTATGTATTTGGACTTTTTCATTGAACTATACATTTTGAATAATTTTTAACCCCTCCACCATTGCAAGGTCTGTCCACATTATCCTCAAAAAGAATATAGACCGATTCAAAAACCGTATTTGCGCTGCACTCCAAAATACCGTTGATCAAATAATTATTGAAATTTGGCCCAAGGGTAAACTTCTTACCTTTCCTGCTAATGGGCAGAGGATCACTGAATATTTGATCGTTCGTATTAAAAGATGCAAACCGAAGCTCGTAGTTCTCATTGGGGAAATCCTCTTCTATCATTTTTTTGACCTTTTTTTTTAGATAGCTTTTGGACAGGTAATCTCCATTTTTGATGACAAATACGTTTGTCGTATCCCTTTTTATCTTTTCCAAAATCGCTTTTTTACCATATTTCGATGGAATGTTGCAAGTACTTTGGTTTGTGTTCTTTGATTTAAAATTTAAGTTGCTCATCTATTTTGCTAGTTATCGGGAAACAAATCATCTATCATCTTTAACATATTCTGCAGTTCCATAGCTTCTGTACCTGGCTGAATACGGGCTAGGTAATCTGTCGCTCCATTTTTTTTATTGATTTTGGATTTTGCCATTTTACGGATGATTTGCATTTTACCCTCTATCTCACCCGCTTTTTTCTGGGCTTCTTGAGTTTTGTTCTCTGCATTTTGGGCCCTGGTGTCCGCAGCTTCCGCTTTGCTGCGGTGCACCTCCCTACCAAAAACAAACCCTACTGCGGCAAATACAATGGCCTCAACTCCAGAAAACAGAAAGACCAATCTACTCCACTGTAGTTCCTGCCCTTCACCCAAACTTGTTTTATTTACCATAAAGACTATGAAATACGCATAAGCCATCAGGACTAAAACGGCTAGGCCAAAAATGAACCACCATGCCGTGGCAGGCCTATTGGATTTTGGTGTATCTCTAGTATTTGTCCCGTTCGTAGTTTCGTACTTTTTTTCGTTTTGCTTTGCCATGTTTAGTTGTTTGGTCTGATATTTTATTTCCTCTATGTCTTCAATTATACATTGGTCACGACCTGTAAGGCATTTTCTACCGCTTTTAGTGCATTGATTCTGCCGTAGCCGTAATAAATGCTGTGTCCATTGGTATCATAGTTGCCATTGTCAATATCTATCTGATCGCAACTCTGGCGTATTACATCTTTCACTCCTTCTAAGTTTAGATCAGGATTTACCGAGAGCACCAAGGCGATTACTCCAGCAGCTCCCGGACACGCACTTGAAGTACCTCCAAAAGTTGCTGTATAATTCCCTGCGGCATCACCGACCATAGGATTATCTGAGATACTACCACCATTATAACCCGCTTGTCCTCGAATATCTGTTGTCCAGATACCCGGGGTTATGGGCCTTGGATGATCGAATAATGGATATTCTTGATCACCACTGGGAAACGAACAAAACACTTCCCTTCCAAAATCACTATATACCGATCTTTTACCTGTATCATTGCAAGCTGCAATTGCCAAGACCTTCTCATAGCTGGCATATCCATCAAAAAAGGTATTTTCCCGGCCATTGCCCGCCGCCCAGGTGATGATGCACCCCTTACCATTTCTCCCATTGGTTACGGCATAATCTATAGCAAGCCTAGTGCTATCCGGTAATGGAACATTATTGGTATGACTTGGGTCACTGGGGTCCCACCATGCCCCATCCTGGGGTCCCCAACTACAGGAAATGACATCCGCACCATGGTCAGCTGCCCATACAAAGGCATCAGCTTCTTGCATGGAACCCAAATTGGCATTCAACTTTATGGGCATCAAAGTCGAAAGTGGCGCCACTCCAGCGGCCTTGTCCAATCCGGACGCGCAAACCACACCGGCACATGAGGTTCCATGGGATTGGTTTGGAAAACTTGGCCTAGGATTATCTGTTTCAGAAAACATATCCCGAGGATGGACCACTTTATCTGTGCCCTCGAATTCTGGATGGTCGATGTCTATGGCGTCATCGATGACCGCAACAACAATACCTTCTCCCATAGTATGCTGCCACGCCTGTTCTACCTCAACATGCGCATTAACCTCTTGGGTCATAAAAGTAGTGCGTGTCAAATGCCATTGTTGTGGGTAAACCTGCTGCTTGTACTTTTTTTGTTTGATGATTTCCGGATGGCAGAGCTCAACGCGGTCTAGGTCCAACAGCTCCTCGGCAAGAGGAAATATTTCTTTCCCCACTTTTTCCGCAGAGGTAACGAAAAAAGCATTTTTGGCATATTTTACCGCTTTTTTAACCTCTAAATTGTGTTTTTTGATTAGCTCTTTACAAGCTTCTTCCGTCACCTCATCATGGAACTTAATGAAGATATTTTCCGTGTAAATGTTTATCACCCCCTTATCATCGACCAAAACCCGTCCTGAAAACTTGATATCGTCCATCTCTCCGGCCATCTTACGGACGGCATTCCTTACCTGCTTGGCCGATTTTTCACCCAAGGGGTTACAACGGTATATTTTCACATTGGCTTCCGGCATTGCCTCTACCAGCATAAGATTGTTTATCAAAGTCCGCCTATCCGAGTCCAAACTCATCCCATCAAAACCTGTTTCATCCGTAAATCTCACGACCACGAGATCATCCGCCTCTTTCAATTTCTGTCTCGCTCCGTTTTTACCTCCAATTCTGTACGATACCATACTGTTGTTTTTTTAGAGGAATCTAATCAGGTCTTCCTCAGAATACCTGGTGAAATTTGATTGACTCCCTCCGGTTAATAAAAATGTATTTTTTGTAAATCTCCGTTCGATTTTTTCCTCTGCTGGGGCAAAAGACAAGCCAGTGGCCGCTTCTATGGCATCCACCTCCACTATAAAAGGTTTTAAGTCTTCATCCAAATCGGAAAACGGATCCTTCATAAAAGATTTGCTGCGAACCCGATTATTGGGGAAAAAGACAAAATCCATGTTCTGAAGTGAAGACTCTTGGCTCAGAACAAACGCAATCCTATGAAGTCGGTCATCCTTTACATAGTATACCACTTTCCAAAATTTTGTTGGAATACGAAAACTTTGTGTTTGGTTCGTCTCGGCGCCCACATAAACCGCCACAGGGTCTCCTTGCATAAAAATGCAACCTGAAAAAACGGAAACCTTATTCTTGACCTTTTTTATGACATGGTCCTCTAATTCTTTCCAATCACCCTGATTGAGCAGATAATACTGCGGCGCTATATTGGTATAAAAAAAAGTGTCTTTTGCCGCTGTTTCGGCTATTTCTTTTGTTCCCCATTGGGGATATTCCCTACGGATAACATGACCCCTATCCAATAGGTTTTTGTTCCCAATAGTCGGATGGTCGTTTTCTTTGGATTTATAAAAATCATCTCCTATCTGTACCTCTACGTTCAATAGTTCTGTTTCCTTCTTAAAATTTGTGGGCCTTTCCACCTTGATGCGCTCCTCTTTCAGTGGGATATTGCATGCACAGTACAGCGCAAACTTTCTTTGTACGTTGAAACAGGTTGTAAAATGACGGTAATCAATAACAACGTTTGAATTGTTCGTTTCCACCTCAGGAAGTGTAACCTCAAAATCTGAAGCACCTTTCAAAAAATCGCTTCTGTAACCTAGAACTGTCGTATCTGGCATAATGATGCTGTTTCTGTCTTATCACAATCAAAGATGTGAGTAATGGAGTTTTCGGAGTGTTTAGTTGGGGAAGCTCTACAAATTAGAAAATGCAAATCAAAAATCATTACATAAAAACCTTAGAAAAACTGAGGGTTTTCCGTAAAATGGATTGTTTTTTGTAAAATCCCCTATAAATACCGCAGCTTTATTAAAAAGTTCGGAAAAGCCTTACTTATCGGGATTTTAAAAGATAGGTTCCAGTCTTACTGATTTTATCGACAAAATCACCCATTTTCTCCTTAAGAAAAATAGCTGAAAACCTATTTTATTCGATTAAAACAAAGCTGAATACCATTAATCCGTACTTTTTCGATTTGACCGATACTTTTTAAAGAAAACACTTGGCAAACCCAACTTTGGAGTAAAATTAACCCCAATGAAAGTTTTACTACTTCGTGCCAAAAAAGAGTTTTCGGTTGAGGATAACCGTATTGCTGCCATCAGCTGTCTAATTATTTCCATTACCGTTTTTTTTATTATGTCCGTACTGGGTAGGGAAATCCTGCTATAAGTTCTTTGCCTAACACTTTTCGCCTTCTTGTATCGATTTTTTCTGGCTAACTTAGTCAGGTGTACACCATAATCGATATAGAAACTACGGGCAATGGCATCAAAGGCAATCGGATTACCGAAATAGCCCTATTTAAACATGATGGGGAACAGATTGTGGATGAGTTCACTTCTTTGGTGAATCCCCAATGTCCTATCCCATATTTTATTACAGGCCTTACCGGTATCGATGACCAAATGGTGGCCCGTGCCCCGCTTTTTTCGGAACTAGCGGATACCATTCTAAAGTTTACCCAAGACACTATTTTTGTGGCCCACTCGGTTAATTTTGATTATGGGGTCATCAAAGAGGAATTCAGACAACTGGGGGTACCTTTTGTTCGCAAGAAACTATGCACGGTTCGTCTTTCTAGAAAAATTATCCCAGGGCTTCAGTCCTACAGTTTGGGAAAATTGTGTTCCGCCATTGATATTCCCTTATCGGATAGGCACCGCGCCAGGGGGGATGCGCATGCTACTGTACTGCTTTTTGAAAAGCTTTTGCGGAGTCCGAGTTCTGAAACCGTTATTCAGAAGTTTCTCAATTCAAGAAGTCAAGAAGCTACACTGCCCCCACATTTGGATAAAGCTGAACTGGATGCCATCCCTCAAAAACCAGGAATCTACTACTTTAAGAACCGTACGGGCAACATTATTTATGTAGGAAAGGCAATCAACCTAAGAAAACGGGTGTTAGGACATTTCTACGATAAAAGTGAAAAAGAAATTCAACTTTGCCGAGAGACGGCCCATATTGATTTTGAGCTCTCTGGCAGTGAATTGGTGGCACTTTTAATGGAATCTGCTGAAATCAAAAAATACTATCCCATTTATAATCGCGCCCAGAAAAAGAACATCAAACAATTTGGGGTTTTTTGCTATGAGGACCGAAAGGGTATTAAACATTTGGCATTTAATACGTTAACATCCATTCCGCAAGCCCTTAAAATTTTTTATAATTTGACTGATTGTCGGACTTTTTTGAGAAGTGTCTGCAAAACATATCGACTTTGCCCAAAGTACTGCCATTTACAGCTTGCGGAAGCGAACTGTTCTTTTTACGAAAATATGTACTGCGAAGGAATATGCTCTGGAACTGAGTCGGTTGAACAATACAATCGGAGAGTTAACCAAGCTATTGTCGATATGGATTTGGATAAACCTGGAATCCAGATTTTAAGGGGAAACGGTAGAACCGCCACTGAAAAGACATTTGTTTTGTTGGAAGAAGGACGGTATAGGGGGTATGGTTTTATCGAAAACACGATGGAAATTAACTCTTTGGAAGATATTCAGGCATACGTTGTTCGGCAGAAAAACACAGTAGAGGTACAGCGGATTTTAAGCAGCTTTATGCCCAAATCGGAACTTGTGGAGTTATCCGTTAAACCTTTTTCTTGATTCTCCGATACATTTTCACCATAAAAACCACCCAAGCTATAACTATCAGGGCTGAAATGCTGATATAAAAAACAATAACATCCATAGCGTAGATTTTAAATAGAAGCCCCCAGCACCAGAAATCCACAGGAAATCGTATTGTTTCTTTTAAGAAAAGTTCAGAACAGAGTCAATAAACATAAAACATGTATATTCCCCGTTTTGGACAAAATTAACAAGAAAAAAGACAGAACATGTTAAAAAATTATAATTTTTTTAACTTTTTTGTTTAAGCAAACAATAAATGCCCCTAAACGGGGCATTTACTAACCAACTAAATTGGAACGCATCAGAACTGAGCTGTTTCTGTGCTTCCTTTCATAGCCACGGTACTGGATGTACCTGAAGTAACGATGTTTTGAACCGTATCAAAATACCCTGTTCCTACAAACCCTTGGTGTTTTACAGCTTTGAATCCAAATTTCTGTAGCCCGAACTCCCGTTCTTGCAGTTCGGAATATCCTGCCATTCCTCTTTCCTTATATGCTTTGCTCAATTCAAACATACTGGTATTGAGTGCATGGAACCCGGCAAGGGTGATAAATTGAAATTTGTAGCCCATACTGGCCAGCTCCTCACGAAAGGTTTCCATTTCGTCCACACTAAGTTTGGCGGCCCAGTTGAACGATGGGGAGCAGTTGTAAGCAAGCATTTTGTTTGGAAATTGAGCATGGATTCCTTCCGCAAATTTTCTGGCTTGCTCCAGATCGGGAGTTGAGGTTTCCAACCAAATTAAATCTGCAAATGGTGCATAGCTCAAGCCTCGGTCTATGCCTTGTTCCAATCCATTTTTAACATAGAAGAATCCTTCGGGAGAGCGCTCCCCGGTAATAAATTTGTGATCGCGCTCGTCAATATCGCTGGTCAACAAGTTAGCCGCATCAGCATCGGTTCGCGCAATGATTACGGTAGGAACCCCCATCACATCGGCGGCTAGGCGTGCTGCAATTAATTTATTTACTGCCTCTTGCGTTGGGACCAATACTTTGCCTCCCAAGTGCCCACATTTTTTGGCAGAACTTAACTGATCCTCAAAGTGAACACCCGCAGCCCCACTTTCAATCATGGATTTCATCAATTCAAAAGCGTTCAAGTTTCCACCAAAACCTGCCTCGGCATCGGCCACAATGGGAACCAAATAATCTTTTTTGTTTTCCGTTTCGTTCACTACTTGAATCTGATCGGCACGTAACAACGCATTATTGATTCGCTTTACCACCATGGGAACACTATTGGCCGGATATAACGACTGATCGGGATACATTTCCCCTGCTAAATTGGCATCTGCAGCTACCTGCCATCCGCTGAGATATATGGCTTCGAGACCTGCTTCCACTTCTTGAATGGCCTGGTTACCGGTCAATGCGCCCAATCCTGCCACATAATCTTGGGACTCGAAACGTTTCCAGAGCTTTTCAGCTCCTAATCGGGCAATGGAATAGTCAATTTCATAAGACCCGCGAAGCTTGATCACTTCCTCAGCAGTATATGGTCTTTCCACTCCTTTCCATCTTGGATTTGCCGTCCAATCTGCCAATAATTCTTGAATCTTTTCTGTTTTTTCCATAATTTTAATTTTCGATTTTAGAATGAAATCCCAGGTAATGTTAGCGCGTTCTTGGGATTTTTTTGTTTATATAATTAATTAGTTTAGGTTATTGACCGATACGCTTTTAGCGTGAGGAACTCTTCAAATTCCCTGGCTCTGACCAACTTATCAAAAAGTTCAAATGCTCTTTCAAATTCGGTGTTGCCCAGATTGGCTTCCCCGACCAAGTGCCTGATTTTCTCTGTTTCCTCCTTCAAAATGAGGGTATATAGCGTATCCGTGAATTTTCTGCCATCGTCCAATCGGGCATTGAATTTTCGCCATTGCCACAACTGCGTCCTGGAAATTTCTGCGGTAGCGGCATCCTCCATCAAGTTATAAAGCGCCACACAACCGTTACCGCGCAACCATGCTTCCAAGTAAAGAATGCCTACGTTCATATTTTTTCGAACCCCCTTTTCTGTTATTGTACCTTTTGGTACGGCAATTAAATCCGCCTCAGTGATGGCATCGTTTTCTCTGGACATTGTGCCAATTTGATTGTCCTCCGGCATATATTTGTTAAACTCGTCCAAGGCAATCTGGACCAGACCTGGATGTGCTACCCAAGTACCGTCATGACCATTTTTCACTTCTCGCTCCTTGTCCAAACGTACTTTTTCAAGTGCGGTCTCATTGGCCACTGGGTCATTTTTAATAGGAATTTGGGCCGCCATTCCCCCCATCGCATGAATCCCTCTTTTATGACAGCGCTGAATCACTAGTCTGGAATAGGCATCCATAAAAGGTACGGTCATGGTGACTTGGTCACGGTCTGGTAGAATAAATTCAGGATGGTTCCTAAACTTCTTGATGTAAGAGAAAATGTAATCCCATCGACCACAATTCAGGCCTACAATATGGTTTTTCAGTTCATAGATGATCTCATCCAGCTGAAAACTTGCTGTTAAGGTCTCAATCAAAACCGTAGCCTTAAATGTTCCAACAGGTACACTCAGATATTCCTCGGCGAAGGTAAAAACCTCATTCCACCACCTAGCTTCCAGATAGTGTTCCAGTTTGGGCAAATAGAAGTAAGGAGCAGAGTCACGGTTCATCAAAACCCGCGTGTTATGGAAAACATAAAGGGCAAAGTCAAACAGACTTCCCGAAGTTTCTTCGCCATTGATGAGAACATGACGTTCGTTGAGATGAAGCCCCCTGGGACGTACCATTAAAACGGCAACTTCGTCGTTGAGCTGATACGATTTGTCTTTTTTGGAATCGTAATGGGAAATACGCCGCATGTTGGCATCCAAAAGGTTTTGCTGGCCTTGCAAACAATTGTCCCAAGTAGGTGAATTACTGTCTTCAAAGTCGGCCATAAAGGTCTTTGCCCCGGAATTCAGCGCATTAATGACCATTTTACGTTCTACCGGTCCCGTAATCTCCACCCTGCGATCCTGTAAATCCTGTGGTATGTGTTTTACCTGCCAGTCCGCTTTGCGCGTCTCTTCTGTTTCTTGGGGAAAAGATGGTAGGACGCCTCGGTCAAACTTAGCTTGTTGTTTGAGCCTTTTGTGCAGAAGATGCAGACGTTCCTTGTCAAACTTTTGGTGGAGTTCTATTATAAATTCTAAAGCACCATCCATGAGCAGATCTGGGTAATAGTGGGTCACTTCTTTTGAGAATTGAAGATCGGTCGGGGTTATTAGCGTATTTTCCATGACAAAGTGATTTTGTTGTACAAGGATATATTAAAGTTCATTAAAAAACAAGCGAACGTTCGCTAAATAGTAAAATTTCGCAATTTTTATTTAATTCGCAAAATATCCTATCTTTGATTGCGAATAATGGAAGAAGAATATATCAAACTTATTTTTGGACTGAAACTCAAACAGATTCGGTCAAAAAAGAACCTCTCACTTTTTGGATTATCAAAACTTACGGGACTGTCCAAATCCTACCTGAACGAAATTGAAAAAGGAAAAAAATACCCAAAGACGGATAAAATAGCCCTGCTTGCCGAAAAACTGGAAGTTCCTTACGACAATATGGTCTCGTTAAAACTTGATAAAAATTTGGCACCTGTGGGCGAATTGCTAAAATCCAAAATTCTTAAGGAATTGCCTTTAGAGCTTTTTGGCATCAAGGAAAGTGACCTAATCGACATTGTGGCCAATGCCCCCACCAAGGTAAATACGTTTATCAGTACCATCATTGGGATAGCAAAACAATATAATTTTGGAAAGGAGAATTTTTATCTGGCTTCGGTGCGCTCCCACCAAGAGGCGAACAACAACTTTTTTCCCGATATTGAAAAAGCGGTAGTCTCCCTTTCCATATCGCACCAAATCGATTTAAGTAAATCGGTTTCCTCGGAAGAACTACAGGAAATTTTAGTGGAAGAATACGGTTATACCGTTTTGGAGGAGGACTTGACCAAACATCAGGAATCTGATGGTCTTCGGTCCATTTTTATTCCAAAAACCAAAACACTCCTCGTATCAAACCATATTGATCACACCCAAAAGACCTTTATATATGCCAAGGAAATAGGCTATAATTATCTGGACATTCAGGACAGGCTCTATACGTTCACGTGGATAAAGTTTGAAAATTTTGACCAAGTCCTGAACAATTTTTATGCTTCATACTTCGCAGGAGCGTTGATAATACCCAGAACGTTGATACGAAATCAACTCGATGAATTTTTGGCAAAAACAAAGTTTGACTGGAGGTCCATCATTGCGATCAAAAACGGGTACAATGCCTCTCCGGAGACCATTTACCAACGTTTGACCAATATTCTTCCCAACGACTACCACTTTGAAAATCTGTTTTTTCTGCGATTTAGCCATAAAGCCGATACGGAACGCTTTGAGATTACAAAAGAATTTCACCTTACCCACCACATGCCCCAGGGCAATGAGGTGGATGAAAAATTTTGCCGCCGCTGGGTGTCCATTGGTGTACTTAAAAAAATTGGGGAGATGACCGGATCGCGGCGAATGGAAGTCTGCATTTCAAGACACCCCCTTAATGGACAGGATTACCTTATTTTCTGTTCCACAAACAAAGATGCCAGAAGGAAGGATGAATTCCAGAGCATTGTACTAGGTTTGCTCGTCAATCAACAGCTCAGAAAGAGAATCCGCTTTATTGATGATAGTAATATCAAGACCTACGAAGTGGAAGAAACCTACGAACGCTGGGAAATCTACGACTACCAGGTGCGAAACAGGCCCGCACAGGTACTGCAACAAAAAGAGAAAAACAGCAAAACGGAACAGGTTGTATCGGAACTACAACGCAAGTACAGTTAGATTTTTGGTGTTAACATCACCTTGAATTCAGAAGTACCTTCTAATTGCTGAAAACCACTATGTAGATCGCGTTGGGGAACGGCATAGGGATAAAATGTAATAGGTTCTATGCATACCATGTTCGGTACCTCCGTCCAGCACATAAAATGGCCAAAGCCTTCTGTTGAAATAGTGATTTCTTTTTCGTCCTTTAGCGATATGGATTCGCAGTTGGCCACCTGCAATGCCCTGCTTCCCACATCCAAAATCTCGTCCAAGGAAATAATACGATCCTTTGCAATGACCACTGGGCTATGCGACCGTAACTTGAAAGCGGGATGGTACCCCAACATAAATGGCATACCGGGGTCGCCTTTTATTTTTAGGGTAACCTCCAACCCATTTGCATTTAAATTGAAGTGCTTTTCAAACTCAAAGCTGTAAGGCCAGCTCAGATATTGCTTTTCAGATTTCTCCGGATACTTTTTATTTCTAACAGGGGTTTCCGCTTGGTAAACTTTGGCAAAACTTAAGTGGGTTTCACTTTTGGATGTCAACGCATACGATAAAAGGCGTAGATGTCCATGTTGGTCCAAGATCGCTTCTCCCTTCGGAGTGTTTACGGTATAACCTGCCTCTGCTACTGGTCCGATTATCGGAAACATTTCGGTATCGGCACTCCCCCAACCTGGACTTCCTTTTTGATGGATGAATTCATGCCCATTTACCTCAAAACTTACCAATTCGCCAGCATCAATGTGGACAATTTGGTTTCCGAGTACGAGTTTTTCCATGACTATTCGATAAAACCTTTTTCGCGCATCCAGTCATCGTTGAATATTTTTCCCACATAACGGCTACCATGGTCATGAAAAAGAACTACGACAACATCGTCCTTTGAAAAATGTTCTTTCAACTGAAGCACTGCCTTTATGGCCGCCCCGGCAGAGTTCCCTAAAAACATACCTTCTTCTTTGGCCAGTCTTTGGGTATATACGGCAGCGTCCTTATCCGTTACTTTCGTAAATCCGTCGATTATATCAAAATTGACATTTTTGGGAAGAATATCTTCTCCTATTCCTTCTGTGACATAGGGGTAAATTTCCTTCTCATCGAAAATTCCCGTCTCGTGGTACTTCTTGAAGACCGAACCATAGGTGTCCACTCCCCAGATTTTGATATTGGGATTCTGCTCCTTGAGATAGGTGCCCACACCAGAAATGGTACCTCCTGTTCCGACCCCGACCACAAAGTGTGTCACTTTGCCTTTGGTTTGCTCCCAAATTTCAGGGCCCGTACTTCGATAGTGGCCTTTGGTATTGGAGGGATTGTCATATTGATTCACATACCACGCATTGGGTATTTCATCGCCCAATCTTTTCGCTGTGGAGTAATAACTTCTTGCATCGTCAGGGGGCACATCAGTAGGACAGATATGGACCTCACTGCCCACTGCCCGCAGTATATCGATTTTTTCTTTGGATTGTTTATCAGTTGTGACACATATCATCTTATAGCCTTTGACGATAGCTGCCAATGCCAATCCCATACCTGTATTTCCTGATGTTCCTTCTACAATGGTACCCCCCGGCTTTAATCGGCCATCTTCTTCGGCATCCTGGATCATTTGTAAGGCCATCCGGTCTTTGACGGAGTTTCCAGGATTAAACGTTTCATATTTTGCCAAAACTAAACAGGGAAGTTCTGAAGTTAGCTTGTTGAGCTTTACCAAAGGGGTGTTTCCTATGGTTTCCAGAATGTTGTTTGCGTATTCCATAATCGGCACAAAGATAGTTTTTTGCACCAGCGTATCATAGTACTGGTTCAGAAACATGCATTCCAAAACAGTCCATGTTTATTCGAATTTGATGGCTTTTACCGGACTGATCCTAGTGATGATATAGGAGGGTATCAACAGCATAAGAAGGCACAGAACCATCACGCCCAGATTGAGCAAAGCGATGGTGTAAACATTGATATAAACCGGAATGTAATCGATATAATATTCCTCTGGATTTGGAAATTTGAAGATGCGATATTTTTGTTGGATGAACAGCACCCCCAAACCGATAAGATTACCCCAAAATAGTCCAATGGCAATCAAATAGGCCGCATTGTACAAAAATACTTTTCGGATGCTCCAATTGGCGGAACCCAAAGCTTTCAACACCCCTATCATTTGCGTACGTTCCAAAATCAGTACCAAAAGAGCGGTAATCATATTGATGCCTCCAACAATTATCATGATTCCGATGATCAATCCAATATTAAAATCAAAAAGTCCGATCCATTCGAAAATCCGAAAATATTTCGATTTTATATTCTGGGTATCCAGTTCAGAGAGGGTTTTCCCATAGATTTCATTGGTCTTGGTTTCCAAATCATCAAAATTGGATAGAAAGACTTCAAAATTGCCCACTTGGTCTTCTTTCCATTTGTTCATGCGCTGAATATGCCGGATATCGACAAAAACATAGGTGCTGTCAAACTCTTCGAAGCCACTGTCATAGATACCCACAATTTTAAATCGTCTCGTGTTGGGTATTTTGGAAGGATCGCCCTCCTTTAAAAAGAAAGAGAAAAAAGAGTCATTTAACTCAAGTCCTAATCGATTGGCCATGATTTGGGAAATCAGTACCTCATCGTTGAGGGTATCCAAATAATTGGGGTGCCGACCTGCTACAAGGTATTCATCAAAAACCGTCCAATCGTAATCCTTACCCACCCCTTTGGCCAAAATCCCTTCAAAGGTCTCTTCCGTTCTAATAATTCCTCCTTTTGTGGCCACAGCCTGCACGTGGTCCACGCCGGTTATATTTTCAAACTTGGGATAGAACTTTTGGTTGAGTGATACGGGCTCCAAAGAAACCTCTGAGGTGTTGTTATCATAATTGGAAATTTGGATATGGCCATTGAATGCCGCTACCTTTTCCCGTATTTTTCTTTTGAGACCAACCCCTGTGGCGATAGCAATGAGCATCATAACCAATCCTATGGCAATGGCCGCTATCGCTATTTTTATTATAGGGGCGGAAATACTAATTTTATGTTCCTTCCCTGTAATCAGGCGTTTGGCTATAAATAATTCAAAATTCAACGAATGCCCAGTTTATCGGTTCTCAAAAGTACAGCTTTCTGTTTGGTTCTTGTCTTGATTTCATGTAAAGGAAATCGACAAAAAAAGGAGGTTCAAGATGAATTGGCGAATTTGACCATTACGGATTCAGTCCCAGAAATTGTTGTAGGGGCCAATCGAACATCAGAATACCTTCCTTTGGTAAAAAACAAGAATATCGGAATTGTGGCGAATCCGACAAGTGTTGTTTTTAAAAACCAGGGATATACTCACCTTATTGATTCCCTCCTGGCCCTAGACTTAAAAATTAAGACGGTTTTTGCGCCCGAACATGGGTTTCGAGGTACTGCCGATGCTGGCGAACTGGTCAAAGATGGAATGGATATCAAAACCGGACTTCCTATAATTTCCTTATATGGAAAAAATAAAAAACCGACCCCTGAACAGCTACGGGGCCTGGATGTGCTATTGTTCGATATTCAAGACGTTGGGGTCCGATTTTATACATACATCGCTACCTTACAATTGGTAATGGAAGCATGTGCGGAAAACAATATTCCCCTTATCGTTCTGGATAGGCCCAATCCCAACGGACACTATATCGATGGACCCACCATGCAATGGGAACATACCAGCTTTTTGGGGATGGCCCCCATTCCTTTGGTGTACGGCATGACCATCGGGGAATACGCGCAAATGCTCAATGGGGAAAACTGGATGAAAACAAAGAGGAATACAGATTTAACCATTATTCCAATTGAAAACTATACCCATAGTACTCCATATTCGTTACCGATTCGTCCCTCACCCAATCTTCCTAATGACGTTTCCATCACTCTATACCCGAGTTTAGGACTTTTTGAGGGAACAAGTGTTAATGCAGGTCGCGGCACAGCGTTTCAATTTCAACGCTATGGAGCTTCTTTTTTGGATAGTACCCGGTATGGGTTGAGGTACACTCCAAAACCAAATTTCGGTTCCAAGTATCCTAAAGAGATGGGTAAAACTTGTTATGGAAGAGACCTTTCCAGTGCTTCGCGTATGAATTCTGTGTCTCTTGAATGGATTTTGGATGCCTATCAAAATAGCAGGGACCGATCGAACTTTTTTAAAACAGATGCTTTTACGAAACATGTTGGTACTACTACGCTTCAAAAGCAAATTGAAGAAGGTTTGTCCGAGAGCGATATAAAAGCGATATGGACCGCAGATTTGGAAAAGTTCAAAGAGGTACGATTGAAGTATCTACTTTACGATTGAGTATCTGTAGTAGGTCTTCGATACTTATGAAACGGTTGTTTCAACAATCCCATGACACTGCTATTCTCTTTTTCGTCGGGAAAGGTATCTACGCCGTATACAATTTTTTCAGTGTCCAAAGTCATGTAGGTACCAAAAAGACGGTCCCATACCGAAAAAATGTTCCCATAGTTGGAATCGGTATACGGCAATTTATAGTGATGGTGCACTTTGTGCATATCAGGGCTTACAATAAACCAACTTAAGGTGTCATCAACTTTCTTGGGCAATTTGATATTGGCATGGTTAAATTGTGAAAGTACCACGGATAGACTTTGATACAACATAATTATCGCTATGGGTGCACCTACCACAAAAACCCCGATTAAAGTGAAAACGTAGCGAATCAAGCTCTCCAAAGGATGGTGCCTATTTGCAGTGGTGGTGTCCACATTATGGTCCGAATGGTGCACCAAATGCACCATCCAAAGCACTTTTACCTTATGCTCCACAAAATGTGCTGTGTAGGCCCCTATTAAATCCAAAAACAGAACCCCTAGGAAAACATAAAGCCACAAGGGCATTTCGGGCAGCCAATTGATTATTCCAAAATCATTTGCAACGGCCCAATCCGAGGTCTTCAACAACAAAAAAGCGAGGGGAAAATTTACAATTATGGTGGTCAACGTAAAAAAGAAATTAGGAACGGAATGCCTCCATTTTTTATACGGAATGTTAAAAAGGGGTACAATTCCTTCTAAAACCCAAAAAAAAGTAATTCCCCCAACAAGTATCAAACTGCGGTGTAGTGGTGGAATAGTTTCAAAATACGTTATTACTTGTTCCATGACCGCAAATTTAAGGAATCGTCAGAAATTTACACGTTTTTTTAACGCCTCCACAATGTTAAAGGCTGCTGGACAAATGGAAACGTTTTTCAAGGTAAGGTGGTTTATGTTTTGGAACTTTTTGCGATTGGTATGGGGAAACTCCTTGCAGGCTTTAGGTCTGGTATCGTAAATGGAACAGTGATTGTCTGGACCCAAAAAAGCACAAGGCACTTGTTGCAACACATAATCCTGGTCCTCATCCAGCCGAAGATATTCTATTACAAAATCAGATGGTCTCATCCGTAAATACTTCGAAATGCGGTCGATATCGGTTTGCGTAAATAAAGGACTAGTAGTTTTGCAACAATTGGAGCACAAAAGACAGTCGGTCCGTTCAAATTCTTTTTCATGCAGCTCCGTCATAAGGTAATCCAAATGCTTTGGTGGCCGTTTTTTTAATTTTGTAAAGAACTTTTTATTTTCCGATTGCCGTTCTTTGGCCTTTCCATGCAATTGCTTTAGTTCATTTTTCATAAGGGGCAAACTTAAAAAACGTATTTCATTTAAACCTTGAGCAACTAATCCCGTCTAAATTCATCATAGTAAAGTGCGTTTAAAAAGAGATATCGATGTATTTGGGGACGCCCTTTTGGACTACTGGGATAACGGGTATTCTGAGGACATCACCACGGTTTCATCTTTAGAGGAGGACGATGTAATTCCACTGCCCTATTTGTTCAGGAGCTTTAAGGAGATGCCCAAAATTGAACAGACGGCCCTTGAACTTGCAAAAGGAAAAGTACTGGACGTTGGCTGCGGTGCTGGGAGCCATGGTCTTTATCTCCAAGAAAAGGGATTGGAAGTTACAGCGCTGGATATTTCCGCTGGTGCCCTCCAGGTTTGTGGTAAAAGAGGTCTTAAATCCTTGGTAAACTCTTCAATCTTGGATTTTTCTGGAACACAATTTGATACACTCTTATTGCTCATGAACGGAATAGGTCTTGCAGGCAATCTGGAAAACTTGGGAAGCTTTTTGGAACATCTAAAATCACTGCTCAATCCTTCAGGTCAAATTTTACTCGACTCCAGTGATATTATTTACATGTATGAGCAAGATAATGATGGAGGTGTTTGGGTGCCGGGAGAAAAAAAATACTATGGAGAAGTTATATTCAGGATAACCTACAAAAAGCAAAAAAGTGAGCCATTTAACTGGTTGTATCTAGATTTCAATACGTTGAATGAGCATTGCGAGCGGCAAAATATAAATTGTGAACTTGTAATATCTGGAGCACACTACGACTATTTGGCTAGACTTGTTCCAAAAAGAGAATAAAAAATGAAAAAATTGCGTTTTAGCTTGATGTAATCCTAAAAATATGGAAAAGAAAACGATTCTCATCTTAATGGTATGCCTGGGTTTTTTTCTAGGATGCTCTTCGAACGATGGAGAACCCGATACAAACCTCTCGCCACCACAGTCCGAACCGCCTACACCATCGGAACCTGTAGACAAGTCGGGTAATCTGTTACCCACTGGGGCTTCTGCCAATGACTTGCTGGCCAACACTAATTTTGATAGAATTCTTGTTGAAATAGCCCATGTTGCAGGTTTTCAACCTACGTCGCAGACCGTGGCGAATTTTCAGGATTTCATCCAACAACGATCGTTTAAGGAGAATATTGAAATTGTATTCAATGAACTCCCATCCCCTAATGAGGAGACTCTCACGCTTCAGGAAATTGATGCCTTGGAACAGGAGAACAGGACCGCTTTTAACAATGGGAGCACACTTGCGGTGTACATCTACTTCGCCGATGCACCTTCGGATGGCGATGATGAAGAAGAAGGTTTGGTCACCTTGGGCGCTGTCTTCAGAAATACCTCCATGGTGATATTCGAGTCCACCATACGAAGATTGGCCGCAGGAAGTGCGCTACTATCAAATACCGATATCGAAACCGCTACCCTGAACCACGAATTTGGGCATCTATTTGGTTTGGTCAATCTAGGGACTGAAGCTGTAAATGACCACGAAGATGCTAGCGCACCTAATCACTGCAATGTGGAAGGTTGCCTGATGCAGGCCCAACTGCAGTTCGGCAGTCCATCAGCACGAAGTTTGGCATTGAAGGGCGAAATTCTTCGGTCGCCCTGTACGCTAAATGGAATAGACTTGGTGAAGCGCTTAGAAAGCAGGACCGCCAACGGATTGGCCATAATCCCTGTTTTGGATGATGAATGTGTTCTGGACCTCCAAAACAATGGGGGACGCTAATCTCAAGGAATATTTAGGTATTTATGGGTTTGTAGGGATACCTTCCATTTAGGATTGTCCATCACATACTGCACAATCAAAGGCATCATTTTTTGCCTTACGCCCCATTCAGGTTGTAAATACAGGATACACGATTCGTTAACCTTAGCAGCCTGTTGTTCCGCAAATTTAAAGTCGTGTTTGTTAAAAACGATGACCTTCAATTCGTGGGCAACATCATAGATGGCATCGAGCGGCAACTTTCTCCTTTTGGGAGATAGACATATCCAATCCCAAGTTCCCGTCAAAGGGTAAGCACCGGAGGTCTCTATGTGCGTTTTTAGCTGATTGGCCTTTAGGCTTTGGGTCAAGGGTTCCATATCCCAAGTAAGGGGTTCGCCCCCTGTTACGACAATCGTATCTGAGTATTTCTTTGCGTTTTCAACAATCGTGTTGATCGATGTAGGAGGGTGGCTCTGCGCATTCCAACTTTCCTTTACATCGCACCAATGACATCCCACATCACATCCTCCTACCCGAATAAAATAGGCAGCGGTGCCCTTGTGGTATCCCTCCCCTTGAATGGTATAAAACTCTTCCATCAATGGCAACATCAAACCCTGATTTACCAAATCTGTAATTTCTTCAGTGAGCATGCAGCAAAGATAGGATATACAAAAGAGGGAGCCGAATACTATTTGCGTCCCACCGTTATTCTTTTACGGCAATTACATCGATCTCAATTTTAGCATTGGCCGCTAGACCCGAAGCGGCAAAAGTGGTACGCGCCGGCTTTTTGGTGAAGTACTTTACGTATATTTCATTAAAAGCCCTGAAATCACTAATGTCCTTTAAAATCACAGTACATTTTACCACATGGTCCAAAGTCAAATCATGTCGTTGCAAAACCCCTTGGATATTTTTAATGGCTTGTTCTGTTTCAGCTTGAATTCCGCCTTCAGGCAAAGCACCTTTGGTTCGATCCATCCCTATTTGTCCGGCCAAAAAAAATAGATTGCCCACTTGGACCGTTTCGCTAAAAGGAGCCTTTTGCCGTTCTGGATCAGGAGGTTTGTGAAAAGTGATTCCATTTTTTTCTTGAGCTTGGACCGTTACAAATATCCCTATTAGAAGAAAAACGAGGAAAAGAGAACGTTTTTGTTTCATCTTTGCATTTTTTGAATTGCTTAAAATTACCCTATTTTTATCGGAAAATGACCCTCTATGAGCCGGAAAGAAGACTTCCTAGCACACATTGAAAAAGGATATGCCACCAAAGGGGACTATATCACCATGGGAGCAGGCATGGTTGATAACGAAACCGTGACCGGAGCTTATATAAAAGTACCTTTAAAGACATTAAATCGACACGGTCTTATTGCCGGGGCAACAGGAACTGGAAAGACCAAAACACTTCAAGTGATCGCAGAGAACCTTTCCGATAAAGGTATTCCTGTCCTGCTGATGGATTTAAAGGGAGACCTGAGTGGTATTGCCCAACCCAGCCCTGGACATCCCAAAATTGATGAACGTCATGAAAAAATTGGATTTCCGTTTGAAGCACAAGGATTTTCCGTTGAAATTCTTTCACTCTCCGAACAGGATGGGGTACGCCTAAGAGCAACCGTCTCTGAGTTTGGGCCCGTTCTCCTTTCCCGGATTTTAGACCTTACCGTCACCCAAGAAGGAATTGTTGCCGTGGTTTTCAAATATTGTGATGATAACAAATTACCACTGCTCGATTTAAAGGATTTCAAAAAAGTACTGCAATACGCCACCGGAGAGGGGAAAAAAGAATTCCAATCCCAATATGGAAGAATTTCAACAAGTTCTACAGGTACTATTCTTAGGAAAATCATTGAATTGGAGCAGCAGGGCGCAGCACTTTTTTTCGGAGAAAAGTCTTTTGAAGTAGATGATTTGGTGCGCATTGATGAGAACGGGAGGGGCTACATTAATATCATCCGGCTTACGGATATCCAGGACAGGCCCAAACTATTTTCCACATTTATGCTCAGCTTATTGGCCGAAATTTATGGCACTTTTCCAGAACAAGGGGATAGTGATAGGCCCGAATTGATTCTTTTTATTGATGAAGCACATCTTATTTTTAAGGAGGCTTCCAAAGCTTTGTTGGACCAAATTGAAAGTATTGTCAAATTGATTCGCTCCAAGGGAATCGGTCTATATTTTGTTACGCAAAACCCAACCGATGTGCCCGACGATGTCTTGGCGCAGCTTGGGTTAAAGGTTCAACACGCCCTTCGTGCATTTACGGCCAAAGACCGAAAGGCCATCAAACTGACCGCCGAGAATTATCCAGATTCAGAATTCTATGACACCAAAGAGGTGCTCACCTCCCTTGGAATAGGCGAAGCCTTGATATCGGCATTGGACGAAAAGGGAAGGCCTACACCCTTGGCAGCTACACTGCTAAGAGCTCCCATGAGCCGCATGGATGTATTGACGCCATCGGAACTTGAAAAAACAATCGGCAAATCAAAACTCGTAGCCAAGTATAATGAAGACATTGATAGGGAAAGTGCCTATGAGGTGCTGAATGAAAAAATTGAGAAAGCGCAAAAAGAGGCAGAGAAGGAAAAGGAACAAAAGTCCTCTCCCAGAAAAACTTCCCCACGTTCACGTAGTACACGTATGAATCCCGTGGTAAAGGTCCTCACCAGTGCCACTTTTATCCGGGGGGTCCTGGGCGTTTTGAAAAAAGTAATCCGTTAATTGAAAATGAAAAAATCCAATAGTATTTGTATTGTGCTCGGAATGCTATGCCTAGTTGCCTGCGGAGAACAGGACTCTTCCTTTTTGATCACTGAAAACAGTGTGGGACCCCTTTTTAAAGAAACGCCCACCAAAGATTTGGAAGCTATTTTCTCAAAAGACTCGGTAGTAATGGATACCTCAAATTTAAAAGTGGGAGCCAGTGCAAGAAAAATAAAGGTCTTTGAAAAGGGAGGAAAGCATCTCCTTACCCTAACACCCAATCAAGATAGTATTCCCACCGTAGAGAACATACGCATCTTCGATTCCCGCTATGAATCTAAGGAAGGATTGGGTCTTAAGAGCAGTTTTAAAGACATTAAGACCTATTATACCATTAAGAAAATAGTGACCACCATCTCCAGTGTTGTGGTGTTTCCTAAAGAAAGTAATCTCTATTTTACATTGGACAAGGCGGATTTGCCCAGTAGTCTTCGGTATACCAACTCCAATATTGAAGCCGTGCAAATTCCTGATGAAACCAAAATTAAATACCTAATGATGGGTTGGGATTGATGATGGCCAAAAAATTTTTACTTCAAAAAGAACCGTTTATTGTTCCCACAGCGGACGGCAAGTATATTGCCGAACATTTTGGACTGGCCACGGACGGAAATTCAAACCTTAGCATTGCCTATATGAAGGCACCGCCGGGTTGGAGCGAACCCTTTCAGACCCCAGAATTTGATGAGTTCACCTTGGTATTGCGGGGTAAAAAGCAATTTATCATTGATGGCGAACGTTTGGTCCTTCAGGCGGGCGAATCCATAAAGGTCTTTAAAAATACCCGCGTCCAATATGCAAATCCTTTTGATGAGCCCTGTGAATATATCGCCATCTGCCTACCCGCTTTCAGCATCGATTCTGTAAACCGGGAGACCGAGTAATATGCTTTTTCATCAGGTTGATATGCTTTTCACATCAAACCGTACTTTTCTCGATTTGCAAGTACTTTAGGGCTGTTCATTTGCATCCACTCCGTTAATTCCAGGAGTCTTTCTACATAGGAATGGCCGAACTCCGTCAGACTATATTCTACGCGTATGGGAACCTCAGCAAATGCTTTTCTTGAAATATATCCATCCGCTTCCAAAACTTTCAGGCGCTGGCTCAACACCTTATTGGAGATACCGTAGACATATTTTTTTAACTTATTAAATCGAAGCGTTTTAAAGTATCCCAACCACAAAATGATCAAAACACTCCATTGGTCCGATGCGACCGACATCACATCCCGAACAGGACAAAGTTCAGGAGGATGCTTATAATCGATGTGACCAAACATTTTTTCCAATTTTTTTGTGATTCTAACTTTCTGGTTTTCAGCTAAGGTTTCCATTCTACTACCTGATTTTATGGGAGTTACTTGAAAAAAAATAAAAAAATACTCTTATTTTTAATCTCTTTAATAGAGTAAGTTACAAAAAGTAACCTTATGAAAAAACTGATTTCAAAAATATTACCGCCCTTGTACGGGCAGTATTTTAACATGGTGTCCCTTTTTAATCAAAAAAAAGCAGCGAAATCTGCATTCAATCTCTTTTGTACCATTCGCAAGGGTAGAGTAAACGAAAAGCAAAAGCCTTTTTTGGACAAGGCCAAAAGCAGTATAGAAGAAGCTGCGGGCCATCATATCCAGGTCTACCGTTGGCGTGGATCCGCAGAGACCGTTCTTTTGGTCCACGGTTGGGAAAGCAACTCGTTTCGGTGGCGGAACCTTATACAGAAATTAAGGGAGTCGGATTTCAATATCTTGGCTTTTGATGCCCCTGGACATGGGTATTCTTCTGGTAATCAGTTATATGTGCCCTTGTATAGCGAATGTTTACAGGTAATGATTGAAAAATATCGCCCCAAATACCTTGTCGGTCATTCGGTGGGCGGAATGACATTACTCTACAACGACTTCAAGCACCAGAATCCAGAAATCGATAAAATGGTAACCATTGGTTCTCCATCAGAGTTTGAAGAAATTATGGCACACTATCAAAGCCTCTTAGGTTTTAACAAAAGGGTGATGCGAAGCTTAGATGACTATATTTTCAACAGATTCAATATGTACATCGCTGATTTTTCCTCATCCAAATTTGTAACATCCAATACCAAAAAGGGACTTTTGTTCCATGATCGCCTGGATGCCATTGCACCCTATCACGCTTCTCAAAAGGTTCATCGGGATTGGAAAGATAGTCAGCTTATCACCACGGAGGGACTAGGGCATTCCATGCACCAAGAGGAAGTCAACCATCAGATCGTGGATTTCTTAAAAGCCTAGAGAACAAAAAAGCCCTTCAGGGGTGCCACGAAGTAATATCTCTAACAAATTATAGTACAAAGCCTTATCTTTATTTAACAAGATGAAGTTCAACGTTTACTTAAATCCACTTACTGTTTAGAATGAATACCCGGTTTCAAAGGATAATCCTTAAAAATGGTATCTTGATGCTCTCCCTGGGCTGCATTTGCTGTGGACGTACGGATGAGGATGTGTTGTATGCATTTTCGGTCACGAATGATTCTGGAAGGGAAATAAGCATCACTTCTTTCAAGGCCGATTTCCCGGAAATAGCACCAAAACAGGTTTCCTTAAAAAACAAAGAGGTCCTTTTAGAAGAGTTCCCTTCACGGGACAGCGGCCGTAGCTACAGTTTTTTGGATGTATTTGACGGGGACTCCATTATTGTGGACTATGCTGGAAGTCGTTTTCAGATTTTTACTTGCATAAGAAGGGGAAGTGAGGGCGTGGGCTGCAGTGTGCCCCGCAATATATTAAATGTGTTGCCTGAACCGGTAAGCGGAACGGATATCTTATTGTCTGAGTATGTTTTCACGGCCGAAGATTTCAATACGGCACAACCTTTGGAATAAGCCGGTGAATACCCTTTTTTAAACTATATTGAAAATCATTAAAACCAAACGCGATGAATGTTGTTTATCCTTTCCATGTCGCTATCCCTGTGCATAACCTCGAAGAATGCAGAATTTTTTATCGTGAAGTTTTGGGTTGTGAAGAAGGACGGAGCAGTGACCATTGGGTTGATTTTAATGTATTTGGTCACCAAGTGGTCATACATTACAAACCAAAATCTGAAGAGGAACTGCATACCAATCCAGTGGATGGCAAAAATGTACCGGTACCCCACTATGGAGTGGTATTACCTTGGGATATCTTTTCAAGCTTTTCCAAAAACCTTAAAGAAAAAGGGATTGAATTCGTTATTGAGCCATACATCCGATTTGAAGGAGAAGTTGGGGAGCAAGCCACGATGTTCTTTCTTGATCCTGCTGGCAACGCTTTGGAATTTAAGGCATTTAAGAATATGGAACAGTTATTTGCCAAGTAGGTTCATCCCAACTGGAGTCCTTTCCTTCTTACCCAAAAATAAGCGAATAGCATATTGGGCACCCAACACAGCCACGCCACCGTTTTATAGACCACTGGAAAATTTCCAATGGTAGCGAGTAAAACTGGCAGCCAAAAACGTAAGGTCACCGCAGCATAACAAGCGGCATAACTGTATATCATCATGCCATAAAAAAGAGACACGTCCTTTTTTTTGTTGGCAGAATATGCCTTTGCTGTTGTGTAGAGCCAGGTAAGGCCCAAAACAATAAATCCCAGGGATGAAATCCACCCGCCAGTGGAAAAAAAAGCGAGATACACGGCACAAAGACCACTTATGGGAACGGACAGCAGATACACTTTTCCCAAATCTCTATATATCCCAGGTCTTTCTTTTTTTAATTTCTTACTGAGTTGTGTCCAACCTACAAGAAGCGCGATTCCACCAAATAGCAGGTTTATATGAAAAACGGTGTTCCATAAGGTATTTCCAAGAAGCACCTCAGTTTTACTATGCAACAGACCCATTTTCCCTTCGGTAATCCAATAGACTAGAGGATAAAGTCCAACGCTAACGGCCAGAAAGACAAAGACAAACCAACCGACCTTGTTTGAGCTGCTCATTCTGGATATCTCCAGCTGTTCAAGTCTGCGTCCTTAGGGGCCGTTTCCGCAATACGTTTCATAATCTTTGGGACATACATGGAATTATATCTCAACCTACTGATATGGTTCGGATTTTCTTGGTCACCATTCCAGCAATGCTCTGCCCTATCCCCATAATCCACCTCGCCCTCATAATAGGGGTCGTTTGTGCTCTCGAGAAAATCTTCCATCAGATAGACAGCGTTATTTAAATAGTAATTATCCATATCCCCACAATAAATATGGATTTTCCCCCGAAGTTTTTCCCCAAGCTCTTCCCAATCACGTTCTAAAATGTAGCGTAGGTCGTAATTCTCTTTCCAATACTCAGCTACATCGTGATTTATTTTTCCGGTCATTTTATCCCAAATCCTTTGGGGATATCCTTCATCTCCTTGCGGTGAATAGGTCGCCTCCCAGATATCCCACTGCTGGCCGGAGCGGGACTTGGTTCCCAAAACCAGTTCCAAATGATTGTATTCACGCATGGTGGTCTGAACGTGACCTAAATAATCTCGATGGGCGGGTACATCCAATTTTTTATGTTCGCTGGGATAATAATATGCGTTTTCATCTTGATAAATATCCGTGAGACAATAGGCCCGAAAGTCAATAGGGTCAGGACAAGCGGCAAAACAGCCGTTGTATTCCCCAGGATATTTAACTTGAACCGCAAGTGCTTCCCATCCTCCGGTAGACCCGCCATAGAGAAACCGAGACCAACCCTCACCCATACCCCTAAATTCCTTCTCGATATAGGGGATAAGTTCATAGGTAATAGCATCACCGTAGGGACCTTGACTCGCAGAATTCACTGCATAGGAGTCGTCATAATATGGGGTTGGGTGTTGTATTTCGATAATCAAAAAACGCGGGAAATCTGGTTCGTTCCATCGCTTATAAAAATCATAGGCTTCTTGTTGCTGAATGATATTATATCCTTCAACACCGAATCTATCTGAATAATCGGGTTTTAGATCAGGGTCAGGAGGTGTGGTTCTAAACCCTCCAAAGTCATCTGGAAAATGGCCGTGAAAAATCATCAGTGGGTATTTTGCTTCCGGATGTTCATTGAAACCTTTGGGCAATAGAATATGAGCTCCCAGATACATATCCCTACCCCAAAATTCAGATAATTTTTCAGACTTCATTTTAATATGTTTTATCCAAGGTGTGTCTTCCGGTTCCTGTATGGGTGGGATTTTTTCATCCATAACCAGCGATATCTGTTGTGCGACACCCTCTTGAATTTCTATTTTTAGGGGTTTACTGTATAGATTCCCTGGGGAACGGTTCCATTTTTGACCTTCACCATTATCCATGGGCAGTTTAACCGTATGCCCCGTGGACAGCTCAAAGGTTTCGTAAACGTGCAACAAGGCTTGCACATAATACTCCCCAGGAGGTAATTCCGAAAGACTGGTATAAGGAAAGCCAAAAATTTCGTTGTCAAATACCTGCGTTTGGTCAGTAGTCATTCCTTCTACATCCATTCCAAAAATGGGTTGCGCATTTAAACCTGCGCTAATCTGAAAACGGGGTTCCCTGATACTATCCGAAGCGAACATAAGCAATAGCCGACCGTCCACATTTTCAGAACCTATGGATTCAGAAAACGAAACGGAAACTGTAAGGGTTTCCTTTTTTTTGGTTTTACAGGACAGTAAACCGAAAAGGACAAGGCAAAAAAGGAATATTTTAAGTCTCATAGTCAAGTTGTTTGACTGGAAGATACAGAATTTAACCTTTGATTTTGATAAATTTTGGAACACCCCAAGGTATGCCATTCATCGAAAAGTCAAAAAAGCTGATATTATCCCCGGTAAAGACACGTTTATTAATTCTACTGGTATTAAATGCGTCTTTTTATGAAAACAATCCTACTCCTTATTTCTTTGGTTTTCGCTGGATTTGCTTTAGGAAGCTGTACCAACGACGAGGGTGAAACGGAATTTGATATCATTACTCCGGATGAAGAAGAAACCAGCGTTGTTGTGAAAGCAGAAACCAAGGGAATCAAGTAAGTTCCGCCCCATGCCTTTCGCGGGCCAAAAGTGTATTTTTCAGAAGCATGGCAATGGTCATGGGTCCCACACCTCCCGGGACCGGCGTGATATAAGATGCTTTTTTGGAAACATTTTCATAATCAACATCTCCCGTGATGTAATAGCCTTTTTCTTTGGTTTCGTCTGGAACTCTTGTAATCCCAACGTCGATTACCACGGCGCCCTCTTTTACCATATCAGCTTTTATAAATTGCGGAATTCCAAGTGCCGATATTACGATATCCGCTTCTGCGATAACGTCTTCAATATTTTTGGTACGACTGTGCGCCTGTGTTACCGTACAGTTTCCAGGAAAACCTTTTCTCCCCATTAAAATACTCATGGGACGTCCCACAATATGACTACGTCCTACAACAACTGTTCTTTTACCCTGGGTCTCAATATTGTAACGTTCCAAAAGTTCGAGAATTCCAAAAGGGGTGGCTGGGATAAATGTGCTCATATCCAATGCCATTTTACCAAAGTTAGTAGGATGAAAACCGTCTACATCTTTATTGGGATCGATGGCCATGATGACTTTTTGGGTATCTATCTGGTCCGGTAAGGGAAGTTGGACAATAAAACCGTCAATATCTGGGTTTTCGTTGAGCTCCGCGATAGTCTTCAACAATTCAACTTCGCTGGTGGTATTGGGTAACTGAATCAATGTAGATTCAAAACCAACCCGCTTACAGGCACGTACTTTGCTACCGACATAGGTAAGGCTGGCTCCGTCATTCCCGACTATGACCGCTGCCAAATGAGGAACTTTTCCCCCATTGTCCTTCATTTTTTTTACCGCTGCGGCAATCTCATCTTTTATATTGTTACTTACCCTTTTTCCATCCAGTATTTCCATAGTTTTTAGCTCTCGGGGTTATTTTATTTAACTCTGTATTATCGCATGTTCTGCATCATCTGCATCATCTTTTTGCCCCCGCCTCCCTGCATCATCTTCATCATTTTGCTCATCTGCTGGAACTGTTTCAATAGTTGGTTGACTTCTTGAATAGACCTTCCACTACCTTGAGCGATTCTTTTTTTGCGACTTGCATTCAATTTTGAGGGGTTGGAACGCTCATCCGGCGTCATGGAGTGGATAATGGCCTCGATATGTTTGAAAGCGTCATCATCGATATCCATACCTTTCATAGCCTTTCCCACGCCAGGAATCATCCCCATGAGGTCTTTCATGTTCCCCATTTTCTTGATCTGTTGAATCTGACTCAGGAAATCATCAAAACCAAATCTATTCTTGGCAATCTTCTTCTGGATTTTCCGGGCCTGTTCTTCGTCAAATTGTTCTTGGGCCCGTTCCACTAGAGAGACTACATCTCCCATACCCAAAATACGATCGGCCATCCTAGAAGGATAAAAGACATCTATGGCTTCCATCTTTTCTCCGGTTCCGATAAATTTTATTGGCTTATCGACCACCGATTTTATGGAGATGGCCGCACCTCCCCGGGTATCACCATCCAATTTGGTGAGGATAACGCCATCAAAATTCAATACATCGTTGAAGGCCTTGGCCGTATTGACGGCATCTTGTCCAGTCATGGAATCTACAACAAAAAGCGTTTCTTGGGGAGTCACCGCTTTGTGGATATTCTCAATTTCTGTCATCATCTCCTCATCCACGGCCAATCGACCTGCAGTATCGATGATAACTACATTGCATCCCAATTGTTTGGCTTGTTGAATTCCTGCTTTGGCAATGGCCACGGGGTCGTTGTTTCCCCTTTCGGAATATACCTCTGCCCCAATTTGCTCACCAACAATATGAAGTTGGTCTATCGCCGCAGGTCGGTAAACATCACAAGCGACCAATAAAGGTCTTTTTTTCTTCTTTTTTTTGAGAAAGTTTGCCAGTTTACCGGAAAACGTGGTTTTACCCGAACCTTGAAGACCCGACATTAAAATCACGGATGGGTTTCCAGAGAGATCGACGCCTTCCGCTTCGCCACCCATAAGTTCGGTCAACTCATCTTTTACAATCTTGACCATAAGTTGGCCAGGTTGTAAACTGGTAAGCACGTTTTGACCAAGTGCTTTTTCCTTGACTTTGTTGGTAAATTCTTTGGCAATTTTAAAATTGACATCGGCATCAAGCAGGGCACGTCTGATTTCCTTGATGGTTTCGGCGACGTTTATCTCTGTTATTTGGCCATGGCCCTTAAGTACGTGTAGGGCTTTATCCAGCTTATCACTCAAATTATCGAACATGCGCTTATGTCATTTTGAAGACGGCAAAGTTACGAATAAAAAGAAAAGGACGGCCTTGGGGAGGGCCGTCCTTTTCGGGATTATTGGGGAAATTGGTTATGGTTTTTCAAAAACCAAAGTTTCGGTTGCATCTTCATCTTCGTGTACCAGTTCAATTTTGGAAGCTCCTACAGAGACAACGTACCAGTCTTCTGTCAATTCGGATAGGGTAGCGTTTTCTTCAAGATTCAGATAAAACTTCAGCGTATCATCATCATCTTCTTTTAATATTCTCCAAAGGCCGGCTGCAATGGGTTCATCATTGATGGAAACTTCAGCTTGGTGCATCATGGAAAAGTTAAAGTCCATATCGTTGTAATTATCGGTCATGTCCATGCCATTTTTTGTGTAGCTGGTTACGTTCCATCCACCGCCTAAAATGGTGTTCCGCGCCTCAGTAACGTTATTGTCGTCACCACTATCATTACATACTTTTACAAGAACCAATTCATAATCAATCGACTCTATCCCAAATTTAAGTCTTCGGTCATCGAGTTCACGTAGTGGCCAATCAAAGCTGACGCCCGGTTCGTCTCCCATTGTGATTAATAGGGAAAGGACCTGATCATTGTTCATCCCCACTTCCCAAGTTCCTTGGATTGTAGAGATACCATCGCTCAAGGTTACTGCGTCACCAGGTAGAAAATTAAATTCGAATCCTAATAATCTTTCAAGCTCTTCTCCTTGATTTTCCACTTTTTTGATAATCCACTCGCATTGCTTGAGCACTTGACGAAGACCGTCGACACTAGTAGAATCATCACCATTATCATCGTCATCTGGACAGTGCTGTCTTAGTACGATGCGATTGCCCTCGTCTGAATACAACTTGATTTTATGGTCTCCTATGTCATAAACGATCCATTCCAGAGTGAAATCCATCAAGCCGTCAAAAACAAGGTTGAGCGCGATTCCATCCTCAGTAACCCGGGTGGACCATTCTCCAGTAAGCATACTTCCCATAACATTTTGGTACAGAACAACACCTCCTTCAGAAAATGTTAGTGTATTATTTTCATACTGACCTGTTTGGTCGGTAGCCATACGCAAGACCTCCCGAATCTCCCACGGACATTCAATAAGTAATTCCTGAAGTCTTTCTTCCGTAAAATCATCATCATTAAAATCATCGTCATCGTCTTCATCACATTCATCTTTAGCTCGCTCCAAGGCATTGGCAAGTTCAGAATTACTGTTGACCACGATTTCAGTCCCATCAAACTTTTTTAAGGTCAAGGGGAACTGAATACTCACCAAATCTTCATCTTCGAGGCCGGCGAAAAACCTTCTCAACTCCATATCACTGCTCACGGAAACTTCACCTGTGAGCTGTTCATTTATATCAAAAGTGAAAATGGTAATTGGATATACAAAGTCGATACATTCGATGTCATCATCATCTCCTCCTTCCAAACATTGGGATGCCAGCTCGCGTAATTGTTCAAAACTCTCAATCACTAGTTCGGTAAAATCGCCGAAGGTAATGGTAATTGGAAATAGGATATCCAACACATCAGTATCGGTATCGAATTCATCAAAAATTTCTTCAATGGCATGCAAGTCTTCCCTGGAATCGATGGTTATTTGGATTCCATTTACTTCTACAGTATAGGGAAAGTTAATAGCGATACAGCTGGCGCCGTCCACAATATTATCAAATGAACCATCATTGGTCGCCGTATTCTCAATCAGAATAGCGGTGTTGGAATCTGCGGTAATCGTTTCTTGGTTATTTCCGCCCACCTCTTCAAATTCTTCTTGACATGAGGTAAATAAAAGGGCTACGGAAAGAAGACAAGTCAGTATTTGTTTGTTGATCACATTCTTCATAACGATTTGGATTTTTTTAGTTGTGGTACATTTTTAAAACAATTCCTTTGCAAAAAACCCTACTTGACCTTCCATTTTTTTAAGATATATTTGAATCTCAACACACCGCTTTTCCATGGACAATGTTTGTGAAGACCAGGTTTATAGCTCTGTATTCAGGGCTAACTCAAAAACGCTTTTTAACTTTATATATTATAAGTTTGGGAACGAAGAAAAGGCACATGATGCTGTACAAGAAGCTTTTGTAAAACTTTGGGAGAACTGTGGCAAGGTATCCCCTGAAAAGGCAAAGTCTTATTTGTACACCGTGGCGAACAACACATATCTGAATGTGATAAAAGCGGAAAAGGTGCGGTTGAAGTATGCTGAACCCACCCTGGAAAGGTCCAACGAATCCCCTGAGTTTCTACTTGAAGAAAAGGAGTACAAAGAGAAATTGGACAACGCGCTCAATCATTTGCCGGAAAACCAAAGAACGACCTTTTTGTTGAATCGAATTGACGGGAAAAAATACGCGGAAATCGCAGAAATGGAAGGAGTAAGTGTAAAAGCGATTGAAAAACGAATGCATTTGGCGTTGAAGTTCCTACGGGAACGGATAGACGGAATTTGATATGAAGGCATTTCTAAAAAAAACATCGGGAGTAAGTTCTGCTAAACCAACGTTCGACCGTTCTATTTGGTCATGGATGGAGAAAGTAGGGTTTTTTCGAATTGAATTGTTATATTAAGGTAAGGTTCAAAAGTTATGCAAGAAAATTACTTGGCAAAATGGCTTAATGGTGAACTTTCTGAGGAGGAACTGGCAAAGTTCAAATCTTCGGAGGAATACGCTTCTTATGAAAAGCTGGAGAGGATTTCATCTTCTCTCAGAGCTCCAGAGTTTGATGTGGAGTCTGAACTGGAAAAGTTGAAAAAAGACCATATTGCCGAACCCGACAAAGTACGACCTTTACAACCCTACGGAAAATTTCTTCGTATTGCTGCCGCAATACTGGTTTTAATCGCAGGTTCTTATTTCTATTTGAATCTTTCCAAGACATCATATTCCAGCCCACTGGCAGAGCGCACAGAAGCGACCCTTCCAGATAATTCCGAAGTCTTTTTGAATGCTGGTTCCAAAATCTCTTTCGGTAAAAAGAATTGGGAAAACAAGAGGGAAATTGATTTGGAAGGCGAAGCTTTTTTCAAAGTTGCTAAAGGGAAAAAGTTTACGGTTTCCACCTCCCAAGGCATAGTATCGGTTTTGGGCACTCAGTTCAATGTGGAAGATAGAAAAGATTTTTTTGAAGTAAGTTGTTACGAAGGCCTAGTGCAAGTCCAGTTTCAAGATATTGAAAAGCAACTTCCCGCCGGCACCTCTTTTTTGGTGATTGACGGCAAGGTCGTGGAAAGTTCCGATCCAACCACTCTAGAACCCTCTTGGATAAAACTCGAAAGTTCTTTCAAAGGTATTCCATTGCGCTATGTATTGAGAGAACTGGAAAGACAATATGATATTTCTGTAGAAACAAAAAATGTAGATACCCGTTTACTTTTTACGGGCTCCTTTAGCAACACAGACTTAAAAATGGCGTTAAAAAGTATAGCTACCCCATCGCGAATACAATTCAAAACCGAGGGTGATAATGTACTTTTCTATGTCGAGGACACGCTTCAGTAAACTTAAACTACGCTGCTTTACCCTTGCTTTACTTTTTGCTTTTTTTTTGAAAGCACAAGTAACAGAGAAAACCTCGCAACCTGTTTCGATGCTTATCAAAGCATTGGAAGAGAAGTACAATATAAAGTTTTCGTTTATAAACAAGGATATCGACCCGCTTTTTGTCGATATCCCAGAATCCATTGCCACGCTAGACGGCATTATCTCCTATCTGGAAACGCGGTTCCAAATCAAAATTGAGAAACTTGATGCGCGCTATTATACCATTGCCGCACAAAGTTTGGTCAACATTTGTGGAACCGTACTTGATAATTTTGCCGAGAATACCGTTCCAGGGGCCACGGTAGAAGTTTTAGGTTCAGAGATAGCACTGACAACCGATTCGCAGGGAAAGTTCTCTCTTGAGGATATTCCCCGAAAAGCATCCCTTAAAATCAGGTATTTGGGATATGTAACGCAATATATTTCCGTGGAAGAAGTCATTTTAAAACAGGATTGTCCGAAAATATTGATGGCCCAAAACTATCAACAATTAAAAGAGGTGATCGTCTATAAATTTCTAACTACCGGTATTCTTAAAGAAGCTGATGCCAGCATTACGTTGAACACTGCCGATTTTGGAATCTTACCGGGACTTATTGAACCCGATGTGCTACAGACAGTGCAGGCGCTACCTGGAATTAAAAGTATTGATGAAACCGTTTCGGATATCAACGTTAGAGGAGGGACCAATGACCAAAACCTCATTCTTTGGAACGGCATCAAGATGTACCAGTCCGGTCATTTTTTTGGGCTTATCTCTGCCTTTAACCCATATTTGACGGATAAGGTGACCCTTATTAAGAATGGAACCCCTCCGAGTTACGGAGATGGGGTCAGCAGTGTCATCCAGATGGAAACCAATAACGAAATATCCGATACGTTCTTCGGAGGGGCGGGTTTTAATTTTATAAGTGGTGATATTTATGGGCAACTCCCCATAACAGATAATGTGGCGTTCCAATTTTCAGCACGACGGTCCACTACGGATTTTCTGAACACACCTACCTACGATCGCTTTTTTGATAGGGCTTTTCAGGACAGCGAAGTTTTGGATCAAAACAATACGAGGTTGAATCAGGCTTTCGGGAGAGAAGAAAACTTTTTATTTTATGATTTTACCGCGAAAGTACTGTATGACATCAATCAAGACCATAAACTGCGCCTGAATTTCATCAATATCAACAATGACCTGATTTTTGAGGAGACCAATTTAGATACCAATGAAACCACAAACAGTATCTTGGACCAGACGAATCTTTCTTTGGGAGCTGAACTATCCAGTAAGTGGAGCAATAGGTTTTCGAGCCATTTGAACGTCTACTATACACGGTACAATTTGGACGCCCAAAACCTCTTTGCCAATCAAATACAGCTGCTTTTGCAAAACAACCGCGTAGTTGAGACCGCTGCGAAGCTGAATACCGATTACCGCATTTCCAAAAATATGTATTGGAGCAATGGATATCAGTTTATTGAAACTGGCATCCGAAATACCACTGATGTAACCCAACCTTCATTCGCCAGTGACATAAAGGGTGTTATCCGCATACACGCTCCACACTCTGAGGTATCTTATGCCACGGAGAACAGACACTTTATTGGAAGGATAGGGGCGCGGGTAAATTATATTGAGAACTTGGCTACTTTTTCCAAATTTTTAGTGGAGCCAAGACTCAACGTGAATTTTAGGTTGGCAAATTATCTTCGGGGTCAAGTTCTTGGCGAGTTCAAAAGTCAGACCACCAATCAGGTCGTGGACTTAGAACAAAATTTTTTGGGTATTGAAAAAAGGCGATGGGTCCTATCGGATGACAATACCCTTCCCATCACCCAAAGCAAGCAAATATCCGTTGGCATCAACTATGAAAAAAACGACCTATATTTTGGGCTTGAAGGATTTTACAAAAGGGTCGACGGCATAAGCACAAGTACCCAAGGTTTTCAGAACGAGAATCAATTTAATGGTGAAATTGGCCTTTATGATGTGCGTGGAGTGGAACTGCTCATCAATAAAAGGGGGCTGGACTATAGTACTTGGTTCAGCTATACATACAATAAAAACGATTTTACTTTTGATTCAATTCTCCCAAATCGTTTTCCCAACAACCTAGACATTCGCCATACCCTTACGTTTGCCGGTACGTACACTTATAAAAATCTTAAATTGGGATTGGGAGTCAATTACAGGACAGGTAGACCCTTTACTGAGCCCTTGGAAGGGGACGAGGCACTGAACACTTCTGTATTTCCGGCACAAATCAATTATCAAAATGCCAATTCAAGTAGACTTCCTGGTTATTTTCGCGCCGATGCTTCCGCCACTTATCAATTCAATCTTGGTCGTCGGGTAAAAGCCAATACGGGACTATCGGTGTTGAACATCACGGATAGAAAAAACATTCTGAACACCTACTATCGGGTTGCCGAGGACAATCAGATTGAAACGGTAGAGAATATTTCTTTAGGAATTACACCAAATCTAAGCTTTCGCGTCAGCTTTTAAGCTTCATCTTCCAACTTGGACATTACAATTACGTGGGGAAAAGTAATTGCCGCCAAAAAGAAAATCAAAATCGATATCATATTAAAAGATCGGTCTTTTAGGAACCATAAAAGTAAAAACAGTCCTAGTACGGATATCGCCCAATATAAAAAGGATTCCTTGACATATAACTTGAAGGTTTTCCAATTGGAGATTCCATATAGATAATCCATTTGGTCCTTTAAAGAAGGAATACTGTGCCAAATAATAAAGTAGATACAAAAACCCCAAAGTAATGAGGCTGTCTTGAAAATGATAAAAAACACCAGGAGGATAAAAAGTTCTTCCAAAACATTACTGGTAATACGCTGTTTCAAAAAATAAAACCCTCCAAGTATAAAAAGTAGTGCTCCCAAAACAATTAAGCAATAGTCCAAAACAGATTTGGAAAGTCCCATTCCCATAATCTCCTCTAGAACCAGGAGTACTTGTTCACTCTGAAAACTGAAAACCATGAACAAAATAAACAATCCATAAATCGTGAACAAAATGGTGTTCCAGATTGAGTTGGACACTATTTTCTTTCGCAAATGTTGTTCCCCAAAATGATAACCACTGATTACAATAAATGTAATCAAGGCTAAAATGGGAAAATAGAAGAATAGGACCAAAATGGCCAAAACTACCGAAATATAACTGAGCAACACCTTGAACATAGATGATTTAGAATCCGATTTGGTAATGGTACGAATCAATCTAATATCGTTTGATCCATGTAAAATTCCAAAACTCAAAATAAGGATGTAAGCGACAACGGTCTCCGTTTTTTCCCCAAAATACACGGAAAACCAGAGTGCAAAAACAGTCGCTACGATCATTCCGCTTTTTAATTTCACAAAATCGAGAGTCTTTTGTTGAATCATTCAAAAAAAAATATGAACTAATTTATGGAATAATGTCTAGAATTATTTACATTTGGTTAAACAAAATTAATTAACTCCTATATATTTATGGAAAATCTTTTAACTTCTTTACCCATGGTGGCTAAAATGGCCACAAACGATTATGTAGGCTTTACTTTCTTCGTCGGATGTATGGCCATGATGGCAGCTTCTGCCTTTTTCTTCTTGTCCATGAATGGTTTCGACCGTAAGTGGAGGGCTTCCATTTTAGTTTCTGGTATCATCACGTTCATTGCCGCGGTTCACTACTGGTATATGCGTGATTACTGGGCTGCTAATGGGGAGTCACCGACCTTTTTCAGATATGTTGACTGGGTTCTTACCGTACCGTTGATGTGTGTTGAGTTCTACCTCATCTTAAAGGTAGCTGGGGCTAAAAAGTCTCTTATGTGGCGACTAATTTTCCTATCTGTTGTTATGCTTGTCACTGGTTACTTTGGCGAAGCGGTTTACAGAGACCAAGCACAAATTTGGGGATTGATTTCAGGAATCGCGTACTTCGTCATTGTCTACGATATTTGGTTAGGACAAGCGAAAAAATTGGCGCAGGAAGCAGGAGGCGCAGTATTGCAAGCCCACAAAACCCTATGTTGGTTCGTCCTTGTGGGATGGGCAATTTATCCAATCGGTTATATGGCAGGAACGCCAGGTTGGTATGAAGGTATTTTTGGCGGTCTTGCTCTTGATGTGGTTTACAACATCGGTGACGCCATTAACAAAATTGGATTTGGTTTAGTAGTTTACAATCTTGCCGTTACTGCAACTAAGGCGGAAGAGTCAACAGCAACTGCATAGTTAAATCCATAGTTTATTTAGTTGGTTATAGAAAAGGCCGTGTTAATCACGGCCTTTTTTACATTCGTTCGGGAACCTCAATACCCAAAATTTTAAAAGAAGATTTGATGACCTCCCCAACTTTTTTGGAAAGTTGCACCCTCAATTGCTTCTTCTCAATATCGGCCTCTCCCAAAATAGTGACTTGTTGATAGAATGAATTGAATTCTTTGACCAGCTCAAAAATGTAATTGGCAAGCAACGCAGGACTATAGTTTTCAGCAGCAAGTAGTACGGTTTCTGGAAAGTTTTGAAGTGATTTTATAAGTTCTTTCTCTTTCTCATGAAGCGCTCCAGGCTTGCCCTTGACTTGTGAGACATTAAAATCAGCCTTTCTCAGAATAGACTGTATCCTAGCATAGGTATACTGTATAAAGGGTCCCGTATTACCTTGAAAATCCACAGACTCTTCTGGATCAAAAAGGATACGCTTTTTTGGGTCCACCTTAAGGATAAAATATTTTAAGGCGGCGAGACCCACCATTTTATACAACTTTTGCTTTTCTTCTTCAGAATACCCATCCAATTTTCCCTGTGCGATCGAAATTTCTTTAGCAGTTTTTGACATACTTTCAATTAAGTCGTCCGCATCAACTACCGTACCTTCGCGACTTTTCATCTTGCCGCTGGGTAAATCCACCATGCCATAACTTAGATGATACAACTGCCCGGCCCAATGGAAACCCAATTTCTTAAGGATGAGGAACAACACCTTAAAGTGATAATCCTGTTCGTTACCCACCGTATATACCATACCATTTATATCCGGAAAATCTGCGACACGCTGAATAGCGGTACCAATATCTTGGGTCATGTAAACCGCGGTTCCATCAGCACGGAGCACAATTTTCTCATCCAATCCCTCCTCACTTAGGTCAATCCAGACACTACCGTCCGCTTTTCTAAAGAAAACACCTTTTTTCAAGCCATCTTCCACGATGTCTTTCCCCAAAAGATAGGTATCACTTTCGTAATAAAGCTTGTCAAAATCAACACCCAAATTGGTATAGGTCGTGTTGAACCCAGTATACACCCAGCCATTCATCTTTTTCCAAAGACGCACGACTTCTTCATCGCCAGCCTCCCACTTACGAAGCATTTCTTGGGCCTCCAAAAGAATGGGGGCTTCCTTTTCCGCGGTGCTGCGCGATTTACCTTGTGCTTCAAGCTGGGTAATCTCCTTTTTGTAGGCTTTATCAAATGCTACATAATACTTACCCACCAGATGATCGCTCTTTATACCAGAGCTCTCTGGAGTTTCCCCATTTCCAAACTTTTGCCAGGCCAACATACTTTTGCAAATGTGTATGCCACGATCGTTAACGATTTGTGTTTTATAGACTTTATGGCCCGAAGCTTTTAAAATCTCAGCTACTGAATATCCCAACAAATTGTTTCGAATATGCCCTAAATGCAGCGGCTTGTTGGTATTGGGAGAAGAATATTCCACCATTAGGGCATTCTTGCTATTAGCGGGTACGAGGCCATAATTCTCATCCGTTCTGATGGTATCGAACCAATGGAGATAGTATGCATCGGAGACCACAAGATTCAAAAAGCCCTTCACGACATTGTATTTGTAGATTTCAGCCACATGTTCCTGTAGGTACTCCCCGATTTTGGTTCCAATTTCAACCGGATTTCCTTTGATATAACGCAGCATGGGAAAAATCACTACGGTAATATCCCCTTCAAAATCCTTTCGGGTAGGTTGCAATTCTATCGTGGGTACATCCACATGGTAGTGCTTTGCCATTCCCCTCTGAACACTTTCGGTCAATCTGGACTGTAAATCCATAAAATACTTTTAAGGCAGCAAAACTACATATTTTTTTACCCTTTTATCCGAAGAAGATACCCGTTGGAAAGACATTAAACCGTAATTTTATAAGAAGCCTAGATACCGATAAAGAAAAAGCAGACAATACAGGGCATTATGGAGATACCAGAATTTGGCCAAAAACGAAAAATATGCTTTTAAACGTATCGTACAACGACAAAAAAATCACAGAAAAAATTGACACGGCGGTAGGCAAGCCGTTTACATTAAAAGAAAGGTGGGCCATGGGAGGAATAGGTTCTCCTAAACTGCACATTACCGAGACTAGCCTAGAAATTCAGAATCTATTGGTATTGGACAATAACATCAATACCTGCAACATTGAGATGCGTCCTAAAGGAATCATCCTTAGGTTTCGTTCCCTTCTGGAGACCTATGCGCTGGTAATCCCCTATTTTAAGTTGACATTGTATAAAGGCGATTTTGCGGTTTACTCCATGTATCGTGACAGTTACTTTATAAAAGTAAAATCCGATACCAAAGCCATACAAAAGTTCTTTAAAAAAATATTGGATTATAAAGCGGATAATACGCCAACATCAATAGAGGACCTATGAAGATTTTGTTGACCGGCGCAAATGGCTACATTGGGATGCGATTGCTACCCAAGCTCTTGGAAATGGGACACGAAGTGGTATGTACTGTAAGAGATGAAAACCGACTTTCCATAGATAAGGAAACGCGCAAAAAGGTGGAGGTCATTGAAATTGATTTCTTGGAAGAAGTAGTCGCAAACAAGATTCCCAAAGATATTGATGCTGCTTATTTCTTGATTCATCTAATGACGGTGACCACCAAGAATTTTGATGAGCTTGAGGCCCAAGCCGCACGTAATTTTAATTCCTATGTAAAGCATACCCAAATAAAGCAGGTAATTTATTTGGGTGGTATTGTAAATGATGACAACCTATCAAAACATCTATGGTCCCGCAAGAATGTAGAGGAAATACTAAGAAAGGGCGATTTTTCGCTAACGGTCCTGCGTGCTGGAATCATTGTGGGGTCAGGCAGTTCATCCTTTGAAATCATCCGTGACCTAAGCGAAAAACTACCCATAATGGTTACCCCAAAATGGGTACTTACCAAATCCCAGCCCATAGCCATAAGGGATGTGATAAAATTTTTATTGGGCGTTCTTGGAAATGAAAAGACCTATAGCGATACATTTGATATTGCTGGCCCCGATGTGCTTTCTTATAAGGAAATGCTGCATCAATATGCAGAGGCCCGTGGTTTTAAGAATTGGATATACACTGTCCCAGTTATGACCCCAAAATTATCCTCCTATTGGCTGTACTTTGTTACTTCAACTTCGTATAAACTGGCATTGAACCTCGTTGACAGCATGAAAATTGAAGTCATTGCCGAAGATACCCGATTACAAGAATTGTTGGACATCAAACCACATTCGTATAAAGAAGCTATTGGGATGGCCTTTAAAAAAATCGAACAAAACTCGGTCATAAGTAGCTGGAAGGACAGTATGGTCAGCGGAAACTTCAATAAAAATCTGGAGAAATACATCCAGGTTCCCAAATATGGTGTCCTAAAAGACATCCAAGCGATTCAGGTGGACGATGACATAAAGGCACTGGAAAATATATGGAAAATTGGTGGTGAGACAGGATGGTATTATGGCGGATGGCTGTGGAAAATCCGCGGTTTTTTAGACAAGCTCAACGGTGGTCCTGGATTACGGAGGGGCCGTACACATCCCGATAAAATATTCCCGGGAGATGCTTTGGATTTTTGGAGGGTGCTCTTAGCCGACAAAAAAACCAAACGTCTCTTGCTGTTCGCTGAAATGCGCTTACCTGGAGAAGCTTGGTTGGAATTCAGAATTGACGAAAACAAGGTACTGCACCAAACCGCCACGTTCCGTCCCAAGGGACTCAAAGGACGCTTATACTGGTATAGCGTACTGCCATTTCATTATTTCATTTTTGGCGGTATGATCAGAAATTTGGCCAGAGGCTAGTTTTAAATAATTCCTTTTGGTTATAAAATCAAGTTAAATTCGTCATAGTACAAGCAACCCTTTACTTACATTTGATGTCATTATGTTGGGAGCAACATTAAAAACGAACCCATGTCAACCTACAAATTTCTGACTCTTCTTTCCGTTAGCCTATCTTGTGCAACCCTACTAAATGCACAAAGCATAAATTCGAGACTTATCGATGCCAAAACGCAAAAAGGCATTCCTTACGCTACGGTGCAATATGGAGAGAACCAGGGTGTGGTCACCAATGAGGAAGGACGCTTCAGTTTTGTAATGGAAAAGGACTCATTGGATTTGGATTCGATATACATCTCCTCATTGGGCTATAAAAAAACAGGATTTAGCCTCAACCAGTTGAAAGATTCCATCGTCATGTTAAAACCCTCGAACATCGAGCTCAGCGGGGTTTATCTTTTTGATAAGGAACTGGAAGTAGACGACATTATTCGTAAGGTAAAGGAACGTTTACCCAGCAATACCAATAATCAGCCCGTGAAACAGCGCTATTTTTTAAGGCAATCTGTATTTGGCAATATTCACAAAGTGGATTTAGGTTTTGAAAAATCGTCCATTGAAGAATTGGACAAGGAGCTTATCGACAGTATAGCTGGAATCATTCCCCGTAACTCCTATCATTATACTGAAGCCCTTGGTGATTTTTACAAAAGCAAGGGCGAATATAAAGCGAGTGTGCTCCGCGCTGCGGAGCTGTACGACAAAAAGGACATCGGTTCCTTTGAAGAACTGGGCAAACGGATGGAAACCCTGTTCAAGCAGAACGTAAAAAAAGATTCGTATTTGAAGATAAAATCAGGTTTATTTAGCCAAAAAGTACAGGTAGACTCCATTTTGACCGAATTGGAAGAAGAAGAAGCCAGGGAACTGGAAAGGGAATTGGGAAAAGATACCGTTTCGGGGCTCGTGGATGGCCAAAAACGCATCTTTAAGGAATTACTGGGAGAAGTATACTATGCTGAGGACAGCAAATTGAACGTAATCAATAAAAGTCGTAAATATCGCTTTACTTTGGAAGGTTATGCTGATATCGACGATAGCGGTGTGTATGTGATTGGCTTTGAACCGAAAGGCAGTGGCGATTTTCGAGGCCAGCTCTACGTGAACATTGAAGATTTTGCCATTATGCAGGTAGACTTTGAAAATCTGAAAAATCTGCGCAATTTTAGGTTATTGGGTATTTTTTATCGCGAAACGCTCTACAAAGGCACTATGCGCTTTGCAAAACTGCCCAACAACAAATACGAACTTAAGTTTGTGGACTTTAGTTTTGGCCGTTGGTTCCGGTTTGACCGCCCCTTGGATGTTATTGAAAAAAACAAAAACGTCAGAGGTCGCCGCAAGCAAAATGAACTGCGCCTCAATATTGATTTTAGGATGGCCAATACAAACAAATGGGAATTGGTGGTATATGACAACACCCTTATACCCCAAAGCCAGTTTGAAGACTTGAAGGAGGACAAGAGTGCTAAAGCTACTTATATGCCTGCCTATAACCCCGAGTTTTGGAAAAGCTATACTATAATGGAACCGAACCAAGCGCTTCGTGAGTTCACCGTCTCTGAGGAGTAAATCCATAAGATAAAGCTTTCACAGAAATACCTTCTAAATCGAACAAAAATGCATTTTACGTGCTAGAAAAGAGCGATACTGGATTTGATTCGGGCGCTTAAGTGATTGTCCTTAAACTTAAAAATTAAAATCGCAAGGAAATCATTTCGCTATGAAACTTGCTATTGAGAAATCGCTTTCCGTTTTGGATTTCTCGCAACTCCCTCACTGAAACCAGGACGGGACCCGGAAGGACCAGAAGCCATGAAACCTGTTCTAGGCTATTCCTGTGTTTTTGGTAAAAAAACCTCCGCCATCATGCAGCGCGCAGAACCGCCGCCACAAGTTTCAATGGTGTCCAGTGGACTATGTACAATTTCGCAATATTGGTCAATCATACCTATTTGGTCCTGGCGCAAGCTTTTATATGCTTGGGTACTCATTACCATCAGGCGTTTATCATTGGAACCTATTACTTGCAACATATTCCCAGCGAAGGCGTGCATCTGGGTTTCCGTAATGGGAATAACTATTTTACCATCTTTCTTTAAATGGTCCACTACGTTTTTACGTTCTTTTTTATCATCTATAGCGTCCAAACAGATGACTGTGAAATTCTCTGCCATCGCCATCATCACGTTGGTGTGATAAATGGGTTTCCGTTCTCCATTTACCGTTTGATTGGCTGTAAAAAGCACAGGAAAACAATCAAAATCCTCACAAAACTCAATAAAAAGTTCTTCATGTGCCCTTTCGGATAGCGCACAATACGCCTTTTGGTTAACTCTATCCTTAAGGATACTGCCCGTACCTTCCAAAAACAGACCCTGTTCTTCAGCAGAAGTATAGTCCAAAACCGTATCAATTTGAAAGCCCTTTGATTCCAAAACTTCAAAAATCGATTCACTGCGTTCCCTCCTTCTATTTTCAGCAAACATGGGATAGACCGCTACGGTTCCGCTTCTGTGGAATGAAACCCAATTGTTGGGAAAAATAGAGTCTGGGGTATCCGGTTCCTCGGTATCCTCTACTACAATCACCTCCACCCCATGGCTGCGAAGCACCTCAACAAATGTGTCAAACTCAAACTGGGCCTTTCTATTGATTTCAGCATTTGTGATTTCAAGCTTTTCCTGAAAATAATTATTGACGGCGGTTTGCTCGTTCATTCGAAACGCCACTGGACGGATCATTAAAATTGTATTGGTAATTTGTAATTTCATGGTTATTCGCGAATCAGGGGTAAGGTACTGCACCGTAAAAGACCTTCTTGTTTAGCTATTTCCGAATAGGGAACTTCCTCTACTTTAAAATCTTGGCTACGAAGCCATTGGTTCAATCGGATAAATTTTTTTTCTGAAACCACCACCTCTGGGGAAATGGAAAACACGTTGCTGAACATTTGATACATTTCATCTTTAGTAATCTCAAAAACATTTTCCTTTCCAAAAAAGTCCATCAACCATTGGTATTCTTCCTCTACCAAAAAGCCATTTTTGTGAAGGATAGCCTTGTCCTTGCCTACTGGTTGAAAACAGCAGTCCAAATGCAAAGCGTTTTCCTTAGCGTTGGTGTTGGATTTTCGCAATTCGAAGGATTTTACAATTTTATGTGGGAATTGTTCCTGAAGATATGTCACAGCTTCTTTGTTTGTTCTTGCCGTGATATAATCTGAATAATCAGCGCCAGTATAAGTCCCTACGAAAATATACTCATGATAAGGCATTACATCCCCTCCCTCAATATGAACCTCTTCGGGAGGCCGGATAACCTTGTTGGGATCTATTTGTTTTAAGATGTGCCCTATCGCTTCGAATTCCTGCTCCCGATCTGGCAAAATATTGGAATGGAACAGTTTATCCTCTATAACAAAGGCAATGTCCCTAGAAAAAATTTGGTTGCAGTTCTGAATCACTTCCGGACGATACACGGTAACCCCGTGTTTTTGAAAAACTGCGGCAAATGCATCCATTTCATTGATCATATCCTCCTCCTTGGGATATGTCCCATTTCGGATATGCTCCAAGGATTTGGGGTCATACGCTGCCTCGGGTTTCGGTACTGGACCGCAACTTTCAGCTGTTCCCAAAACAACTGCCTTCAACGGTGCTGTTTCGTCAATAATGTGAAGCTCCATCATGGGAAAAAACGAATTTAATTTTTCAAAAACGGTGATAGGGCCTAAAGAAAAACCCCATAATTTTAGGGGCAAAACTACTGTTTTACACTTGATTTTCCCTAAAAGAAAAACAAAAAATAATACGGGTTTTTAGATAAAATCCCTAAGGGGTCAAAGTGATTTATTTTTAGTTTAACTATCTGATTAATAAATAGTTAAATATATTCTTTTTTATGCTCTTTTCTCCAAAAATATACCATTCGGCGTTCAAATAGTGTTACATTTAGGTAAGGTAAATTTCCCACAATGAAAAGACTTGTGATTATTCTTCCCATAGTAGCGTTGACCAGTGTCTTATTGTTGCACATGAACGCCAACCGAATGAAACGATTTTCTGCTGAAGTTCAATCTCAATTAAAGAAAACAGAAACATCCACTATTAAGTATGATGATTGTATTCAGAAAGAGTCCTTAGTACGGTTGGAAGCATTTTTGAAAAAGGGAGGCCGTCTGCCCAAAGATGTGGACGTATCCGAAATAGATGTTCAAATAGACAAGTATCGCACATCCTTGGATTCAACTGTCCAAAGTTTAAATTCAATGGATGCCCATAGTTTTCTTCATGCAGAATACAAAAGATATAGGAAGTTAATTTACTACAATACAACTTCCCCTATCAAAACCTATTACTATTTCAAGATAATGGAGGCGTGTTACATCAATGATGAAAAATTAAACCAGAGCTCCAGAGCGCGTCTTGCCCGCTTGTAAGACAAAATGGTCCTTAACCGCTTCTATTGTTTCTCAATACAAGAAACTTTATCTGGATGCCAAGTCAACGAAATCCCTGTGGTTTTCTCCTATATAGATTTGTCTTGGTCTGCCAATAGGTTCTCCCCTGAGTCGCATTTCACGCCATTGGGCAATCCATCCGGGCAACCTTCCGAGTGCAAACATGACCGTGAACATATCTGTTGGGATTCCGAGGGCCCTATAAATGATTCCAGAATAAAAGTCTACATTGGGATAAAGCTTGCGCTGCACGAAATACTCATCTTCCAAAGCTTCCTTTTCCAATCCTTTGGCTATATCCAGAATGGGGTCTTCAATTCCCAGGTTCCCAAGAACTTCGTCCGCAGCTTTTTTGATGATTCTAGCCCTTGGATCAAAGTTTTTGTACACCCGGTGGCCAAAGCCCATCAACCGGAATGGATCACTTTTGTCCTTTGCCTTGCCCATATATTTTTTTGTATCACCACCGTCAGCTTCAATGGCCTGTAACATTTCCAACACGGCTTGGTTCGCACCTCCGTGAAGCGGTCCCCAAAGTGCGGAAATACCGGCGGAAAGCGATGCGAACAATCCGGCGTGGGAAGATCCCACAATCCGTACGGTAGAAGCGGAACAATTTTGTTCATGATCAGCATGGAGAATCAGGAGTTTATCCAAAGCACTAATGGCGATGGTATCCTTTTTATAGTCCTCATTGGGTTTCTTGAACATCATTTTATGAAGGTTCTCAACATAACCCAAAGTATTATCTCCATAGTCTAAAGGCAGTCCTTTCTTTTTGCGCAGGGTCCAGGCTACCAATACTGGAAACTTGGCCAAGATTCGAACAATAGAACGATACATCGCAGTTTCGGAAGAAACATCAACGGGTGCTGGATTAAATGCGATTAAGGCACTGGTCAATGACGAAAGCACTCCCATAGGGTGGGCCGTTTTTGGGAAGGCGTCCAATATTTTTTTCATCTCTTCATCAACCTGGGACTCTTCCTTGATATCATTGTGGAACGTTTCCAACTGTTCTTTGTTGGGCAATTCCCCGAATATGAGCAGGTATGCAACTTCCAGAAAATCAGCTTTTTCCGCCAAGTCCTCGATGGCGTATCCGCGATACCTCAAAATTCCCTTTTCTCCATCTAAAAAAGTAATGGCACTTTCGCAAGAACCGGTATTTTTGTAACCGGGGTCTATGGTTACCATTCCACTGGCCGACCTTAGGGTTTTGATATCGATTGCCAATTCATTTTCGCTACCTTTTGTTATGGGAAATTCATACGTATTCCCATCATATTCCAGTATTGCTTTATCAGACATTGTATTATTTAAAGATTAGTAAAATAGAACCGGAAATTTACGAAAAAGCAAAGGCATTAACAATTCCGTGAAAGTATTTATATCCTTCTTAACAGACCTCTAATTTGAAGGGGATGGCCAGTAAATAGTCACACTAAATCATAAAGTTGTTTGTAATATCTGTCTACCGACTTTTCCCAAGTAAACCGCATTCGCTTAGCACTTGCCTGTATCTTTTTCCACTTTTCCCTATCGTTTGCATACACGTCCAAAGCGATGTCAAATGTGGCCAGCATATTTTTGATTTTTTCATCATAGGTGCTCCCATTAAAAGTGAACCCCGTCTTCATGTGGGAAACCGTGTCCTTTAATCCCCCCGTATGATGGACCAAACAAGGATTTCCATTGCGCATGGACAGCATTTGACTTATCCCACAAGGCTCGAAAAGACTGGGCATAAAATACAAATCAGACTCTAAGTAAATGGAATCAATAAGATTTTCAGATTGACCGTTGGTAAAGATGAAGTTCTTATGTTCATAGCTCATCTGTCTGAACAGCTCTTCGTACTCGGGAGCACCCGTCCCCAACAGCATAAAAATTCCGTCTATCTTTTCCAGCTTTTTCAATATCTCCACAAAAGCTTCTGGAGAACGCATAAAGAAATAAAATTTCTGTTCGGTCAAGCGCGCCACACTTGAAGCGATGAATTTAGGCCTATTTCCAACGTATTGCATAATTTTTTCTCCAGTATGGGCCAAAAAATCCGCTTTGTACTTTTTGTCTTCCATTTGCAACCATCTGAATAAAGCCTTTACAGTGTTCCTATATATAAATCCTTTCGCTTCCTTGTTGATGTTTTTATAATTGCACCCATTTAATATACCAATTAACCTACCCTCCTTGTTGGCATTTTGCAAATCCTCTTCTAATCCTTCACCTCCAATAAACTCAGGGGGAGAACTTGGAAGCAGGACATCCTCTTTGTAAGAAGGAGATACGGTATGTACCGCATCGGCAAAACGAATACCGACTGCCATAAGGTTGATACAATCCGTGTACCGATAATCTTTCAGCTCATCCTCTTCAAAACGAATGTTTGGAAACCAATTGGTAACGGACGAATAGTTATCGCCAAAAGGACGAATACCTTGTATCGCCAAATTATGGATACTGTACACGAACCGTATATTCTTCAAAAGTGCATAGTCATCGTGGTATCTGCGAAGAAACAGCAGTAAGCTAGAGTGCCAATCATGCAAATGGATTATATCCAAATCTCCAAAAGCACCCCGTTTTACCGCCTCCGCCACGGCCGTGCAAAAAATAAAGTACTTTATAGCATCTGTAAAGAAAGGCTCCTCAGGGTCATTGTGATAAATGTGTGCGATATCGCCTGCCTCTATTTCGGGGTGATGTATTACATAATGCACGATGTTCGGGACCTCCTTTTTGGGCTTTACCTCATAAAGTTCCGCCGCATAGCCCATACTCCTTAAATTAAAATACAGGCTAGTCTTAAAAATCCCATCGTGATGAAGTCGACTGTAGGAAGGAACGATTACATGTACCTTATCACCATGTTCTGAAATCTGTCGGGGAACATCTCGGACCACGTCTCCCATGCCGCCGGCCTTACAATTTGGTATCGCATCGTTTTCTGCAGAGACAAAAAGAAAATTGTTCATTAGGGGTACTTTAGTTAGGTGGTTCAAGCTCAGTTAAGTTACCGAAACTTTGCCATTGGAGCAAAAAAAAGCCTTTCCTTGGTTGGAAAGGCTTTTGCAATGCTAAAAAAACATTATGCTTTAATTTTAAAGGCCTTTTCCTGCGGGTAATATGCGGTACTACCAAGATTCTCCTCGATACGCAACAACTGGTTGTATTTTGCCATACGATCACTTCGGGAGGCAGAACCTGTCTTGATTTGTCCTGTATTCAATGCCACCGCTAAATCCGCGATAGTGTTGTCTTCCGTCTCTCCAGAACGATGGGACATCACTGAAGTGTATCCTGCATTTTTGGCCATGTTCACGGCAGCGATGGTTTCTGTCAAAGTGCCTATTTGATTTACTTTTATCAGAATGGAATTGGCAATACCGTTCTCAATCCCTCGGGACAAACGTTCTACATTGGTCACGAACAGATCGTCCCCTACCAGTTGTATTTTATCGCCCACTTTTTTGGTGAGCATTTTCCAACCGTCCCAGTCGTTTTCATCCATGCCATCTTCAATGGAAATGATGGGATATTTTTCGCACAGGTCGGCCAGATATTGTGCTTGCTCCTCAGAAGTTCTTACCATGCCTTTATCACCTTCAAATTTGGTATAGTCATATTTTCCGTCTACGTAAAATTCAGCTGAAGCACAATCCAAAGCTATCATCACCTCATCCCCCAATTTATATCCTGCTTTATCCACCGCTTTTGCGATAGTATCCAAAGCATCTTCTGTACCTCCTTCAAGGGTTGGGGCAAATCCACCTTCATCTCCAACTGCGGTGCTCAAGCCTCTATCGTGCAGCACTTTTTTTAGGTTATGGAAAATTTCGGTACCTATTTGCATGGCGTGGCTGAAATCATTCGCTTTAACAGGCATTACCATAAATTCTTGAAAAGCAATGGGCGCGTCGGAATGCGAACCACCATTAATGATGTTCATCATCGGAACCGGTAAAGTATTCGCACTTACTCCACCCACATAGCGATACAAAGGCATGCCCAATTCTTCGGCAGCAGCTTTGGCCACTGCCAAAGAAACACCCAAAATGGCATTTGCCCCTAGTTTTGATTTGTTTGGCGTGCCATCCAAATCAATCATGGTTTGGTCAATATGATTTTGGTCGAACACAGACGTGCCAATCAACTCTTCCGCAATCACAGTGTTGACATTGTTCACGGCTTTGCTAACACCTTTTCCCATAAAGGTATCGCCACCATCCCTCAGCTCCACTGCTTCGTGTTCCCCGGTAGAAGCTCCTGAAGGAACAGCTGCTCTTCCCATAAGGCCGTTCGCGGTGATTACGTCAACCTCGACCGTTGGGTTACCTCGAGAATCAAGTATTTGTCTTGCGTGAATGTGTTCTATAAAACTCATTGTAAAATTCTTTTTTGTTTGGATATTAAGTGGCTAAGATACGAATGCTTAAAGGTTTAGGCTTTGCATCTTCTAGGATAATAACTTAAAAATAAACTATATCGTTGTAGATACGCCTTGATTTACGGCTTCAAAAAACCGGTCAAAGAGGTAGGTAGCATCATGTGGACCCGGACTAGCCTCGGGATGATATTGTACGGAAAATACATCTCTGTCTTTCATCCTGATTCCAGCCACGGTATTGTCATTTAAATGCACATGTGTGATCTCCAAATCTTTATTCGCTTCCGTTTCTTCTCTATTTATGGCGAAACCATGATTTTGAGAGGTGATTTCACCTTTTCCCGTTACCAGATTTAAAATGGGATGATTAATTCCTCGATGACCATTGTGCATTTTATAGGTGGAAACCCCATTGGCGAGGGCTAAAATTTGATGCCCTAAACAAATTCCGAACAAAGGTTTATCTGATTGAATCATTTCTTGGGCTGCCGCAATCGCATCCTTAAGCGGTTCTGGGTCTCCGGGACCGTTGGAAATAAAGTAACCATCTGGATTCCAAGCTGCCATTTCCGAAAAAGGGGTATTATACGGGAAAACTTTGATGTAAGCACCTCGCTTTGCCAAATTGCGCAGAATATTCTTTTTTATCCCAATGTCCAATGCTGAAATTTTGATTTCTGCATTTTCATCCCCAAAATAATAGGGTTCTTTGGTGGATACTTTTGAGGAAAGTTCCAAACCCTCCATACTGGGGACTTGTTTTAATTCTTCCTTAAGTGCATCTATTTCATCCACTCGGGTGGATATCAATGCATTCATGGCACCATTGTCCCGAATATAGCTTACCAAGGCACGTGTATCCACATCAGATATGGCGAACAAGTCATTTTCGTCCAAGAACTCCAGCAGACTCATATCCGCACCTGGTCGAGAATACTCATAACTGAAGTTTTTGCATATCAAACCTGCAATTTTGGTCCCATCAGATTCCACTTCATCGTTCATGGTTCCATAATTGCCAATGTGTGCATTGGTGGTCACCATCAATTGTCCGAAATACGATGGGTCCGTGAATATTTCTTGGTATCCCGTCATACCTGTATTGAAACAGACCTCGCCCACAGCGGTACCTTCTTTCTTCCCGACAGACTTTCCATAAAAAATAGTCCCATCTGCCAAGAGTATCAACGCTTTCTTTTTTGAATGATATTTCATAGCCCCCTTAAAATTTCAATTTCACAAAAGAACACAAAAAAAGGATACGTTCTCACGTATCCTTTTTTTACTATTCCAATAGTTAATAACATAGTTATTATTCTTCTGAATCGTCTGCTTTGGTTTCAACAACTGGAGCCGCAGCTTCAACCTTTTTGCCTCCTCCTCTTCTACTTCTTCGAGTAGTTTTCTTCTTGGCAGGTTTACCAGCGTTATACAATTCGTTGAAATCAACTAATTCAATTAGGGCCATATCCGCATTATCTCCCAGTCGGTTCCCCAACTTGATGATACGAGTATATCCACCTGGTCTATCTCCCACTTTTTCAGCAACGGTGCTAAAAAGCTCAGTAACCGCATGCTTATTTCTCAAATTGCTAAATACAACTCTTCGGTTGTGCATGCCTTTTTCAGCGGTTTGGTTGTTCTCTGTCTTTGATTTTGTAATCAATGGCTCAACAAATTGCTTAAGCGCTTTGGCTTTGGCAACCGTAGTGTTGATACGTTTGTGCTCAATCAAAGAACAAGCCATGTTGGCCAACATCGCTTTTCTGTGCGCTGCCGTTCTTCCTAAATGGTTGAATTTTTTTCCGTGTCTCATCGTTTTTGTTTTATCATCTTGCTACCGGACCCAATTCTTTGGGGAGCAAAATATGACTGCTTAATCTTTGTCTAATTTGTATTTGGACAAGTCCATTCCAAACTGAAGGCCTTTGTTGATCACCAACTCCTCCAACTCGGTCAATGATTTTTTACCGAAGTTTCTGAACTTCATCAAATCGTTCTTGTTGAAAGAAACCAAATCACCTAAAGTATCTACTTCAGCGGCTTTCAAACAGTTCAAGGCACGTACGGACAAATCCATATCGACCAGTTTGGTCTTCAAAAGCTGACGCATGTGCAAGGACTCTTCGTCATACGTCTCCGTTTGTGCGATTTCATCGGCCTCCAAAGTAATACGTTCATCAGAGAACAGCATGAAATGGTGAATCAAAACTTTTGCTGCTTCGGTCAACGCGTCTTTCGGATGAATGGAACCATCAGTTACGATTTCAAAAACCAGCTTTTCATAATCGGTCTTTTGCTCTACCCTGAAGTTCTCAATACTATATTTTACGTTCTTTACCGGAGTATATACCGAATCCACTGCAATACTACCTAGAGGGGCGTTGGATTTTTTGTTCTCTTCTGCTGGAACATACCCACGTCCTTTTTCAATAATGATCTCCAAGTTGATACTCACTTTGGAATCCATATTGCAAATGACCAAATCTGGGTTCAACACTTGATATCCTGAGATAAACTTCTGGAAATCACCAGCGGTCAATTGTTCTTTACCACTTACTGAAACAGAAACGGTTTCGCTCTCAACATCATCAATCTGTCTTTTGAAACGCACTTGTTTCAGATTCAAGATAATCTCTGTCACGTCTTCGACAACGCCAGGGATAACAGAAAACTCGTGCTCAACACCATCAATACGAACTGAGGTGATGGCAAACCCCTCTAAAGAGGAAAGCAGCACTCTGCGCAATGCATTTCCAACGGTTAATCCATAACCCGGCTCCAAAGGGCGAAATTCAAATTTCCCTTCGAAATCGGTTGAATCTATCATTATAACTTTATCGGGCTTCTGAAAATTAAGTAATGCCATATTGGATTAATGTTGATTTTATTTAGAGTATAACTCGACTATTAACTGCTCTTTGATATTTTCAGGAATCTGAAGTCTTTCGGGAACAGTTACAAAAGTACCTTCCTTCTTATCAGAGTTCCAGGTAATCCATTCGTAAACACTACTATTGGCTGCCAACGAATCTTGAATTGCTTGGACGGATTTCGATTTTTCGCGAACACCGACAACATCACCAGCTCTGAGTGAGTAGGAAGGTATATTTACGATTTCGCCATTTACGGTAATATGCCGGTGGGAAACCAATTGTCGGGCTCCACGTCTTGAAGGAGAAATCCCCATTCTGTAGACCACGTTGTCCAAACGGGATTCGCACAATTGCAACAACACCTCACCGGTCACTCCGTCACGTCTTTTTGCTTCTGTAAACAGATTTCTAAATTGACGCTCCAAAATACCATAGGTATATTTTGCTTTTTGCTTTTCCATCAACTGGATTGCATATTCTGATTTCTTACCACGGCGTCTGTTGTTCCCGTGTTGTCCTGGAGGGTAATTTTTCTTTTCGAAGGACTTATCGTCCCCGAAAATCGCTTCTCCAAACTTTCTAGCGATTTTTGTTTTTGGTCCTGTGTATCTTGCCATCTTTTAATTTTTTTGAAAGTGCGATTATGAATTAAGGCTTATCCTTCGATAATCTTGCTGCACCTTCAAGGCCAAAAGGCCATTCATAAATAAATAATTAAACTCTTCTTCTTTTTGGAGGTCTGCAACCGTTGTGCGGTAGCGGGGTCACATCCACAATTTCGGTGACTTCAATACCTGAATTATGTATGGTCCTAATAGCGGATTCCCTACCATTACCAGGTCCCTTGACGAAAACCTTTACTTTTCTAAGGCCAGCTTCATGAGCTACTTTTGCACAATCCTCAGCAGCGACCTGGGCAGCATAAGGCGTATTCTTCTTGGAACCCCTAAAACCCATTTTACCAGCTGAAGACCAAGAGATTACATCCCCTTTTTTGTTCGTCAAAGAGATAATGATGTTGTTGAAAGAAGCCACAACATGTGCCTCACCGGTAGATTCTACGATTACTTTGCGCTTCTTTGTGGACTTTGTATTTGCTTTTGCCATATTTTTTAGTTTCTAGCACACCTTCGCTAAAGCTTAGGCGGCACGCGGTGTTAGTTCTTTGTTATTGGAATCCTAGACTTTTACATTTCAAACAGATTCTTCTAACGCCTGAATACTAATGACTGCTATCTATTATTATTTCGTTGCTTTTTTCTTGTTGGCAACTGTTTTACGTTTTCCTTTTCTAGTCCTAGAGTTGTTCTTGGTTCGCTGACCTCTCAATGGTAATCCAGATCGGTGACGAATTCCCCGGTAGCAACCAATGTCCATTAATCGTTTAATGTTCAATTGGGTCTCTGAACGAAGCTCCCCTTCAATGGTATAACTAGAGACCGCTTCCCTGATTCGACCAATTTCATCATCGTTCCAATCGGAAACTTTGGTATCCTCACTTACTTGGGCCTTTTCCAAAATTTCTTTGGCTCTGCTTTTCCCCACACCATAGATATAGGTGAGAGAAATAATGCCTCGTTTCTGCTTTGGTATGTCTACTCCTGCAATTCTTGCCATAATTACCCTTGTCTTTGTTTAAATCTAGGATTCTTTTTGTTGATTACATACAATCTGCCCTTTCTGCGAACTATCTTGCATTCGGCACTTCTTTTCTTTATGGATGCTCTTACTTTCATCGTATCAGTATCTATACGTAATTCTTGCTTTTGTTAAATCATAAGGACTCATTTCCAACTTTACCTTATCCCCTGGAAGTAATTTGATATAATGCATTCTCATTTTTCCAGAGATATGGGCCGTAACTACGTGTCCATTTTCCAATTCCACACGAAACATGGCATTGGATAATGCCTCGATAATAGTTCCGTCTTGTTCTATTGCCGCTTGCTTCGCCATAGGTTATGCTACTTTTCTATTTTTACCTGTTTTCATCAAACCATCATAGTGTCGGTTCAACAAATAGGAATTCACTTGCTGAACTGTATCGATAGCCACACCTACCATTATCAATAGGGAGGTTCCTCCATAAAACAAGGCCCATCCTGCTTGTACGTCCATCAACTTAACGACTACAGCTGGCAAAACTGCCAGTAGGGCCAAGAAGATTGAGCCAGGGAAGGTTATCAATGACATGATTTTATCCAAATAATCTCCTGTTTCTTTTCCAGGTCGGATACCCGGTATAAACCCTCCACTTCTTTTCAAATCGTCTGCCATTTTATTGGTAGGAACGGTTATCGCTGTGTAGAAATAGGTGAAAATGATAATTAATATGCCAAACAAAATGTTGTAGGCCAATCCGAAGATATCTGCAAATTGCACCTCCATCCATTGTCCTGCAGCAGTATCGTTAAATGTTCTACCAATAAGGCTTGGAGCAAACATGATTGCTTGGGCAAAAATGATGGGCATCACCCCTGATGCATTCAACTTCAACGGAATATATTGTCTAGATCCCATCATGTTCTTCTCATAGCCACCCGAAGCGGTTCTTCTCGCGTACTGTACGGGTACTTGACGAATAGCCATGACCAAAAGCACACTGGCCAAAATCACCAAGAACCAAATAATGACTTCAATGAGCATAAACAGGATACCACCCGTGTTGTTGGTTGTTCGTGAGATAAATTCTTGAACAAAGGATTGCGGCATGGTTGCTATGATACCAATCATAATCAACAAGGAGATACCGTTTCCAATTCCCTTATCCGTTATTTTTTCACCCAACCACATCGCGAAAATCGTACCTGTGACCAAGATGATTACTGACGGAATTATGAAATCAAGACCTTTACCAAGAATAAACGCGCTTTCAGGAACACCCAAAGCACTTAGTCCGTATAGGTATGCCGGAGCCTGGACAATACAAATCCCAATGGTCAACCAACGCGTAATTTGGTTTATGGTCTTTCTACCACTTTCTCCCTCTTTCTGTAGTTTCTGAAGATATGGAATCGCAATACCCATTAACTGAACCACAATAGAAGCAGAGATGTACGGCATAATTCCCAAAGCAAAAACCGAAGCATTAGCAAAGGCTCCCCCAGTAAATGCATTAAGGATTCCCAAGATACCTTGTTCTGTTTGCGAAGACAATTCTGCCAACTGTGCCGTATCAATACCCGGAAGAACAACCTGTGCACCGAAACGGTATACCAATAATAGACCCAAGGTAACCAAGATACGTTGCCTTAGCTCTTCAATTTTCCAGATATTCGATATGGTCTCTACAAATTTCTTCATGCGTTGCGCTTATAAACTTATTGCTTCACCGCCAGCAGCTTCAATTGCAGCTTTGGCAGATGCAGTAAATTTATGTACTGATACTTTCAAAGAAGCTTTTAGCTCTCCATTCCCTAAAATCTTTACCAAGTCGTTTTTATGGGCCAAGCGGTTCTCTACTAAAGTATCCAAAGTAACTTCTTTTTTTACCACTCCTTTGTCCACTAACTCTTGTAATTTGTTCAAGTTGATTCCCTGGTATTCTTTTCGGTTAATGTTTTTAAAACCGAACTTAGGAACACGTCGCTGTAACGGCATCTGACCCCCTTCAAAACCAATTTTCTTGGAATATCCAGATCTAGACTTTGCACCTTTGTGTCCTCTTGTAGAAGTACCTCCTTTTCCGGAACCTTCTCCTCTACCTACACGTTTTCCTTCTTTATGTACAGCGCCTTCGGCTGGTTTAAGATTATGCAATTCCATTACCAACTATTTTTAAGCTTCCTCAGTGGAAACCAAGTGTTTTACTTTATCAATCATTCCAAGGATACTTGGCGTTGTATCGTGTTCAACGACCTGTCCTATTTTTCGAAGTCCCAAAGCCTCCAAGGTTCTTTTTTGGTTTTGTGGCCTTTTGATGCTGCTTCGAACTTGTTTTACTTTAATCTTTGCCATTTTATTCGTTTTCAGTATTCAGTCCTCAGTTTTCAGTATTAGATTTTCTTACAAAATCACTGTTTTACTGTCTACTATAGACTATCAACTTTAATAGTTATCCTTTAAAGACTTTTTCCAAGGAAATTCCTCTTTGATTCGCTACAGTTTGAGCTCCTCTCAACTGAAGAAGGGCATCAAAAGTTGCTTTTACCACGTTGTGTGGGTTGGAAGAACCTTGGGATTTTGACAATACATCGTGTACACCAACTGCTTCTAATACCGCACGTACAGCACCACCAGCGATTACCCCGGTACCTTGTGATGCAGGTTGGATATATACTCGCGCACCACCATACTTACCCTTTTGTTCGTGTGGCAATGTTCCTTTGTTCAAAGGAATGCGTACTAAATTCTTTTTAGCATCCTCGATAGCCTTGGCGATAGCTGTGGCAACTTCTTTGGATTTACCCAATCCATGACCTACAACACCATTTTCATCTCCTACTACAACTATGGCAGAAAATCCGAATGCACGTCCACCTTTGGTTACCTTGGTAACTCTTTGAACTCCTACCAAACGATCTTTCAATTCCAGACCTCCTGGTTTAACTATTTCTACATTTTTATACTTTCCGTACATAGTTATTAGAATTTAAGTCCTGCTTCTCTGGCGCCTTCAGCCAATGATTTTACTCTTCCGTGATATAGGTTACCTCCTCTGTCAAAAGAAACAGCTTCGATACCCAATTTCTGTGCTTTTTCTGCAATTGCTTTTCCAACAGAAGCAGCAATATCTGATTTAGTGCCTTTGGCATCCACTCCTTTGTCTCTGGAAGACGCAGCAGCCAATGTAACACCTTTATTGTCGTCTATCAATTGCGCATAGATTTCCTTGTTGCTTCGGAAAACAGATAGTCTAGGTCTAGCTTCTGTACCGAAGGAAATCTTACGTATTCTTCTTCGTATTCTTAACTTTCTATCAGTCTTGGATAATTTCATTGTACTACGTATTACGCTGATTTACCTGCTTTTCTTCTCAATTGCTCACCGACAAACTTCACACCTTTTCCTTTGTAAGGTTCTGGCTTACGGAAGGAACGGATTTTAGCCGCAACTTGTCCAACCAATTGTTTGTCATGTGATGTCAATTTCACAATAGGGTTCTTTCCTTTTTCGGAAACGGTCTCGATTTTGACTTCCGGAGCAATATCCAAAACGATATTGTGTGAAAAACCAAGTGCCAAATCCAATTTTTGTCCTTGGTTGCTGGCACGATAACCTACACCAACCAATTCCAATTCTTTGGTGAAACCTTTGGAAACACCTTCGACCATATTGGAAATCAAAGCGCGATATAGTCCGTGCTTCGCTTTGTGCTCCTTAGAGTCTGAAGGTCTCTCCACAACCACATTGCCTTCCTCTACCTTGATGGCAACCCCTGAAAATTCTTGGGTCAATTCCCCAAGTTTACCTTTTACGGTTACGTTGTTGTCATTTACTTCAACTGTAACTGCTTCTGGAATTGCAACTGGACTGTTACCTATTCTTGACATTTCTCTATTCTTTTATATTAATAAACGTAGCACAATACTTCGCCACCTACGTTTTCTTGCTTGGCTTGCTTGCTGGTCATTACTCCGTGTGAAGTAGAGACAATAGCAATACCCAAACCATTCAATACTCTTGGCAATTCACCGGAACCTGCATACTTGCGAAGACCTGGTTTACTTACCCTCTGAATTTTTTTAATAACAGGCTCTTTGGTAAACTTATCGTACTTCAATGCGATCTTGATGTTTCCTTGAACCTCATTCTCTTCAAACTTATAGCTCAAAATGAATCCTTGATCAAAAAGGATTTTAGTCATTTGTTGCTTCAAGTTGGAAGCTGGAATGTTCACTACCCTATGACCTGCCATACTGGCATTTCTAATTCTGGTCAGATAATCTGAAATTGGATCTGTAAGCATTTCTTTTCTTTATATCGGTTTACCAACTAGCCTTTTTAACTCCTGGAATCAAGCCTTGATTGGCCATCTCTCTAAAGGTTACCCTTGATATACCAAAAGTTCTCATATATCCTCTAGGTCTTCCTGTCAACTTGCAACGGTTGCGCATTCTTACCGGCGAAGCATTCTTAGGAAGCTTTTGAAGTGCCTCATAATCCCCTGCTTCTTTCAAAGCTTTGCGCTTTGCTGCGTATTTGGCTACCGTTTTTGCCCTTTTTCTTTCACGGGCTTTCATTGATTCCTTGGCCATACTAGTTCTTTTTAAAGGGTACTCCCAATTCGCTTAATAATGATTTTGCTTCTTTGTCCGTCTGTGCAGAAGTAACAAAGGTGATATCCATTCCATTGATTCTATTGATCTTATCAATATTAATCTCAGGAAAGATAATCTGTTCTGTAACGCCCAAGTTGTAATTTCCTCTTCCGTCAAAACCATTAGCTTTCACTCCTTGGAAATCACGTACCCTTGGAAGTGCAGTGGTAATCAATCTATCCAAAAACTCATACATACGCTCTCCTCTCAAAGTCACTTTGGCACCGATTGGCATACCTTTTCTCAACTTGAAGGAAGCAACGTCTTTTTTGGACAATGTTGCCACTGCTTTTTGACCTGTGATATTGGTAAGTTCCTCCACCGCATGGTCAATTAATTTTTTATCTGAAACTGCAGCACCTACACCTCGGCTAACTACAATTTTCTCCAATTTTGGAACCTGCATAATGTTCTTGTACCCGAATTCATCGGAAAGGGCTTTCATTACGCGCTCCTTATATTCTTGCTTAAGTCTAGGAATGTAACTCATAACTAAAGTACTTCATTGGATTTTTTAGCAACCCGAACCTTCTTACCATCTCTTACTTCATATCCAACTCTGGTAGGCTCACCAGATTTAGGATCGATCAAGGATAGATTGGAAATTTGGATAGGTGCTTCTTTTTTCACTATTCCGCCTTGAGGGTTCTGAGCACTTGGCTTCTCGTGTTTGGACACCATATTGATACCCTCCACGATAGCTTTGTTCTTTTCACGGTCGATTTTTACCACTTTTCCTTCAGACCCTTTGTGGTCTCCAGCAGTAACTACAACCGTATCCCCTGTTTTTATCTTTAATTTCATCTCTCTTTCTACGTTTAAAGTACCTCTGGGGCCAATGAAACAATCTTCATGAACTGCTTGTCCCTTAGCTCTCTGGCTACAGGTCCAAAAACACGAGTTCCTCTCATCTCTCCGGTAGGGTTCAACAATACACAAGCATTGTCATCAAAACGAATGTAAGAACCATCAGGTCTTCTTACCTCTTTTTTGGTTCTAACCACAACAGCGGTTGAAACTGAACCTTTTTTTATTGTTCCATTGGGAGTAGCTTCTTTTACAGTAACTACGATTTTATCACCCAATGAAGCATATCTTCTTTTTGTTCCTCCCAGTACGCGGATGGTCAAAACTTCTTTTGCACCTGTGTTGTCCGCAACTTTTAATCTAGATTCTTGTTGTACCATGATTATTTAGCTCTTTCAAGGATTTCAACCAATCTCCAGCACTTTGTCTTGCTCAATGGTCGGGTTTCCATTATTTTAACGGTGTCACCTTCGTTGCAATCATTCTTCTCATCATGGGCAACATATTTCTTGGTTTTCAAAACGAACTTCCCGTACATTGGGTGCTTTACTCGTTTTACCTCTGCAACAACAATGGATTTTTCCATTTTGCTACTAGTAACAACCCCTATTCTTTCTTTTCTTAAGTTTCTTTTTTCCATAAGGCAAAACCAATTATTGTACTTCCCTTTTAGTTAATTCTGTTGCCAATCGTGCTACAGTTCTTCGTGTACTGCGAATCTGCATAGGATTTTCCAATGGTGTCACTGCATGTGCCATTTTAAGGTCCTCATGCTGTTTTTTCAACTCGGTTAGCTTTTCTCTAAGCTCTTCTACCGAAAGTTCTTTTATTTCTGACTGTTTCATTTTCTTACCCATTAAAAGATTAAGCGGAATAATCCCTTGCAACTACAAACTTTGTTTTGACTGGCAACTTTTGTGCTGCCAAACGAAGTGCTTCCTTAGCAATGTCATGTGGTACTCCGGCAACTTCGAACATGATTCGACCTGGCTTAACAACGGCTACCCAATATTCTGGAGCACCCTTACCTTTACCCATACGTACCTCAAGAGGCTTTTTGGTGATAGGCTTGTCCGGGAAAATCTTAATCCACAGTTGCCCTTGTCTTTTCATGTATCTTGTCGCAGCAATACGTGCAGCCTCTATTTGACGGGCAGTGATGAAATGTGAATCCAAAGATTTGATACCGAACATTCCATTGGAAAGTTGGTGTCCTCTTTGGGAATTTCCTTTCATTCTTCCCTTCTGCGCTTTACGAAACTTTGTTCTTTTTGGCTGTAGCATGTTTCCTCTACTTTATCTTAATTACTTTCTACGGCGTTGTTGTCTCTTTCCACCACCATCTTGCTTTCCACCTTTTCCTTGGCTCTTGGATAGTCCAACTAGCGGAGAAAGCTCTCTCTTTCCGTACACTTCACCTTTCATGATCCAAACCTTGATACCCAATCTACCATAGGTAGTGTGAGCTTCAACCAAAGCATAATCCACATCAGCCCTAAACGTTGACAATGGAATTCTACCCTCTTTGTAGGATTCAGAACGTGCCATTTCCGCTCCGTTCAAACGTCCAGAGATTTGAATTTTAATTCCTTCAGCGTTCATACGAATTGCAGCAGCAATCGCCATTTTGATGGCTCTACGGTATGAAATTCTACTTTCAATCTGTCTGGCCACGCTCGCAGCAACCAAGTTGGCATCCAACTCAGGTCTTTTGATTTCGTGTATGTTGATTTGAACTTCTTTGTTGGTGATTTTCTTAAGCTCTTCCTTAAGTTTATCAACCTCCTGACCACCTTTACCGATAATGATACCTGGACGAGCCGTAGTAATGGTAATTGTGATCAATTTTAAAGTTCTTTCTATAATAACCCTAGACACACTGGCTTTGGCCAAACGTGCGTGGATATATTTCCTGATTTTGTCATCCTCAGCCAGCTTATCGCCGTAATCATTTCCACCGTACCAGTTGGATTCCCATCCTCTGATAATTC
>ERZ1740060.25-NODE-25-length-168827-cov-5.780692_pt1 | contig 168827 bp, 149 predicted proteins | sample MGYA00581743_ERZ1740060 | MGnify/ENA primary metagenome ERZ1740060 (study PRJEB43018, sample SAMN04849235) | marine metagenome | isolation source: floating plastic debris | place: Pacific Ocean | collected 2008-08-27 | study: EMG produced TPA metagenomics...
CATGCTCCTCCAACGGCACCACTCCAATGGCACAGTTTTAGGGGGTCAAGACACATGGGGAAGCATGCCGGCAGATCGGCAACCAGGATTTCAGGTTTTGGCCATATCGTTTCACCATCTGAGCATAACTGAGCATCTCGGCGAATGCGCTGCGCTCTTCCGACGTGCCTTTGCGCAGCTTCGCAAGCAGGTCATTGCATTCGCCAAGCAGAAGGTAGAGCTCGTTGTCGGATTGAAGGCGAGTGCCCTCGATCCAAGCAGAGCCTTTTAGTCAAAGCTTATCGAATTCAGCTTCATAAGTAATGGTGGGGTTAATGTTAATTACAATGTTGTTTCTCCATAATTTAAAGATTTGTGGTAACGACGTGATGCAGCATTGATGTAACGCTTTGCAGCATTGGAGTGCGCCCGACATAGAGAAAACGAAAAAATGGTCTCACGGATTTCCAGATTTGCAACAAAAATATTTAGGAGAGGCTCTGGAGGACCAATCGCGCGGCAGCTTCAGCAAACTGAGCCGCTCGCAAAGTCATTGTTATTGCGGGGTTTTTGTCGACCGCACATTATGCTTGGAATATGTCGATTGCCGGCAAAAAAAATCATGAAGGCGTCAAACGGTATTGGCAAAACGCGAAAAAGAGAGCGCTGAATCGCAATATCGACAGCGTGATTTTGCCGACTGTGGTGACCACACTGACTGGGAAGAATGGGTTCGCCACAGCGATTGGGATGAGTGTGTTCAACACAACGATCCCCGCAAATCCGCGCACAAAAAAGCTGCTCTTTCGAGCAGCTAGTATCCCCCTCAACCTATTGGTGATGTCAGTCCATAACGTGCTTCAGCTCAGTACCCACGTCGATAGCAATCACCAAACCCCGCAGCGCCAAATCTATTCCATCTGTCTAAGCGCAAGTCGGTCGTGCAATCCCAAAGCCGTCGTTGCCATTAAGCGCTGCACCACAATCGACACGTGCAATCGCTCAAAAACACACATGTATGTTCGTCATGTCAGTCAGTTCCTACGTGAGTAGTGTTCTCGTTCGTTTCGTTTGTACAGCTTGCACGCTTGTGTTTAGCGTTGTGCAGCTTGCGAGACGATGCTTTCACGCATGCGAAGAACGAAGAACAACGCCACTCCGCAAAGCATGGCGCTTGTCTCGTTCCCTGCGTGCGCTGCTAGCTATTGGCATCGCCAGTCTTAAGCTGCGCTCTGTCCACTGCTGTTCATCGTTCGCAGCAGCTTGCCAGCAGTGTCGAATCTGCAAGCTGCCCATACTCCTTCCACCCATAACCGCTCCTCCTATTGTTTGGTTGTAAGCAGTCCTCAAGCGTTACATCTCGCGCGCCAGCAGCGGTCTTCAGCCAAAGCCGTTCTGCATGCCTGCAGATCAAGCTGTGGTCATGCCAAGGCCGACCTTTTATGAAAAAGTGCTTATGCCTGTTCCTGCGATAGCGTCCCAGCTCCACGTAAACGTGCCTCTGCAACCGAATACCGGCTTTAACTGCAACACGCGGCAAAACTGCTCGATCCAGCGCATTGAAAAAGCGCCTTGCATCCCGTTCCAGCTTATCAGCTGAAACCAAGTCGCCTTGCCGGTATGTTGCTGTCCCAAACAGCCAATAGTTACCTGCCTCTGTCCAAGCCGTGCCTGCAGCACGTGTCTTACCAACTTGCTCGTATTCGTTTGCCACCTCGTTCCAAGTCCTCGTCGCGCGGCAGCACACATGTTGGCGGACTGCCCACGTTTGTTTATCAACGCGCGCCAAAAACGAGGGTTTAGGCTGGCGCTGTGAGGGGTAGGAAAAGGTGCTTAGCTTGGGCTTGGCTGCAGGGTAGGGGAGTGCAAAAATGGTGGCGCAATTTGATGGTCTGTAGCGCACCAATTTTAAGCACTTTAACCTGCGCTCTAATGCGTTGATAACATTGAGATATTGCGGCCCTTTGTTACGCCACATGTCATCATATCCGCGTGTCGGGGTTTCAGGTCCCTCCTCCGCCACCACTTTCTTACTGATATTGTTGAGTAATTTTCGCGATGTGCAAATTAAGCATGTCGCGAAAAGGCTAGCATAGTGCTAGCATAGTGCTAGCATAGCGCGCCTTTTTGCCAGTTACTTAGCCAGTCCAGCAAAACGCGCCTAGCACAGTGCTAGCAAAGTTAGCAGCGAAACGCAGAAAGCGCGGCTCGCGTCCCGGCCCTTTGGGCAGTGCCTATGCTAGGATTTCCTGCTGACACGGCGTTAGCCCAACTTCCAACTTAGCGGGCACAGTCTCGCCCTGGTCCACAACACGACCGGCAGATTTGCCGTTCAATGCCAAACCGGTGCAACGCGCTAGCGTCGCTCGGTGCGACCTCCAGGAGATTGAAACTTTGATCGGCCCAATGGCACACGGCGTCTTTACTCCATCGGTGCTTCAGAGCTGTCGTCTTGAGCTGGCTTCCCGCGGTGAATGCGGGAACGCCTTACTTCTAGCGCGGTCGACACAACCTAGAGTTCCAGATCTGCGGCCAAGCCAGTCTCATCACCAACCATAGCTTCCGTGCGCGCCTGTACCGCCGATCTGAAAGTGTTTCGATCATTTAGGATCTGCACGAAAACCGATCCCGTATGCAAATCCCATACTTGTGCCCTGAGGTGCATTTGGCAGTCCTCACTATGGTTGCGTTCACGCGTCAAGTCTTGTGGCGCATGAGGCAAAAAGAACTGCGGCTGAGCAGCAGAACGACCCAATGCAAATTCTGCGGGGTTTCCGCTCTCATCGAGCCAACGACCATCGAGATCACGGGCCAACAAGTTGCATTGGATGCCGTTCTCGAACCAACCCAACTGGCGGCGCTCTGTGATTTGAGGTTCGCCATACTTCGCGATGAGACGCGGTTCCAACATCTCTAGCGTCAACTGGCCAGGCTCGAAGGCAAGCTGGCGGGTCATAGCAAGAACTCTGCCCTCAGCCACGTCCGGCAGATCAAACAGTGAAATCAATTGGCGTTCGTCGGCGCTCAAGTAAACTCGAATAGAGGTCATTGGGCTTCGGCTCACATACCCCACAAGATCGGGGTGCGTGGGATCCAAGGTGAGCACACGCGCGACATCCATTCGTCCACGAATAATGGAATCGGCTTCATCAAACGTCATGCCGAGACGGACGCCAAGAATGTCGTGACCATAAGGTTCATTGGGCAGTGTGATTGCCGGTGTATCGACCGGGCCCAAAAGGCTTTCATCGGGTATCTCAAACGTGTGCATCGTTTCATAGGTATGCACGATCGTTTGATCACGCCAGTTGAATACGGCGGCGCTCTCGACTGTTAGGTCGAAGACAAATCCCGATATCAGGCGATGTTCAAATAGGGGGCGATTGCGCAGGCGCATATCGCTATTGTCATATGGCTCGATGAAATCGATGAAGCGCATTTGAGCTTCATTGAAATCCGAGGGTGGCAGTGCATCATAAGCTTGGACGGCTTCGACGTTCACCAAGAGCTGCATTGTTGTCGCGCCGCCGGCCAATTGAGCTGCCAGAATATCGCGGTCTGCCGCAGTCACATAGGGTAGCTGGTCAACACGAAAGATGCTGTCAAAAGTGAAAATTTTTCCAGCAAGCAGGGGATCTTCGAGCGCTTGCCTAAGTGGTTGGCAATAGTCGTCACCATTGACACTGCAGCTTGCACGGAAGCCGATATACCCCTCAGGGTTCAATGCCCGCTCCTGTGGCTCTCTCCTCTCCAAAGAGCGGCTTTCACCGACGATGAGTTCACGCTGGGCGTACAGTGCAGCCTGCTCAAGATACATGCAGCCATTTTCCCAGATTTGACTGGTCGCCTCCCAAGGTTCTTGAGTCCGTAAAGCTCTGTCCACGCCATTCTCGCAAGCCCTGCGCCATTGGCTGGGTGCCATGGCACCCCCAAAATGCCGCTGACGAAGGTAGTTTGGGACACCTTCTTGAGGGATAGATCCCAACCGGACTAAGAGCTGAGGCGGCAGCGCATTAGCATGCGCAGCAATCCAGGGCCGGAAGCTTGGCAGGTAACTGTCGATGTTCGCCCGGGTAGGCTTTGGTGTACCGATCGGGAAGAATGAGCCCAGCCTGGGCTGGCCGCCAACGGAGATGGCGCGGTTCTCGTAGTACCAGCGGGTCAGGATCAGCCGGTGGTAGTCTTGATCAGTGAGAGTGTCGCCTGCCTCGCGGATGACCAACAGTTCCTCAGCGAGGCTGTCGAGGACGACAGGCTCCGTTTGTTGGGGTACATTGAGCAGCGATGTTTCCGCTGGCGGTGCGGCGCGGGTCGTTTCGATGACCTCGTGCGCAATGATCTCCAAGTCTCCGGGAACGGACACGTCGCCTACGAGAATGTAGTACTCTCTCATGCGCGGGTCGGTCTGAATAACAAACGAGCGCGAGTTCTCGTCGCCTTCGACTGCTTCCAGGACTGGGTCGACGCGCGCAACGACGTAGACGTGATCACGTCCTCCCCCGGCACGCGTAAGCCGGTTGCCTTGGAGTTCTTGGAACCGCTCGGCGATGCGATCTGGCCGTTGGCGATGGAACTCACTGAGCCAACGAGCCCGCACTAAGGTATCGAGGTCGAGCGACAGCTCCGACCTTAGCTGAGCGGCAAGCTCCTGGGAGTGCCTGCTGGAGAAGCTGACCCCGTTGCTGTCAAAGGCTTCGCCTCGTGGCAGAGCACCGAAGACCGGGAAAATGTCTACGATCATGATCAAATCGTTGGGGTTCCCCTGTACGAAGCGCATTTCAGCATTGACCCAAACGTCATCGGTGATGCGTTCGGCGAGAAGCTCATCACCGATCTGCGCGATGAAGGCCTCTCTATCTTCCGGTGCGACAGCCTCAAAAACCGGGGATCGTTGTGCGATGACATCAAGCATCTGCCGGCCGGCGGCACCGCTCGCATGCGCAACTCGCCCAACCAATTGCTCCAGGGTTGGGCGCTGTAATTGATACACCTCGTGTGGTGTGCGCCCGCCGACCCGCTGCACCTCCGGCTGGAAATCTCTGGTATCAAAGCGGTGCAAAAGTTGGGTCAGCCCGATATCGGCATATAGCGTCAGCCCTTCGATCTCGACGGCAATGGGTTGTGTCGCGCGGCCCGTCGCCGGACCATTGGTGTAATCGGCAAGCAAGGCATTTTGATCGCCAACGCTTGGTAGTTTCATTTCGATTGCCAGGTAACCGACCGGCGAATCGCGGTTCTCAAATTGGCCCAGGAATGCACGCGCTTCGTCCTGGGGCATCTCAATGGCTGTCGGCGCTATAAAGTCGGTGGGATACTCGTAGACAAACTGGATGGGGAGCCCTGGAAGCCACTGACTCATGATCGAGCGATTTTCGAGGTTCAGATTCAGCGGAAATGCCTGCGCATCAAAATCATAGTCAAGCAGCCCGGCACGTATGGTGAAAATGGCTGGTACGTCAGCGCTAAATGCACGATCTTCGATAGTTGATCGCAGCTCATTTGCAACACGATCGGCAATATCTCGTCTTGAGAAGGCATCAAGGCCTTGATGCCAGCGAAATGGGTCATTGAAAGGTGAGCGGCCATCTGCCAGCGGTGTTCCGCGTACCAACTGCCGCCGCTCTGAAACGCTTAAAAGCTCCGGTGCGACACCCAGAGCAAAGTATTCTTGGCCGAGCAGGTCTGGCCTGTTGTCGATTAGTGAGCTGATTGTGCTGAGAACCAGCGGTCGGACGCCCTGACCCGCAACGCGTAGATCCAGACGCCCATCCATGAACTGACGATCTCGTAGGGGCTCGCTGCGTTCATATTGCGGATCCGTTTCCAGCGTTTCCATCAAGGAGTACAGGTCGGTTGTCGGAGCAATATTCTGACTTGGTGCGTCTGTTAGAGAGATGTTGAAGAACAGGTTGCTTTCCCGATCGGTATCCGTCGTCCCGCGTACGTCCGCACTGGTAACTTCGCCGCGCAGGACCAGGTTGGTACCGGTTTCGTCGGGCCCAAAGTAAGTGACGTCAATGTGCGCGTACACTTTTGGGAAAATGAAGCTGGCCCCCGCGACGGTTTCCTCAAAGCGGGCGACCTCAGCGTCAGTCACTACCACTTGGCTGAAGTCGGGCAGGCCAGTGAGATCCAACTCCACACTTACTTCACTGCCGCGATAGGCTGGAAAACGCGCGTAGTTGACGTACTGGGCGTCGAAACGGCTTGCCAGTTCGATTGTGCGCTCACCATCGCCGAAAACGGCGTTGCTGAAGGCCGCCTCCATGTGTTCGCGCGATGATGCGATCTCGAGCGAGGCCTGCGTCAGGATTGGCAGATCGTGGTCGACCAGTTCTTGGGTTGCCCGACTCACCTGCGTTGCATCCTTCCAGGCGTTATGTTCGTAGCTTACGAAGTCGATCAACCGACCCGATGACATGAGACTACGAACAACCTGCTCGCGCTGCGACGGCAGGGCAAGTTGTAGGCCTGCAATGGCCATGTAATCGCTCTCGAATGCTACACTGTTGACGGGCATCACAACGCGTTCTTCAAGGATTACCGGTTGTGCGGACAGCTCGGCCTGTTGAAGGATTGGCGACTGAGGTGGAGATGCTAGCTCGGCAGGTTCGACATCGGGTTGAGCTGCCGGCTGTTGGCCAGCAAGCGCAAGCATCAACTGCTGTTCTGCAACGCCTAAGGGGCCACTAGGAAGACCGTTTTGGTTCCGGAAGGCGTTGAGTGCCGCAAGCAACTGCCGAGAAGCCCCGCCAGTCATCTGCCCGGTGTTGAAGCCTAACCTAGAGAGCGCTTGCGCCACCTGCGTGATGTTTTGCGTGTTTAGGCCGTCAAAGGGGTCCGTATTGTTGGTTGCCGGCAATGCGATCTGTGTTTCAGACGGCACAACCAGGGTTGTTGCAGGTCGTTCGCCAGATGCAAACAATGCCGTGTACTGGTCTGTTGTAAGTGTGCCCGTGACTTGCGCACCCAGCTCGCTTTGAAAACTGCTCACTGCACCACGGGTTTGCGGGCCCGGTACTCCATCGACCGTTCCCGCGTCGAAGCCCAAAGCATTCAGTTGCTGCTGAATATCGGCCACCTGGGCGCGGATGGTGCCCCCCTCCACTAGAGGAGCTGCGGCCTGCTGTGGTCCATTGTCCAAAGTCTGCAGGTTGCGAGAGAGGAAGAAGCCATTGAGCGTTCGGTTCCGGCAGGTCAAACCTGTGGTTTGGGATTCACACCTGTAGCCTGCAAACTCGATGCTTCTACCGTAACCCAACGCATTGATACCGGCTGTGTTTGGTAGCCCATGCAAGCAACGGAGCTCAGCGTTGCCTTCGGTTGGTAAAAGAAACACGTGGCCCCAGCGCCCTGTGCATGTCCGGGTTGGCTGCGCGGCGACAGGTCCTTGACGGTTCTCAATTATGCAAACCAGAGCCTGGTTGCTCTCGTTGCTGTCAAGCCAACAGTAGATGTACCCTGAGGGCGTTACGAACTCGACAGCAAGGGCGCTGGCGGCAGGCGCTTGCATCAGGGTAGCGAGGGCAAAAGCGGCAAGAATTTTTCGCATCGATCAAGCTCGGAATGTTAGTGGTTGTTGTCTTGTTGGAAGGGCAGCAGCGGAACGATTTTTGTCACAATCCATCAGCGCCAAAGGATTGGAAAGAAGCGATGGTCCCTTCTTCCAGATTTTGGCAGGCTGAATCAGCACTCTAGTCGTCAACTGGCGAGGTCGTTTGGCAGGATCGCAGACCATAAGAGTCTGGTGTCGAGCTCATCACTGTTCGGCCCAACATGCTGGCAGATCACAAGCGGGCTCGACGGGCAGCAAACGTGCCAGTCCATTGATCTCAACAGCGTAGGCGGATGCCGTTAGCCACCAGCGGCCCTCGCCAACGCCAACGAGTGACGCATCGCAGTCTTTGCCGAGATAATATGTTTCACCGGTATTGAGTGTGACAACGGCACCGAAGTCGTTACAGCGCTGACTGCCCTGTGCAAGGGCGGTGCTGCTGATGAGCGTTAGGGTCAGGATGAGCAGAGTACGCATTGTGGTTCCTCGTTTGTCGTCGTGGGACTGAACGCTTTGGAAGTAAAGCCCCAGTTGACCTTAGCGTTAAGCTGGTTCGAGCTAGGACGCGTTTGGGTGGATAAGGGTTGCTCGCGCTCGGTGGCCTCCTCCATTTTTCGCCTTCAGGTTGCGTGGTTCTGTCTGACCAGCTGGCGGAGGAACCGCGAGATCAAGAATGTTGAACGAGCCACCCCTTTCTGAGTCGATTGGTGAGTCACCGGCATTTGAAGGATCGCTTGGTAGTGGAACTGCCAAGTCTAGAAGATCTCGTGTTGACGTCGCTGGCTGGATTGAACGATCAGCCGGCGGCGTTGCTGTGGCGTAGGCGAACAGTTCCGGGGCGCCCGCTAGGGCTTGACTACAACGTCCGGTCCAATTTCCATGATTGTCTGGGCTGTGGTTGTGCCACCAAAAGCCGGTGAATGCGCATCGGCTGGCAAATGCAAACTCGACCCTGCCCTGATTGGCTGAACCGCTCGCATATCCCCAAAATCCACCTGCTATAAACGCCGCCCGATCTGCGTCCCATTCAAAGGTTTCGATCTGAAAGGTCTTGCCGGGGTCCTCATACCAGTTTTCCGCCCAGTGCATCGCGCCATAGTCGTTGTCCCAATCGCTATCGAATAGTGGCGGCAGGGGCACATTCTGTTCGCTTCCAAGCTCCTGTGCGAGCTCCATGATGGTGTTAGAGGGCGCTGGGGTTTGGTAGACCGCCTGAGCATGCGTCACCGTTGGCGATTGGAACACAGCAGACCATGCTGATAGGGCGAGGAGAGCGCGGAGCATTGCGGGAATTCCGTCTGGTTCTGTTGCCGTTGTTGGTCAAAGGCGCTGCCAAGAGGGCTTGGCGCTGCTAACCGGCTAAATGGCGTAACCAATTGCTATGGACCCAACCGTATCCACCGTAGGGCAGCCTGACGCCGTGCCAAACGCCTTGATGGCTGATGACCTTGACGACATCATTGTTGAAAAGCTTGCCAATCTGTCGGTAGCCGGTGCCTGGTCCGCTGCGTACCGCCAGGAAGCCTTCCCCGTGCGCTGACATACCGCTGACACGGGAGGTTGGATAGCATGCGGCTTGATCAGCTGCGCAGTCGGCGACAATGGGAACATCAAGCTGCTCGGCATAGGCAGCCGTTGTTCCAATCAGGAGGCAGACAAGAATGAGGCGGATCACAGTGTTCTCCCAGATCTTGCAACCGGTTCCGTGGGTGTGTGGCGCAAGCAGGCCGTTCCAACCGTGCACTAGTGATCACGTCTAGAAAGAAGCAGACAAGCTTTGTTGGCTAAAGGCTTGGAATGTGGTTGACTTGGTCATTTTCCAACTTATTCGCTTTAGGAACAGCATGTTATCGCGGGTATGCGGTTGAAAATGGCAGACGAGAAACGACCAAAAAACTTTGCGGACGCTTTATCAGAGCTGATTGAATCCCGTGGCATCGCGTCTGATGAGCAGCTTGCAAGGCGTGCTGCAGCCTCGAAAACGGCTCGTGCGCGACGCCTCGACATCAAAACTCGTACAATCAACAACTGGCGAAACGGTAGGACGGCACCTAGGAGCGCAACAGATGCCCAGTTCATCGCCGTTACCGAAGGGCTAAAGCTCACGCAGGAAGAGGTGGCCAAGCTTTGCGGCCACCTGCACCACCACAAAATCCGTTTGAAAGCTGCGAGCAGGGCAACGGATGCGGCACTCCCGATCCTGAATACAACTGCTGAGTCGCAGTCTCGTGCGCCTTCTGAAGAAGACCCGATGCAGATTGAGGTTTCTAGGGCAAAGGACGCTGAAGCCTTGCCAGAGGTCGCAGCGACGCAAACAGCCCACGAAATGGCCGTTCGACGTTGGCCGGCCTTGCAGTTTGTCGCAACCATCGTGCTCGCCGGGTTAGGTTTGGTCGTTGCTGCTAGCATCTGGGCGACACGGCAGCCTGCAGTGCCTTTCTATGCTGCCTTTCCTGAGGGAATGGTGACTCTTTCAACTGGTGGTTTTGTGCTTCCCGACTCCGATGAGAGACGGTTCACAGCTGCCGATGTTGCGGGGCTAACCAGTTGGGAGCTCTATGTTGCGCGTAATGAGATTTTTGCTCGAAAGGGTTGGATCTTTCGTGAACCGTCGTCCGTTTGCCTACGCGAGCACTTCAATCAGTATAGGGCCGATTTAGGTGGGGGCGGCTGGTACATACCTCGTGAAACACCTTCTGAACTCTCCAACATTGAACGTCATAATGCGACCGTTATCCGCCGGGAGGAATGCCTGGAGCGGGGTGGGCTACTCACCTGTGCCGGACAACTGAACCAGTGTTCGTAGGTTTCGAGATGCGATTTGGCGGCTGCATGGCCTACACTAGCGTCTTCAGTATGCTCACGGTGTCAAGTAATGTGCCAAGAAGCCCGTAATCTGACATCCATTTCTTCATCCAGCTTTGGGCAGAGTTCGTCCCAGACAAGGAAACAAATTAAAAGGTGATCACGGTTCTCAGGAGAGCAGATCATCACGATGTGGAGGGAACGTGAGGGCCGGGTTCAAACCGCTGATGTTGGCCGGAGGTGCCGCATCAGTTTTGTTAACTTCTACAGATACAAGGCCAAATCTGGCTGGTTGGTTGTTTCGGATGCATTTGGGATGAGTGGCCTCGAGCAAGAAAATGCGAAGCTTAAGAAGCAGTCCTCGGAGCAACATCATGTATGTCTCGACGGATAGAATCGCGGACAAAACACGTCAGTCCAAAGGGTTTTTCGCTCCTGTCTCGGTGGAATCTACTCTTTTTCTTACCAAGTCGCGGCATTTGCCGTGGGAGTTCATATTGGTTGTGGCCTCAGCTTCACCTGCTCGGTGGAACTGTCATTTATCGAAGAACGTCGGCGAGGGCGACGATGGGTTGCTAGTCAGCGTGGCATTTTTTGAGCGATCGCCTGTTGCGCTGATCGGCGGGCTGATCCAGCCCGGTGGTTTTCAGCTGCCAGCTTCTGGATGAAGGGTCTTGCGGATCGTAGCGACGGTTAGGAACGGGCGCAGCGGCTGCGAAGGCAAGGGCTGGAACCCTCAGCGCGTACTGGGTGCCGAGCGATGCTCAACTGCATCCGTGTCTCCTTCATCTGGCAAATCCAGGATCGCCATGGCGATCGCAAGCCGATGGGCTGCGCTAGCAATTCGCACCAATGCATCAGCAAGAAGGTCGCCGTCATAGCCTTGTCCGACGTGCCGATGATCCACCTCGATCATTGACAGAAACGCTGCCGGGATTGCTCCCTGCGCTGGCCGTGTTCCGGCAAAGCGTTTGGGCATGTCCTCGTAGTTGATCGCAAGGGCGTTTATTACATAGAAGTCCCGGATCGCTCCAGCGGGATCGGCCAGCACATAGACGCGCGTGTTGTCTGCACGGGTCAACTTGCCAGCGGTCTTCTTCAGAAAGTTGTCGACTTGTTCCACACCACACAAGAACGCTGCCGGATCATGGTTTTCAAATTCGAGAGGCTCGATGGTGAGGGCAACTAGCCGACGTTCGGTCACGCGGAGCCATGGCGGGCCTGATGACTTGCAACCGTATTTTGCAGGGCATTGGCGACTAGGGGAGCGTGTTTAGAGCCTCGAAGAGGGCGGCATGACCGCTAGGTTGCAAATTGGTGCGTTCGTGCGATGCGATCGTCGCCAAAGCCAACCGATGCCGCTTTCGTCGTGAAGACGCCGTCATCGACGCCGGACAGCGCAGCGGCGCGCTGGATGGCCTGCTCGATATGCGGCTTGGTGCGAAAGCCCATGTGCTCGCCCGGTCATCATTGTCTTTTGAGCTGCCGGTGACGGCGCGCATGGAGCTGCTCCCTAGTACTGATCTGGTATGAAGGTACGTCATCGTGGCGTATGTTTTAAGGGCGCGTCAGAATTGCTGAGTTAAGTGCGCGCCAGACCGATACGCTGTCTATAGGTCCTGCGGATACAAGGGGCTGGTGAGCATCTGTAACACTTATCCTCGTGTTACTCGTGGTGAGTAGCCTTTCCGAACGCTTCTCATATCTGTTCGGGGTCTGACATATTGCTTACTGGCTATTCGGATTTGCGGTCTAAACTCCATTGGCTTCGCAGCGAACTTGCATATGTTCGACTTGAAGCGAGGCTCCTGGAGCTCAAACACAAGCTTACAGAGCGCGAGCCATTCGATTTCGTATCTGCTGCCAAAGACGGTCCCTCCCTGTTTCTTGGGGAGGGCAATCTGAGTTTCTCACTGTCGATTGCGTCGAGGATGGGATCGACTGCCGCGATGCTAAGGGCAACGACTTATGAAACTCCAAGCAACATATCAGATGTCGCCCAGCATAACGCCGCTCGTTTGAGCAAGCTCGGGGCAGCTGTGCTGCATGGGGTCGATGCAAGAAGGTTGGAAGAACGCTTTCCTGCGACGCGCTTCAAGCTTGTGGTTTTTCAGTTTCCGAATGTCGCCAGCCGCAAGCCCCTTCATGGACGGAATCCAAACCATGTGCTCATCAGGCGCTTTCTGCGGAGTGCGAGACAAGTGTTGGCCAGCAATGGTCGGGTTGCTATCACGGCCATCGATAGCCCACACTATGATGGTGCCTTCAGCATGCACGAGGCTGCCGCGTGGGCTGGACTGTCTCCGCCGCGGATTTACCCTTTTCGAATGGGGGACCATCAAGGCTATACGCATTCAAACACGCAAGACGAGAACGAAAGTGCGCTCGTGAAACAGGTCATGACTCAAACATATGTCTTTGATGAGTAAGATCGCGACGACTGAGGAGCTCGGGCTGCCACCAGGTGCGCGCTATGTGGCTGGGTTCGTTGATCTGCCCATGCAGGATGCTCTTATCGCAGCTGTTGATGAGCAACCATGGATCGAGGATCTCAAACGCCGTGTTCAACACTATGGCTACCGGTACGACTATCGGGCTCGAAACTTAACAGCCGATGCCCATCTCGGACCCTTGCCACAATGGGCTTCCGATCTGGCGGGCAGGCTTGTCGGCAATGGCTGGTTCGAAGAACCCCCGGATCAATTGATCGTCAATGAGTATCTGCCCGGTCAAGGCATCTCGGCGCATGTGGATTGCGTGCCCTGCTTCGGCAACGTGATTGCATCGATCAGCCTGCTTTCCACTTGTGAGATGGTGTTCAAGGAGCGTGGTACTGATCAAAGGCGGGCGGCTGTGCTCGAGCCGCGATCTGCCATTTTTATTTCTGGTCCGGCTCGCGATGAATGGACCCATGAAATACCAGCTCGCAAATCAGACCCGATAAATGGTCAACGAGTGCCGCGATGGCGCCGCGTCTCGCTCACCTTTCGAACAGTCCAGGTGTCCTAGTGCTCCTGTTGTTCATTTGGGGCCCAGGTACCGCTGGGCTTGAATGCAACGCGCTGGAAGAGTTTGAGTTAGTTCAGAGACTTAATCGTCAAGCCGATCAAACGGTTCGTGATACGCATCGTGTCAAAATGAGATTAAGTAGCTGATATTATTGACTTTGCTATAACTCGCTTTTAGGGATCTAAGTCCTTCTCCCGCCACAATTTTTCTCAAATATTACAGTTGGTTAGGTCCTCTACTATGTGGAGGTAGTCCTGCGCAGAGCGCCTTGGGTTGCATTCTGGGTTTCAGCAGGCGTGGGCTTCTGACTAGCGGGCCGTTTTCAGCATACCTTCCAGCACAGCCCGGATATCGCCTCGATTGGAGATGCCAAGTGTCGGTAAGATCGCAAGTATGACGACAAGTACTCTTGCTGGATCGTTCACCTCATCTTGCTGCCATGCATCGGATAGGCTTTGTTCGTTCATCAATGGCGCTTGCAGGAGAGTCGTCTGTTGGTTCCAAGTGACGTCCCAGCTTTCCCTCAACCAATTTAGGGTTTACTTCGAAAGAAGTTGGGCATGGCCTGCAGACTTCCTAATCTCGATTGTCCTTATTAAATTATCGAACACATCACTTGGAGAGAGCAGCGAAACTTGACTCGACGGCGAATGCGCGGCCGGGCCCTCTCTTCGGTTTAGGGTGTCATCTCGCCTAAATCGGAAAGCCACAACCTCTAGACCCCTAGGTGGGCCAGAAGGCCACCGTCCACCAGATAGTCGCCGCCTGTGCAGAAGCCGGATTTTTCGCTGCAAAGAAATGCAATTAGCTCGCTGGTTTCTTCCACCGTCCCCACCCTGCCTATGGGGTGGGCTTCGCCGAACTGTCGGATGGCAGGTTCGATATCGTTCCCTTCGCCCACCACTTCTTGTGCCGCAAACTCCAGTAGCGGCGTGCGGACCGAGCCAGGGCTGATGGAGTTCACCCGCACCTTGTCCTTCGCACAGTCCACCGCCATGGCGCGCGTCATGGCATGGATCGCGCCCTTGGTGGTCGCATAGGCCAGGACATTGTTCTGGTTGCCATGCCCCTGCACCGAGGAGACATGGACAATTGCCCCACCACCGGCTTTCAAAAAAGGGTAGGCATGGTGGCTGGTGAGAAAGCATGAGCGCAGATTGATCGCCATCACCTTATCCCAGTGTGCGCTGTCGGTTGTGGTGATGTTGCCATAGGTCTGGATGGCGGCAGCGTTGACCAGCACATCGATGCGCCCTTCAGCCTCGCCAATGGGAGCGATCCAGCCACGCACATCGGCCTCATTAGAGATGTCGACATGGGCCAGCGCGACATCAAGCCCTTGGGCGGCCGCAATGGCTCGTTGATTGTGGGCCTCATCATTGCCGCACAGAAAAACCCTAGCACCGCCGCGAGCCAAGCGAAGGGCAGCGCCCAGACCGATGCCGCTTGACCCGGTGACCAAGGCGACCTTGCCTGCAAAATCCTGATCCATGCGGGTTCTCCTTAGTCGGCAGCGGCAATGAGCGCTTTCATGTAGCCGATGGCAAAGGCCTTACCGGCGTGCCACGGCGCGTCGCATTCAAGCTCGGGCGTGTGATCTGGGATCAGAACGCCCTCATAGCCAGCCTCTTTAAGAATGGCGATGATGCGAGCCATATCGATGTCACCCTCATCGATAAACACCTCCCGATAGTTGGGCACCTTTCCGCGCACATTGCGGAAATGGATGTACCCAATGCGGTCGGCCTGTGCGAACTCTTGAACCGTTTGGTAGATGTCACCGTCCGCCATCTCTTGCAGGCAGCCCAAGCACAGTTCAGCCCGGTTGTGGGCTGACGGGTTTGCGGCAAACGCTCTGCGATAGGCGTCGTGTGAATTGATGAGTTTGGCGTTCATCCGCAACGCCTCAACAGGTGGGTCATCGGGATGGGCTGCAAGGGTCACGCCGGCCTCCTCGGCGACAGGGAGAATTTCGTCCAGAAAGCGCTGGTATCTGTCCCATATCTGGTCGGAGCTGGTTTCCGGCTGATGGGCTGGGCCGACCTCCTCCCGGTATGCCATGTTCCAGACCATGCCTTGCGGGATTGGCTTGTTGGGATCAATGTCGCGCATATCAAAGCGAACTGAATGGGCGCCGCCACGCGCATAGGGCCCACGGGTCCAGCCCCACACGCCCGTGACGGAAAAGTTGTAGCCTATGCATGGCACGCCAGCTGCGCCGGCGGCGCGAACAATGCGCTTAAGGTGCGCCATCTGCTCAGCGCGCTGAGGACCATCCAGCAGCACATCATGCCAATGGCGCACAGCGAAGTTCTCGATCGCAGCCAGCTTCAGATCGAAGCGTGAGAGATCGTCAATCAGGGTGGCGAAGGTTTCTTCGGTCCAGTCATCGATCTGTCCCATCCCCCAGGAGCCACTGGTCAGCGTGCTGTCGTAGGCATTGTCGGCAAGCTTGGGATCGGCGGAAAAATAGTCTTCCAGATGCGCAACGACGTGTGAGACACCGAGCTGTTGTGCGTAGCGGTAATGCCGCTCATTCAGCATCTGGCGGTAAAGGCCAAGGCCGATTTTCATGTAGGCCTCCTAGAGGGTTATGCCGCCATCCAGGACGAACTGCGTTCCGGTGACATAGGCGGCGGCATCGGACAGGACAACCGCCGCGATTTCGGCAATCTCATTGGGTTGGCCCAGCCGCCCGACAGGCTGGCGGGCGATGAAATCGGCAAGCGCCGCCTTGGGGTCGGGCGCGCCTTCAATGCGAGCATGGAGCGACGGACTTTCCACTGTTCCAGGACAGATGGCGTTGGCGCGGATGCCCTGGCCGACATAATCTGCCGCTATGGATTTGGTAAATCCAAGAACGGCCGCCTTGGTGGCCGAGTAGGCCAGGCGGTTGGGTATGCCCTTCAGCGAGGAGGCGACCGAGGCCATGTTCACAATCGACCCGCCGCCGCTGGCGATCATGGCCGGCACGAATAGCTGGCTCGCCAGGAACATTGAGGTGACATTGATCTGCCAGGATCGGTCCCAAGCTGCTTGGTCAGTGGTCGAAAGCGTTCCTTCGTGCACCCATCCCACCCCGTTGTAGAGGCCATGCCATTCGCTGCTGGTGGCAAGACATGCCTGGAGATGGTCGGTGCTGGTGGCATCGCCGGTAAGCGTCCTGAGTTGGCCCGCTCGGTCGCCGGCATCCTTGGTCAGAGCGGCAAGCGCTTCGGCATCCAGATCGGTGGCGACAACATCTGCGCCCCCAGCAAGAAGACGAAGCGCAATGGCGCGACCGATACCTGCGCCGGCAGCGGTGCATAGGATGGTCTTACCGGTTAGGTCGATGAGTGTTTCAGGCATGCTCTTGCCCCAGTGAAGGATGGGTTAGGGTCGTCATGATGCCACGCAGTTCCGCCAGGCCTTTCAGGCGACCGATGGCGGAATATCCCGGATTGGTGGTCTTGGTCTGATCATCGAGGAGCAGCGGGCCATGGTCCGGCCGCATGGGGATGCGCCAGTCGGCACGGCCCGCCGAACGGCGTTTGTTCTGTTCAGCCAACAAGGCAGCAAGGACCGCGACCATATCCACATCGCCGCCCAGATGATCGCTTTCGATAAACGACCCGTCGGGCTCGCGCGCCACATTGCGCAGATGGACAAAGTGGATGCGATCACCAAACGTCCGCACCATCGCCGGTAGATCATTGTCTGCCCGCGAGCCCAGCGAGCCGGCGCACAGCGTCATACCGTTGGCCGGTGATGGCACGCTGTCCAGAATCGCTCGGTAGTCGGCCTCTGTGCTCACTACGCGTGGCAAGCCGAACAAGGAAAAAGGTGGGTCGTCGGGGTGTAGGCAGAGGCGAGCGCCGCAGGCTTCGGCTCGCGGAACAACTTCTCTTAAAAAGTTGGTCAGATTGGCGAATATGGCAGCATCATCGATGGCGGCAAAGTCGGCAATCTTCTGCCGAATGCTCTCGCGGCTGTGCGAGAGCTCAGAACCTGGAAGTCCAGCGATGATGGTCGTTTCCAGCGTCGTAATGGCATCGTCCGACAGGGCGGCTGCCCGGCGCTTCGCCTTTTCAACCATTGCGGGGCTGTAGTCGGCCTGGCCGCCCGCGCGTTGCAGGATGAAGAGATCATAGGCGGCAAAGTCGATGGCATCGAAGCGCAGGGTCAGCCCGCCATTGCGCATTGGGTAGCGCAGATCGGTCCGCGTCCAGTCGACCACGGGCATGAAGTTGTAACAGATCGTCTGAATGCCCTGCTCAGCCAGACGCTCCATCATAACGGCAAAATGGTCCGTGTAGGTCGCAGCCTCGTCTGTTCCAAGCTTGATCGATGGGTGGATTGGAATGCTTTCCACCACGCTCCAAGTGAGGCCAGCCTGTTCGATCAAGCTCTTGCGCGTGGCGATGGCATCGCTTGCCCAGGGGCGGCCGTCATAGGTCTCGTGCAGCGCGGTCACCACGGCCTGCGCGCCGGCCTGGCGGATGTCTGCCAGCGTGACCGGATCGGACGGACCATACCAACGCCATGCCTGCTCCAACCCGATGTCCCTCACAACATGCGGCGAAGCGTCAGCGGTGCTGTCTGGCATCTCGGCAGGCAATTTCATTCCCTCCGGCATATGGCCCCTTTCCCTCACTCTGGACCCACATCCTTTCAATCTGGTCCAACAATATCAAGTCTGAAAAGCCTGGATGTCATCCATTTTTGATATCCCCGGAATGCATGATCTAACAAAACTCTCATTTATCACTGTTTTTATTGGAAAAAATTAATTTCAATCGTGGGCTTGCCAATTGCCTGAAACCACGTAACCATAATCTGGACCAACAAATAAGGCGTTTCCGTGCCCATCGAAACATCCGACCAGCAAGTCACCGACATGCGTGATGCGAGTGATCGCAGCGCTGTGGATACGCTTGTCGATCAGATCAAAAGCTACATACAGACCAACGGGCTGACGGTAGGCGACACTCTGCCCTCCGAGCGCGAGCTTGGTGAGAAGTTCGCAGCGGCACGCAACACGGTTCGCGAGGCCGTACGCATCCTCAAAGCTTATGGCGTGGTCGATGTGCGGCCGAAAATCGGTGCCGTGATCGTCAACCGGCACATGGATGCTGTGCTTGACCTGTTCTCATTTCAGCTCTCGATCTCGCGCGAAACCTTTCTCGATATTCAAGGGTTTCGCCGGTTGATCGAAGTCGGGTCGGCGGATGCCATTCTGGCCGTTCTGACCGACGCCGACGTCGCGCGGTTTCATGCCCTCAACGATTCCATCATTGAGGCCAGTTCAGCGGTCGAGGCGGCGGAGCGCGATTTTTCTTTTCACGCTGCCCTTTTGGAGTTGGCGGACAATCAAACCGTGCTCAACGTCTACACGACAATGAAACCCATCATCGTGAAGCTGATGGAGACCGGCAAGGAAACGCACGGCCTCCAGGGCACGCATGACAGCCATACCCACATATTGAAGGCACTGGAAAACCGGGACAGGCTCGCCTTCCAGTACTGGATGTCGAGCCATCTCGATCACGGTCTCAACTTCATCGAACAGACCATGCCGGCCGAAGGGGCAAGCCCAAGCCGGCAACCGGGCGACGCCTAGCGGCCCCAACCAATCGCCGGCTCTGCTGTGCACGACCGGCAAACAACCCGCCGACCCAACAGGCGGACCGAACAGGAGGAAGATATGTCACTCAAAAAGACGCTCGCCGGCCTAGCGCTCGGCGCAATGGTGGCCACCGGTGCTGCCACACCATCGATTGCCCAAAGCGATGTCACCATCGCGGCCGTTGTGTTCCAGCAGGATCAGTTTTTCCGTACCATTCAGCTCGGCATGAACGCCGCTGCCGACGCTGCCGGCGTTGAGCTTTTGGAAGGCAATTCCACCAGCGAGCCACAGCAGGAAATCAGCCTGATCGACACCTATATCGCGCGCGGCGTGGATGCGATTGTGATCTCGCCGGTATCGGCAGTGGCGTCCATCCCGGCCTTGATGCGTGCCCGCGATCGCGGCATCCACATCGTCACCTACAACTCCAATGTTGATGACACATCGATCCCGGTCTCCTACCTCAACTCGGCGCAGCGCGATCTCGGCAACTCGACCGGCATGATGGCCGCCGAATTCATCTCCGGTGAGCTGGGTGGCGAGGCCAACATTGCCACGCTCGGCTTCCGTGCACTGTTACCGGAAATCTCAGCTGATCGCGTGGATGGCTTCATTGAGAAGGCCGAAGAGGCCGGTACGCTCAACATCGTATCTCAGCAAGACGCCTGGCTGGCTGAGGATGCGCTGCGGGTGGCAGGCGACATCATCACCGCCAACCCCGACCTCAACATCATCTACGCGGCCAATGAAGGTGGCACGGTTGGCGCGGTGCAGGCGGTGCGCAATGCCGGTAAGGAAGGTGAAATCTTCGTCTTCGGTGTCGATGGCACCGAACAGCTGGTTGGCTTCTTGCTTGATGATGACAATGTATTGCAGGCCGTCACCGCCCAGCAGCCCTATGTGATGGGCCAGATGGCAGTTGAGGCGGCCATTGCCGCAATCGGTGGCGAAACCACCGAAGAAGCGGTTATTGTTCCCGTGCTCGGATTGACCCGCACGGACCGCCCAGCGGTGGAAGAGTTCCAGGACTATCTGCAGTCACTGAACTAGGTTCCCTCCCTGAACCGACTGGCGGGGCGGCAGGGGCTGCCCCGCCCTTTTTTAAAGAGCGCTCGCCGCGTACCTTTGCCGTCTAGCCTTTGCGCAAAACGCAGCCCAATCCATAGTCCAACAGCTGGCATGTCCGCATCGATTGAAACCCAGTCTCTGACCAAGGTGTATGGCAATGTCGTCGCACTGGACGATTTTAGCCACACCTTCGAGCGCTCGCGTATCCATGCCCTGATGGGCAAGAACGGTTCCGGCAAGTCGACCCTGGTCAAGATGCTCTCCGGTGTGACGCGGCCAACCAAGGGATCGATGGCGCTGGACGGCGAGACTGTGAGCTTCAGGTCTCCGCAGGAAGCGTTCAACGCCAACATCGTCACCGTGCACCAGGAGCTTTCGCTGGTGCCTGAACTCTCGGTTACCGAGAACATCTTTCTGGGTCGTCTTCCGCGCTCACGCGTGCTTGGCGTCAGTTCCATTGATTGGGGCAAGGCCCATCGCCAGACCGAAGAGCTGTTCGCCCGCATGGGGCTGACACTCAATCCCAAGGCGACCATATCCAGCCTCAGTGTCGGTCAGCAGCAAACGGTTGAAATCGCCAAAGCGATGTCCTTCGACCCGACCTTGTTGCTGCTGGATGAGCCGACTTCAGCCCTTGCCACCAAAGAGGTGGAAATGCTGTTTGGGCTGCTGCGCACCCTGAAGGATCAGGGCGTGACGATGATGTACATCTCTCACCGCATGTCGGAGCTTTCAGAAATCGCCGACACGGTGACCGTGTTGCGCGACGGCCAGCATGTCGGCTCCATTGAGATGGCGGCCTCCTCGCTTGGGACCGTGGTGGACATGATGTTCGGCGATGTCGCGCGGGCAACGCGGCCACCGCGCACCACGGCGATACCGGTCGAGAACCCAGTCTTGCAGGTACGCGGTCTGACGCACGAACCCCATTTTCGCGATGTGTCCTTCGATGTGCGGCGCGGAGAAGTTCTGGGTCTTGCCGGCATGCTCGGTGCCGGGCGCACGGAGGTGATGCGCTCCATTTTTGGCGCCGATCGGTTGGATGCTGGTGAGATCGTGCTTGATTGCAAGGCCATCGCCAGCCCGTCGCCTCAATCCATGGTCCAACTCGGGCTCGGCTACACGCCGGAAAATCGCAAAGAGGTCGGGCTCGTTCAGGAGCACTCGATCCATAACAATCTTTCTATGGCGAGCCTCTTCACGCTGGCGCCCAGGGGCCTTATCAGCAAGGCCGCCGAAGCGCCGGGCGTCGCCAAGCAGATCGACCAGTTGCACATCAAGGTCGACAGCCCCGCCTTGCCGGTTTCCTCACTATCGGGGGGCAATCAGCAGAAGGTTGTGATCGGCAATTGGCTTAACACCGACCCGAAGGTGATGTTCTTCGACGAGCCGAGCCGCGGCGTCGACGTCAACGCTAAACAGCAGATCTTCCAAATCATCTGGGAACAGGCGGCCTCCGGCCTTTCTTCTATCTTCGTCTCCACCGAGCTGGAGGAGATGCTGGAAGTTTGCGACCGCATTCTGGTGATGAAAGAGGGCCAATTGCTCGGTGAGTTGGACCCCGCCGAAACGACGCTTGCCGAACTCTACACTGCTTGCATGGAGGGCCTTTGATGGCGCTGAACCTCTTCCGTCGGTACCCGATGGAGATCATTTTGGTGCTTATGTACATCTATCTGAGCTTTGCAGCGCCAGGCTTTGCCACGCTCGACAATCAGATGAATGTGCTGCGCAACATCACCATGCAGGGCATCATCGCCTTCGGCATGACGATGGTGATCGTGTCCGGCGAGATTGATCTGTCTGTCGGGTCCGGCGTGGCGTTCTCAGGTTGTGTGACGGCATGGGTGACCGGTGCGCTATCGGACGCAATCGGGCCCTGGGCGGCCATCACCATTGGTGCCCTTTGCGCCATGACCATCCTGTTCTTTGTTGGGGTGTTCACCGGCAAGCTGCGTCAACATTTCAACATGCCGACTTTCATCACCACCCTTGGGCTCTTAACGGTCCTATCGGGCGCGGCGAACCTCATCACCGGCGGATTCCCAATTACTAGCTTTCCGTTCCAGTTCAATTTTCTGGGTGCTGGGATTTTGTTCGGCATCCCCTTTCCGGTCTACATCTTCGCTGCGGTGTTTGGCTTTGTGTATTTTCTGATGAACTACACCAGCTTTGGCCGGGCGCTTTATGCCGTTGGCGGTAATCTGGAAGCGGCGCGTCTTTCCGGCATCGATGTGTGGAAGACCAAAACGCTGGCGCTCGGTATCACGGGTGTTTTCACCGCGATGGCGGGCGTGCTGATCGCCTCTCAGATCCTGTCTGGCAGTGCCAGCGCGGCGCGTGGCTGGGAACTTGATGTGATTTCCGCCGTCATCATTGGCGGCACCAGCCTATTTGGCGGCAAGGGAACCGTGCGCGGGACGCTGATCGGCGTTTTGTTCCTGGGCATTATTGTCAACGGGATGACGCTGCTCAACGTTTCGGAGTACTGGCAGCTTGTCGTACGCGGGCTGTTGATCATCGGTGCCGTGCTGCTCAACCATGCGCTCGATGACACTGCCAAAAAGCACTAGGAGATCGGGCCATGGGAACTGACATGATCGGTGAGGTCCAATGCGTTGCGCCGACCGGCGACATGTGCGGCGAGGCCGCCACATGGTCGGCCGATGAGAACCGGATTTACTGGGTCGATATCAACCGGTTCCTTGTTCACCACCTTGATCTGTCGTCAGGCGCGGTCACCAGCCATTTGTTTGATGAACCGGTGGTCGCCCTTTCGCTGACAACGCGAGAGGGCACGCTTCTGGTGGCGCTCGGGTCGAAACTGATCCTGCTTGAGGTTGAGGCCGACAGGCGTGAGGATCTGGGTGTCGCGCTGCCGGAAAGCCCAACTGCTCGCTTCAATGATGGCCGCACCGACCCCAATGGCGTGTTCTGGATTGGCTCCATGGGCAACAATGTCGGGCCGAACGGCGAGGGTCTCGATGTCACCGACGGGCTGGGCAAGCTCTTTCGCTACAAGGCCGGTGGGGTGCTGGAAGAGGTGGAGGCGGGTATCGGTATCGCCAACACGCTGTGCTGGTCGCCTGATCGATCCACCTTCTATTTCGGCGACACGCTGAAGAACGAGATCCGTGCCTACCCGTTTGATGCGTCCACCAGCACCATCGGTTCCGGGAAGTCTCATTTTTCCGGCTTTGACCGCGGGCTGCCCGATGGCTCCACCATCGACCGCGATGGCTATATCTGGAATTGCCGCTTTGGCGGTGGGTGCGTTGTGCGCGTTGCGCCAGACGGCAGCGTTGACCGTATCATCGAAATGCCGGTGAAGAACATCACGACCTGCTGTTTCGGTGGGCCGGACCTTGCCACGCTCTACATCACCACCGCCAGCGCGATGAAGGATGACAGCGACCGGCTCGCCGGTAGCCTGTTTGCCATCCAAACCGGCACATACGGCCTGCCAGAAAACCAATTTGCGCTCTGAGGATCAGTCATGGACACCACCAAACTCACCGAGCGCTTGGACGCTTGCTACTCAGGGGCTGTTTACGACGTCATGCGCGCGCGCGGATTGGAAAACTGCGTGTTGCCGCACGCCATCGTGGGGCTGGACAATGAGACCCGAGTGGCTGGCCCGATCTCGACTCTTCGCGGTGTCGCCTTTGATGCTAACCGGCATGATGAAGAGGTGGATTACCTTCTGCCTTGGGTGGAGTTCCTGTCCCGCGCGCCCGCCGGCCATGTGGTGCTGTGCCAACCCAACTCCGATCGGCTTGCGTTGATGGGCGAGCTTTCGGCGGAAACGCTGAAAGTGCGCGGCGTGCGCGGCTACATTGTCGATGGCGGCTCGCGCGACAACAGCTTTATCCGTTCCATCGGATTTCCGGTGTTTTGCCGCTTCCGAACGCCGCGCGACATTGTCGCCAAATGGGTGCCGCAGGGCGTGGACGACCCGATCACCATTGGCGACGTTTTGATAGAGGCAGGCGACTTCGTGATTGCCGATTTCGATGGGGTGGTGATCATCCCCAAAGCTATTGCCGAAGAGGTTATCACCGAGGTCGAAGAGGTGATGAGCGCGGAGGACAAGGTGCGTGCGGCCATTCTCGCTGGCACCGATCCGGTTGACGCCTACAAGGCCTATGGGAAGTTCTGACACCACCCAAACCGCAGATGGCCGAACCCTTCATTGGGCACATGGTTCGCTCACCGTCCAACAGCTCGGTGCAATGCTGGCTCCGGTTCGCTTCGATTTGCCTGACGGGCGATCAGTGCAACCAATGCACATCCCGCCTTGGGCTGATGAAAAGTTGCCCCTTGGCCTTCCACCAATTCTTCAGGGCTTGCGCGGCGAGTGGCCCTGCGTTCCCTTTGGTGCTGATGAGCCTGAGAGCCTGTCGGCCGATTGGCACTCATCGATGGGGCAACCGTCACTTTTGTCGTCTAATGCTCCTCCACATGGCGAAAGCTCGAACTGTTTGTGGGATTGGAAACACGCTGGCGGAGACCGTCTCACGCTTCACCTCGACTATCCGGCCAATCACCCCATCGCCTGGGTGGAACGCGAGATCATTCCTGATCCCAATGCGCCTGCCATCGACTGCATACTAAGGACAATGCCGCGCACTGACTGTTGCTTGCCGATTGGCCTTCACCCAACCTTTGCACTGCCAGCCGATGGGGGGTCGGCACGGATCATCACGCCAAGCGCCAAGCATGTGCGGAGCTATCCCGGTTCCCTTGAACCGGGCGCGGATATTTTTGAAGCCGATTCCGTGTTCAATGATCTGGTTGAAGCCCCTGCTAACAAGGGTGGAACTATCGATGCCAGTCGTGTCCCCTTCGGCTCACCAGGCGAGGACCTGCTTCAACTCATTGACATTGCCGAGGGGTTTGCAGCGCTCGACAATCAAGGTGGTGGTTATCGCGTGACCCTGACTTGGAATGCTGAGCACTTTCCTAGTCTTCTCATTTGGTACAGCAATCGCGGGCGGCAGCACGAGCCCTGGAACGGACGTCACACAGCGCTTGGGCTGGAGCCAATCTGCTCGGCGTTTGATCTTGGTGCGGGCATCGCGTCGGTGAGCAATCCGATTGCCTCCCAGGGAACTCGAACATGCTTCAGTTTCAGAGGTGGAAAGCTGTTCCAGTCGCGGTACAGGATCTCAGGAGAACTGCACGCTTCTGCCAGCACTTGACCACAAATCCATCGGCTTGGCCGAGTTTTGGAGAAGTAAGATAACTGCGATGCAGAACATGCACCTTGGCAGATGAGCCGTTCGCGACGGGCTAGTATGGGCCCTTGATGCTCGGTCGATGAACGCCCGTTTTGCCGCCAGTTGCTGGTCCCGTTGACGCGCAAGCCATCCGACCTTGCTCTGATAGCCATGACCATTCCTTGGAAGCTCAATTCTGAATGTCCCAAGGTGATCGCTTTCCAATCTTATCGACCAGAAAGTCCAAGAGCACACGCACCTTTGCCGAAAGAACGTTGGCTTTGGGGTAGATCAGCCAGAGGACTGCTTTCTCGGCATCGACATAGTCAGGAAGCACCCGAACAAGATGTCCTTGTCGTAGGTTCTCGTGAACGCTCCAGAGCGAGTTGATGGAGATCCCAGCGCCTGCAAGAGTCGCAAGCCTATGGCTTGTTCCATCGTCAATCACCACCTTCGATGCGGCGGTCGATGGGTCGAAGATACCGAGTTCCCCGGCATTGGTTGTCAGCTTTTTGGGCTCGCTCGACTGAAAGCCAATCAGTCGATGATGCAACAAATCCGGCGGCTCGGCGGGGGTCCCGTACCGCGCAAGGTAATCTGGAGATGCGCAAAGTACTCTGAGGTCATCGGCCAGCTTTCTGCCCTTCAAACTCGTGTCTTCAAGTGGAGCGTTGCGAAGAGCCAGATCGAAGCTTCCCCCGATCAGATCATAGCGCGTGTCTGATAGCTGTAGATCAAGATCGATGTCCGGGTAGAGTTCCAGGAACTCTGGAACTATCGGGGCGATGTAAAGCTGCGCAAAAGAGCTTGGTGCCGTAAAGCGCAATGTTCCGGAGATAGTCTGAGTGCCGAGCCCAAGAGCACCAAGAGCTGCATCTTCCTGCGCTAGGATCTCACGCGCGTAGGGTAGAAAAGCCATTCCCTCCTGAGAAAGCGCGACCTTCCTGGTCGAGCGGAGCAACAGGTCAGTTCCAAGAGATCGCTCAAGTTTAGCCAGTTTGGCGCTCGAGACCGCTGGCGCCATCCCCAGCGATCGACCTGCCCCACTGATGTTGAGCTTCTCTGCAGCCCGAACGAAAAGGCGAAGCGCTTCGGTATCCATGATTATATCGATATCACGAATTCTGCATCATCAAAGAAGGCATTTATACGGTAACTGGAGATCTCTATTTTGCCGGTGCAGGGCAGATGCCTTCGACCATGCTGGAGATAAAGCCATGACCTACTATTCGGTTCTCGCCGTCACCCCCAAAACCGACGAATGGATTCCGGACTATCTGCCAACCGCAAATACGCTCGTCGCAAAGCATGGCGGCAGATACCTTGCTCGCACCGCAAGCCACGAACAAGTTGAGGGACGCGAAGATACGGCTGCGCTCCGCATCGTCCTTGAATGGCCCTCCAAGGAAGCGGCGATGAACTTCATGAACGATCCGGACTACAAGCCGCATCTGGAAGCCCGGACCAATGGCTCGACGAGCTTCCACTACCTCATCGAGGCGAAGGATGATCTGTCCTAGGGCGGCAACCGAAACGCTGAGCAATAGAGACAAAGCGCATGGCTGATACGGCATTGATGGAGCCGGGGCAGTCGGCCGATGCACCGAGATATCAACCTCTGAACAAAGCCTACAACCAAGTCTTTGTTCCCGGAGAGTTGAGCATCGGCTTGGTAGTGCCAATCGAGCGGTATGATCGCGCCGCCGTACCAACCATGGCCGATCACATTGAGCGTGCGCAAATGGCCGAGCGCTTGGGATTCGTGGCGCTCTGGCTGCGCGATGTGCCGTTCAATGTGCCCTCGTTTGGCGACGCCGGACAGATGTTCGACCCCTTCGTCTACCTGGGGCTCTTGTCCGGCGTTACAGACCAGATCGCGCTTGGAACGGGCAGCATTGTTCTTCCCCTGCGCCATCCCGCCCATGTAGCCAAGGCATCAGCGAGCGCTGACGTCTTGTCTGGTGGCAGGGTAATCATGGGCATCGCTTCTGGCGACCGGCCCGACGAGCACCCTGCGCTCAACATGAGTTTCCCAGACCGGGGCAAACGCTTCCGCGAAAGCTTGGCCTACATTGAGGCCATGGCACGGAGCTATCCAGATATCGATAATGGGCACGGTCTGCTTCGCGGCGACATCGACATGTTGCCAAAGCCAACGGCATCGCGAGTTCCCATGCTCATTACCGGCGGTAGTCAGCAATCACCGGACTGGGTAGCTCAAAACGCCGATGGCTGGATGACGTATCCGCGAAGTGTACCAGATCAGAAGCGCGTGATTGATGCCTACCGCGAACGGATCACCGCCGCTGGCTGTCGCGATAAACCGGTCATGCAGTCGCTGTACGTTGATTTGGAACCAGATCCTGCTGCGGCGCCAAGCCCTATCCATTTGGGTTTTCGATCTGGCGTCGACTTCCTCCGAGCGTACCTTGATGAGGTGCGTACTGCTGGCGTGAATCACGTCGCATTGAACTTGCGCTTCAACCAAGCAGATGTTCCGGAGAGCCTGGAGCGGCTGGCTGATGCACTCTTCCCCCATTTTCATCGCCACCCAACAAACAGCCGGTAGCAAACATGCCAAAGACGATCCTCATCACAGGTGCAACGGACGGTATTGGCCTCCTGACCGCCAAGTTGCTTCACCAAGCTGGTCACAACGTGCTGCTGCACGGTAGGAGCCAAGCCAAACTAGCCGCGGCCGCCAGTGACATCGCCGGTTCAGGGGCTGACAACCTGGAAACCTACTTGTGCGACCTGAGCGAACTTGGAGCAATTGGTGGATTGGCCGATGCGTTCAGGTCGAAACACAACCAGCTCGATGTCTTGATCAACAATGCCGGTGTCTTCAAAACGCCCCATCCGCGTACCGCTGACGGCTTGGATGTGCGCTTTGTTGTGAACACGCTTGCGCCATACAAGCTCACCCGGCGGCTCTTGCCGATCATTCCAACTGATGGGCGGATCATCAACCTGTCTTCTGCGGCACAGGCGTCAGTGGACCTACAAGCCATGCGCGGCGCCCGACCGTTGGACGACATGGATGCTTATGCGCAGAGCAAGCGGGCCATCACGCTTTGGTCCATGTCACTTGCAGAGGAACTGACGGACGGACCATCGGTCTTGGCGGTCAATCCAGGCTCGCTTCTTGCCTCCAAGATGGTGCGCGAGGGGTTTGGTGTGGCCGGCAAGGATCTGCACATTGGCGCCGATCTCTTGGTCGACATGGCCATCTCTGACCGCTTCAGGAAAGAGACCGGTCGATACTTCGACAATGATGCCGGACGCTTCGCAGACGTTGGATGCGAGCAAAGCCAAGAACTCGTTGATATCCAGAACGAGTTAACCCGTTAGACTAGATATGGCAGGAATTCACGATCGGATGTGATTGACCACGCTGATGACCGCTTTGATGTGGCGAATGGTGACCCATTCGACTACGGGTCGATGATCTCCGCCAACTCCAAAGCGTCTTCTACCTTAACGCCCAGGTTCCTAGCCTTACTGTCTATTTCGGTTTGGCGGAGCAATAACGGAACTGCCCTTAGATAGCCTGTCTTCCTCTGACTTGTCTTTGTTCGGCTGCGGATATCGCCACAGGTTCGGTCGTCTGAGACTTGCGAGCGCAACAGATCGAAGCCGCGCAGCTTTCTGTCGAGAGATAGATTGGAAAGCGCCAGATCACGCTTCTTGTTGGCGATCTGAACCCGGACGCGGATCGCCCATATTGCGCGAGGTTCCAGGGCCCTAAGCTCAAAGCCCGGTGCCAACTCTGCACCCAAGTCTACTTTGCCAGTGAACTGTTCCGCGGCGCTATACGGTGCTGCCTCAGCAAGAGCTGCTTCAACATGGTGAGGTGCGGGATTTCTACGAGCATCCCCATCACGATGGCGGCCAAAATCAAGGGTTGATCAGGGATGGCGGCCGTCGTGATGACCAGCATCAAAGGGGCGTTGCGCGCCGCCATTGTCATAGAGAGCAGGGCGCGTTGTTCATTGGCAAACTTGCCCAGCCGCGACAGCGCTTCGCCAAGCATGAATGTTGCGGTGAAGAACAGGAATACCGCCACTGCGATGAGGAACACCATTTCAAGGTTCTCGGTGAGCGAACCAACATGTGTTGCGAACAATTGCAGGATGAGTGCAGCAATCACAATCGGGACAAGTTGCCCTGTCCAGTCGAGCAAACGCGCAAAGCTCTGGCCGGACATTCCCTTTTTGAGGGCCGCACGGAGCACTTGGGCGAGAAAGAGCGGGATCAGAAACCACTGAGCGAGGATGCCGGGGATGGCAGTAAAGTCGACCAGACCGGTGTGTTGCGTCAGCAGCCATATCCATACCGGAAACAGAAAGAGTTGGCTGAGCAAGTTGATGGGGATGAGCGCAGCGCCAAGCCCGGTATCGCCCCGCGCCATGCGTGTGAAGCCAAGGAACCAATCAGTGCATGGCGCAAGGAAGTAGATCATCAATCCGGTGAAGACGAGCGGATGGTGAGGTAAGACCAGACTTGCAATGGCCAATCCGATCACCGGCACAATGAGGAAGTTGGCGATCCAAGCAACGGACAAGAATTTCAAATTGGAGAAGGCGCGGGCAAGCGATCCCAGGTTTAGCTCGAAAAACAGCAGTCCGATCATCACGGTAAGGGTCGCATCCACGCTGTAGGACATGAGTGCGCCCGTCTGAGGAAAGAGCAATCCAAGAACCGATCCAACTAGGATAGCGCCGATGATAAGTGCAGCTGTCCAGCCTGCGGCAGGAGCAGGGTCGTTAGGAGGCGCCTGGAGTTTGAAGGTCGGATCGCCCGCACCGGCGGGGGAAGGATTTAGCTCTTTGACCATTGGTTCAGGTGCAAACTCAGCAAACGCACCTGTCGTCGTCGCAACAGGTTAAATCGTCTAGGAACATGTTGTTGTAATAGTATGCCTCGAGCGGCGTGGTATCGACATCCATCCGGGCCGCGATGGTGCGCGCGACAACGGCGAAACGCTGGCGAAACTTGTAGATGAAACAGAAGAGGTGCCCGTTGTGGGACACCTCCGGCCCAACAAGAAAGAGACCTGGCATGGATGTGGATTCGTCCTGAGCCGTCAGTGCTGGCCGGCCATCGGCACTGTACTCAAACCATTCTGAGACAAGCGCAGTGCCGGAGCCGAACCCGGTTGCCAAGATTGGTGGCTCATCGCACATCCATGATCGGCCATCGCCAGAAAGGATGTGAATGCCCTCAGGTTCCTTTTCCAGCGCGATGATATCGGCGTCTGGGACCAGCGTAATCGGCCGCTCGCTGCGAACGGCCTCAAGGCGCTGCAACGTGTAAGGCGACAGGTTGCGGCTAGGATCTTTGTCACCATCGAGCCACGGTGCACCGCGATCGAAGACGATGACGTCTTTGCCTGCTTGAGCGAGCCCAGCGGCGGCATCAATGCCACTTTCATAACCGCCTATGATGAAGGCTTGCGCGCCTGGTATGTCTTCCCAGCTGGCCACGGTGCTGTAGTGCCGTCCGAGTTCGGCGCCCGGCAGCCCGTCGTCGGACGGGTCGCCAAAGTGACCGCAGGCCCAAATAACAAAATCGGCAGTGAAGGTGCCGAGATTGGTTTCAAGAGCAAATCCAACGTCTTCGGGCCGGATCGACCTTACGTCGACGCCGCATTGAACATTGAGGCCGAATGCATCGGCGGCTTGTTCCAGATAGCGCGAATAGGACTTGCCATCCGGGTGCTCGCTTCGAAGTGACCATCCCGGTGCGCTGTCGTAACTGATCGCGTTGAGGTCTGTCACGCCAAAGGCATTGCCTGGAAAGGACGGCGTGAGAAGGCGGGTCTCTAACGGCCAGTTCAAAAAGCTCTGCCCGATCTTGCCGCGTTCCAAAACCCAAACATCAGGAATGGCGAGGTCCCGCAATACTCTCGCCACGCCAAGACCGGCTGGCCCTCCGCCTACAACAGCGACCCGGACATGCTCGGGAAAATGGGCGCCATCTTTCCAGATCACTGGCCTGCTCCCAAAACATCACCCTTTGATGCAACAGTGTGATGGATGCGCCAGGCAATCGCAGGCCGTGCCGACACGACTGCACGGGCTTCGTCCATTCTCATATTGCTGTCCATGTCGTCATTTGTCTGTTGGGGAGTACCGAAAGTGGGCCTTCAAAACGCAGTGAAGAAAGCGTTATGATATAAAATAACGTTAGACAATCATCATCCAGCAACAACCGCGAGTCATGCACCATGAAAGTTCGCCCACCCCTGCTCCTCGCTGCCATGATCTTGGCGCCGTCGGCAGCTCAGGCCCATCCAGGCCATGTTTCTGAAGCTTCAGGCCATTCGCATTGGATCGCCGTAGCTGCCTTGGCAGCAATCGCCCTTGTCGGCGCATGGAGCCTTGTAAGAAAGCTCAGCCAGAAAAAGACCGACCAGCGGGAGATTGCCGCTGCACAGACAAACGCGGGGGATCAAGAGCCGGCGTGAGCGAGAGGTTCAGCCAATAAATCTATCGGGACAGATCGGGCGCTTTTTTAAAGTACAACAAACGGAAGTTTCCCATGACGAAGATCCCCGTCACTGTTTTAAGTGGCTTTCTCGGCGGCGGCAAAACGACGACCATCAACCACATCATCGATACCAAGAGGGCTCAGAGCGTCGCCATCATTGTCAATGACATTGCCGAGGTGAACATCGACGGCAAGCAGATCGGCGACAAGATACTGCAGACCGAAGAGAAGCTCGTTGAACTGCAAAATGGCTGTCTGTGCTGCACACTGCGCGGCGATTTGTTTGATGAAACGCGCAAGCTCGCGCTGGAAGGTAAGTACGATTACCTGATCATAGAAGCGAGCGGCGTCTCCGAGCCACTGCCGATAGCAGCTACCTTCACGTTCCCTATGGATGACGGCAACTCTCTGAAGGACGTTGCGCACCTGGACACCATGGTAACGGTGGTGGATGCCGTCAATTTCATCGAACAGTACCAGTCCGATGAAATGGAAATTCAAGAGAGAAAGACGAGGTTGCAAACCCACGATCAAACATCAGTCGTTGAGTTGATGATTGATCAGTTGGAGTTTGCCAACGTCATCCTGGTCAACAAGTCGGACCTGGTGAGCCTGGAAAAGCTTGCAAAAATTCATCAGATGGTTCGCGCCATCAATGCTGAAGCCAAGATCATCGATACCAATTTCGGCAAGGTCGATCTCGCCGAAATCATGAATACCAATTCCTTCGACTTTGAGCGGGCTGAAGAATACCCGACCTGGTTCAAAGAGATGGAAAAGGGCGAGGAGCAGCCCTCGTCAGAGGGTCATGATCACGCCCACGAGAACGGCGAAGGCAATGGACGTGATGGAAACGGGCATGGCAACGGCCAACATCTCATTCACAGCCATAGTCACGAATTCGGCCTGACTGCTTTCGTCTACCGGGCACGAAAACCATTTGTTCCGGAGAGATTTATGGAGTTCACCGAAACCCCGGTCGCCGGTCTTATTCGCTCAAAAGGCTTCTTTTGGCTGTGCACCCGCATGGACAATGCTGGAGATTTTCAGCTCGCCGGAAAACTGAAGGATTATGGCCTAGCGGGGAAATGGTACTCCAGCATTCCCACGGATGATTGGACGCCCGCCATGCGAGAATTCATCGAACAGGAGTGGGTGGAGCCCTTCGGCGATAGGCGCCAGGAAATCGTGTTTATCGGCAGCGATGATGAGATCGATCAGGCATACATCGTGAGCAAATTGGATGCTTGCCTGATCACCGACGCCGAACTGAATGAGGACTACAGCACGTTCCCCGATCCGTTCCCAAGGTGGTAGGAGCCCTTCTGAGAAGGCGCAAACTGCACTTCGCTTCTCTGACTTATTGAAGCGCAGCACCAGATAACCTCATGCAGTGGTCGACTAAGGGAATGTTGGCCACTGCCAGAGCCCTGCCTTTGTGGCAAGCTGAGCTTTAGCCGCGTTGAAACGATTGGGGCCGGCGATGCCCCGCCCGATGGTTCACCCCCTGCCGGGGCTACAGCTCGATGCGCTCCGTCAATTTTCGCTTGTTCCAAGGCTCATTCGGGACGATATCCGCCAGCACGATAGACATAGCTGATTTCCCTTTGAAGAAAGATCAGCATTGAAACACGGTCCGGCTTGAAGGCTGCTTTGCCGCCATTTCGGACGTCGCCAACGCAACTGGCGTGGGTCGACTTTGGTCTGGAAGTGACGGGGGCTTTTGTCGCCTCTAAATTCCTGTCAGGGACAATAGTGATCTTCTCAAACAGTCGGGCGACGGCTTCCGCGCCTGGGTCATTGTGGCCAGCAAGGTTCTCTTCTGAAAGGTAGCTCGCTCGACCCGCGCGCACGCGTGGTATTTTGGCTGTTGAATCAGCACCCTCCCGCGCGGCGAGCGCAGCTACGTCGAGCCCGTTGGAGAGGCCTTCAAGCGCCGGAAACAGAGCATCGATCATGGTTCGATCCCCTGGCCCTGCACCACCCACCTGCTGGATCCTGTCCAACCCGGCTTTCAACCCGCCCACGGCATTCCGTCCGCCCGCTCATCTCCAAAACGTATGGGTTTGACAGATTTACAGCCGCGCCATTGCAGATTCGTTATGCCGGCAACGACCTAGAGAACAGTCGGAGGCGATCGCTTGCTTTTTGGTTGGTGTGGGGTTTGACTTTGGCGCTCGTCTGCTGCCATTTCTTGCTGATCTCATAGATGTTTCGCGAGAGCAGTCAAACTGCATCGCGCGGCAAATGATTAGGACAGCGCATTCGGCGCGCCGATTTCACCAGGTGCTGAGCCGAGCCTGCTAAACGCTCCTAACACAGAGTTGGCAGAGTTGGGAGCGAAACGCAGAAAACGCGGCTCGCGATCCGCGTTGATTGGCAAGCATGCTCAATGCCCGTTTGACTGTGCGCTCGTACACGAAATTTGCTTGAAAATTGTCTCTGCTGAATTGCGCAGGTTGGCTTTGCCTCACGTGTTTGCCGACACAACACCATGTGTATGTCTAGCGATCGGTACAAGCACCCTGGGCCAGAAACGATAACTCTCGACTGATCTTCTGATCCACACTAGGTGAAGGATCTAACGATGTCGGCCTACACTCCGAGCAAATGCAACGCTTCCATAAAAATCGGCGGCGTCAGCGCGGTTTCATAAGGCTGATCAGCTGACCTCGCGCAGAAAATAGAAGCGTCGAGAAACAACAGGCCACCCAATACTCTTTGTGAGTTGGGTGGCCCATATCTATTCGGTTGCGGCTACTAGGAGCCGGCGTTGAATGTTGCGTTGTATGCCGCGGTGAAGCCGTTGAGCGAAATCGGCATAGAAACGTCGCGTTGGGCGCGGTCCTTGAAGGCCATGGTCATCGTGGCGCCCGCCTTCATTTGATCCACGGCGCTGGTATCGAGCGTTGCGTAAGCCATGCAGAAGGTCGGGAAGCAGGTCTCGAACCGAGCGGTTGTCACGTTTTCCTCATCGATCATGAATGCCACGTCAGTTGGCAAATGAACGCCTAGAGGCAGTTGCAGAACGAAGCGAATTTCCTCTTCACCAGGCAGGCTTCCTATGGCCAAATTGGCCACGGTGCTCTGACGATCAGCTGTTGAAAGCACCTGGACCATTTCGCAGCGCTGCACGTTTGCCGTATCGTCCTGGCGGCAACGAACCGTCCAATCACTATAGGTTGCTGTGGTTTGTGCCGGAGCTTCAACGGCGGACTGTGCCCAGCCATGAGATGCGAGCGGAAGTGCCAGAATGGCTGCCGCAGCGGTCAGTTTGGCTCCGGCGATCAGGGAGGTGTTGAGGCTTGTCATCGTCGTTCTCCACACAGAAACTTCACCAAAGGCGCGGAAAAAGCCGGCACCTCATCTAACAATCCCTGTCCCGAGAAAGAGCCTATACTTTAACTATCTGTTTACAATTCTTTCCCGGCTTTAACCTTAACCTGAAAGGTCTATGACCGCCCCTGGCCGGGCGATCACACACTCCAAGCCAGCTTCTACTGCAGCATGCTCAGCTGCTCCATCCCTTCCAGATAACGCAGGATCGAAGGGGAGGGATCTGGTTGCCCAGCCGGGTTGATACACAGCGGGACTGCCGTTCCATCCACATCGATTACCTCTACCAGGCAAGTGCCCAGCGGGTAGTCCTCGCGAAGCGGATTATTCGCGAGAATTTGGTAGGAGAAGTCGGGCCGTGCGATCCAATCGCCGGGTGTTTGGATGTTCGTCGTGCGGACCGACCGCGTTTCGAAGGCGACATCGAACAGATAGGGCAGGTTGAAGAAGAAGATTTGCCCAAGGGTCGGATTGTCGTCGAAATCGATGATGCGGCTTTCGATCCAGTCGATGGTGGCGCGCTCCAAGTTGGGCACAACCGTTAGGCCGTCAAACGTGGCACCGAGGCCTGGAATGATCGTCGGCTGACCGGGCTGGAACAGCGCGGTATTCGACAGCTCAATAAAGTTGCCGCCTCCAACGCTGTTGAAGCTGACGTTGCTGATGTCGTTGTTGAGGATCGCCTGATTGGGGCCAGACATTGCCAGCGATGGCACGCCGGTCGTTTCCACCAGCGGGCCAAAGCCGGTCGTAATTCCTGTTCCACCAAACTGGGTGGTGACGGAGATTCCCGCCTGTGTTCCGCCTGTGAAGGCCGAATGGGCGAGCCTGACGTCACTGGCACCAGAGACGCCTGCACCCGTCACCGTCAGACCGTTCAGTCCACCGGAGACATCCGAAAGGTCGACTTCTAGAAGCGACCCGTCGCCAAGGCTGTCGACATTGATGCCGTTCCGAGCGCCGACAATTCTGTTCGCTGAGGTTGTTACTAGGCTGTTGGTCACCAGATCGCGAAGCGATAGGCCGTCCCGACCTCCAACTAACTGGTTGCGAGCGATCGTGACGTCGCTGTCGGTTACAGTTGTGTCAAACTCAATGCCGTCCTCCAAACCGGAGATGAGACCGTTGTCGAGGACAAAAAGGAATGCGTTGTCAGACACTTCGTCGTCGAACTCAATGCCGCTACCTTCAAGGCCTTCGATCACTTCGTTTTCGCTGACCGTGAACGTGCCACCCCGAATGAAGCCGATATTGATGCCGTCATCACCACCTGTGATGTCGGTGTTCTCGGCGATCAGAACCGTTGCTTCGACTAAACCACGGGTGATCACAATGCCGTCGTCGGCGCCGAAGATGGTGTCATTGTCTGTGATTTCCAGCGTGCCGGAACGAACGCGGAAAACTTCCACACCATTGCCGAACAGACCAAAGATGCCGGTGTTTCCATCGATTGAAACATCAGCGTTTCGGATACGCCGGACAAAAATGCCGTTGTCCAAGCCGGCAATCGTCTCATTGTCCTGAATGACGAGGTCCGAGCCACCACGAATGGCGCGCTGGAAATCAACACCATCGTCCCCGCCACCGATAAAGGTGTTGCGGCTGATCGAGACATCAGACCCTGCTCGGACGGCGCGCTCAAAGACAATCCCATCTTCCAAAAAGCCCAGGATAGCGAAGTTGTCGTCGATTGAGACGGATCCGTTGCGGACCGAACCACCGAAGAGGACACCGTTTTCGAAGCCGATGATGGCGCCGTTTTCCTCAATTGCGACTGAGCTGTTGCGGATCACACGCCCGACATTGATACCATTCTCGCCGCCAAGAATTGCGGTGTTGTCGGTGATAAGGACATTGCTAGTGGCGCGGATTGCCCCGCCAAACGCAATGCCATTTGAGAACCCGGCTATGACCTGTTCACCCGAGTCTCCAGCGTCGACCTCATCGCCAATGTAGATGTCAGCGGCCGCGATCAAGTCGTTGAACAGAACGCCATTGTCTTCGCCAAAGATCGTGTTGCCCGACAGTGTTGCTGGGCCGAGATTGCCGCCTTCAAAGTTCAACTGTCCGGTCCCGCCCAAGGAGCGGGAGCCATCGTTGAACGCGGCTTGTTCATCCATACCGATCAGCATTAAGGGCCGTTCGCCGGTCCTTTGACCGCCGATTGCTAGATCGAACAGGCCTGACCTTATCGCGCCAGAAACGATGATACCGTCGCTATCGGTACCCGTTATATCGTTGCCTGAGATCACAAGACGAGCACCGTCCACGAGAGCATCGCCGGCCGCGGCAATTTGGTCGCCAGCGCGGAAGGCATCGCTCGCGGCACCGCCGATTCCAATACCGCCCCCGGCGCGAATGCCGGGTAGGATATTTCCGACATTGTCAACGACCGCAAACAGAACGTCGCCGCCTGCCAAGCCGGAGGTCACAATGCCGTAATTGTCAGCCGACGGACCGCCAAACAGGCGGTTGCCAGTGATGAGAACTTGCGGACCGGTCCCAGTGTTGCGCGTGTCATCATTGCCGGAATTGATGATGCCGGCGAATTCCACAGCGTCGTCACCGGCGATGATGGCGTTGTTTTCGATAAGAAGATCGACACCGCCGCCACCGTCAGTCAGACGACCGGCAATGTTGATGCCATCTTCTGCAGCGAAGATGGTATTGTCCGTGATGCTCAGGAAGCCTGACCCGAGATTGTCATCCGACATGAAGATGCCGTGCCGTGAAACCGCGCCGGCGAGGATCAGGTTGTTGCTGATGTCCCAGGTGCGGTTCAGGCCAACATTCACCAATTCGATCGCGTCGAGCATGGAATTGCCGAAGAACAGTGTGGGAGTGAAAATGTTTCCACTGATCGTGGCACCATCAGCGATGCTGTTGCCGCCCAGATCACGAATGCCAAGCTCAATGCCTGTCGTATCGCCATCAGGGGTGATTTCGGCAAAGGCAAAGCCCTCAATCGTCACATCGCGCACATTGGCTGTGCCAGAAGGATCGTTCGGATTGACGCCGCTGGCATCGAGTGCGCCGACCACAAAGCCGGTGTTGATATCGCCGTTGTTCGCGAAGAGGTCGATGCCGCCTGTGTTGATGATCGTCGTAGCGCCCTGACCGACGAGGTTCAGATTGTCGACCCACACTTCGACCGAACCACCGAAGATCCCACTTCCGACGGTCACGGTGTCTTCACCAAGGAGAGCAGCCGCATTCACGGCGAGCTGGATGCTGTTGGTGTTCGGCACGACAAGCTGGCCGATGTTGAGCAGGCCGAGCGTTGGATCATCCAGATAATGGACAAGCTGGTTTTCAACAGCCAGCGCCTGGGCGAAGGTCAATTCACTGCCAAGGACGCCATTAAAGGAAACGCCTTGCGCGTCGATGATCGTCGGCTGGTCAGGATCGAAGAGCGCCGTGTCCTGCAACGCAATGAAGCTGCCGCTCTGATTGGTGAACACGGTGTTGTTCAGCGTGTCGCCAACCAGCGTCAACGTGCGGTTGGTGTCACCATTGATGACCAGGCCGTTCACGCCGCCATCGAACGTATTGCCTGATCCGATTGTGACCTCTGCGTCCAGCTTGTAGTCGATCAGCAAGCCGGTGCCATTGGCTCCAAGATTGACGTCATTTCCGGAGATCAAGAAGCCGGTCCAGTCAGGGTCCAGTGCTGTAATGCGGCCCGCGACACACAACCGGAATCCGTAGACATCAGCATTGGTGATGGTGTTGCCGGTGATCGCAATGTCCGACATCGTCATGAACGTCACGCCCGTGACATCAATGCCGGTGTTAGTGTTGATGACAATGTTGTCAGTAATGGCAATGTCCGACATCCGCGAGCGATCATTGTTGTCGCTGATGCTGTCGATGTTGGCCCCGACACGGATGCCGATGCCGCGACTAACCAGACCGTTGATCGTGTTGTTGTCGATGAGGATGTTGTTCGACAGCGGATAAGGCGCGCCAGAGCCCGACCCACCGGCGCCAATCACATGGATGCCGTAGGTGGAATCGTTGATCATGTTGCCGGAGATTTCGAACTTGTTCGCAGCGGTGCCGCTCGCACCTTCCAGATCGATTGCCGTACCTCTAGCGCTGCTTACACTGCGCAGATTGAAGGTGTTGTCCGTGATCAGCCAGTCGCTGAACGGCCCCTGATCGTTCCGACCCAGGATTGTGCCGGTGCCGTCGATGACGTTATTTCCGCTGCGATCCACACGGCTCAAGATCCCGCGGGTGATGCGGTCCTGTTGATCGACTGAACCATCATTCAAGCCGAAAGTGTTGCCAGAGATTGAGAGAGTGTCGACGTCACCCAGCGCCAATACGCCGGTGCCCAAGCGGCCCGAGAAAATGTTGCCGATGGTATCGCCAATTGTGATGCCACTCACCGCGCCGCCACTTGTGCCATTGCGTCCATCAAGCACGATACCGACGGTGTTGGCGGAACCGCCGCCCGTGAACCTGAAGCCGTCAAAGGTGACATTGCTGGAGCTCACGGTGAACCCGGCACCGCCACTGGGCACGTTGACGATCGTTGGTGCCGTGAAACCATTGCCGAGCATCGTCAACGCTTTGTCGATTGCGATGCCGCCGGCAAATGAACCATCCCCCACGGTCACTGTTTCTCCTGCCCCAGCAACGTCGACAGCGTCCTGAATCTCAGCCCCACCGGTCGACCCGATGACATTAACGGTCGATGCGGTGCCGGTGATAGTGCTGGCGGTCAGGTTGCCATCGAGGTTGATGGTTGTTCCATTCAAGGCAAGCGTTCCGGCCGTAACCTCGACTTCGACGCCGTTGTTCACCGTGAGGACGGGCGCGTTGAAGTCAGCATCTCCCGCGCTGGTCGTATCAACCGCAAATGTGAGCCCGGTGTCGGAGGTGATGTCTGTCGTGGTGCCGGTGTTCGACGTCGTCGTCAGCCCGTCCAGCGACGCAATCGTCAGCGCACCGCTGTTGCTCAGGTCGATCGCACCGCCAGCGTTGGCGAAGGCCAGATTTGTGACGGCAGTGTCCAGACCCACAATACCGGAGCCGCTGCGGATCACGAGATTTTGGACTGTCAGGTCAGCCTGCTCGGTAACGGTACCATCCAGCACGGAGCCGGACGTCCGCAGATCAAGCATGTTCACGTTCGTTAGACCGATCTGATCGGTAAGGCTGATGTCGCCGAGCTGGGTAACCCCGATTTGCAGAGTTCCGGCGGTGATGGTGTCCAGTTCGGCATCAGAGAGTTCCAGCGCGGCGCCGGCATCGCTGGTAGAGCCCAGATCAACGGTTGCTCCTACAAAGAGGGGAGCGATGCGAACCCGTCCATCGCTACCGGCCGTTACAGTGCCGCCCTCCAGCGCCATGTTTGAGGCCTGAAGATCGACACCGAAGCCGGCCATGGTGCTCACGGCAGCGTTGTTATCGAGCAAGCTGTTACCGCCCGCGCGCAGGACCAACGGATCTCGCGCGCTGGAGACAGCACTGTTGATGATCAGATCGGAGGCCTCAGTCAGTATCCGTGTCTGACTCAGTCCCGTGGTGGCCTGATTGCTTACGCCAACGACACCGTCGACGGTACCGACCACCAGATCGCCCGAGCCTGTGAGCTGGAACAACCGTATGCTGCCGGAGGTGCTGTTGGCGGCCGCCACTGCGCCAACGCCGGTTTCAATGGTTTCAGTGCTGCCAATGCCGGTGACTGCCTGCAATGCCAGATTGGCAACGGTGATGTCTGCGCCGGTGGTGTTGGAGTCGGTGATGGCATCGCCAGTGATCAGAGACAGTGTCGTCACATTGGCTGGGTTAATTGCCGCCGTGACATCGATGCTTCCGGCAGTTGTACTACCGATGCGCAGTGTCCCTGCGGTAATGAAGTCAAGCTCGGCATCTGTGAGTCCGAGAGCTCCGAAAGCGTCATCACCGCCAAGGTCAATCAGTTGGCCGGTGGACAGCGGCTGTATGCGGACATCACCGCTGCCAGCGTTGATCTCGCCAGGCAAGGTCATACGGTCCGACACAAGCGAGATGTTGCCCCCATTGGAAATGACACTGGCACCGAAAACAGAGAAAGACCGGGTCTCAACTCTCAACCGACTATCAGCGCTTAAGAGAACAGATCCCCCACCGGATTGGATTGATTCTGAAACGTCGATTTCGCTGCGAGCGGTGATGAAGATGTCGCCGCTGCCGGATTGCAGAGCACCGTTGATGGATACGTCGTCCTCGGCATTCATGGTGATATCGCCACCGCCGGAGTTGATCGGTCCAGCAGAAGTTGGAACGTTGCCCAGAACAACATCGTTAACGGCCTGTAAGTTTATGGTGCCGCCACCGGATTCGAGGACATCAAGAATGAATACGTTCCGGCCCGCGGACATTGTGATATCGCCCCCTGATGACCGCACGATGGACTGAGGAGATCTATAAGAGGAGTATATTTCGTCGGCTGCACTGAGAACTAGGTTGCCGCCGCCGCTATCGAAGGCCTGCAGGCGCAGAAGGATGTCCGCATCTGTCTGCGGGTCTAACGTCAAACTGCTCCCGGCGTTCCAATCGTAGTTGGTGCCCGTGTTGCCAATGCTCGCGAACACAACTTCACGAGTATCAATGGTGTCTGCGGCGTGGATGATGAAATTGCCGAGCATACCGGTGTTGTTGTTGACCGTTATGCTGCCGGTGCCGCCAAAATCGACGCGTCCGGTGCCATTCGTGCCCCTAACGTCGGTGTTGATCTCAACTATCCCGCCACCATTGAGAGTGTTCTCGATGGAGGTTCCCGAAATTGGTGCCGCCCCGGCAGCGCAGTTAGCCGTCGAACCACCGGTGGTTACGCACACATCGCCCGGATCGACGAGAAAATGGCCTGTTTGGGCTTGGCCAGCGATTGCGCCGGAGCCAAAGGTCGAGACTTCAACAAACCCATTGTTGCCGCCAAGCGTGTTGATGCTGCCGTGGAAGTTGACCTCATCACGGCCCCAGATGATCACCTCACCGCCATTGCCCTGACTTGAGGAGGCGTCGATTTGCGTGTCGGCATCGATGGTTGTACGGGCGGCGAGCGGTACCACACCATCGCCAGCCGCGCCGGCGTTCTCGCCAATCAGAATTGTCAGAAGGTCGCCGGCCTGAACATAGGCGACGTCGCTCGACGGATCGAGCGTCTGGTTGCGCTCTGCACCACCGACTAGAACCGTACCGCCACCTTCAATGCCAGACGCATCAATGCGAGCGGACTCTGTCGAAATCTCTTCGCCGGTGACATGAGCCGTTCCGCCGCGCGTGCCGGCGCTGCCCCCCTGCGTGCGCACAGTGCCGGAAACCCGAACGCGGCCAGCGCTGCCACCGCCTAGCACAATTCGACCATTGCGCACGCCGACGGAGTTCGCCTGCGCAACGCCTGACATGTTGATGGCGGTATCGAGAACGCGAGACGCCTGGCTGGCGGTCATGACAACACTGCCGCCATCGGCTTGAACTGTGCCTGAGTTCTCCACCAGGGCCTCAGCCTCTTCCCCATCGGCGTTGCGAGGTGTCGCCGTTGTTGGTGTGGTGAGCGCAAAGGAGATGAGGCCGTCACCGCGGAAGTCGACGGTGTGGGTTTCACCGGCTGCCAGAACGACGGTGCCCAGTTCGGCGCGAATGAGACCAGAGTTTTCAACGCCTGGCGCCACCAGTGCCGCAAGGCCGGCATCGCGGGCCGTGATGGTGCCAGCGTTGGTGACCATTGCATCGGCGATGCCAGGCCGGTCGAAAACCAAACGTCCAGCGAGGAAGTTGTCGTTTGTGATGTCGGCAGTGGACGCAATGAGGCCACCCACATCGATTGTGGAGTTGGCACCAAAATGGATGCCTGCGCCGTTGACGATGACGACATTGCCGTTGGCGAACAGCGATCCGTCGAACCGCGTCGCCTGACCGGACAGCACCCGGTTAAGGGCCATCGCGTCGCGCCCGGGTTGAACGAAGCGCACTGTCTCCTGGGCGCTGGTGTTGAAGCTGTCCCACTCAATGATCAGACGGTTCGACAGTTGGTCGATCTGGGTTAGGGCGCCGTTTTGCGTGATCGATCCCTGTCCGCCAACAACGCTGCCACCTGACGGCCCCGCCCATGCTGAGGGCACAATCTGGCTCATCACAAAGCTGGCCAAAATGGTTGACCGCGCCAAACGCCGGGCGGTCCCGCTGGAACGAGTACTCATTACAAAACGCGTCCTTCACACCTGTGGCCGGCCGGCTGGTTCGCGTCGGTTGCGCGCGCAAAGAGCCGTCAGACCTTGCTGGCAGGGTAAAGGAACGATGAATGCAAAGGCACCGATTTGTTAGCGAAGCTTTAACATTTTGATCATTAACGTTAATCTTGCGGTGATTCGGCGACGCTTCGACTCAGCGCAGCCGCGTATCTTACTTTGTCGTTAAAAGTACTGTGCGCGTTCGTTTGGAGTTGTAGGCGCTAAATTTCTAGTATTTCGTATGTTTAAGCGCTCAGGAATATTTCCCTGAGGGGCAGAGGCGTGCCGCTAAACATACATTCTCGCAAAATTGGCCAAATTGTAGCCTTTTTTGCTTTGGTTCTGATCACGGCAGGTTTGGCGTCTGGTCCGGCGATGGCCCAAAATGTGCCATCGACGGCAGAGGGCGGCCGTTTCGATCAGCCCTTCGTAAGCCAGCCACTTCAGCCCCGATCGTCGGATTTGCCAGTTGCAACGCCGGACGATGGTGTCGGTGACATTGAAGAGATTGACATCACCTTCCGACTCAACGGCGTGGTGTTTGAAGGCTCGACGGGTTTTACCGCCACGGCATTCGAACCACTCTACGCAGACCAGATCGGCCAGGACGTTACGGTCGATTATGTTTTCGAACTGGCTCAGCGAGCGACCGCCTTTTATCGCAATGAAGGCTACATCCTGTCTCAGGTGATCGTACCACCGCAGGAGATCGACGGCGGCATGATACGCTTGCAGGCAGTCGAAGGCTTTGTCGACGAGGTGGTCATAACTGGCTCGGTTGGCAGCGAGCGTGGTTTGATCGACGAGATGCTTCAAAACATCACCGAGCAACGACCGCTGCACAATGACACGCTTGAGCGTTATTTGCTCTTGGCCGGAGACCTGGCAGGCCTGACGGTTCAGGCTGTTTTTTCTCCGTCAGAAACGAACGTCGGTGCGGCAACCCTCACGGTTCAGTCTATTCATCGACGGGTCGAAGCAGCGTTTGAACTCACCAACTATGGTTCGGACTTTGTGGGCCCTTTGCGTGGTGAGGCTGAGTTCTATTTCAACTCCCTTCTGGGTCTTCATGAGCGACTTGGGTTGAAGCTTGCCGTTGCTGATGATGGCGACGAACTCCTGTTCGGTGAACTGTCCGCCTCCGTTCCAATCAGCAGTGAGGGAACGTCTCTCTTTGGTCGGGTTTCGGTAAGTGACTCAGAGCCGGGAGAAAACCTGAGAGCCTTTGATGTGGCCAACGACTCCTTGCGTTGGTCGGTCGGTCTCACCCAGCCGCTCATCCGGTCGCGCGATCGCAACCTGTTTCTCACCTTCCAATTTGATTGGGATGATCTGACGTCCGACACCAATGTTGGGCGGGTCACCGACGATCATCTTCGCACGCTCAGCGTCTCGCTGGACTATGATTTCGTCGACACAGCCTTTGGTCCATCGCTGCCGGCTGTTACGGCCATTCGGCTGGAAGCGCGGCAAGGGCTCGGTGGTTTGGGCGCAACGTCATCATCTGACCCCAACCGGTCGCGGCTTAATGCGGACGGAACCTTCACGTCACTGCGCGCAGAGTTCCAGCGCTACCAGAGCCTTGGTGCCCCTGGCTGGACACTTCTGACTGCTGTGTCTGGCCAGATATCGAACGGGCCGCTGCTCTCAAGCGAGGAATTTGGGTTCGGCGGCAGCGCCTTTGGCCGCGGGTTCGACCCCAGTGCTATATTGGGTGACCGGGGCATAGCCGGCAAACTGGAACTCCAGTACCAGGCCGAATGGCAAGACATGGCGGACTTTTTGGACAGCTACCAGCTGTTTGCCTTCGTCGATGCCGGCCTTGTGCAAAACGTCGATGTTGCTGGGGTGAACGGTTCTGTCACCGACGAACTCTGGTCAGCCGGTGGCGGCCTCCGTCTCGATTTTGCTCATGGGTTTGAGTCCGAGTTGGCTGTCGCGTGGGTGTCCGATGACATCGACAACGATTTTGCCTTTGGCAATGATCATTGGCGTTGGCTGTTCCGCTTGGCAAAGAGCTTTTGATCATTAGCCTGGCTGCCGGGTCGGGCGGACAGCAACCTTCATCTGAAACAAAACCATTATCGAGCAGACGGAACCGCTTGATCTAACCTAGCTTTGCTATGCGTTCGAGCCTCTGACCAAACTTGGTTCCCGGTCCGCCGACACCAATGACCTTCTGAGACCTGCTAAACCTAACTATCCAGACAAAGCCGCGCGACGCCGACGGCGGCTTCGGCGTGGCGTGGCACCTTGAACTCACTTGCGATGCGTCGCGCACGAATGGCGGTCCAGATGTCGTTCTTGGCCCCGCCGCCTGCTGTGAACAAGCGCGCTGGTCTCGGCGCACCGAGTGCTTGAAGGCGCGCATAGGCGGTCTCTTCGATGCGTGCCATGCTCTCCAATAGTCCGTGCAAGAACAGGGCGTCGTCGGTCGGTCGCGGTTCCAACCGGGGTTGCAGATGTGGATCGTTGATGGGGAAGCGCTCGCCCGGTTTCAGTAGCGGGTAGTAGCACAGCTCCGACGGTATCTTGGGATTGATGAGCCTGCTCAAATCCTTCAACTGGTCGGTCGAAAAGAAATGCGCCAAAACACCGCCGCCCGTGTTGGACGCGCCGCCTGCCAGCCAGTTGTCGCCAAGACGGTGGCTATAGACGCCGCTTGCGGGGTCATCGACCCGCGTGTCGCTGAGCAGCTTGATCGCCAGCGTCGTTCCAAGCGAGGTCACCGCGTCACCGACCTGGTTGGCACCCGACGCCAAGAACGCTGCAATGCTGTCGGTCGTTCCGGCGTGCAGGGCAAGTGTTGGCGATAGGTGGAACTGGTCCGCGATGGACGGGTCGATCTTCCCAATCACTTCTCCAACGAGGCTGACCTTCGGCAAAAGTGCCGTGTTCACGCCGGCCGCCGACAACCAGTCGGGCCAGGATCGCGCTTCTGGATCCCACCCGGTCTTCAGCGCATTGTTGTCGTCCGAGCCAAGGCTTTGGCCTGCAAACTTGGCGACAATGAAATCAGCCTGATGCAGCAGGTGAACCGCCTTGCTTTCCTGATCGAGCGCCTGGAGATGGAGCATCCTTGCCAGCGCCGACGATTGTCCGCGCGTGATGGATGGATCGGGTGCGAAGGCGGCGATGCGCTGGGCTTCAGCGATGAAGCCGGCTGTGTTGTACAGCAGGGCAGGCGTGACAGGTTTCAGGTCTGCGTCCGCCAGGACCATCGATCCAGATGTTCCATCCACGGCCAAGCCGCTGATCTCGCGGGGGTCGTATCCGGCCTCTTTTACCAGTACGACTTGGTTTTGGACCGCCTCGCACACCGCTTGCCACCACGCATTGGCATTGGAATCAGCATCCGCCTCATGAGACGCGCGGGCAAGGGGAGCAATGGGCTCGCCGGTTGCGTTGAGCACCGCCGTTCGCACCCCGGACGTGCCAATGTCGATCCCCAGAACCAGCATGTTAGGCGGAGCCCGCCTCGCGTGCCGCCAAAGCCTGGCGATACTTCTCCGCGTCCCAGTTGAGGAGCTCTGCCTCTGCATGCGAACCGATGGGATTGGGCGTCCAGTCCTCAGGCAGTCGGATCAAAACGTCGCTGACGCAATTGGCCATAGCGCGTTGGGCGGGGGTAGCACCCTCGCGCACCGCTAATCCCTTTCCGACGTCCAAGAAAGCCTGTGACGTATCGGCCGGTTTGGTTGGCAGCCCCGGTCCGAGAAAGACGACATGGTCAGGGTAGTAGCTTCCTGACACGCCCAGCGATGAGAGCCTGGAATCGATGGCGAGAGCTGCATTGCTAAGATAGGTCCAGCCATAAGGTGCTAGCGCGGTTGGCGATAGATCGTGGAGAACAGGCATGTGAAGCCGCCGCTCAACTTCTTCGGTTAGCTCGGCGACATCGGCCACAGTTGGTCCAGCGATGATCAACCCATGATTGCCGAGCAACACCACTTGGGTGTCGGCGGAGATCGCATCGGCTATTGCCTGGGTCAAGGGACGGCCCGGCTTGCGATAGGGCACAGTGGCGATGGGAAGTCCGGCCAGCTTGTCGCGCGCTGCGACAAGACCATCGTCGCTGATCGCATGGACAATTGTCGCGACCGAATGAGTATGTGCGACGACTGGCCAGTCGATCAGAGCGTGGAAGGTCGTTTCGATCGAAGGACGCAAGCCTGCTGCTGTATCAAGGACTGCTGATTGGCACGTGCCATCGCCTGCGCCAAGGGCTTCAGCCCGCGCTGCTTCCCGGTCAACCGCGAGAAAGATCGGTTTGCGTTCCGCGTCCGCAAGCTCCGTTCCCGACGCTTTGATCCATAACGTGTTGCCGTCCTTGATGGACGTGTTTCCACCTGGTCCTTGGACACGCATAGGGTCTTGCCCGAGTTTGGCTGACAGCGTGCAGAACGCATCAAAATCGGCTGGCATCGTGCCTGGATAGGCGTCGGCAAGCTGGAAACTCATCTCTATCCCCTGTTTAGCAGGCAGTTAGCCAAGGCGATTGATCACGTGATCTGGCGGGAGCAGCCCTTGCGCCGACGCAATGGCTCCCGCGAGCGCGCTTGCGTCAGTTATCCCTTCGAATTCGCTCGCATGCAGCCCGCTCGTCACGAAGGCTGAGGCCATGCCAATACCTTGAGCGCCGGCAATGTCGTGCTCCATGGAGTCCCCGACCATGAGACAGTGTTCGGCACGCGCGCCCAGCGATTGCAAAAGCCGTTCAAAAACCGGCCTGTGGGGCTTGCCATAAAAGATCACGTCGCCGCCTCTGTCTTCATAGGCATGTGCCAGGGTGCCAGGCGAGACTTGCAGAACGCCGTCCGCGCGGGGGGAAGCCCGGTCTGGGTTTGTGCAGACGACCGGGAGACCTCGTTGGAAAGCATCATCCAGCACCGCCTGCTCGGCCTGGGCCTTGGATCCCTCGGGAATGCCCATGAGGAGCACCGCTTCTGCTGTTTCCAGCGTGTCCGTGATGGACACATCAAGGCCATCAGCCCAAGCCAAGGCATCACCGGGACGGCCGGTTATGGCAAGGAGCTTCTTGCCCTTGCGCTTGCCATCGCGATAATCCTGCCAACATGCCTCGCCCGATGTCATGGTCAGCTCGATATCGTCGATCGGTAGGCCGATATCGGCAATGCGCTTTGCATTCGGCGCAGCGCGTTTTCCCGAGTTGGAAAGAACCGCCAGTCGTTTACCGGAAGATGCCAATGCGTTGAGCGCCCTGGCCGCGCCTGGATAGGGCGTTGAGCCGTTGTGGAGCACGCCCCACTGATCCAGCACGATCACCTCATAGGGATCAGCAACCTCAAGCAGGCTGGTTGGATCGGCCACGTCCGTCAGAGTTCAGACAGGATCGGGCGTGGGCGGCACCAAACCTGCCAAATAGGCATCAACCTCATCTTTCGGCATAGCAGGTGCTGCCTTGTTTGCCGTGCCCTCGGGCATGTCGCCAAAGTAGAACTGGAAACCAGGAATGAACTGACGGCGCTTGCGCAGCGGCATGCCTTCGTAGGGGAAGACGTCAGAACGCGCGTTGGCGACCTTGTCGTGGCAGGCGAGGATGTAGTCGGCGCGCTTGTCGAGCTCTTCGACAGACTTCCAGCCCTCGTAGGAGTTCACAAACCGCGCCGGGACCCAGTAGCGCCATCCTTCGGCAGGATTGGGCTCCATGTTGCGCTCTTGGAAAATCGCATCGCCCGCAACAACGATGTCGCCCATGGAGGTTGCGACCGTTACCGCCATGTGGCCGACTGAATGGCCCGGCGTGTGGAACATGGTGATGCCGGGCAGCACCTCGCACTCATCCTCGACCGCTTCAAACACGCAGCCGGCGTAGGCGTGCTCAATGCCAAGATAGCCCGACTCATAGGTGCGGTAGTAAAGCGGGAGCGGATTGTAGGCCATTTCAATTTCGGCCTTGGGGGCAATGTACCGCGCGTTCTTGAACTCCTTCATGTTCTGCACGTGGTCCCAGTGCAGATGAGTGAAAACGATCGCGTCAATCTCGTCCGGGTGGACGCCAAGCTTCTGTTCCAGATGCTCGTGCACCTGAAGGCAGCCGCGCTTGTCGCATTTGTGATGGTACTTGGTCGCGCGTTCTTCGTCGCAAAGCCCGGTGTCGATCAGGATTTTGTGTTCGCCTGTGTCGACATAGTGGCAATAGACTGGGTTCCAGATTTTTTTGCCCGCCGGACCCTTCCAAAAAATGTAGGTGCCAAGGTCGGCTTCCAGCCAGCCGGTGTTGATCGGATAGATCTTGGTTTCATTGATACCCATGACGGCAGGCGAGCTCCCCAAAAGTGTTGTTTTGGGTTATTTGTATACAGAACTTGAATTATGTCTACAAAAAAAGGCGCTGATCGATGGCTCTCGCCTAATTGACCGCCAGGACGCGCATGAAGCTCTCTTCCATGTGCTTGCGCATATAATCAAACGCCTCATTGGAGTCGGCTGAGAATATCTTTTCCAGCAGCAGGTCGTGGCTTTCTGCCGAGGCAACAAGGTCTGCCTTGGTCGCAAACTTCTTGGCGCGAAAAGGGCCGGTCCGGCGGCGAAAATCTGAAGCCATCTGCTGAATATAAGGATTGCCCGTGGCTTCATAGATCGCAAAGTGAAGTGCCTCATTGGCTCGAAGATAGGCCGTGCGATCACCTTGATTGGCCGCCTCATGGCAGGCCGCCTGAGCAGCCTCCAGCCGGGCTTTTGCCAACAAAGTCAGGCGCTGAGCAACCAGTCTTGCACACAAAGCTTCGATCTCGTGCATCGCTTCGAACATCTGTGCCAGTTCTTCGCGATTATACTGGGCGACGCGCAGGCCGCGCCCCTCACTGACCTCTAGAACGCCCAACGCCGAAAGCCTGCTGAGAGCCTCGCGCACAGGCGTGCGTGAGGCGCCGAAACGTTCAGCCAGGCGGGTTTCATCAAGGCGCTCGCCCGGGTTGATCTGCCCGGCGGCAATCTCGTCCATCAATTGCGTTTCGATGCGTTGCGCAACGCTTATGCGCGCCCTGCCCGTGGCCGCTGGCATGCAGAAAACTCCCGATAAGTTCTGGGCTAACGCTAGCGGACGCTGACCAAAAAGACAAACAGATTGCTCTAATGTATGTTTTGTCTTGCCTTTGTATACAAAATATGTCCTCCTGATCTGACGGGAGCGATAAGAAGAGCTGCAATGCCCCAGATTAACTTGGCCGGTCTGAAAAAGGCCTACGGCAATGTCACCGTTATCGAGGATCTCGATCTGACCATGGAGGATGGTGAGTTCACCGTTCTTGTTGGTCCATCTGGGTGCGGCAAGTCGACAACGTTGCGGATGATTGCAGGTCTGGAGAGCGTGACCGACGGGTCGATCCAGATTGGCGAGAAGGACGTCACCTATCTTGATCCCAAGGATCGGGATCTGGCCATGGTCTTCCAAGATTACGCGCTCTATCCGCACATGAACGTGGCGAAGAACATGTCGTTCGCCTTGCGTTTGGCGCGCTATCCAAAGGCCGACATCGACAAGCGCGTGAAGGAGGTCGCTGCGACCCTCGGACTAACAGAGTATCTGGACCGCAAGCCCGGTGCGCTATCCGGCGGGCAGCGTCAGCGCGTCGCCATGGGCCGGGCTTTGGTGCGTGATGCGTCGACATTTTTGTTCGATGAACCGCTGTCCAATCTTGACGCCAAGCTGCGTGGCCAGATGCGGGCCGAGCTCGCCATGATGAGCAGCCGTATCCAGAAGAACATGATCTATGTGACCCATGATCAGATCGAAGCGATGACGCTTGGCGACAAGATCGTGGTCATGCGCGGCGGTGAAATCATGCAGGCCGGCACGCCGGAGGAATTGTATCGGCGGCCGCAGAACCGTTTCGTCGCTGGCTTCATCGGCTCGCCGACCATGAATTTCCTTGATGTCGACCTGGTCTCTGAAGGCGATACGCTGTTTGCCAGCGCGTCGGGCGTGCGCATCGCCCTGTCTGAGGAGCGCAAAGCGAGATTGTCGGAGCGTGCTGACCCCAAGGCGGTCCTTGGCGTGCGGCCATCATCGTTTGAACAATCTGGCGAGTCCGACGGCATGTCGCTGCCGATCATCCTGTCAGAATATATTGGCGCGCAGAGCGTGCTGATGTCTGAGGTTGGCGGCCAGTCTATTCAGATCGAAGTATCAACCCCCGCGCCGATTGCAGCGGGGACAGAGCGTTTGTTCCGGATCAAATCCGATGAAATCCATCTGTTTGATCCATCCACTGAAGCGGCGCTGTAACGGCCGCGCAAACCGGCCGAAACGGCCAATGAATATCCTGGGAGGGATACATGAGAACACTCAAACTCACCGTGGCAGCGGCGTTGGTTGGGACAGCTTTGTCCGGAGCAACGGCGCTTGCAAACCCCTATGAGCCCTATGAAGGATCGACGCTTGTCGTGAACTTCCCGGCCCACCCGCACTATGATGCGGTGCTGGAAGTCCTGCCTCTCTTCACCGAAGAAACCGGCATCGAGGTTGAGGTCGATCAGCTTCAGTATCTGCGTATGCGCGAGCGTCAAACGCTTGAGCTGACGCAGGATGAAGGCGATTACGATCTGATTGCCTATGTCGTGTTCTCCAAGGCTGACTATGTGTTTGCCGACCAGTTGCACAACCTGGCGCGCTTCTTCATGGATCCGGCACTGGCCGATCCGAACTACAACGCCGCTGATCTGATTGATGGCTATGTGCAGAACATTGGCGTTGCAGGTGGTTTCAAAGGCTATTTGCCCGGCCCAACAGGTTCCCTCTTTGGCATTCCGTTTGGATCGGAAACGTCCGTCCTTGGTTACCGCACGGACGTCTTCGAAGAGCACGGTCTGGAAGTTCCTGAAACCTATGAAGAGCTTTTGGAGTTGGCCTGTCTGATCCCTGAGCTGGAGCCAGGCATGGGTGGTCTTGCATCGCGTGCTGCCTCCGGCCACCAAGCAAGCCATGCCTATCTTCTGCACCTCAATCCGTTGGGCGGCGGTATCTTCGATGATAGCTGGGAGCCGATCGTCAACAACGAGGTGGGCGTCCAGGCTGCTGAAGCTCTGAAAACCATCGTCGATTGCGGCATTGAAGGGTCAACAACCTTCGGACCGTCAGAAGCTGCTGCTGCCTTCTCGCAAGGCCAGTATGCGATGTTCCTGGACTCCATTGCTTTCGCTGCAACCTTCGAAGACCCTTCGCGGTCGACCGTCGCTGGTAATGTTGGTTGGGCGATGCATCCGATGGGTGTGGAGCGCGCCTCCCAGACCGGTGGTTTTGGCCTTGCCATTCCGCGCAACGCACAAAACCCGGAAGCGGCCTTCTTGCTCATGCAGTGGCTGACGTCTGCTCGCATCGATCGACTGATCGCTCTGGAAGGCGGTAATCCCTCACGTTTCTCGACCTATCAGGATGCCGAGCTGAACGAGCGGTTCCCATACTCCGCCACCTTCGGCGAGGCACTCCAGTTTGCCGATCCAGACTGGCGTCCCATCATCCCAACCTGGGGTGAAATCAACGCTGACCTTGGAACGACACTGTCTCAGATCCTGACCGAAGATCTGGACATCCAGGAAGGATTAGACGGCGTTGCCGAGCGGGCACGCGCCATTATGGACGAAGCTGGCTACTACAGCTGGAACTGATCCAAACCTGACTGTGGCGGGCGATGGGTATCGCCCGCCACACACGTTTTTTTGCAACCCAAGCCTGATCGACGGACGCGCTTCCCATGAGCAACATCCAGGCGGCCAATCGGCTGACGCCCTACATGTTCCTCGCTCCAGCGGCGGCGGTGATGGCGATCGCTCTTTTGTATCCGATCGGGTACATGGTTTGGGCAAGCTTCCTTGATTGGAACCCATCGCAGCGCATCGGCGAGGCCGATTTTGTCGGCTTTCAGAACTACATAAACCTGTGGGGTTCTGACAGCTTTTGGGAAAGCTTTTGGGTCACCATTCGCTTCGCAGTTGTTGTTGTCAGCGTTGAGATGGTGATTGGCGTCGGGCTGGCGTTGCTTCTGGACCGTCAGTTGAAGGGCATGTCCGTTCTGCGGACAATCTTCATCCTGCCCATGATGATTGCGCCTATCGTGGTCGGTCTCATGTGGCGTTACATGTACCATCCCCAAGTTGGCGTATTTAATCGCTGGCTGTCGGATCTCGGCCTGCCAACCATTCCGTTTTTGTCCGATTCTGGCTGGGCCTTCGCATCGGTGGTGATTGCCGACATTTGGCAATGGACACCTTTTATCTTCATTCTTGCACTGGCTGCCCTGCAGTCGCTCCCACCGTCGGCCATTGAGGCCTCACGCGTTGATGGTGCGACACCGATGCAACAGATCCTCTACATCAAGCTGCCGCTGATGATGCCGGTTCTGATTGTGACCTGCCTGTTGCGCCTGATCGATGCCTTCAAGGTGCTGGAGGTCATCCTGGTCATGACCAATGGTGGGCCGGGCCTTTCGACGGAAATCCTGGCACTGCGTATATCCCGAACGGCCTCGGAGTTCAGGCAATTGGGCGAGGCGGCGGCCATGTCCAATTACCTCTTGATCCTGTTGATGATCATCACCGCGATCATGTTCATCTACACGCGGGTCAACGATGCTCGTCTCGCACGCATACGTGCCGCGGGCGCGAAGGCCACCCAGGAAGAAGAGGAGGCGTGAGCGATGGCCATTCGTCCCGATGATCGCCCCCATCCCGGCTTTTATGTTCTCCTGATCTGCCTGGTTTTCATGTCTGCCGGGCCGATCGCGCTGATGTTGATGAACTCGTTCAAACTGAACGTTGACATCACCTCACCGACGGCTGGCCTGTTGTTCATGCCAACGCTGCAGAACTATGAGACAGCGTTGTGCGAGTTCCTGCCTTATGATCCTGAACATCTGCGCCGCTGCGACCCGACGTTCGGGCGTGCGCTGGTCAACTCTCTGATCATTTCCCTGGTGGCCACCGGGCTCACCTTGGTTCTCGGCTGCATGGCCGCCTATGCCATTGTCCGCTTTCGGTTCATGGGCCGCGATGCGGCCAGCTTCACGACGCTCATCATGCGCATGGTCCCCCCGGCGGTTCTGCTTGTTCCAGTGTTTGGTATTTGGAATGAGCAGTTTGGGCTCGATGGGACGCGATCAGGCATCATTCTCGTCTATGTGGCGATGAACCTACCCTTTGTGATTTGGATCCTGCAGAGCTTTATCGTCCAGGTGCCCATCCAACTTGAGGAAGCGGCACGCATTGATGGCGCCGGCCCGTTCCGGGTCTTCTTCCTGGTTGTTCTGCCGCTCATTCAGCCTGGACTGGCAGCCGCCGCGATCTTCACCTTCCGCATTGCGTGGAACGAGTTTCTGTTGGCCAACGCGCTGTCGGATCGCAATTCACGGACGGTTCCAGTGACGATTGTGAACTCGATTACCGAGTACAACATCGATTGGGGGGTCATCATGGCCACGGGCATGCTGCTGGCCATTCCACCCATCCTCTTCACATTCTTTGCCTCTCGACAGATTATCACCGGCATGACGGCTGGCGCTGTGAAAGGTTGATGTCGATGCATTGTTCGGTGCTGCTTCTTGCGACAGTTGAGACCAAGCAAGAAGCGATCACCTACTTTACCGCCGCGATGGAGAAGCATGGCGTCCACTGCCATGTGCTCGATCTGTCATTGAATGCGCGCGGCGAGGTTTTGTCGGGCGCCCGCAAGCTGGAATCGATGGCCGAAGTGGCGCGGACCGTGACGGTTGGTGCTCGAGAGGCTATCGCGGCTGGAGCCCGCGCCGCCGTTTCGATTGGCGGGGGCACTGGGGGAGAAATCGCGCTGCAGGTCATGCGCGAATTGCCTTTTGCCTTCCCCAAGATGCTGATCACCACGCTTCCGTTCGATCCACGCTACGCCGTGGCAGATAACGCAATCACCATCGTGCCGACACTTGCCGACATCTGCGGCATGAACCAGCCCCTTCGGCAGGTTCTGGAAAACGCGGCTTCCATGCTGGCAGGGCTTTGCAACACTGCCATCGAGCTGCCCCATGTTTCCGACATTCCGTCCGTTGGCATCACGGCGCTTGGCGCGACGGGTTCTGCTGCTGAAAGCCTGGCTGGACGGTTGGCGTCCATCGGCCAGGAGGCAACGGTTTTTCATGCGAACGGGTTTGGCGGCGCGGCCTATGCGCGCTTTGCCCGGTGTGGAACGTTTCACACCGTGGTGGACATGACATGTCATGAGCTGACGCGCATCCATCTGGCTGGCGCGCATGTCGACATGCCCGATCGGTTCACCGCCGCCCGGGATTGCCGGGTCCCGCAGATTGTTCTTCCCGGCGCGCTTAACTTCATTGGACTGGGTGAGCTGAGCTTGATCCCCGAACACTATCGCTCGCGTCCCCATTACCAGCATTCTGGCTACTTCACGCATGTCCAGGTGACAGCTGATGAGATGGCTCTGGTGGCGAGCAAGCTTGCCGAAGCGGTCAACCCCTCGGAAGCGCCGGTGAAGATGCTGGTGCCCATGGGCGGTTTCTCGCACCAGGATGCGCCCAGCGGCGCCATCGAGTCGCCGCTCCTGCGCAATGTCTTCTGGGAAACCATGAGCGCCAAGCTGGCCGATCACATCACGCTTGAACGTTTGGAGAGCCATATCTGCGACCCGGCAACGGTCGATGCAATCATGGCCCATGTTCGCCCGCACCTACCGAGCCTGCAAGGAAACGACAATGTCCGCGCCTCCCTCTGACACGAAGAAACCTGACCCCAGCGAGTTGGAGGCCAAGAAGGATGCGCTGATCGCAACGGCGCGCCGATGCTTCGAAAGAGGCCTTCAGACCAATGCGGGGGGCAATCTTTCGGTTCGACTGACATCAGCTGATGCGATTGTCATCAAACCGTCGGGTGTGGGGTTCGCCGAATGTACGCCTGACAATCTACAAGTTGCTTATCTGGACGGCACGCTTGAGCCGTCCGCGTTCAAGCCGTCCAAGGACCTGGACTTCCACGCCGATCTCTATCGCATCCGCCGCGATATCAACGCCATCGTGCATTGTCATAGCCCCTGGGCGACCGGCTATGCCTCTGCCGGTATCGAGATACCCTGCCTGACGGTCCAGACCATCGAGAAGATTGGGCGCATGCCACTCATCCCGCTGTCCAAGAACGGCGGTCCGCAGACGGATGTGGAGATTTCCCCGGTGTTTCAGGACACATCGGTGCGGGCGGCGGTACTTGCCAATCACGGGACAATCGGTGTTGGCAAAACGCTGATGGCTGCACAGTATCTGGCGGAGATCATTGAAGAGACCGCCCACATTGCCTTCGTCCGAGATACTCTTCTTGCAGCCCATGGAAAGACCGCTGCAGACTTGCCGCAGTACGGAACGGCGATGGAGGCCAAGGCGGCGGCTGAGTAAAGCCTCGTGTTTTCACCCAGCGCCATCTTGACTCCTAGATCGGCATGATACCGAAAGCCACGAACGGCCAGATGTCTTTGTTCTCCAATATAAAAAAAGCGGCGCGCAGGCCTCTGGTGGCCCCCTTCACGCCCTTGCCCCCTAATCCACCTTCCGCCCTCTCCTCTTTCTCCCCCAATAAAAAACCCGCGGCCCCCTGCCCTCTGGTGGCCGGCGCGCCGCTTTCTCTTTTTGCGGACCTTGCTTGCGGACCGGGAACCCTTCAGGCCCGATCCGCAATCTGGCTCTGCCGGTCTATTCGGCAGGTGTTGTGGCCGCTGATCCTTCGTCTTCGTCTATGAACGTGGTGGGTAGGCCGTGCTTCTCACGCTGGCTGTCGCGGTAGATTGCGCGCAGCAGCGAGAGGCCCATTAGCACCATGACAAGGCTGAAGGGCAGGGCGCCGATCACCATCGCGGTTTGGATGGCGCCCAGGCCACCTGCGATGATGAGACCACCCACAACCAGCGCCAGTGCTGCGCCCCAGAACAGGATGTGTGGACGAGCCTTGGGGCCCTCATCTCCAGCAGCGTTGATGGTGTTGATGATCAGCACCGCGCTATCTGCCGAGGTGACGAGATAGGTCAGGAGCAGGATCACCACGATGACCGACATCGCATAGGCCATGCCGTCGCTGAGGATGACGGAGAGCATCGCAAACAGCTGATCGGACTGACCGGCCCCCGCGATGGCGCCGTCGGCAACGCCTGTCAGTTCAAGATCGATGGCTGTGCCACCAACCAGAGCGAACCAGACGAAGCACATGACGGCGGGGATCATCATTGCGCCGAGCACATACTCACGGATGCTTCGTCCCTTTGAAATGCGGGCAAGGAACACGCCGACAAACGGCGCGAATGCGATCCACCAAGCCCAGTAGAAGATGGTCCAGCCACCTTGCCAGCCGGCAAGGGCATCACCGGTCTCCGTGCCGTCAGCGGACCAGACGGTGAAGATGTTACCGGGGATCGACACAAGATAGTCGAAGATGCCGACGATGAGCGCTTGGGCGCCGAAGAAGGTGGAGCCGAACAGCAGGAAGAAGGCGAGCAGGAAGAAGCTAAGCCCCATATTGATGTTGGACAGCCACTTGATGCCTTTTCCGACACCGGAGAGAGCAGACAGTGTCGACGCGCCCATGATGATCAAAAGCGCAAAAATGATGCCCAACGTCGAAGACGAACGCTCGCCGGCCTCATTGACCGAGTAGAGCCAATCACCGACACCGATGCGCGACAGGCCGGAGATGAACTGCTCCACACCAAAGCCAAGTGTCTGTGCAACGCCCAGGACGGTTGCGACGACAGCAACGACGTCAACAAGGTGCCCGACAGGGCCGGAAAGTTTCTGGCCGAAGATCGGGGTCAGGGCCGAGCGGATCGTAAGCGGTAGGCCACGGCGATAGGAGAAAAAGGCCAGCGCCAGGCCAACAATCGCGTAGCAGGCCCAGGCCGCCAGGCCCCAATGGGTGAAGGACCAAATGTACGCGTCACGCACATTGCCGGCGGTGCTGCCCTCGGTGAGGCCCTGTATCGTCGCCGGGTTAGCAGCAAAGTGATACATGGGTTCAGCGGTTGCAAAGGTGAGCATCCCGATACCGATGCCAGCCCCGAACATCATGGAAAACCATGAGAAGTTGGAAAATTCCGGCTCGTCTTCGTCCGTGCCAAGCTTCATTCGCCCGGCTGTTGGCCATAGGGCCAGCGCAAAGCAGAGAATGAGGAAGAAGGCGAACGAATAGACGTACCAGTAGCTGAACGAGGCCAGGATGCTGCTGTTCAATGCACCCAAAACGCCCGCAGCCTGAGCTGGAAAGGCAATCGCCCAGAGGATCAACCCCCCGACGAGGATTTTGGCAGATATCGTAACGTCCTTGGTGAAGCCACGATAAAAGCCAGACTTGGCCACGCGGATGGGAAGTTCTGTAATGGGCGGTTGGATGGGCATAAAACCTCATGGGGATGCCGGCCTTGGCGAAGGTGCCTGACCGTGGTGCGGAAAATGGTTGGCTTGGTTTCGTCGATCGACGTAGGTGGCAAACGTTATCAACCACATAGAAATTTTGCAAAGAATGCATCCCCTCTGGGCGGAAATAGGTGTATTTCCCTGAGCCTTGCAAACTATTATTCGATTTTTTTACTCAATACGTAACTTCAAAAATCTCATCTAATATTTCATGTGGGCGCCGGGTAATTCCGATTTTACTGATAAAAATTTTTCTTGCTACGGGAGTTTGGCGCGGTAGCGTTTTTTATTGATTGATACTAGATTCCAGTGACTTATCCCCAACCTCACCCGACTGGCCTTAACGCTAGGGCAGGCGCTGCTGACAGTATTTAGTGTTTAGGCCGACGCGCGCGGTGAAAGCCGCTCGGGGAACCTCTGTCGGGGGCACCCTGTCGCTCGGCCATGTTTGTCCCCCAATTGGGTGATGCCAAGCGTTTCTTATGATTCGTAGATGCCCTTGATGGTCACGTCTGATCCGCAATCAACGGGTCAAACGTCATGCCGACCATCGATGTGTAACGGGCTGAAGGCTGCGCAAAAAGGATGGCGGCATGACAGCTGGAAGCAAGTATGGCCGGCGTGTTGGCGGCGGTCTGCTTCAGTTTGGTTGGGGAAGGCCATGAAAGAGTACAAAGCACAAGTCGTTGAACAGTCAGTGGAAAACTGTCTGGATCGGGGTGCGTGGCGAAATTTTGCCGGGATCGCAAAGCTGGAGCCAGGGTTGAACCATCGACAACCTGAAGGCGTTTCCGACACCGTCTCCTACCGCATATCGATCGACACGGGGATTGAGATCCCAGGGGAGTTGTTTGTGGCGTCAGCTTGGGTAACTGGCTGGTATTGCCCGCCGGGGCGACCACAAACCTGCATTGTCAAAAGCGTGACGCCGCGCATCTGCAAAGATCGTATTGCCAAGGTTGATATGGACATTGGCCTCGCCGGTGAGCTGAACATCTACACCGTTGGTTTTTCCTGCTTGGCGCCTGGAAATGAAGCGCCTGTGGACGACCTTAGTGACCATGGCTGACGCGACCTGAGGAGCGGCCGACGTTCGGTTTCGCAGTTCTTGAGCTTGCAATCGGGCGCAACGAGCGTTGTCATCACCGCGTCGTGTCTCCGATTGAGAGCCTTGTTGTGATGAAACTTAAAAAGTCGTCTGTGCAAATGGTGGCCGAGGCCCGGGCCCGGATCGCTGAAGTCGAAACCACCGATCTGATTGCCGCAGCTGATGATTCGGGTTTGGTGATCGTCGATATTCGGGACGTGCGCGAGCGCCAACGAACTGGTTTCATCCCCGGCAGCGTGCATGCGCCCCGCGGTATGGTCGAGTTCTGGGTCGATCCAGAAAGCCCCTACCATAAGCAGGTGTTCGCCCAGGACGGCAAACGGTACGTTTTCCACTGTGCGTCGGGGTGGCGTTCAGCGCTCACCGTGGCGACCTTGCAGGATATGGGGTTCGAGGCCGCGCATCTCAAAGACGGGTTCTCCTCCTGGGTTGAGCAGGGCGGACCCGTGGAGAACGACCCAGAGGACAAGGACGGCTAGACCCGTCTTCCCTGCGCTACAGCGTCACCGGCTTGCCGGTGCGAATGCTTTCATCGGCTGCCAGGCAGATGTGCAACGAGGTCACAGCGTCTTGCATGTGCCGGGTGAGATCGGTGTCGTTCGTGATTGCGTCGATCACGAAACGCTGTTCGGCATCACACAGATCCTGGTGACCTGGTTCGCCCGGCATATCGATCCATTGATCGCCGTCTGGCCGGTGAACCAGAAGGCCGCCCACCTTTGTATGCCCATCGATGTCCGCTGACGCACCTTTGTTGGCGTCTGTGATGGAAACCGCGCCGTTGGGAGAGACGATGTCTTTCACGAAGAACGCCGTTTCCGACATCATCGGACCCCAGCCAGCCTCGTACCAGCCCACCGAGCCGTCCTCGAAAACGACCTGAAGCTGGCCGTAATTGTACATGTCGTCCGCGATCTCATCGCTGAGCCGAAGGCCCATGCCCTGCACGCGCACCGGCTTGGCGTCGGTGACCTGGCACATGACATCAACATAGTGGACGCCGCAGTCCACCAGCGGTGAGGTGGTCTGCATCAGCGCTTTGTGGATGTCCCACTCGGTGCCTGAGGACTGCTGGTTGAGGTTCATGCGGAACACATAGGGCCCGCCGAGATTGCGCGCTTCTTCGATCAGCCGCGTCCAGGACGGGTGGTGACGCAGAATGTAGCCCACAACCAGCTTGCGATTGTTGGCTTTGGCGGTCGCGACAACGCGCTCCACATCGTCGACCGTGGTTGCCAGCGGCTTTTCCACGAATACATGAGCGCCGGCTTCCATGGCGCGGATGGCCAGATCGGCATGGCTGTCGGAATAGGTGGCGATAACGACCAGATCGGGCTTAAGAGCAAGCCCTTCCTCGAAGCTCTCCAACCACGGGTAGGCGCTCAAGGCATCCGGTATGGCTTTGCGAGACCGGTTAACAAGACCAATGATCTCGCTGTCTTGGAAAGCGTGATGGGCCAGGGCGTGGCTTTGCCCCATCTGCCCCATGCCCACGACCAGAACCCTTTTTTGCCGTGTACTCATGCGTTTCAATCAGCTTTCCAGCGTTCGGGCATCGCCGATTGTAACGTCCTTGCCGGTTATCCGCGAGCGCACGGCGGCAAAGGCCATGGCGAGGCTCTTCAGGTTTTCCCGCGCGCCGTTGGAAGGTTCGCGGTCCTCCTCGATCGCACAAAGAAGCTCGCCCATCGTTCCGCTAAAGCCGTCATTGAACCATTGGCCCGTCAGCTTGGGGCGGGCGATACCTTCGGCTGTTGTCAGGGTGACCGTTTGAGCACCAAGGTCCGGTCCGTCCGCCCGCAAGCTCCCTGCGGTTCCGCCAACAAAGCTGGTGTCGCGCGGCCCATGGGGAACGCCTCCATCGAAGACGAGGCTCGCTTGCCCGCCCTCAAAGCCGACAAGAGCTTGAGCAAAGAGCGGAACCTTGTTGGCTTGGCCCGCACCGCGGGTGGCGGATGCAAAGACGCTTTGCGCGCGGTCGCCGACGAGCGAGGCCACGAAGTCAAACCAGTGGACGCCGAAATCATAGAGGATGAGATCTTCGATCTCATCGAAGGGCGTGCCGGCCGTCCAACCATGATCCCAATGGACCGCAACATGGGCTGAGATCACGTCGCCGATGAGCCCGGCGCGAACGGCCTCCCGCATGAAGGCCTTGTGGGGTGCCCAGCGGCCGTTCTGGTTGATGGCGAGTTTCACGCCCTTGTCGTCGGCAAGCTTCACCAAGTCCTCGCCCACACCGAGGTCGGTCACGAATGGCTTCTGGCTGAGCACATGCTTGCCGGCTTCCAGCGCGGCTTTGATGATCGGCGTGCGGTGCACGGGGTGGAGTGTGATATCGACGACATCGATATCGGAGTTGGCGAGAATAGCCTGCCAGTCATCTTCGATGCGGGCGCCCGGACAGAACTCGGCTGCCTTCTCTTCGGCTTTGGAGCGCGTGCGGTTCCACAGGGCGGCAACCTCCCACCGGCCGGTGCGATAGGCGTCGAGATGGCTGGCGGAAATGCCGCCAGTGCCGATCATGCCAATCTTGGGTCGATAGGTCTTTGGCTTGGGCGGCTGATAGGGCACGTCCGGCGCTTCGATTTCCGGCAGGTCAGCTGATTTCAGTGCATAGGTGTTGGTGTCGCCGGCGTCTTCTGTGATTTCGTTGTCGTTCATGGGACGAGGTCCAACGTGCGTTTTTCCAGCGCAGACCGGGCAGCCGTGTCGACGATGCGCTGGGCGGTCAGGCAAAGCTGGGCTTCGAGTGGTCCGGCGACAGGCTCGGCACGTTCCAGGCAATCCAACACATACTCGATCGCGTTACGCTCCCCTTCGGCCAGGGGATTGGCCGGTATGTCATGGCGCTGCGGGTTGGCTCGCGTCTGCACCGTGACGTGCGTTGCGTAGTCGGGGCTGGCGATGGTGCCGTCAGTACCGACAAAGGTGAACCCGCAGGTGGGCTGCGGTTGGATGGTCCAGGGATCGGTGAAGGTGCCCCAGCGGGTCTCCATTTTGGAAAGCCCGTGAGCATAGCGGCACACGGTGATGGCGTGCTGATCGACCTCGATGCCAGCAGCTTCATCCACCGTGCAAGTGACCTCCAGAGGTGCTTTGCCATCCATGTACCAGGTGCCGAGCGTCGCTCCGTAGCCAAGATAGTCGAGCAGCGAGCCACCGCCCGACGCTTTCTTGTACCACCAGCTGTCTGGCTTTTGTCGTTCCACCTCTTCCGGCGTTACCTCGACCTTGTCGGCCAAGTGATAGAGCGGGCCGCGGTTGCCATCATAGAAATGCACTTCGCGAAGCTCGCCGATCAGGCCGTCATCAATCAGGCGCTTGGCGGTGACATGGCTTTCCACCCAGCGCAGCGGCCAGTTGATGATGAGCTGTTTGCCGGTGCCTTCCATGGCCGCCATCATGCGGCGGGCATCGGTGACGGAGGCTGCAAAAGGCTTCTCGACGAAGACATGCAGACCGTGTGGCGCCAGACGCTCTGTATAATCGGCATGGTCGGCGGTGGCGGCACAGAGGATCGCCATGTCGTAGGGGCCAGCGGCCATGCAGGTATCGAAGTCAGTGAAAACACGGGTCTCGGGGACGTCAAAGGTTTCGACCGCGTGCTGCATCGCCTCGCGCTTGGGATCGAAAAGACCGGCGATCTCAGCATCGGGGTGCTCGTGGACCAGGCGCAACAGGTCGCCCATATGCATGTGGTCGAAGCTGATGCCGACAATGCGAAACTTGGCCATGATGAGCTCCCTTGATGCTTGGTTTTAGCGGTTTTCGGTCAGGCGCACATAAAGCGCGGTCACTCCCAAAATGATCAAACCGAAGAAGACGACGCGCGCGCCTTGCGGCATTTGCAACAGCGTCAACAGCGTTCCGATGACAGTCAGAATAAGCGCGCCTACAATGGTGCCCGCATAGCTGCCGCGTCCGCCGAAAATGGAGGTGCCGCCGATCACGGCCGCCGCTACGGATGGCAGCAATAGCGGGTTGGCCAGCGACAGCGATGGCGCCCGGATCATGCCGACATAGAGCAGCCCGGTGATGCCGGCGATGAGGCCGACAAGCGCGTAGAGCGCCATGAAGACTTGCCAGCTTCTGACACCGGAAAGCTTGGCCGCATGCTCGTTGGAGCCAAGGGCAAAGAGCAAGCGACCGAAGCCGGTGTAGCGCAGGCCGAGTAGGATGGCGGCGGCAAACGGGACAAAGAGAAACAGGCCATTGGGCATGCCGGCTGTGCGGCCGGTGCCAAGCCACTCCAGAAAATCAGGGATGTCAGCGCCGGTGTTGATGACAAAGCGCTGATAGACCTGCAGGCAACCCGTTGCGATGAGGCCGGTGCCGAGCGTCATGATCAAAGGATGGACCCGTGCAACACCGACGCCGAAGCCATTGACAAGTCCCACGAGAACTGCCGCGCCAAGCGCGATCATCACCCCTGCAAAGGGGCCGTAGAGCGGGGTGACGGAGGCCACCACGAATGCAGACACCGTCGCGACGACGGCAGCGGACAGGTCGATGCCGGCGGTCAGCATGGTCAGCATCTGACAGGCGGCGAGCATAGCCAGCGGGATGGCAAACTTGATCGTGTTGCCGAGCCAGAAGGGGGAGATGATGCCTGGCCGCATGAACTCCAGAACGCCAACGAGGCAGCCCAGAAGAATGATCAGCGGGATAACAGGATAATCGCCCATGAAGCGTCCGATGCGCACATGCAGCGGCGTGGATTCCACCTCTGCCTGGTCTGTCTGATCGATCATGCTCATGTCGATCTCCTTCGCATCATCAGCACGGCGCCGAACATCACCACGCCGACCATGATGGTGCCTTCGATGATGGTCGTCACGTTCGGGTCAACGGCAGCGAGCGTCAGGATGGTGCGGATGATCCGCAGGATGAAGACTGCGATGATCGGCCCGAGCAGTCCACCAATGCCACCGCCGAGGACCACCCCGCCAAGCACCACGGCCGCGACCGAGGCCAGAAGGTAAGGCCCGGGCACCGGTTCACCGATGCCGGTCAGCATAATGAGGCTGAGACCGCCCATGGCGCAAAACAGGCCGCAAATCCCGTAGGCAGCGATCTTGGTGCGCCCCACAGCAACGCCCGAACGGAAGGCGGCGAGCTCACTTGATCCAACCGCATAGATAGAGAGGCCAAGCTTGGAGCGTTTAAGCGGTATCCATACGATGGCGATGGCGAACGCCATGACGATGAGCGCATTGGGCAGGCCATCAACCAGAAACGAGCCTGCAATGGCGCTCTGCAATCCATCGGCAACGGTGCCGCCCGGAGCATTCAGAATGAGGAGCGCTGTGCCTTCCCATACAAAAAGCATGGCCAGGGTCACGACGATGTCGGGCACCTTGGTGAGGACGATGAGCGCGCCGTTGATCATGCCCATGCCGAGCCCCATGGCGAGGGTGATGAGAACAGCGGGCACGGCGCCCATGCTTTCCATCAGCACGGCGGCCGTCACCGCGCAGACCGCCATGATGGAGGCGACAGACAGGTCGATGCCGCCAACGATGACCACGACGGCCATAGCGGCTGTGGCAAATGCGAAGGGCAGGGCGGCGCGAGCCAGGCTCTCAAGGCCGGATGCGCCAAAGGTCGGCTGCACCAGCTTGGTGATACCGAGAAGGACGAGGAACAGAGCCACGAGGCCCAGCGTCCAGGCATGTTTTTGCGCGAAACTCATGCGGCGTCTGCCCCATCCTTGAGGCCATAGGCGGCCCTCATGAGGGTTTGTTCGTCTGCATCTAATGTGTCGATGATGTCGACCACCTTGCCATTGAAGATGACGACCACCCGGTCGCAGGCAAGCGGTACTTCGTCCAATTCGGAGGTGTAATAGAGGATGGCAGCGCCTTGTTCGGCGAGCTCGCGGACAAGCGGGTAGATCTGGCGTTTGGTGCGCACATCGATGCCGCGCGTGGGATCGAAGAGAAGTAAGGTTTCAACGCCAGTCGCGAGCCAGCGGCCGATGGTAACCTTTTGCTGGTTGCCGCCGGAAAGCCGGCGCACCTCGCCCTGAGCGCGGGTGTCGATCTGAAGCCGGTCGATGGCAAGGCCCACCCGGTCGCGCTCATGACGCATTCTCAAGGGTCCCCAGGAGCGCATGCGGGCCGCGAAGGGCAGGGCGATGTTCTCGCGCACGGAACGCTCCGAAAGCAGGGCTTCAGCTCGGTCTCCCGGCACTAAGGTCAGGCCAGCGGCAATCGCGTCGGCCGGATGGGTAAAGCTCTTGGCGGCGCCATCAACCTCCAACGTTCCCGAAGTTGGCTTGGTGAACCCGGCAAGAACGTCGAACAGTTCATCCTGCCCCTGACCTTCAAGGGCGACAACGCCCAGCACTTCGCCAGGGTGAAGGTCGAAGGAAACGTCTTGGAGCTTCGGGGCTGCGCCAAGGTTTTTGGCGCTCAGGCGCGGCGTTCCGTTCTGGGTTTTCTTGATGCTACCGGCTTCGCGCTTGCTCAGGTCGATCTTGGCGCCAAGCATCAGTTCAACGACCTTTTCCTCAACACCAGGTTCGATCTTGAGGTCGCCGACGGTGCGCCCGTCGCGCAGCACGGTCGCGCTGTCGCAAAGCTGCGAGATTTCGGTGAAGCGGTGCGAGATGTAGATCACGCCGCGCCCATCATCGGCCTGCTCGCGCACCACGCGCAGCACGCGCTCCACCAGGTCCGTTGGCAGGGCAGCTGTCATCTCATCGAGCAGCAGAACATCAGGCTTTTTGGCCAGCGCACGCGCAAGGTCCAGAATGCGCAGGGTCGCGAGCGGCAGATCCTTGATCATAGCATCCAAGCGCAAGCCTTCAATGCCAAGCTCGCTTACCCAGTGTTGGAAAGCTTCGGCGGACGTATCGCCGAGGCGCAGATTGTCTGCGACATCAAGATCGGGAATGAGGGAGGGTTCCTGATAGACCGGAACGAGCCCTGACGCCTGTGCTTCTGCTGGCGATCCAACGCGCGCTTTCTGGCCGCGGATCAACACCTGGCCATGATCGGCGTGCAGGGCGCCGGTGATAATCTTCACAAAGGTCGACTTGCCGGCGCCATTCGCCCCCATGAGCGCGACTACTTCGCCGCGTGCCACATGCAGGCTGGCATCGGTCAGGGCGCGCACGGCACCGAAGCTCTTGGCGACGCCGGAGGCGTCCAGCAGGGCTTGGCCGTCTGGTTGGGCCTTGTCAGACATGCTGTTTCATCACATTGTCGGGGGGAGAGAAGGGATCCCTCGCCCGGATGGGCGAGGGTAGTTCTTGTGGTCAGGCCAGCTTATTGGCCGGGACCTTCACAGGCGATGATCTGATCCATTGAGTAGTCGGTCCAACCTGGAATGGTCACCGAGACCGGCCATTCGGGATCAAGGTTCGGGTTCTGTGCAGCAGCGATGGTGGCGCGGCCATCATCGGTGGTGTTTTCCCAAAGGACTGGGTCGACCAGAACGGTTGTGTCGCCCGGTGCTTCGCCGTTCAGGATATCGACAGCAAGCGCGATGCCCGCGCCGCCGACCGAACCTGGGTTGGTGACGGCGGCCCCTTCAAGGCCATCGACCTCAGACAGGTACTGCACGAAACCGGCATTGTCGGCGCCAACGATCGGCACCAGCGGTGCACCGGACTCGGTGAAAGCGTCGACAATCACATTGTCGATGCCCGACGTCCAAACACCGTCGAAGGGGATGCCGGTGGCCAGGAAGTCAAACATTTGCTGCTTGCCCTGGTCCTGCTGCCAGCCAGTGAACACTTCGTGGATCACGTTTATGTCGGAGAACTCGGCAAGCGCGCGCTGGAAGCCATTGTGGCGATCGGTATCGGCCGATACGCCGGCTATGCCGCGCATATAGACAACATCGCCTGAGCCACCGAGTTGTTCGAACAGCCACTTGGCGCCGAGATAGGCATACTCTTCCTGGTTGTTGGAGAGAATGTACGCGCCATCGGCGGTCACGCCGGCATCAACGGCGACGACCACAATGCCCTGTTCGATGGCGGTATCGATGGCCGAATTCAATGCGTCCGGGTTGGACGGGTTGAGCACGATGGCATCGACGCCGGCTTCGATGAGGTTGTTGAGGTCTTCCAGCTGACCGGCGCTATCGGTGTTGCGGTGGGCAACGATCAGGCCTGTCACATCGCCTTCAACGGCAGCCTGGGCACGCATGGCGCAGATCATCTGCTCGCGCCAGCCATTGCCCTGCACCGTGTTGGAGACGCCGATGGTGTAGTCGGCAGCGAAGGCGGCAGCGCCCGTGCTGGCGATTATCGCAGCAGCGGCTGCGCTTGATAGAAGTTTCTTCATTCTTAGTCCTCCCAATTTTGGTTCAATTGCAGCATCACAAGGGCCTGGGGAGCCCGAGATTACTTGATGTATGGAGCCAGGACATCGCGGGCCAACAGGAAGCCGCGTTTGACCTTTTCATCGGTGCCTTCAAACAGCCGATCTTCATGTTCGATGATGATCGGGCCGTCATAGCCGACACGGTAGAGGCCGGAGAAAAAGTCCGACCAGTCAACGTCGCCGAGGCCGCAAAGGCGTGGCACCTGCCAGCCCATGCCAACACTCATGACGCCGTTTTCGTAGAGGCCATCGCGGTCGATCATCACGTCCTTGGCGTGGACGTGCGCCATGCGCGGGCCAAACTCTTTGATGAAGCGGGTCTGATCGATCATCTGCCAGATCAGATGCGAGGGATCGAAGTTCATGCCCACCGCATCGCCCCATTCGGCGAAAATGCGTCGCCAGATCTTTGGGCTGTAGGCGATGTTGTGCCCGCCCGGCCATTCATCATAGCTGAAGATCATGGGGCAGTTTTCGAACGCCAGCGTGACACCGCTGTCCTTGGCGTGCTGAACGATGGGTGTGAAGACATCGACGGCCCGCTCCCAGTTCTCATCGATGTTCAAGGTGCGGTCGCCGCCGATGAAGGTGTTGACCACGCCCACACCCATGACACCGGCCGCCGAGATGACCTTCTTGAGGTGCCCGATAACCTCGGCACTGTGGTCGGCATCGGCATGAAGCGGGTTGGGATAATAGCCAAGCCCGGAAATCGTGATGCCGTTTTCCGCAAGGCCATTCATGATGTCTGCGCCCTGGCTTGCCGTCAGCCCATCCACATCGATGTGGGATGTGCCGGCATAGCGCCGCCGCTCGCCGCCTGATGCCGGCCAGCAAGCGACCTCAAAGGCTGAAAAGCCATTGGCTCCCGCCCAGCTTGCCACGTCCATCAGGCCGCTATCTTCAAACGGTGCTGTGAGAAGCCCGAGTTTCATGCCCAATCGTCCTCCTAAAACTCGCTCAAATCGACCCAGCGGCCTTCACGCGCCGACCGCAGGACGGCATCGCAGAACTGCATTTCGTAGTGTCCATCCTCAAAGGTGGCCCAGGTCGAACTATCCTGACGGCTGCCAGCAGCAACGTCTGCGTAGACGGCGCGAAACAGGCTGAAGAAACTGTCGGCAAAGCCTTCTACATGGCCGGGGGGCAGCGTGGCTGCAGCTGTGCCAATCGGGTTCATCAACCCAAAATCGCGCATCAGCGTTTGGTTTGGTGCGTCGCGGTGGCCGATGAAAAGATGATCTGGTGTTTCATTGTCCCAGGCGATGCTGGCAGTCGAACCAGCGATATCCCAGGTGAGAGAGTTCTTGCGACCGACGTTCACCTGGCTCGTCGACATCACACCGCGCGCGCCGTTGGCGTAACGGATCATGATCATGGAGGCGTCGTCGGTATCGACCTTCACGGTTTCGGTTCGGCCGGCAGCGCTGGAGAAGGTCTCAACCGGACCGATCGGCTTTTGTCGTTCAGGCAGGAAGGTGGTCAGTTCGGCGAAAATGGAGGCGGCCTTCAGCCCCGTGATGAAGCTGGTGAGATCGAGCCAGTGCGTGCCGATATCGCCGACAGAGCGCAGCTCACCGCCAATGTCTGATTGAAGACGCCAGTTCCAATCGGTGTCCTTGGCGAGCCAATCCTGATGGTAATGGCCCGTTAGAAAGCGCACATCGCCAATATCGCCGGCCTTCACCATGCCGTGCGCCTGTTGGTTCAGCGGATAGAAGCGGATGTTGTAGCAAACCGCTGCGACCTTGCCGGAGGCTTTGGCGAGGGTGACCATTTCAGCGGATTCCTGAGACGTCATCGCCAGAGGTTTCTCGCAGATCACGTGCTTGCCGGCTGCCAGAATGGCCTTCACCTGGCTGTAATGGGCATGGTTTGGCGATGTCACATGGACGACATCGACCGTGTCATCCGCCAATAAATCCTCGAGCGTGGCATAGGCATGGGCGACGCCAATTTCCGCCGCCCGCGCCCTGCCACGCTCCTGGGAGGAGCCCAAAACACCACGTACATCCACACCCAGGCGTCGCAGTGCCTGCGTGTGCACGGTGCCGATAAAGCCAGTCCCGATGACGGCTGTGCCAATCATTGCGAAATCCGTCATGTCGAAACCTGATCAAACAATGGAATAGCCTCCGTCGACCGGAAGGCAGGCGCCAGTCATGAAGCCGGCGGCTGGAGAGGCGAGAAAGAGCGCGGCGCCGGCGATGTCACCGGGTTCACCCCATCGATTGAGCGGTGTGCGGGCCTCGATGGCTTTCACGAAATCGGGGTTTTGCCGCGCTCTGGCGGACTGCTCGGTGACGATGAAGCCTGGTGCGATGGCGTTCACCCGGATGCCGTCTTCGGCCCAGGCGATGGCCAGCGATTTGGTAAGTTGCTCAACGCCGGCTTTGGACGCACCATAGGCCGGGTTCTTGGGGCTGCCGAAGCGCGCATACATGGATGCGATGTTGATGACGCTGCCCTTGGCGGCCTTCAGCCCAGCATGCAGGGCCTCGGCGCAGCGAAAGGAACCGGTGAGGTTCACGTCCAGCACGTGGGAGAAAAACTCAGGGGCCATTTCTTCGCCGCGCTTGGTGATGGCGGCACAGTTGATGAGCACATCGACATGGGCACGGGCCTTGGCAAAGGCGCGCACAGCCTTCGTGTCGGTCACATCAAGCTGGGTGTAGGGAAAGTGGCCTTGCTCGGCTGCATCGGGCGCTGGTTCCACGCCGGTGATTTCTACGTGAGCGCCAGCATCCTGGAAAGCGTGTGCAATGGCCGCGCCGATGCCGCCTCGGCTTGCGCCAATCACCAGCACTTTGGCGCCGGAAAAGCTCTGGCGATCGATGTCAGACACAGACCGCTCCCGAGATCGTCCGTATGGCGTTGATGCGCAACGCTGCAGGCATTTCGCCTTCCTCCCCGTCGCCCCTTATGGGGTCTTGTAATCGATTGCAGAGCACCTCAAGGGGCGTTTGTCTGCAAATGTAATCCTTTGCATTCTCGTCTGGATGTGAGATGGGAGTCAACCCACCAATTTCGATTCCGGCGTATTCGACCATGGTTCGCAAGCCCGCCACCATCCAGGATGTTGCCCGCGCAGCGGGTGTTTCGACGGCAACGGTCAGCCGCGCGTTGAGCAATCCTGACCTTGTTGCCGGGAAGACCCGCGAGGTCGTTTTCGAGGCTGTTCAGCGCACCGGATACCGCGTCAATCAAGCGGCGCGGAACCTGCGCATGCAACGCGCCGGCGCGGTACTGGTGCTGGTCCCTGATCTTGGAATTCCGTTCTACTCGAAAATCCTGTCGGGCATCAGCGATGGGTTCTCGGCGACCGACTACGCCGTGCTTATTGCCGACACCAAAGGGCGTCCGCTGCAGGACACTGAGCTTGCGGGTTACTTCACCGATGGACGCATCGACGGCGTTATCTCGCTTGATGGTCGTCTGTCGCACGAGTCGCTGGAGAATTGTGAGCGGCAAGGCGTTGGCGAGCGCATCGTGTTTCTTTGCGAATGGGTGGAGGGCACCTCGTTTCCGGCCATTCGCAGCGACAATGCGCATGGTGCCAGGCTGGCCATTCGCCACCTGCATGAGCTTGGCCATCGGCGCATCGCCCATGCCACCGGACCGGAGGGCAATGTGCTGACCATCGCCCGCCGCGATGCCATGCTGGAGGAACGTGCCAGACTTGATCTTCCGGCACGCGATGAATGGATTATTCGCGGCGATTTCTCGGTGGAATCTGGTCATCAGGCCGCGCGCCGGATCATCGAGATGGATGAGCGCCCTACGGCGGTGTTCTGTTCGGCTGATACGGTGGCTTTCGGTCTGATATCGGGGCTCTTGGAGGCGGGATTGTCGGTGCCCGGCGATGTTTCTGTTGTCGGTTTCGACGACATCGACATGTCGCAATATTACATCCCGGCCCTGACAACGATCTACCAAGACCGGCACCAGCTTGGGCGTCGCGCTGCTGCCCGTCTTTTGGAGCGACTTGGCCCTTCGGCCGCCAGTGCAGAAGGCGAAGCGGGCGATCTCATTGATGTGGAGCTTGTGGTGCGCAACAGCGCTGCCCCGCTTCGAGCGGGTGCTTGACGGCCTCATCATGGCGGCGCCCCAACAATCCATTGCTCCAGATCGATCGATTGGCCGGTTAGCGGGGCGGATGCATCCGACAGGAGAAAGGTAGCCAGGCGGGCGGCTTCGGCCTCGCTCACCAGTCGGCCCAGCGGTTGTTTGGCGCCTTGCTCGGCGAGCCAGCCCTTGCCTTTGCCGAATGTTTCTTCGTGCAGAACCCGCTCGGTCTCCGTCGCCACCCACCCCAGATTGATGCCATTCACCCGGATGCGGTCGGCCATGTAGGTGTTGGCTGCATTCTTGGTGAGCGTTTGAAGAGCTCCCTTGGAGGCTGCATAAACCGCAAGGTCGGGCGCGCCAGCATGGGCGTTCATGGATTGAATGTTTACAATGGCGCCTGCCTCGCCGCGCGCCCGCATGTCGGCAATCACCTCACTCATCAGGAAGAACGGAGCACGCGCGTTGATCGCCATCGTCTGGTCCCACATGGCCGGGTCGGCATTGGAAAAGTCGCCGCGCGTGGTCACACCCGCGGCGTTCACGAGTCCATCGATGCGTTGAAATCGGTCCTTAGCGGCTTCGGCAATCAGGGAAGGCGCATCAGGGTTGGTGAGCTCAGTGCTCACGGCCTCCACCGGACAGGGCAGCATATGGATGACCGGATCGCGGTCAGTAAGAATGAGAGCCTCAACCCCGCATTCTGCGGCATGATGGGCGATGGCAGCTCCAATGCCGCGCGCGGCGCCAGTGATGATGATGACCTTGCCGGCGAGGTCGGTGCTCATCCCCCAATCCCGTCCATGAACTTGTCAAACTCGCCATCGCGCATGCGAACCAGATGGCGTTCTTCAGGGAATGTGGCTGACCCAACGTCGTCGACATATTCCCGGAAGGCGGCAATGCGCTCAGCCTGTAGTCGGGCATATTCGGCGGCGAAGTCGCGATAGATTTTGGCATGGCGAGGGACGCGGGTTTTGCCCTCGCCCAATATGTCTTCGGCGAAGAGATATTGGGCATCGCAGCCGGGTCCGGAGCCCATGGACCACAATAGGATATCAAGCCGCTGGCTGATCGCGGTGGCCACCTCTTCGGGCACGACCTCGATTTCTACCGCTATGGCGCCGGCGTTCTGGTAGGCGCGGCATTCCACGAACAGTGCAATGGCGGTTTCGGCGTCGCGACCGACAGCGCGGAAGCCGCCGGTCCAAGTCGCGCGGGCTGGCACAATGCCAACATGGCCCACGATAGGGATGTATTCGCGGGCAAGGCGTTCAACGGTCTGTTTCGAGCCCGAGCAGTAGAGCGCGTCGGCACCCGATTCCAGCATCTCACCGCTGTAGCGCAGATACTCCTCGACACTGCCGTACTCCAGATGGGTCTTCCCGGTCATGGAGAAGACTGTAGGGGCCACCTCGCGATAGCGCGGGTGGGTCACAAGCTCGGGGGGAACGGAGGCGATATCGATGCCGGCTGCTTCTGCGGCGGCAGCTTCATCGAGCGAGAAATAGCGCAGCATGGTCATTTGCCGCTTGCCTTTGGCAGCGCGCAGATCGGCGACAGTTGGTAGCTTTCTGGTCATCCATCGGCTTCCTCAGGCGGCGTTGATCTGAGGCACGCTATCCTCGCCATGCAGCTCTTCGCGGTAGGGCTTTGCCGTCGGTGGCAATTCTTTGCGTATGTTGAACGTCTTGTCGGTTTGCTGGCGCTTCAGCGCATCGATGAGCTCGCGATAGCCGTCGACAATGGAGAGGTTGGCGGGCGGCAGATCATCCTTGATCAGCGCATGCAGCTTGGGCAGAGCATGGTACGGGATCATCGGGAACATGTGGTGTTCCACATGGTAGTTCATGTTCCAGTAAATCCAGCGGCTGATCGGGTTCATATGGACCGTGCGGGAGTTCAGCCGGTGATCGAGAACATCCTCTGCCAGCCCGCCATGCTGCAACAGTCCGGTCATCACCATGTGCCAAGTGCCATAGATGCGCGGGCCCCCGATGATCATGAGCGGTAGGAGGGACCAGGTCACCAGCGCCAGCGCGACAGCTGCAAGGTGAATGCCGACGAAGATACGGGCCCAGAACACGGCCTTGGGCAATTGAATTTCCGGGATGTAGTCGCGTTCGTCGGGGGAGAACTGACCCAGCGCGTTGCGCCACAGGATCGCAAAGTGCTGGAAGACGTCAGGTAGTCCGATGAACATCAGCGCTTTGCGCAGGATGCTGTCAGGGCGCATGAAGCCGATCTCGGGGTCTGCGCCCACAATGATGGTGTCGGTGTGGTGGCGCATATGGCTCCACCGCCAGGACACCGGATTACGCATCACCATGAAACTGGCGATGATGTAGACCCATTTGTTCATCCATGGCGTTTTGAACGCGCTGTTGTGGCCGCACTCATGCCATCGCGAGTCGCAGGCAGAGCCGTAAAGAACGCCGTAGACAAAGAAGAACGGGACGGCCCACCAGGTTCCCCAGGTTGCGACGCCGCCTATGGCGGTCACGATCGTCAGGCCGATCCAGATGATGGTGTCGCGAATGGCCGGTTGATCGCTGCGCTGCATAAGCGCCTTCATCACCTCGCGCGGCACATCGCTGTGGTACCACTGCGCTGAAACCAGCCCGCGCTCTACCGCGTGCTGCCGTTCCGGTCCGGTGAGCGAATAGTCGCGTTTGGCGTAGGTCGCCTCGGCCAAAGCCATGGTCTGTTCATGCTCCCGATCAAAGGCGGCGTCTTGGAGCGCCGATTAACCAGCAGCCTTGATCGGGTGGGCGTCACCGTCAATCGCCATGTGAGGTAATATGACGTTGATTGGCCCTTGATGGTGGCCTTTTGTGTCAAAATACCTCATTTTACCTCATTAAATGTGGTGACGAGCGGTGGTATGCGACCGACACTTGTTGATGTGGCCAAGGCGGCGAGCGTGTCGCCGGCAACAGTGGACCGGGTGATCAATGACCGTCCGGGTGCGTCTGCACGTACGCGGTCTCAGGTGCTCGAAGCAGCGCGTCGGCTTGGCTATCTTTCAGACAGTGATGTGCCGATATCAGCGGCGCTGCGTGTCACTTTCCTGCTGCCTCAGGGCACGAACGCCTACATCGCCGACCTTGCCCGTCAGGCGCGTGAGCAAGCGCAGTTTCAACGGGGTATTGATGTGTCGATCGAACGGCCCCGCGCGCTCGATCCGCAGGGCCTGGCGGACGCGCTTGTGCGGTGTGCTGAAAGTGCGGATGCCATTGTTATGGTGGCGCTCAACCATCCGTCGGTTCGCGAGGCGATGCGCGCCTTGGCGGGCGCTGGTGTCACGGTCCTTACGCTTGCGTCCGACATTTCCGATGCGCCGCGAGATGCGTTTGTTGGAATCGACAATGGCCAGGCGGGGCGCTTGGCGGGTTACACGCTGGGGCGCTTTCTGGGTCGATCACCGCAGGGGACAGTCGCCTTGTTCGCAGGGTCACTCGGTTACCGGGGCCATCAGGAGCGTGAGATGGGTTTCCGGCAGGTGATGGCGGAGGACTATCCGCAGCTTGAGGTTCTGGAGTTGCGCGAAAGCCGGGAGGACCGTGCCAAGGCTCATGGCGAAACGTTGCGCTTAATGGAAGACCACCCTGATCTGGTTGGCATCTACAATGCGGGCGGAGCAACGGTTGGGATCGCCGCCGCCCTGGAGGATAGCGGCGCAGCAGGACGCATTGCCTTCATCGCGCATGAGGTGACGGCTGAGAACAAGCCTTATCTTCTGTCTGGGACTGTGGATGCGGTGATCGATCAAAATGCCCGCGCCCAGATCCAGGAGGTTTACAAGGTCCTGAGCGCTGTATCCTACGGCCAGCGCTATGAGCCCGAGCCGACGCAGCTTCGCCTGATCCTGCGGGAGAATTTGCCAGCCGTTTAGTGGAAGTCCCGCGATTTGGGGATGATGCGCACATTGCGTGGGTGGCGTGCCTCGCTTGTTCGCAGCGCGCTTGGCCTCGTGCTGATGGTGCGTGGCTCTTTCACCAAACCGCCTTTCACGCTGTCGCCGCGAGAGAGAATGGGGCGGATAACCTCATCGGCGCGAGCGAGACTGGCTGGTGCGGTGTGCAGGTTGGAAAGGTTGGCCAACCTATCGGTACGGTCGGCAAGGGAGGTCGCCATCAAATGGATGACGCCTTCCTTGCTGCGCTGAACGTGACCGCAGGCGAGCATCAGCTTTGAGGCCATCACCACAGGGCGGAAGCTTTCCAGCTTGCTCGCCCAAAGCACGATGTTCACAACGCTGGTCTCGTCTTCCAGCGTGATGAAGATGGCGTTGCCCTTGCCGGGACGCTGGCGGATGAGCACCACGCCGGCCGTGCGCACCCACAGCCCGTCGCGAGCTTCGTTCACCTGTTGGCATGTGAGCACCTGTTCGGCATCAAAGCCGGGGCGCAGCAACGTCATCGGGTGTTCTTTCAGCGACAGGCGGGTGGTCTGGTAGTCAGCCACCACATGCTCAGCCAGATGCATGGATGGAAGGTTGGCCGCCGGCTCGGGGCTGAGCTCATGGCGCTGTGCGGCTTCGAATAGCGGCAGTGGCTCATCATCAGGCAGGCGTCGGACGGCCCAAAGCGCATCGCGCCGATCCAGGCCGACAGAGCGGAACGCATCAGAATCGGCAAGCAGCTTCAAGGCGCGGTGGGGCAGGTGAGCGCGGCGCCACAAATCCTCAACGCTGTCATAACCAAGGTCGCGCTCATCTGTGAGGTCTTTAGCCCAGTCCTCGTGGATCCCATCGATCTGGCGGAAGCCAAGACGCAGCGCTAGCGCGCCCTCTTCGGCGCGTTCCAGCGTGTTGTCCCAGCGGCTGTGATTGATGTCGGCGGGAAGGACCGTCACGCCATGCTCGCGGGCATCGCGCACGATCTGCGCCGGGGCGTAAAAGCCCATGGGCTGAGCGTTCAAGAGCGAACAGGCGAAGATCGCCGGATGGTAGTGTTTGATCCAGGAGGAGATGTAGACGAGCTTGGCGAAGCTCGCTGCATGGCTTTCGGGAAAACCGTACTCGCCGAAGCCCTTGATCTGGTTGAAACAGCGTTCGGCAAACTCGCGCTCATAACCGCGGGCAACCATCCGCTCGACCATCTTCTGCTCGAACATGTGGATCGTGCCCACATGGCGGAAGGTTGCCATGGCACGGCGCAGACCATTGGCCTCCTCGTCGGAGAACTCGGCAGCGACCATGGCGATCTTCATCGCCTGTTCCTGAAACAGCGGCACACCCAGCGTGCGGCCCAGCACGCTGCGCAATTCGTTGGGATCGTGGGGTGGTGCCGGTGAGGGAAAATCCACGCCCTCTTCGCCATTGCGGCGGCGCAAATAGGGGTGGACCATGTCGCCCTGGATCGGGCCGGGCCGCACAATGGCGACCTGAATGACCAGGTCATAAAACGCCTTGGGACGAAGGCGCGGCAGCATGTTCATCTGCGCCCGGCTTTCCACCTGGAAGACGCCGATGGAATCGCCCTTTTGAAGCATGCCGTAGACCTCTTGGTCCTCCTGCGGCACGTCTGCGAGCGCATAGTCGATGCCTTCATGGTTACGCAGGAGATCAAGGCCTTTGCGGATGCAGGAGAGCATGCCGAGGCCGAGAACATCGACCTTCATCAGGCCGAGTGCGTCGATATCGTCCTTGTCCCACTCGATGAAGGTGCGGTTATCCATCGCCGCATTGCCGACCGGCACGAGCTCATCGAGCCGGCCTCGCGTCAGCACAAAGCCCCCAACATGCTGTGAGAGGTGGCGCGGGAAACCCATGATCTGATGGGCTAGGTCCAGCACGCGCTTGATAACCGGGTTGTCCGGATCAAGGCCGGCCTGACGAATGTGCTTGTTGTAGACCTCGGTGCCGAAGGAACCCCAAACCGTGCCGGCCATGCGGGCGGTGACATCCTCCGTGAGCCCCATCACCTTGCCGACTTCGCGCAGGGCGCTGCGGGGCCTGTAGGAGATGACGGTGGCGGCAATGCCAGCCCGGTCGCGGCCATAGCGTTCATAGATGTGCTGGATGATTTCTTCGCGCCGCTCATGCTCGAAATCGACATCGATATCGGGCGGTTCCTTGCGTTCCGAAGAGATGAAACGGGCGAAGAGAAGGTCATGCTCGGCCGGATCGACGGCGGTGATGCCCAGCACGTAGCAGACGGCGGAATTGGCGGCGGATCCACGCCCCTGACAGAGGATGCCCTTATCGTTGGCTACGCGCACAATGTCGTGGATGGTGAGGAAGTAGGGTGCGTAATCAAGCTCATCGATCAGCTTCAACTCATCGCGCAGTAGCTGCTTCACCTTCTCCGGCACGCCGGTGTCGTAGTAGCGGTAAGGTGCGTGCTTCCACACCAGTTCTTCCAGCCAGCTCTGCGCGGTGCGGCCCGGTGGGATGGGCTCGTCGGGATAGGTGTAAGCGAGCTGGTCGAGCGTGAAATCGATGCGGGTGAGGATGGTCTCGATCTCGGCGAGGGCTTCCGGCGCGTCCTTGAACAGGCGCGCCATTTCCTCAGGCGCTTTCAGGTGGCGCTCGGCATTGGCTTCCAGCAGCGTGCCGGCCATCTCCAGCGTGACGCCTTCGCGGATGCAGGTGACAACATCCTGCAAGGGGCGCTGCTCGGGCCCGTGATAGAGAACGTCATTGGTGGCCAGCAGCGGCACGCCATGGCGCTCTGCACAGTCTTTCAGGGTGAGGAGATGACGCCGGTCCTTGCCCTTGCGGCCCATGCTGGTCCCGAGCCACAGCGTATCGCTCACCGTTTTGGTAAGCATGGTCAGCGCGTCCTCCAGCGCGACCACATCATCGTCCGGCATGAGGATGAGCAGAAGCCCGCGCGCATGCTTGATGAGGTCCTGCCGGGTGAGGATGCAGTCACCCTTTTCGGCGCGCCGTTTGCCAAGGGTGAGGAGGCGGCAGAGGCGGCCCCAGCCCTCCTTGGTTTCGGGGTAGGCGAGGATGTCCGGCGTGCCATCGGCAAAGACCAGCCGCGCGCCGACCACAAGCTGGAAGGCCTCGGCCTGCGCGCGCACCGCTTCATCCTCGGAGGTGCGCAATTCTTTCAAGGCGCGATAGGCGCGGGCGGTACCGGCGACGGAGTTGCGGTCGGCAATGCCGATCCCCTGATGGCCAAGGATCAGGGCCTGGGTGACCAGATCGCCGGGCTGCGATGCGCCGCGTAAAAACGAGAAATTTGTCGTCGTCGCCAGCTCGGCATAGGTGGGGGTGTCCGTCATGCGAACACCCCATGGACGAACCAACTCGGCTGGTTGGTCTCGCGCTGATACAGACCCTCGCGGAAGAGCCAGAAGCGGCGGCCATCGGCATCTTCCACGCGGTAATAATCACGGGTCGGCAGGGGCGTGTCCTGTTGCCACCATTCCGGCGCGATGCGCTCCGGTCCTTCGGCGCGAGCAACCTCATGCAGCACCCGCCGCCAGCGGAATTTCAGCGGCGGGCCATCGGGAATTTCCGCCACCGCCTCGATGGGCTGAGGATGCTCGAACAGATGAATGGGGCGGCTCGGTGGATCGCCGGGCAGGGGAGCGGGCCAGCTTTTGTTTTCTCCATCGTCTCCTTGCGCTTTGCGGGCGTCCTCATAGTCCTTGGCCGGGACCATGTAGACAGCGCGCTCTGGGATATGCGTGTCGGACGCCACGAAGCGCAGCACCGCCTCGCGCCCCAGGCGCGTTGTCAGCCGGTCGATGAGAGCGGCGATGTCAGCAAGGGCGGCCTGATGACCATCCAGGCTCACCTGCGGTTGCTCGAACGGAGCCGAGACAAGCACCGCCAGACGGATGAGATCATAGCCAAAGCCGGGATCCAGCGGGTCGGCCAGCGTGTCGATACGGTCCTGGAACAGGCGCACAATCGGACCTGCCTGACGCAGGGCGAGAGAGGTTTCCACCCGCAGGCGGCGTACCGCGCCATCGGTGCGGAACAGGCTGAGTTCGAATGCCCTGCCGCCTTCGCCGCGCGCTTCCAGCATGGAGCCGGCCTCGCCCATCAGATGGGCAAGTGTCGCCATGACGTCTTCCTCGCGGCCGATGGGTTCGCCAAAGCGTCGCTCCACCGTGCAGGGCGGCAAGGGTCGGCGCGGGGTGATGGAGATATCGTCTTCTCCCAAGAGACGGGCAAGCTTGGTCGGCAGGGCCTGGCCGAAGCGGGCGGCGAGCGGTGTGCGCGGGCGTGACGCCAGATCGCCGAGGGTCGCAAGGCCAGCGCGGCTGAGGGCGCGAGCGGTCTCATGGCCCATGTCGAGTGCATCGACCGATAAGGGCGCGGCAGCATCCGGTTCATTGCCAGCGGGCACAATCGCCCCGCCGCCAAAGCGGGCAATCGCGCGGGCGGCATCCGGCGTGCCGGCAAGGGCACTGACAAGGGTCATGCCAGCATGAGTGAGACGCTGGGCGAGGTCTTCCCGCAGTGCCGCCTCGCCACCGAACAGATGCGCGCAGCCGGTGATATCCATGATGAGGCCGTCCTCCTCATCCAGCGCAACGAGCGGTGTGTAGCGGTCACAAAAATCAGCCAACCGTTCCAGCCAGTCGGCATCGGCCACCATGTCGCGCTCCATAGCGACAAGGTTCGGTACGCGGGCGCGGGCATCAGCCAGGGTCAGCCCATGCTCCAGATTTTGCGCCACCGCCTCGCGGCTCAGCGCGACCAGCCGCATGGCGCTGCGCTGCTTTTCAATGAAGACGGTCGGTCCTTTAGCCGGTGCGCGCGAGAGCCTGTGCGTAATCTGCTTGCTGGTAGCTGCCTGCCTTCCCATCTGGCGGGCCAACCGGTCGGCTGCCAGATAGGGAAACCAGACGGCGAGATAGCGCCGTGCGGGAGGATGACGGGACGGACTGGAACTGGCCTGTTTCATGCTGCCACTCCACGCGCCAGCGCTGACCGGTCTTGCCGGCGCGGTTGCGTAATAAGGTGAGATCGAAGCTGGGATGCCCGGGCGCGTTCGCGGCCATGGGGCGCGAGGGGGCGGGGGTGACCTGCCAGCGGGTGATGGCGGCGCTGGGCAGAGGCTGGGCTGCCACCTGAAGCATCAGCACCGTGACGCCGGATTGTTCTGCTGCCAGGGCGAGGCGCCTGGTGATGGTCAGGTCAAGCTCACCAGCCCGGTTCCAGAGCTCCAGAACAACGGTACCAAGCGCCGTGCAGCGTGCGGCCTCAAGCCCGGCGGCTAGAAGGTCGGCCACGGTGCGTGTGTTGACCAGCACCAAGGTGTCCAGAACAGGCCCAAGCTGCGTAAAGCCAGGCGCGTGCAGCCGTCCAACCTCAAAGCTTGCCACATGCTGGCGCACCCACAGGCTGGGCTTGGGGTCCAGTTTGCCGCTGCGCTGCAAGATACCGCAGGCGAACCCCGCCATGGCTGCGAGGCTGGTGGTGTGCGGTGCATAAAGGTCATGCAGCGCGCCGCGCGCCAAGCCACCGCCAACAGCTTCATCCAGCTCTTCAGTGCCCAGGGAGATATGGCCGTGCGGTGCCGGCTGATCCTGCGCGCAGACGCGTTTCAGCGCTTCCAATGTGGGTTTTTGGGCGAGTGTTTGCTGCTGCATGGCGTTTTATGTTCATCTTTTGTTCTCATTATCGCCAGCCTGCGCTGAGAGTCAATTTCTCCCTTGTTCAAAGCTGTGAGGCAGTGACGAAGAAGGCGCGCTATCCGCGCGCCACCTCAATTTCTTCGGGCATCGGGTTCCAGTCGAACATGGCGCGGACAAGGCCATGGTCGGAGGCACCCTCCTCCTCGAAGTCTTCGCGGTTCAAATGGTCGTTGTAGACCTCAAGCTCGCGGAACGACCAATGGCGTTTGCGGGAGTGGTCGTAGAACTCCTCAGACACCAAAATGTGGTCGAGGCTCTCCATCTTATGCTTGAAGATGTGGGTGTAATAAACGTGCCGCATGGCGCGGTACTGTTGCAGCCGTTCGGCAGAATACAGCCCCTTATCAGACGTAAGGCCGGCTCGGCTCTTTTGCACCACGCGGTAGGTCGGCTGATCGGAAATCAGCTCATTGGTCACCGAGGTTGTGCCATCGTTCAAATCGCCCAGCACGACAACGGGTGAGATGGAATCATCCTCCTCCGACACCATCACCTCGTTGAGGAGCGCCCGCAGCGCGCCCGCTTCCATGATGCGGCGAATGTGGGAAACGGCGGACCGTGTGATGCCGGCGTGGAATTCCAACGCGACTGGCAGGTTCTGCTCTGGGAAGCTCAGCCGCGCCGGCCCTTTGGATTTCAGATGTGCCACATAGACGCGAACGGGCGGCGGCTTGGGGCTTGTGCCCTCAGGCTGGATGGTGGCCACCAGCACAGGGCGTGAAAACTTGCCGATCGTAACGGTGATTTCCTCGCTCGCGCCCGTCGTCTCACGCAGCGTGTCGAAGCTGAAGTTATCGGGAAAATCAGCAATCCAGTCGGCGCCCGGTTCAAGCTGTGGGTCGCCGCGCCTGTCCTTGCGCACAGCAAGTGCCACCTGCGGGCGTCCACGTCCCGGCGCATCGCGGGCGACCAGATCGTACTCGTTTAGCATGTCGGCTTTGGCAAAGGCGGCTTCGAATGCCTCGCGCGCCCACAACTCCTGAAAGCCGATGATTTCAGCGTCGAGCTTTTTTAGCTGCTCGGCGGTCCAATGCAGCTTGGCCTCATAAAAGGCTCGGCCTTCCGCATTGTCCTCAATGGCAGGCCGGCGGCTGTCATAGGTGATGCCGCCGGGTACTTGAAGGTTGAGCAGGTTGAACGTCGCGAAGCTTAAGTCGCGCATATTGGCACGTGGCATGGTCCGGGCTCCCCTCTTGTGAGGGGAGAGACCTTAAGCCGGCTTCATGACATTGTTGCGATCAACTTGCTTGCAGCATTCTTTTAATGATCAATTCAGTAATTCACCTGAGCCGCCGTAGCGTTTCTTTTAGCTGGAGGCTGGCCGGGAAACTAATGACTGGACGGTGTAAACCAGAATGGCTGCCCCTATGGCTCCAGCGACCGCAATGCCGAGCAGCACGATCACATCGACTGGTCCGCCAATGTCGCCGAAGCCTGAATGGGTGACGAACTGGACGAACAGAACGGCCACAATCGCACCAATTGGCATGGAAAGCTGAGCGAGCAGGAACTTCCGCCAGCTGACCGCACGGTCTCTGATCAGCACGTAGATGTAGCCCACGGTGATCGCCAGAGCGGCCACCACCATGATCCAGAACAGGCCAGCGCCGAACATTTCTTCAAACACCGCCAGGAGCGTGGTGAGGGTGAGTTCTTCCATAAGTCTTCTCCTTCCGGTGTGCGGTTACGCGTCGCCGCGCAGCATGGCGTTGTAGGTCGCCTTCAGCGCGACTTCCTTCATCAGCCAGGAGATCCAAAGCTCTTCCAGCGGTGCGATCACGCCTGGGAAGGAGGGGACGAGATTGTTGTTGTAGTCGAACTCAATCAGCATCGCCCGGCCGATGCGGGTGATGAGCGGGCAGGAGGTGTAGCCATTGTAGCGTTCGGTGCCTTCAGAGCCCGCGAGCTGCGACACGATCTGATCTTCCACCACCGGTACCTGCCATTTGGCGCTCGCCGCTGTTTTGCCCTTGGGCACGCCGGCAACGTCACCAGCAGCGAAGACTTCTGGATAGCGGGTGTGGCGCAGCGTGTGCGGATCGACCTCGACATAGCCCTGGCCGACCCAGCGATCTGCCCAGGGGAGGGGGGAGTTGCGCACCACATCGGGTGCGGTCATGGGCGGGATGACGTTGACGAAGTCGAAGGGTAGTTCCTGCGGCCCATCCGGTGTGTTGAAGGTGGCGATGCCGCGGTCAGCGTCGATGGCCCGCATCACATGGTTGTGGACGGTGTTGAAGCCGCGATCCTCAAACAGCATGCGCACCTTCTCGTTCACAATCGGCACGCCGAACAGTGACCCGGAATGGGCGGCATAGGTGATCTCGACATTGCCGCGCGAGCCTTTGCGGCGGGCATAATCGTCGGTGAGGAAGGCGTATTTCAGCGGCGCGCCGGCGCACTTCATTTCTGTCGCTGGACGGGTGAAGAGACCCTGCCCGCCTTCATCAGTGAAGCGGTCCATGGCCGCCCAGGTGCGTGCTGCGTATTCAGGGCCGGCATAGACCGCGCCAATGCCCTTCTCGCCGACCATGTCGAGCGAGAAACCGTCAATCCCCTCCCAATTGAGGCGCAAGCCCGGCGCGACGATGAGATAGTCGTACGGGACGCTGGTGCCCGAGGTCGTGGTGACCGTTTTGGCTTCCGGATCGATATCGGCGGCATACTCGGCGATTAGATCGACGTCGCGCGGCAGCCACTCGGTCGTTTCCGATACCGAGTAGTTGGCCGGTTTCAGGCCCGCCGCAATGAGTGTGAAGCCGGGCTGATACCAGTGCTCGGACCGGCCATCGATGATGGTGATGGACGCGCCATCGAGGCGATCATTCAGCCGGTTGGCAAGGGCGGTGCCGGCAGCTCCGGCGCCCAGGATGACGATGCGTGCTGACGTTGAGACCTTTTGCGCGCGCACCCGTGTTGTGGCGCCGCCAAAGGCCGTGGTTGCCGCTAGAAGCGCTGCGCTGGCTTTGAGAAAAGCGCGGCGGGCGGTCAAAAAATCCGTCATGTTGGGTCTCCCGTATGCATGGTTCCCTGCCGTGTCGCGGAACTGGCCGTGGGCGACGGTAGGGTCCTCATCCTTGGATGGTGGTCGGCGCGTTCGGTCGCGCGCTCTGTGCCAGCCGGCCTTGGCTCATCGGCAATGCCTCGGTGGTCCGTTGGCCGCACTAAGGTCCGCCAGGTGGCCGTGGTCTGTGACTTTGTCACCAATCGCGACCAAAGTTGCAGCAAGCGAAGGGCGCGTCATTGCGCTTTCGCAACCGGTTTCAAATGCCGCTGGATTGTTCTCTTGATCGGTTCGTTTGCCGGTTTCATAGTCGGCTTCACCAAGAACAGGCCAAAAGGCCGTTACCCGGGAGTGTGAGCATGAGCGCAGAGCTCAAGGACTATATCCGCGAAACGAAAGCCCATTTGCGGGCGCAGCAAGATGTGGCAGCTGCCTTTGCCTCCGTGCGCGAGGCGATGAAGCGCGAGGTGGAGGGCATTCGCGAGGTATCCGAGAAGGGCAACAGCGTGATCCCCGAGGTTGCCTTCAAGGATGTTGAAGCGGGGTCCGTACCTGCCTCCACCATTGAGGCGATCCGCAGGACGGGGACAGCTATTATGCGTGGGGTGTTCCCGCGCGATCAGGCCGAATCCTGGAACCGCGAGCTTGGCGCTTACATCGACCAGAACGACTATTTCACCAAGGCCAAGGAGAAGGCCGGGCTCGACAAATATTTCTCGCAGCTCGATGCCGGCGCGCCGCAGATTTTCGGTCTCTACTGGTCGAAACCCCAGGTGATGGCGCGCCAGGCTGAGCAGATGGCAGCGACCAAGCGCTTCCTCAATGGCCTATGGGATATCGCCGGGCCGATGGGCGATGAGTTCGATCCGAACATGGATTATGCCTATGCGGATCGCACCCGCCGCCGTGAGCCGGGTGACACGACGCTAGGCCTCTCACCGCATATGGATTCAGGGTCTTACGAGCGCTGGTTGGACCCGGCCTATCAGCGCATTTATGGCCCGATCTATGAAGGGCACTGGCAGGACTACGATCCTTGGAAGGCAACGTTCCGCACCCAGACGCGCGAATACTCCTCGCCGGCGGTGTGTTCCATGTTCCGCACCTTCCAGGGCTGGACATGCCTGACCCCGCAAGGCCCTGCCGATGGCACCTTGCGCGTTATCCCGTCCGCCAAAGGCATCGCCTACATTCTCTTGCGCGCGCTTCAGGATGATGTGCCTGAGGATGACCTCTGCGGAGCGCAGCCGGGCCGCGCGCTTTCCTGCGATCCTGACTGGCATGGCGAAATTCTTGAAGGGTTGGTATCGATCCCGCTCGTTGAGCCAGGCGATACGGTCTGGTGGCACCCTGACGTTGTCCATGCCGTGGGCGATGAACATCACGGCAAAGACTATGCGAACGTGATCTATATCGCTGCCTCGCCCAAATGCCCGAAGAACGAAGCCTATGCCCGCAAGCAGTCGGCAAAGTTCCTGAAGGGCGAAAGCGCGCCAGACTTCGCAGCGGAAAACTATGAGGTCGATTTCGTTGGCCGCGCGACGCTTGATGATCTCACCGAGCTAGGCCGCAAGCAGATGGGGCTGGAAAGCGCGTAAGGGATCGTCTCGCCCGAAAATCCACGAAAGCTAGCAATGGCGTTCTGTGCATGACGCGCGGAGCGCCATTGTCATGCTTGAGATAGCCATCTGGCGGGCGTATCTGTGGCGTTCATCTTGGAGATTATCTGATGCCTGCCACCGTTCACGCTGACCTTGCTGCTTCCATTGGAAACACGCCTTTGATCCGCCTTAACGGACCGTCGGAAGCGACCAGGTGTGAGATTCTCGGCAAGGCTGAGTTCCTCAACCCCGGCCAGTCGGTGAAGGACCGTGCGGCGCTCTTCATCATCAAGGATGCCGTTGCTCGCGGCGCGTTGAAGCCCGGCGGGACCATCGTGGAAGGCACGGCGGGCAACACAGGCATCGGGCTTGCGCTGGTGGGTGCGTCTATGGGTTTCAAGACCGTGATTGTGATCCCGGAAACGCAGAGCGAAGAGAAAAAGGACATGCTGCGCCTGGCCGGTGCGGAGCTGATCCAGGTGCCGGCGGTGCCCTACCGCAACCCGAACAATTATGTGCGCTACTCGGAACGTCTCGCCAACGAGCTTGCCAAGACAGAACCCAATGGCGCGATCTGGGCGAACCAGTTTGACAATGTCGCCAATCGCGATGGCCACATCGCGACCACTGGCCCGGAAATCTGGGAGCAGACGGACGGCAAGGTTGATGGCTTCATCTGCGCGGTCGGCACGGGCGGCACGCTCGCCGGCGTTGGTGCGGCCTTGCAACCAAAGGGCGTGACCATCGGTCTGGCGGACCCCAAGGGCGCGGCGCTCTACAGCTTTTACACCTCAGGCGAGTTCAAGTCTGAAGGCACCTCAATCACCGAGGGTATCGGCCAGGGCCGCGAGACGGCCAATTTGCAAGGCTTCCGGCCTGACAAAGCCTATTCGATCCCGGACACAGAAGCGCTGCCCATCGTGTTCGACCTTCTGGAAAAAGAGGGGCTTTGCTTGGGTGGATCGTCCGGCATCAATGTCGCCGGGGCCATGCGGCTGGCGCGCGATCTTGGGCCGGGCAAAACCATTGTCACCATCTTGTGTGACTATGGCACACGCTACCAGTCCAAGCTCTTCAATCCTGAGTTCTTGCGGTCCAAAGACCTACCGGTGCCGGCTTGGCTTGACCGTGAGCCTCAAGCGGTGCCGCAGGTGTTTGAAGAGGTTTAACCGGTACGTCGCTTCAGCCGGGTCGTGGAGTGGTTTGCGGGCCGCGATGTCATGCGGGCGGCGGGGCGCGCGGCGTCTGGGTCAGTGACCTTAATATCGTAGCGGCGGATCAGCCGTGCCAGCACCAGCATGGCTTCAATGGTGGCAAAGGCAGCGCCTGAGCATAGCCGCTCTCCCTGCCCGAACGGGATGTAGCACCCAGGCACCATCTCTGCCTCGCGGCCGGGTTTGAAGCGGTCCATGTCGAAGACGTCCGGATCATTCCAATAGGTCTGATGGCGGTGGAGCACCCAGGGTGCGATCATCACGAGCGCCCCCTTTTTGATGCGCTTGTCGCCCAGGCGGGTTTCTTTCAGCGCAACGCGTGGCAGGAAGGTAATCGGCGGATAAAGGCGCAAAGTCTCGCGGAACATGTTGCGCGTCTTGCTCAGTTTTTTCACCTGATCGATGGAGAGCGCGTCGTCACCGGCAATGCGGTCCACCTCGTCACGAACGCGCTCCCGCGTCGGCGTATGCATGGCCAAAATGTAGACCGCCCAGGTGAGCGCGCTGGCTGAGGTTTCGTGGCCCGCCAGAAAAAACACGCCGAGCTGATCGATCAGTTCTTCTCGCGTGAAGCCTTTGCCGGTCAGCGGGTCACGGGCTGCGATGACGGCTGATGCAATGTCATCAAACGTTCCGCCATCCTCACCCAAATGCCCGTCGATCATCTGACCCAGATAACCGCGAATACGGGCGCAGGCGGCCAGGACGTCGTCAGGCTGGGGCACCTTGGTCCAGGCTTTGTCCCAGATCAGCCGCACGACATTCACCTGCGCTGCGGCGCGCTCGAAGATCGCAAAATCGTCGAACACCTGATGCGCGATATCGGACTTCAGCGATGTGGAAAACACCGTCCGGCAGATGATGTCGGCGGCCAGATGCCCCATCGCTTTGTCCAGCGACAGCGGCTCTCCGGAGGCCGCGTGTTCGTCGTAGAGCGCCTCGGCATCATCCATCGCGGCGCTCATGGCGGTGAAGGCGCGGTTGATGCGCATGGCGGAGAATGCAGGGTCCACCATGGCGCGCTGACGCTTCCAGGTGTCACCAGAGGAGACGAAGATGGAATCGCCGATGAGCGCTTCGGTCGCGTTCACCATCAGGTCGCTTTTGGGAAAGCTTGCTGTGTCTTCCACCAACACTTGGCGAACTAGCTCCGGCGCATTGGCGATGACAATCGACCGACGGGAATAGCCAAGCGGCCCAATGGCATCGCGGTAGGCGGTGATCGGCAGCAGGCTTAAGAGGTCGCCATCGCCCTGACGCAGCACTCGGATCAGCGACACGATGGCTGGCAGTGAGACCGGGCGTGGTGGCCGGTATTGGTCGGAGGCCTTCACCTCACTTGGATCAAGAACTCGAAGCATAGGCTGATCGCGCGATGTGTCTCATCACGGCTAAGCATAAATCGTCTAGATTTGACACTCAAACATGTCGCATACTGTTGACATGGCGACGGCAACCACCAGCTCGGGAATGGTGATTGAGCCCCTGACGATCATGGGGTTTGCGTCAATCGATGTGTTCCATGCCTTTGTTTGGGGCCACATCGTCTTTGGCTCCGTTGGGCTGGTTGCTTTCTGGGTTCCGGTGGTTGGCAAAAAGGGTGGGCCGCTCCACCGCAACTTTGGCAAGGTGTTCACGGTCACCATGTTGTTGACCGGCGGATTTGCTACCCTGATCAGCCTAACGACGCTTTATGATCCGGCCGGCACGCACCCGCATTTGATGAGCCATCCTGACTTCGGCGATGAGGTGACGATCCGTGCCATCTTCGGCTGGCTGATGATCTATCTCGCCGTACTGACACTCAATCTCACTTGGTATGGTTGGCTTTGCGTGATGCACAAACGCGATCGGGCAGCCAACCGCACGCCGCTCAACTTGGCCTCGCAGGCGATTCTCTTGGTCGCCTCAATCAACTGCGCCTACCACGGCGTGGTCGATCTCCAACCCCTGATGATGGGCATTTCGACCATCGGCTTTGCAACCGTCGGGACCAACCTTTGGTATCTCTACAAGCCCAATGTCGACCCTAAGGATTGGATCCGAGAGCTTCTGAAAGGCTTGGTTGGGACGGGCATTTCCGTCTACACGGCCTTTTTCGCCTTCGGCGCTGTGCGGCTGTTGCCCGAAGCAGCCCTGACGCCAGCCTTGTGGTCGGTGCCGTTGGTCGTCGGCCTCTCGATTATCTTCTACCAGTGGTACAAACTAAGGCCGCGCCGGACTGTTGGCCGCGCTGGTCCGCCGGCACCGGCTGAGTAACAAACGCCTTAGCGCGTGGCGAAGACCACCGGATCGGGCGCCACTTCATCGAGCACTTTGGCCGATGAGATAACGCCCGGAACGCCGGCGCCTGGGTGCGTGCCGGCTCCCACCAGGAACAGGTTCTTGACCTCCTGGCTGATGTTGTGCGGGCGGAACCAGGCGCTCTGGAAGAGCTTGGGTTCGATAGAAAAGGCCGCTCCATGATAGGATGACAGGCGATCTTGGAAGTCTTGCGGCGTTAGCATATGCGACGTCACGATGGCTTCCGACAGGCCAGGCAGCATCGTCTCCTCCAGCCGCTTTTCGCTGGCCTGGCGATAGGGTTCGGCCTGCTTTTCCCAGTCTACCCCGCTTTGCAAATTGGGGACGGGCGAAAGGACGTAGAAACTGTCGCAGCCTTCCGGGGCAAGGGACGGATCGCTGGCCGTCGGCCGGTGGAGATAAAGCGAGAAGTCGTCGGCCAGTTTCTTGCGCGTGAAGATGTCTTTCAGCAGTTCTTCATAGCGCGGCCCAAGCACCATGGTGTGGTGACCGCACTCCTCAAACCGACGGTTGGTGCCGAAGTACCAGACGAACAGGCTCATCGAAAAATCGCGCCGAGCGACCGCCGCATCGGTCCATTTGCGGCGCGGATGGTTGCGCAACAGCTTGGTGTGCGTCGTGCCCGCATCGGCATTGGATATGGTGATGGCAGCATCGAGCTTTTCTCCCGACTCCAGCGTCACGCCGATGGCGGTTCCCTCTTGAACGCGGATATGATCGACCGCCGCGTTGCAGATGACCTCGCCGCCCTGACCTTCAATAAGGTCCACCAGTCCGCGCACCAGTGCGCCGGTGCCGCCCATCGCGTAATGAACGCCGAACTTGCGCTCCAGATTGGCAATCAAGCAGTAGTAAGCCGTTGTTGTTAGTGGGTTTCCACCAATCAGAAGCGGGTGGAACGAGAAGACGATCCGCAGGCTTGGGTCGGTGAAGTAGTCGCAGACCGTTGAATAGACCGACCGGTGGCCACCCAGCCGGATGAGGTCGGGGGCGGACTTCAGCGTGAACCAGAGCGAGTGGAACGGAACATCGGCCAGGTCTTCAAACGCGGTTTTGTAGATGTCAGCACTCGCGTCCATGAAGCGCTCGAAGCCATCCAGATCATCGGGATTGAACTTGGCGACTTCGGAGCGCATCGCGTCGGTATCACCGGAATAGGTGAAGACGCGGCCATCATCGAAGCGGATCTTGTAGAAAGGGTCGGAGGCACGCAGATCGATATGGTCAGCGAAGCGCTTGCCGGCCAATTCCCAAAGCTCATCAAGCAGATAGGGTGCGGTGATGATGGTCGGGCCGGCGTCGAACGTGAAGCCGTCCTGTTGGTAGGTGTAAGCCCGCCCGCCCGGCTTATCGAGCTTTTCCAGCACCGTGACGCGGTAACCGCGAGCACCCAGCCGCACCGCTGCTGCCAGGCCGCCGAAGCCGGAGCCGATCACGATGGCGCGGGGGCGTTGGTCACTGGAGGTGTCAAGCATGATGGGGGCCTTGTGTGTCCAATAGAGTTGACGCTATCAGCTAGGGCATGGGTCGGCAATGTTGTCCCCTATGGTACGGTTGATGGCGCAAACGGTTCTCCTCACCCTCGGGCGATTGCCCAAAGCGCTTGATATTGCTCGCAGTTTTCAAGCCGCTGGCTGGCGGGTGATCATCGCCGAGCCGTTCGGTTGGCACTTGACCGGTCTGTCGCGCGCTGTGGCAAAAAGCTTCACCGTGCCCGCGCCCAATGATGGGGCAGAGGCCTATCTCAGCGCGCTGCTGGATCTCATAACCGCTGAAAGCGTCTCTCTTATCGTTCCGATTTCAGAAGAGACCATGCATGTCGCCGCGCTGCACGAGCGGTTGCCAGATGGCGTGACACTGCTCTGTCCGTCGCAGGATAAGCTGCTGGCGTTGCACGACAAATGGACGTTCATCGAGGTTGCCAAGAGTGTTGGCTTGCCGGTGCCTGAGACGGCCCTGCTCGGTACGCCTGAAGCCGAAGAATTGGTCGCCTCCGGCCCGGTGGTGGTGAAGGATCGGCTGGGCGCGTCAGGCGCCCATGTGCAGTTCGTTGAACAAGGCGGCGCGCTACCGACAAGGCCAGGTGCGATCGTTCAACGTCGTCTCAATGGGCGGGAAGTAAGTAGTCTTACGATGATCCGACCGCGGGACGGCGCGGTCCGGCATGGGTCCGGATCGGTCCGGGAGCGGTCCGACGGTGGGGAAACGGTGTCCTATCGCCCGGTAATCCGGGACGGAACGGTATCAACCGTGTTCGAGCGGTTGGAAGATAATGATCCGGACCATCAAGCCGTGCTCGACTACATACGCACTTTCTCGCAGGTGTTTTCCGGTACGAGTTTTTGCGGATTCGACTTCATCATTGGTGAGGATGGCAGGGCTGTCGCCTTTGAGTGCAATCCAAGAGCCAACAGTGGCCTGCATTTTTGGCAAACGGCGGACATCGCCGGGGCCTTGCTTGATCCTGATTTTCGACCGCGCTTCAAACCCAAGCGCCTCTTGCAGCAACTCTACCCGACGCTCACTCTTTGGTGGGGGTCGCTCGGCACATGGCCGCGTTACCGGCAGATCGCTAAAGCCTTGTTTTCAGCGACAGATGTCAGCTGGTCCTGGCGCGATCCTCTGCCTTTTATCCTCCAAACGCCGGCAACTTGGCCCATCCTGAAACAGGCGATTTTTGAAGGTCGTCCGCTGGGCAAAGCGGCGATTGTCGACATTGGCTGGTTCGACCATGGAATGGTTGAAATCGACGTGCCATCCGAACAAGTGTCAACTTTGCATGACGCATAGCGGCTGTTAAGCTTTGTTGACAGTATGGAAAGAATAGTGAGTTTCTTGTGACGCAACGGCCTGCCTTCCCCTTTTCGGCTATTGTTGGCCAGGAATCAATGAAAACCGCGCTGCTTTTGTCGGCCGTCGATCCCACGATCGGCGGGGTTCTGGTGTTTGGTGATCGGGGAACGGGCAAATCGACCGCGGTTCGCGCGCTGGCGCAGCTGTTGCCGAAAATGAAGGTGGTGCCGGGTTCGCCTTACAACATCGATCCGGCAACGGTGGACGACCCGGATGTGAAGTCGCGGCAGGTACCGGTACCGGTGGTCGACCTGCCGCTTGGGGCAACCGAGGACCGTGTCGTCGGTGCGCTCGATATCGAAAAAGCGTTGAGCGATGGCGAGCGGGTGTTTCAGCCTGGCCTGTTGGCGCAGGCCAATCGCGGCTTTCTCTACATTGATGAGATCAACCTTCTGGAAGACCATCTGGTGGACCTGCTTCTGGACGTGGCGGCCTCCGGAGAGAACGTTGTGGAGCGCGAGGGCTTGAGCGTGCGTCACCCAGCGCGTTTCGTGTTGATTGGATCCGGCAACCCGGAAGAGGGGGAGCTTCGCCCGCAGCTTCTGGATCGCTTCGGCCTGTCGGTGGATGTGGCGACGCCGGAAGAGGTGCCGCTGCGCATCGAGGTGGTGAAGCGGCGCGATGCCTATGACCGCGACCCAGCAGACTTCGTGACCAAATGGAAGCGACGGGATAGCACAGTGCGCAGAAGCATCGTGAAGGCGCGCGAACGGCTCGACGATGTCTCTGTTCCCGATGAGGTGCTCACCCAGGCGGCACAGCTGTGCATGACGCTCGGCACCGATGGTCTGCGCGGTGAGCTGACCCTCATGCGAGCCGCCCGCGCGCAGGCTGCGCTCAAAGGCATGGACTCTGTGACGACCGAAGCACTCACTATGGTCGCTCCCATGGTGCTCAGCCATCGTCTGCGGCGTAATCCGCTCGATGATAGCCGCGCCTCGACCCGCGTGGAGCGGGCCGTTGAGGAGATGCTGCCCTGATGGAGGCCCTTGCCGACCTTGCCGGTGAAACAGATGCTTCGCGGGCAGGGCCGGACCCCTCCGCTCTTTGGGCTGATGCTCTGTTGGCGACGGCCTTGGTGGCGCTTGATCCTTCCGGCTTTGGCGGGCTTTGCGTGCGCGCCCATGCTGGACCGGTGCGCGACAGGCTGTTGGAAGCGTTTCATGATGTGGTGCCGGACGGCATGCCAGTGCGACGCATGCCGAGCCATATCGGCGATGAGCGGCTGTTGGGCGGGCTTGATATGCCGGCCACGCTGAAGGCCGGCCGCCCCATCACCCAGAAGGGTCTGCTGACCGAGGCCGATGGCGGGGTGCTGATTGTGCCGATGGCAGAGCGGCTGGAACCGCTCACCGCCTCTAGGCTGACGCAGGCGCTCGATCAGGGAACGGTAATGCTGGAACGCGATGGGCTGACTGCGCTGCTCGACGCCAAGGTCGGTCTGATCGCGCTGGATGAGGGCATTGGTTCCGAAGAAGCGCTGCCGCTGGCGCTTGCCGACCGGCTCGCTTTCCGATGCGATCTCACCACGCTTTCGATCCGTGACATGGCCGAGCCTGTCTTATCGAAAGACGATCTGATAGCGGCCTTGCCTGCTTATCAGGCAATGGAAACAGATGATGAGCTGGTCGCCACGCTTGCGACCTTGGCAACGGCCTTTGGCGTCTCGTCGGTGCGGTCCCTATTGTTTGCCATCCGCACGGCCAAAGCAGTGGCCGTCCTTTCCGGTCTTGAAGCCCCCGATGGCATGGCCATTGAAACGGCCGCCCGTTTGGTGATCGCCCCACGGGCAACCCGTCTGCCGGCAGAGGAAGCGCCTCCACCCGATGATATGCCACCGGAGGAGTCCGATCCGCCTCCGCCCGATGAGGGCGATGACCAGGCAAAAGCGCAGGAAGAGGACACCGAAGACCAGCCGGCCCCGGATGGCCCCCTGGAGGACCGCGTGGTGGAGGCCACAATGTCCGCCATCCCCGAACAGCTTCTGGCGCGGTTGGTTGCCAAGGAAGCGCTTGGCCGTGCTGGCGCCCGGTCGCAGGGTGGCCAGGGTGCGCGGCGGGCCGACAAGATGCGCGGCCGGCCCATCGGCTCGCGGCAAGGCCGGCTTGATGGTCGATCGCGCCTGCATCTGATTGATACGCTGCGTGCAGCCGCACCCTGGCAGCCGCTTCGTCGTGGACGCGGCGAGCGACAGGGCCTTGTGGTGACCAATGAGGATGTGCGGGTTCGCCGTTTCAAACAGCGCGAAGAAAGCGTGACGATCTTTGTGGTCGATGCGTCCGGTTCAGCGGCGCTGCATCGGCTTGCTGAGGTCAAGGGAGCGATTGAGTTGCTGCTGGCCGAAAGCTATGCGCGCCGTGATCTGGTGGCGCTCATTGCCTTTCGCGGCACTGACGCTGAGTTGGTGCTACCACCCACACGTTCGCTGGTTCGAGGCAAACGGCTGCTTGCCGGACTTCCCGGCGGCGGCGGGACGCCGTTGGCGCAAGCGCTTGATGCCGGCTTGGCGCTTGCCCTCGACAGTGGGCGTGCTGCGCGTACCCCGCGTCTGGTTGTTCTCACCGACGGACAGGCCAATGTCGGCTACAATCCGGAAGGCGGCAGGGCGCAGGCGCGAGAAGATGCCATGATGGCGGCCAAACGCATCGCAGGGTATGGCATTGCGGCCCTCTTTATCGACACAAGCCCGCGCCGCAATCCACGCGCGCAGGAGTTCGCCACTGCGATGGGCGCGGCCTATCTGCCGCTCCCGCATCCCAACGCGGCTGGGCTGAAGGCGTTGATCGATCCAGACTCGCCTGTACGAAAGGTCGGCTGATGTTGATGCCGACCACCTCCCTTTCCTGGCCCTCTCACGCCCGCGCATGGCCGCACCACATCCATAGTCGGTTCGTTGAGGCGGCGGGGTTCCGTTGGCACGTCCAGGAGATGGCCCCTGATACCAAGGACGCACCTTGCTTGCTTCTGCTTCACGGGTCGGGTGCCTCGACCCATTCCTGGCGGGATATGATGCCGGGGCTTGCCGAGCGGTTTCGCGTCATCGCGATTGATCTGCCGGGGCATGCCTTCACCGAGCAGCCGCCGGTCTATCGGCCGACATTGCAAAGGGTCTCGGCGCTGATTGCCGAACTGCTTTTGGTCTTGGGGATCACGCCGGATCTTGTGGTCGGGCATTCGGCAGGCGCGGCGATTGCCGTGAAAATGGCGCTCGATCATCGGCTGCGGCCGAAGGCGATCATCAGCTTCAACGGAGCCTTTCAACCGTTCGACGGTGTTGCCGGGACGCTCTTCCCAGCGCTTGCGAAACTGTTGGTGGTGAACCCTTTCACGCCGCGCCTCTTCTCATTCACCGGGCGCAACAGGCGCCGCATTGTTCGTCTGATTGAGGGCACGGGTTCGACGATCAGCGATGAAGGTCTGACCTATTATCAGACACTGGTTTCCTCACCCGTACATGTTGCGGGTGTCTTGTCGATGATGGCCCATTGGGACCTGGAGCAGCTCATGCGCGATATCCGCACCCTTGATGTGCCGCTGCATCTCATTGTTGGAGAAAACGACCGTGCCGTTCCGGCAGACGTGTCGGCGGAAGTTGCCGATGGGGTCGCGGTCGCAACGCTGGAGCGATGGGCTGGGCTTGGGCATTTGGCGCATGAGGAAGCGCCGGATAAGGCCAATGAGGCTATCCTCGCCGTCGCACGAACCGCTGGTCTGATCGGTCAATGATGGCCGCCGTGTACAAGGCGGCGGTGCGTTGCTAGCGTTGGGTGCGACATAAAGGGAGACAGGCAAGCAGGCATGTCGATACCGGCCTTCAAACAAAGCTTGCAGATGGGGTGGAACGAGACCGCTTGCCGGGAGCTTATCCGGCGCGGTTCGAAGAGCTTCTATGCTGCCTCGCTTCTATTGCCGCAGCGGGTGCGCAAGCCGGCTTATGCGCTTTATGCCTTTTGCCGCCTGTCCGACGATGCCGTAGACGCCAAGGACGCTCCGGCGGATGCCGTGGCGCGGCTGCGCGAACGGCTCGATCTTGCCTATGCCGACACGCCCAAGGCGATCCCTGCCGATCAGGCTTTCGCTGACATGGTCAAGAGCTACGCCATGCCCAAGGCGCTGCCTGAGGCGCTATTGGAAGGGCTGGAGTGGGACTCCGAGGGTTGGGGACCTGAGACTTTCTCCGATGTCTGTGCCTATAGCGCGCGGGTGGCGTCGGCCGTCGGTGCGATGATGACGGTCATTATGGGTGTGCGTGATCCGGGCACCCTGGCGCGGGCCTGTGATCTCGGCGTTGCCATGCAGCTCACCAACATTGCCCGCGATGTGGGCGAGGATGCGCGCAATGGTCGGATCTATCTACCGCGCCAATGGCTGCGCGAGGCGGGTGTCGATCCTGAAGCGTTTCTCGCCAATCCCGTCTTCGATGCGCGCATTGCGGCCTGTGTGGAGCGTCTTCTAGGTGAGGCGGAAAGTCTCTATGACCGCTCTCTTGCCGGCATCGGGGAACTACCTGCCGATTGCCGCCCGGCCATCCATGCGGCGCGGAAAATCTATCGCGAGATTGGTCGCAAGTTGGCACAGCAGGGATTCAACTCGGTGGATCAGCGCGCCGTTGTTTCCAAGGGCCGCAAGCTGGCCTTGCTTGGTGAGGCGATGAAGGCGGCCGTTTGGCCGGCGCCGACGCTTGTAGCTCCGCCCTTGGACGAGACGCGTTTTCTGGTGGAGGCGGTGCCATCGGCGCCGCAACCGGGGACGCCTAGCACCAGTGGCGATGTGAAATCCGTAGAGCGGGCCTTTGAGCTTTTGGAAGAACTGGCCAAGCGGGAACGGGCGCAGCAAATGGCGAGCCGGCAGGCGGATCGTTCGCCGTCGCCGTCCCAGCCGGTGTAGCGGCCATGAGCCTTTCCTGGTCCCCTGCCGTCTTCTGTGTCCTGGTGCTCGCGGCCGCGATGACCGGCGGCTATTACCGTCCCGGGACCTGGTATCGCGAGCTTGATAAGCCGGCCTGGACGCCGCCGGACCTTTTGTTCCCCATCGCCTGGTTCATCCTCTACGCCATGATGGCGGTCGCGGCCTGGTTGGTCTACGAAATCGCTGGTCTTACGGGCGGTGCTGTGGCGCTCAGCCTTTGGGCGATCCAGCTCATCTTCAATGCTTTGTGGTCCTATTTCTTTTTCGGTCTGAGGCGCATGAACCTTGCGCTTTATGATGTTGCCGCTCTTTGGATCATGATTTTGGCGACCATCATCGCGTTCTGGATGATCACGCCGCTCGCCGGCGCCCTGATGCTGCCCTATCTCGCTTGGGTGAGTTTCGCAGCGTTCCTGAATTGGACGTTGCTTCAACGGAACCCAGAAGCGGGCGCGGCCTGACGCGAGTCAGGTCTGAAGCGCCTGGTCTCGTCCACAGCGTTGAGAGATCGGCATGAGCGCCAATGTCTTCAAACTGATCGAGTTGTTCCTGTTCTTCGGGGCATTTTTTGCGTTCTGTCTTTGGCAGATCCGCTCGGTCGACAAGTCGATCGCCGAGGACAAGGCGCGCAAAGCCGAAGAAGACCCGAAAGCCTAGGAAGCGGTCCCCCAGTCAGCTGCTGATTAGGGCCAGCGGGTACGTCGCGGCATCCGGAAGGGCAGCATGAGTTTCACGACCGGGTTCTTGAAACGGTCGAGGTTGAGGCTCTCATGCACGGCGGGGCAGACCTCACCATTCAGCACCGTTTCGACGGCGTTGCGCGTGTAGAACGGCGCATCCTCCAGCGTCTTGATCAGCTTGGTCCGAGAGGGCTCTTCGGACCGCACGCTGCGGGCGACACCCCAGAACCCCTTGTCGAGCGCCACATCGGGCGGTGGGTCGAAGGGAATCGCGATGCCGTCCCGTCCGACATGGAGAGCAACCGGCTTATGCCGGCCCGAGCGTTCCAGCGGATCGTAGAGAAGAGCTGTGCCGTCTGCTGTTTTGGCACGCGCCCAGCTCCAGCCTTTGAAGTCGGCTTCCAGGGCCGCGCTGCCCCAATTGCTGTCGGCATAGCCATGGCCGGTCCAGGCGAGCTTGGGTTTTTCAAACCGCACTTCCATATGGCCGGCTGGCGCATACGGCCACCAGCGGTGCCGGACCTTGCTGTCGAGGACGAGGCTGGACGGTTGCCAGATGCTGGGCGTGAAACGGATCTGCCCGCGCAGGCGGCGCGGGAGAGGCACTGTGACTTCATCCACATCGACGACGAGCGTGCTGCCTTCCCAGGAAAGCTGGCTCGGCCCGACGGTGAAGCTGTCGGCGGTGCGCGATAGCGCGGCTTCGCCACGCTCGGTCATCGCCCAGCGGTTGGGGGCTCCTGGCTTCAGCCCGTACAGCGCGACATTGATGGAGACATGGTCGCTCGGTTGGCTGCGGCCGTCCCAGGCGTAATAGGGCGAGAACACGCTGCCGACAAAGGCGATGACGGTGATGCCGTGGCGGCCGTCATCGCTTAGGCCGTCAAGGTACCACCAATGGTAACCGTCTGGCGCGACGGGCGCATTGAAGTGCGGTCGGCGATGAGTTGGGCTGCTGCGATCCGCCCCGAGAGCGCTGCCATCGGCACGCCCGGCCCCGGATGTACGCTGCCGCCGGCTAGGTAAAGTCCCGGTATCGCCGTCCGATTGTCCGGGCGCTGAAAACTGGCGAAGGGTGCGTGGTTCGCGCGGCCATAAAGGGCTCCGCCCGTCGCGGGGAACAGCTGGTTGAACCCGCGCGGATCGGTGGGCCGGCTCATCGCCGGATCGACGGTCACTGACAGGCCGCATGCCTGAAGGCGGTTCATGCTGCGATCCAGACATGCTTGCATCTCCTTGTCGCTTAGTGTGTGCCCATCGCCAACTGGAGGCGCGTTGATCACCATCAACATGCGTTCGGCATCATCAGCCGGAGGGGTGGTTCCCTCCGCCGAGCGATCCTGCGCGCAGATGTAAACGGTCGGATCGTTCGGGTATCGATGCTGCCGGAAGACGGCCTCGAATTCTTCAGGATAATCCCTACCGAAGAAAACGCTATGATGAACAAGGGGAAAACCTTGGATTTTTGCTTTAAGGGTCCAAGCAATTGCGGCGAGAGACCGTTTTTCAGTTGGCACGGCTTGGGCAGCGCTGATGACATCGGGGCCGAAAAGACCGGCCCCCAGGGCTGATGCGTCTGCATTGACCATGATGGCGTCGGCGGTCAGCCGTTCGCCACTTTTCAGTGTGACGGCACGGGCCCGTCCGCCTTCGACCTCGATCCTATCGACCGGGCAACTGGTGCGGACGGTGACGCTTTTTTGCTGGCAGGCCGCCTTTAGGGACTGAGCTAGCGCTCGCATGCCGCCCTTCACCAGCCAGACACCCGCCAGTTCAACATGCGCGATCAGCATCAGCGTGGCAGGTGCGAGGAAAGGGGATGCGCCAGTGTAGGTGGAATAGCGCCCGAATAGTTGAACAAGGCGCGGATCGCGAAAGCGAGAAGAGAGCGACTTCCAAAGCGTGGAAAAGGGTTTGACGGCGAAACCCTTGGTGCCGAGCCCCATGCTCATACCGAGCATGGATGGTTTGGAGGAGCGCAGGAAGGGTTTTTCCAGAAGGCGGTAGATTTCTGCCGCTTCCTTGGCGAAGTCCCGAAAGTTTTTGGCATCCTGCGGCCCGCAAAAGGCGCCGATGGCATCTGCGCTGCGATCAAGATCGGCAAACAGATCCAGATGACCTGTATCGTCCCAGGCGTGGCGGGCTAGGAGATCTGCCTTGGTGAGCGCGACGGCCTCGTCGAAATTGAGACCTGCTTCATCAAACAGCTCGTCGAACACCCATTTCATGGTGAAAACGGTCGGGCCGCCATCCATCGTGGCTTGATCGTCGCCTTGACCAACCTGCACGGCGCGCATTTTGCCGCCGATTTCCGGCTGTGCTTCCAAAATCGTGACATCCAGACCTTGGCCGGCCAGGGCCAGAGCGGCTGAAAGGCCGCCAACACCTCCGCCGACGATGAGGACGCTGTCTTTGTGCATGGTCGGTTTGTTTTCCCTTCCTTGCGCCAGATGAGCAAGGCACGGCCTTTCTATGCGACGACCGCATGGGCGCGACTGTCAAATTATATTGACAGTTCGTCAAGTCGCGTTAGTCTGACACATCTGGGAAACGCCCTAGGCGTCGCCCTGGACTAACCATGAGCCTGCCCTTTGTTGGCAGCCGGGACCCGGGAGAGTTGAGCATGGATGTGACCGCACGGATCGACACCGCTCTGAGGGCCGCATTGGCCGGCACCCAGGGTAAGGACGCACCGCCCAAGCTCGCTGAAGCCATGCGCTATGCTGTTTTTCCCGGCGGCGCGCGCGTTCGCCCGCGGCTTTGTTTGGCGGTTGCGCATGCTTGCGGCATGGATCAGCCGGGTCTCACGCAGGCGGCTGCTTGCTCTGTTGAGCTCCTTCACTGCGCGTCTTTGGTGCATGACGATATGCCGTGCTTTGACGATGCGACGACGCGGCGTGGCTTGCCTTCGGTGCACGCTGCCTTTGGAGAGCCGCTGGCGCTTCTGGCCGGCGATGGTTTGATCGTTCTTTCATTTGAGATTCTCGCGCGTGCGGGCGCAGCCGAACCCAGCCGCTTGGCTGGACTGGTGACGACCGTCGCCGGGGCTGTCGGCATGCCGCACGGCATTGTTGCCGGGCAGGGCTGGGAAAGCGAAACCCATGTGCCTGTTGAAGCCTATCACCGCGCAAAAACTGGAGCGCTGTTTGTTGGTTCGGCCATGGCTGGTGCTGTCTCCGCAGGTGCCGATCCAACCCCTTGGCGCGCGCTCGGCGACTCCTTGGGCGCGGCCTATCAGGCGGCCGATGATCTGCGCGATGCGTTGATGTCGAGCGAGGAGCTCGGCAAGCCAGCGCATCAGGACACGGCCCATGACCGGCCGAGCCTGGTGACCAGTTGTGGTATCCAAGAAACGGCGGCGCGAGTTGAAGGTCATGTGCGGGCAGCGATCGCTGCAATCCCGGACTGTGAAGGTGCGGCGAACCTTGAAGGGCTCATCCTGAGCGAAGCCAAGCGGCTGAAGCCGAAAAGCCTGGACCAAGCTGCCGCCTGATACCGATACCCCACTCACGCCTGGAGTTGCTGTTTTGGCGTTGCTTACTTCCCAATCGCCCGACCCTTCCGCTAGCGGCGGCATGCGGGGCGGGCTAAGGGGCAGCATGGGTGATGACGGCAATCGTAAACTGAGTTGGCGGGCGCGCTTTGTGCAGTGGCGCAACGGGTTGTTGCAGACCCCGGCCTTTCTGCGCTGGGCCGCCCGCTTCCCTCTCACGCGACCGCTTGCGCGCCGGCGCACCTCCGATCTGTTCGATCTGGTCACCGGCTTTGTCCACACGCAGATTGTAACGGCCTGCCTTGAGGTTGGCTTGCTCGATCCGATGCGGGCGAAACCCGCATCCCTTGCTGAGCTATCGGCTGCATCCGGGCTTGATGAGGAGGCAGCATTGCGCCTGGTGCGCGGGGCGGTGGCGCTTGGTCTCGTCGAAAGCGTCGGAGATGATCTCTATGCGCTGGGCGAGCTCGGCGCGGCGCTCGTCAGCAATTCCGGTATCACGTCAATGGTACAGCATCACCGGATTCTCTACGACGATCTGCGCGATCCGGTCAGCCTCCTGAAGGATCGGCAATCGCCTACCCGTCTGTCGCAGTATTGGGCGTATGCCCAGGCTGGCGCGCCAGATGATCTCGCCGCCGATGCCGTCGGTGATTACAGCGCATTGATGGCGGCCTCGCAGAGCTTCATCTGCGATGAGGTGCTCGACGCCTATCCGCTCAGCCGTCATTTGCATCTGTTGGACATTGGCGGCGGTGAAGGTCGCTTCGCGCAAGCTGCGCTGAGTCGTGCGCCGAACCTTCGTGCGACCGTGTTTGATCTGCCGGCCGTCGCCGAGCGGGCTAAGAACCGCCTTGCCAATAGCGATCTTCAATCGCGATTCGATGCGGTGGGCGGGAGTTTTTTTGCCGACGAGCTGCCGCGTGGCTGCGACCTCATTTCCCTGGTGCGCATCCTCCACGATCACGATGATGACAAGGTGCTGCATCTGCTGCGGCGCATTCGTGAGGCTGTGGACAGCAAAGCCCGGCTTCTGATCGCCGAGCCGCTCGCCGCGACGCCGGGCGCCGAACGTGCTGGCGATGCCTATTTCGGGTTTTACCTCCTCGCCATGCGGTCGGGCCGGCCGCGTACCGAAGCGGAGCTTTCTTCGCTTCTTTCCCAGGCCGGTTTTCGCCTGGATGCGCGTCCGCGCACGGCCACTCCCCTTCTTGTGCGGGTTCTGATCGCACGCCCTGTCTAAAGCTTGAAAGACGTAAGGGGAAAATCCGACTCTAAGTGTCAATCCAACTTGACATTAGAGTGTGTCAAATTAGAGTGTCATTGAATGGTAACAGCTAGCCGGATGAGGGAGGCCGTCGCCTGTGCCGCAACCACGCACCACGCAAGCCATTGTTTTGGAGGGCCCGGAGCAGCTTCGGCTGAGCCCGCTCCCCTTGGATGCGCCGGCTTCGGATGATTTGGTTGTCGACATTGAGTGGAGCGGAATCTCAACTGGAACAGAGCGGCTGTTGTGGAACGGCACGATGCCGCCCTTCCCGGGCATGGGCTATCCGCTTGTCCCTGGCTACGAGTCGGTGGGCCGTGTGGTCGATGCCGGCGCGGATGCTTCTCACAGAATTGGCGATCATGTGTTTGTGCCCGGCGCGCGTTGCTATGGCGATGTACGCGGCCTTTTCGGTGGGGCAGCAAGCCAGGTGGTTGTGCCCTCGAAACGGGCGCCGTCTATTGGCGATGGGCTGGGCGAAGATGCCGTTCTCTTGGCGCTGGCTGCCACTGCCTATCATGCGCTGGCAGCCTCCCAAACCAAACAGCCAAATGCCGAGCTTCCTGACCTTATCGTTGGCCACGGTGTTCTTGGACGCCTTCTGGCCCGCCTGGCGGTCGCGCTCGGCGAAGATGCGCCGACGGTTTGGGAAACCAACCCCGTCCGGTCAGCCGGTGCGACGGGCTATCAGGTCATCGATCCCAAGTCCGATGAACGTTCCGACTATCGCGCCATCTATGATGTCAGCGGCGATGCCGATCTGCTCGACTCGCTAATTGCGCGGCTCGGCAAAGGCGGGGAGATCGTTCTGGCCGGCTTCTATCATGCGCCGCTGAAGTTTGCTTTCCCGCCCGCCTTCATGTGCGAAGCGCGCCTGCGTGTCGCCGCCGAGTGGCAGCCCGATGACATGGCCGCCGTTCTTCAACTGGTTGCCGAGGGACGTTTGTCGCTCGCCGATCTCATCACCCACACCGTGCCTGCCGTGTCAGCGGACCGCGCCTATCGAACCGCGTTCGAAGACCCGGCCTGCCTGAAAATGGTGCTCGATTGGAGGAGCGTTTCATGACCCCGATGTTGGATGATGCAAGGCCGGTTGAAGACACCGAAGCCCGTCACACGCTGATCGACACGCAGGCTGCGGTGCGCGCTGAGGCAGCGCAGGAGCCGGATCCTGTCCACACCGGGCCGGTGACCAAGGAAACGCAGATCATCGCGATCTATGGCAAGGGCGGGATCGGCAAGTCTTTCACGCTGGCCAACCTCTCCTACATGATGGCGCAGCAGGGCAAGAAGACGCTGCTCATCGGTTGTGATCCGAAGTCGGACACGACCTCGCTGCTCTTTGGCGGGCACTCGACGCCCACCATTATCGAGACCTCCTCGAAGAAAAAGGAAGCCGGCGAGGAAGTTGAAGTTGGCGATGTCTGTTTCAAACGCGATGGCGTTTTCGCCATGGAGCTTGGCGGCCCGGAAGTCGGCCGTGGCTGCGGCGGACGCGGCATCATCCATGGCTTTGAAACCCTGGAAAAACTTGGGTTCCACGATTGGGACTTTGACTATGTCCTGCTCGACTTCCTGGGCGATGTGGTGTGCGGCGGGTTCGGCCTGCCGATCGCGCGTGACATGTGCCAGAAGGTAATCGTTGTTGGCTCCAACGATCTTCAGTCGCTTTATGTGGCCAACAATGTCTGCTCGGCGGTGGAATACTTCCGCAAGCTGGGCGGCAATGTCGGCGTGGCCGGTATGGTCATCAACAAGGATGACGGTACCGGCGAGGCGCAAGCCTTTGCCGAATCGGTGCAGATTCCGGTGCTCGCCTCCATCCCTGCGGATGAGGACATTCGCCGCAAGAGCGCGAATTACGAGATTATCGGGAAGCCGGACGGCCAATGGGGCGCGCTCTTTGAGGAGCTTGGAGTCAATGTTGCCGAGGCGCCGCCGCTGCACCCCACACCGCTGACCCACGAACAGCTGCTCGACCTGTTCAAGGGCAAGGAAAGCGAGACCGGCTACAAGCTGGAGCCGGCAAGTTACGCCGACATGTGCGGCGTGAACTATGTCGAGAAGCCCTCCCTTGAAGTGATTTACGACGAGGTGTGAGCGGGCGATGGACGGACGAGTGACAACGCTGGATCGCCTCGCCGCCGCGGATGCCGCTGGGCCTGAGGTGTATGAGGTTACCTATGATGACGCCGGGAAGGTGCTCATCAATGGCGCACCGCTCGCCGAAAGCGCGTCCAAATCTGAGCCGGAACCTGCTCCGCAACCTGCCGAACAGCCCGCGCCAAGTGCCGAGAACGGCGATGGCATGGGGTGCCATGCCGGCAAGGAGCAGATGTCGGCTGCCGCGCGCGAAGCAGGCCAAAGCGAGGTGCTTGACCGTTACGCTGAGGATTACCCGCAGGGTCCGCACGATCAGCCACAGAGCATGTGCCCGGCCTTTGGGTCGCTGCGCGTGGGGCTCCGTATGAAGCGCACGGCGACGGTGCTCTCCGGCTCAGCCTGCTGCGTTTATGGCCTCACCTTCACATCGCACTTTTATGGCGCCCGCCGGACGGTTGGCTATGTGCCGTTCAACTCCGAAACACTGGTGACGGGCAAGCTGTTTGAAGACATTCGCGATGCGGTCTTCGAGCTGGCCGATCCTGAAAACTATGCTGCGGTCGTCGTCACCAATCTGTGCGTGCCGACCGCTTCGGGCGTGCCGCTGCGTCTGCTTCCCAAAGAGATCAACGGCGTTCGGATCATCGGGATCGATGTTCCTGGTTTTGGTGTACCGACCCATGCGGAGGCCAAAGATGTGCTCGCCGGCGCGATGCTGGGCTATGCGCGCGAAGAGGTGATGAGCGGGCCGGTACAGGCCCCTGACGTTCCGCGCCCTGAGCGTCCGACCATCGCCCTGGTGGGCGAGATGTTCCCAGCCGATCCGGTTGGCATCGATCAGATGCTGGCGCCGCTTGGGCTGGCGGCCGGTCCTGTGGTGCCAACCCGGGAATGGCGCGAGCTCTATGCTGCGCTCGACAGCGTAGCGGTTGCCGGCATTCATCCGTTCTACACCTCGACCTTCCGCGAGTTCGAAGCGGCCGGGCGCACCGTGATCGGTTCCGCCCCGGTTGGTCGTGAAGGCACCGCGGACTGGCTGGAAGCCATCGGCGAGACATGTGGCGTCGCGCGCAAAAAGGTGCAGCAAGCCAAGCAGGGCATTCTGCCAGCGATCGAAGGCGCATTGTCGGCGATGCCGATCAAAGGCCGCATCACCATGTCCGGCTATGAGGGTTCGGAGCTCCTGGTGGCCCGGCTTCTCATCGAGAGCGGCGCGGATGTGCGTTATGTCGGCACTGCCGTTCCCAAAACACGCTTTGCCGAAACCGACCGCGACTGGCTCGAAGCGCGCGGCGTGCATGTCCAGTTCCGGGCCTCATTAGAGCAGGATCTGGCGGCGATGGCCGAGTTCGAGCCGGACCTTGCCATCGGCACCACCCCGGTGGTGCAGAAGGCCAAAGAGCTTTCGATCCCTTCGCTCTACTTCACCAACCTCATCTCGGCGCGCCCCTTGATGGGTCCGGCTGGTGCTGGCTCGCTGGCGATGGTGATCAATGCTGCGCTCGCCAACAAGGCGCGCTTTGACACCATGACGGAGTTTTTCGAAGGCGTTGGCACAGGCCATGCTGCTGGGGTTTGGGCAGACACGCCAAAGGACAATCCGAATTTCAAGAAGAAATACGCCGCCCGGCTCGCCGCAAAAACCAAGAAAGTGGTGGAGGGCTCGACCGGATGTTGATCCTCGATCACGACAGGGCAGGTGGCTATTGGGGCTCGGTATACGCCTTCACGGCGATCAAGGGTCTGCAAGTTGTCATTGATGGGCCGGTGGGTTGCGAGAACCTGCCGGTGACCTCCGTTCTGCATTATACCGATGCGCTCCCCCCGCATGAGTTGCCCATCGTGGTGACGGGTCTTGCAGAAGAAGAACTCGGCCAGAAGGGCACCGAAGAGGCCATGCGCCGGGCGCACACGACGCTCGACCCCGATCTGCCAGCGGTCGTGGTGACCGGCTCCATCGCGGAAATGATTGGTGGCGGGGTGACGCCGGAAGGCACCAACATTCAGCGCTTCCTGCCGCGCACGATCGATGAGGATCAGTGGCAGAGCGCCGACCGCGCCATCAAATGGCTGTGGACCGAATACGGCCCGAAAAAGGTGAAGACCCTGCGTCCGCGCAAGGAGGGCCAGAAGCCGAAGGTCAACATCATCGGGCCTATCTACGGCACCTTTAACTCCCCGTCTGATCTGGCGGAGATCCGCCGGCTTATTGAAGGCATCGGCGCGGAGGTGAACCTTACCTTCCCGCTCGGCAGCCATTTGGCCGACGTGCCGAAGCTGGCGGATGCGGAAGTCAATGTCTGCATGTATCGCGAGTTTGGCCGGCTTCTTTGCGAGGTGCTGGAGCGGCCCTATCTGCAGGCGCCGATTGGCCTGCACTCGACCACCAAGTTCCTACGCACGTTGGGCGAACTGCTGGACCTTGATCCAGAGCCTTTCATCGAGCGCGAAAAGCACACGACCATCAAACCCTTGTGGGATCTGTGGCGGTCGGTGACGCAGGACTTTTTCGGCACGGCGAGCTTCGGCGTTGTGGCGAGCGAGACCTATGCTCGTGGCCTGCGGCATTTCCTGGAGGAGGAAATGGGCCTGCCCTGCAGTTTTGCGGTGGCGCGCAAGACCGGCAAGAAGACCGACAACGCCTCGGTACGCGAGATGGTCCAGACCAAGACGCCGCTGGTTTTGTTTGGCTCCTACAATGAGCGGATGTATCTGGCCGAAAAGCCGGCTGGCGGGTTCGGACCGCAGGCCCAGTTCATCCCGGCCTCTTTCCCTGGCGCCATTATACGCCGCGCCACCGGCACACCGTTCATGGGTTATGCGGGCGCAACTTACCTCGTGCAGGAAGTGTGCAACGGGCTGTTCGATGCGCTGTTCAACATCCTGCCGCTTGCCACCCAAATGGATGCCGCGCCGGCAACGCCGACCCGCGTTCAGGAGGCTCTTGCCTGGGATGATGATGCCAAGCAGGCGCTCGACAAGATTGTGGAAGCCGAGCCGGTTCTGGTGCGCATCTCTGCTGCCAAGCGGCTGAGGGACAGCGCAGAGAATGCCGCGCGTGCTGAAGGTCTGCGCCATGTAAGCCGCGCGCTTGTGGAGCGCATCTCCGGACAACGAACAACGGAGATTGCGTGATGAATCTCCGCTCTCCTCTTTCAAGCCACCGCATCAGGGAGCTTAGGCCATGACCGATGTCACCATCTCCACCAGCCGCCACAGAAGCGGCGAGCGGCGTGCCTTCTGGGTGCTGTTCTCGTTCATTTTTGCTGTGGCGCTGCCCGTCGTGGCGCTGGCGCGGCTGCTTCGCCTTTTGAAAGGGCCGGCGGCCGGCACAAGCGCCAGCTGGCGCCCCTCGATTCTGGCGGAAGCCAAGTCCGCGGCGAGCGCCGCAGCTGGTTACGCCTTCATGGGCTGACGCGTCGGCGCCAGCTCAACTGCCAACAGGTTTGGCCGTTTGGCCGAACCCAACAGAATTGGCCAGGCACGCCTGACCAAAGCCAAGCAAGGGTTCGCTTGGCAATCCCCGCCGCGCGGGAGGTGCGCGGTAACGGCCGTCCTCGGTCACACTATGGAGGTCATGCGCATGGCTTCAGACAAGCAGTCCCTCTCGGGACTCTCCCATGAGGAGGCAAAGGAGTTTCATCGCATTTTGATGAAAAGCGCATTTGCGCTGTCTCTCTTTCCCTTCCTCGCCCACATTTCGATGTGGTTCTACAATCCTTGGCTTTAAGGGGCCAAACCACCTAAGGATCTGAAAACATGTGGAGAATCTGGCTCCTTTTCGATCCGCGTCGCATTCTTATTGCGATGGCGGTCTTCCTGTTCACGTTGGCTCTGCTGATCCACTTCATTTTGCTCAGCACCGAGAAGTTCAACTGGCTGGAAGGGTCTGCTGCGATGAGCAGCAGCACACAGATCGAAACGATGATCCCAACCGAGCGCGACATGCTCGGCTAGCGGTTCGTCCGTTTCGCTGCAAATGGTGGCGGAGGGAACGTCGCACTGTGCTCGTTCCCCCCGCTTCCCCACCGTTTAAGAGGACTAGCTTGAGCTGACGTTGCGCCATGCTCGGCTAAGGAGGATACCATGGCTTTGCTCAGTTTCGAGCGGAAGTACCGTGTTCGCGGCGGTACGCTGATCGGGGGCGACTTGTTCGACTTCTGGGTCGGCCCCTTCTACGTCGGTTTCTTCGGCGTAACGGCGCTGTTCTTCGCTATCTTGGGTACTGCGCTCATCATATTCGGTGCATCGCAGGGCCCGACTTGGAACATCTGGCTCATCAGCATCAATCCGCCGGATGTGAACTACGGTCTGGCACTTGCGCCGATGGCAGAAGGCGGACTTTGGCAAATCATCACCATCTGTGCGGTCGGGGCCTTTGGCTCCTGGGCGCTGCGCGAGGTTGAGATCTGTCGCAAACTTGGCATGGGGCTGCATGTGCCCTTCGCCTTCTCCGTCGCGATCTTCGCGTTCGTGGCGCTCAATGTGATCCGTCCCTTCATGCTGGGCGCAAGGGGGCACGGCTTTCCGTATGGCATTATGAGACACCTAAACTGGGTGAGGTTCACCGGCAACCAGTACGGGAACTTCCACTACAATCCGGTGCATATGATCGCGATCACGTTCTTCTTCACGACGACGTTCGCGCTTGCCCTTCATGGGGGCATGGTCCTGTCCGCGGTCAATCCGCAAAAGGGCGGCGAGGTGAAGACGCCGGAACATGAAGACACCTATTTCCGTGACACGATTGGCTACTCCATCGGCACGCTTGGCATCCACCGTCTGGGCCTGTTCCTGGCGCTGAATGCCGGTTTCTGGAGCGCGATCTGCATCATCATCTCAGGGCCGATTTATGCCGGCTCCTGGATCGACTGGTGGGAGTTCATTCGTGAATGGATCACCTGGGCCGGTGCGTAGGAGGGCATGACGATGAACAACTATCAAAACCTCATCACCCGCGTTCAGGTGGCAGGCCATGTCGAGCCTGGTATCGACATCCCGCTTGAGGATACCGCCTATGAGCGGTCCGGCGGCCGGCTGAGCTATCTGATCGGCAAGATCGGGAATGCCCAGCTCGGGCCTATCTATCTGGGCTTCCTGGGCGTTGCCTCGCTGATCACCTTCTCGATCGGCTTCATCATTATCGGCCTTAACATGGCCGCTGATGTGAACTGGAACCCGGTTCTGTTCGTGCGGGAGTTTTTCTGGCTGTCGCTTGATCCGCCAGGACCGGAATATGGGCTTCAGGTCTTACCTCCCCTGCGCGAGGGCGGCTGGTTCCTGATTGCCGGCTTCTTCATCACCGTGTCGATCTTGCTGTGGTGGTACCGGATGTACCGCAGGGCCATCGCGCTTGGCCTTGGCCTTCATGTCTGCTGGGCTTTTGCAGCTGCCATCTGGCTTTATCTGGTGCTGGGCTTCATTCGCCCGGTGATGATGGGCTCCTGGAGTGAAGCGGTGCCGTGGGGCGTGTTCCCGCATCTGGATTGGACCAACAACTTCTCGCTCATCTACGGCAATCTGTTCTGGAACCCGTTCCACATGCTGTCGATTGTGTTCCTCTATGGCTCGGCGCTGCTGTTCGCCATGCATGGTGCGACCATTCTTGCGGTGACGCGGTATGGCGGTGAGCGGGAGATCGAGCAGATCACCGATCGTGGCACGGCCTCTGAACGTGCGGCCCTCTTCTGGCGCTGGACCATGGGCTTCAACGCCTCCATGGAATCCATCCACCGCTGGGCCTGGTGGTTTGCCATGCTGACGACCCTGACGGGCGGTATCGGCATCCTTATCACTGGCACGGTTGTCGATGACTGGACGCTGTGGGGCATGAAGCATGGCGTGGTGCCGGTGGATCTTTCCTGGTGGCCGATAACGCCAGACTCCACGGTCTCACAGTGGGGCGTTGAGCCTGCGCCACCGCCGGTTGTTGAGCCGGTCGCGGTGGAAGCTGCACCCGCTGCTGATGCCGCGCCGGCGGCCGAAACACCGGCCACGGATGACGCGACTTCCACGCAATAAGGCGCGTCGTCATGTGACCGTCAGAGTTGACCCGGGCGCACCCCAGCGCCCGGGTTTTCTTTTGCCGGAGTGGTTAAAGCCTTTCTGGCACCTGCGCCGGAATCTAGATTGGGTGAAGTTGGGCCTTGCCGGCTGCCGCCATGGCCTTTGTTAGTGGCTTCAGCGGTTCGGCAACCAACCGGCTGATCTGCCAGTAGAGAGGGGTTTGAAAGGGTGCAGGGGAAAGAAGCTCAAGATCGCCGGCGGTGATGAGGTCGCGCACCAGCATATCCGGGTTCATGCCCCATCCAAGGCCCAGGCGGGTAGCCGTTACAAACCCTTCTGTGCTTGCCAGGTGATGTACTGGCAGTGGAATGCGCTGACCCAGCGCATGCTCCACAAATTGGGTCTGCAACATGTCCTTGGCGTTGAACGCCAGGGATGGCGCGCGGCGCAGCGCCTCTGCCGTTATGCCATCGGGAAAATATGTCTCGGCAAATCTGGGGCTGGCGGTCGCAAGGTAGGCAAGCGCGCCGAGCGGCGTGACATCGCATCCTTGGATCGGCTCTGCACGGCTGGTGATTGCAGCTGCCACCTGGCCAGAGCGCAACCAGCTGGCCGAATGGTCCTGATCGTCAATCACCAGATCGAAGAGCAGGCCCGGGGTGTCGGCGAGAGCGGGCAATACCCAGGTTGCCAGGCTGTCGGCATTGAGGGCGAGGCGGATGGTTGAGGGCGTGCCGGATTTACCCAGATCCTTCAGCGTTGCGCTCTCCAAGACCGCGACATCCTGAGCGTGACGGATAAGACGCGCGCCGGTGGTTGTTGGTTCGCAGGGTTGGCTGCGTATGAGGACCGGCGCGCCGATGCGATCCTCTAAGCCCTTGATGCGTTGGGAGATGGCCGATTGGGTGACCGAAAGGCGTGTAGCGGCCCCGTCGAAGCTTCCCGTTTCAGCGACGGCCACCAGGGCTTCAAGCCTTGCGCGGTCGATCAATAGTTAAACTTATTTAAAATTAGATGATGGAATTTGCCTAATGTTGCTACGCACTCTAGTCAAGGCGCCATGATGACCGCCTTTGTGGCTGGCTTTGGAGTCAGCCTTTCCCTCATTGTTGCGATCGGAGCCCAGAACGCCTTTGTTCTGCGCCAAGGGCTTCGGCGTGAGCATGTGCTGCCAGTGGTGGCGATTTGCGCACTCTCCGATGCCGTTCTCATTTCTATCGGTGTAAGCGGTTTCGCGGCGCTGGCGCTTGCGGCGCCCTGGGTTGAGTCCTTCTTCACCGTGGCGGGAGCACTCTTTTTGGTCGTTTATGGCGCGCGCAGTTTCCGAGCTGCCCTCAAGGGTGGAGAAGCTTTGATGCCATCGGCGGATCGGCCTGTGCCGTTGCGCACGGCCCTCATCACCTGCCTGGCGCTGACCTGGCTCAATCCGCACGTCTATGTCGATACGGTTTTGCTGCTTGGCAGTCTGAGCCAAGGCTATGAGAGGCCAGAGGGTTTTGGGCTGGGTGCCATCCTGGCCAGCGCTTTGTTCTTTGCTGTTCTGGGGTACGGCGCGCGTTTGCTTGCCGGCGTGTTTGCGAGTCCGCGGAGCTGGCAACTTCTTGAGGTGCTGGTCGGCCTCACTATGTGGGCGATCGCTTTCAAGCTGTTGGTCTTGTGAGGTCACGTGGTCGAGCTTTTGCGCGGGCGGGGCAGGTCCTCGCGTTTCTGCGGGTTGCTCGTGATCAGCTAGTTAAGACTGGCCGTAGCGCGGTTATCCCCAGCAGCGAGATCCAGCAGCACGAGAACCGCGCCGGTATGGATCGGCCCGAAGGAGCTGAGCCGTACGCTGCGGCCCGTTAGCGGGTCGGCCAGATAGATGCCGTCGCCTTCAAACCGCTGCAACAGATAGGGCGCTGATGGGTCCAGTTCCGATGATGCTCGGGCCCCGCCCATGCCGCGCAAGGCGCCGCGCAGCAGCCCGTCCGTGCCAGCCTCGACGATGGCGATTTGGTCACCGGTGAGTGCATCGCGTACATCAATGCGGTCGCCATCAAGCGGGGCGAAGGTGATGGCCTGTTCATAGACCGGTGTCACAAGGGCTGTGGCGGGGTTTGCCAGCTTGTTGAGCTGGAATGCGCCGACGCCGATAACGGCGATCAGCACAAGGCTGGCGGCCATAACCAAGGGTGTCTTGGCAATGCTGTGGGCGTCGTACGGTTTTTCGGTCGCATCATCGTCTTTGGCGGCATTTGTTGGCACCGCTGCCGCTGCTGGGTTGGCCGCGGCCTCCAGACCTTCTTGGGTGCGCACAAAGCTGGTGTAGGCATCCGTCAGGCGCCGGGCGACCTCATCGACATTTGGAATGGCGCGCAAGGTGGGCTGGGTGTTGCCCATCTTCCAGGGGCGCGCGTGCGGCCACAAAATGAGATAGGCCAGCGAGACACCTGGTTGCAGTTCAAGCGAAAGGCTGCCGCAGCCGCCTGCCTGATTGCGCCCATGGCGTTTCATCGCGATGCCATCGGTGACGGCAAAGGGCACATTGAACGTCTTTTGGATGGCAACGCCAATGCGCATCAACACGCGCTTGTTGGTGATGGTGTAAACGGTGGTGCGTTCAACAAGCCATGCAAGCAGATAAAGAATGCCGATGCCGACAGCGCCAAACGCGACAATAACGCCGGCCTCTCCCAATGCGGTGCCTAGGGTCGCGCCAGCCTGGACGGCTAGCACGGCTTGAACTGTGGCACCCAGAAGAATGACGGCGGCAATCGCTCGGGTGTGGAAGACCTGGTGGGCGAAACACGTCCAACGCGGCGCGCCCTGCCAGATCATAAACTCGCCAGTCGGCAGGGCCGCAGGCAACCCGCGGACCGGCTCTGTGGCGTAATCATCCTGGTTATGGATGTAGTTCAAAGCAGCGGTTCCGCGCGATTGGGTGTCGCGTAGAGATAGCCAGCGCCGAAGTAGCCCATCACCTTCTCTTCTTCCAAAAGGGTGATCTGGTCTGCTTTGGCGGTCAGTGGCACATCTTTGAACTGCGCGCCGGTGATGGCGTGCACATAAAGATGCTGCTCAGGCCGGTTGCGCACCACGGCAAAGTTGGCTGGCATGAGAACCGTGCGTGGGGCGGCCTCGCCCTCACCGACGGCGCCTGCAACCTCAATCTCATAGTAGCGAATGACGCTTTCTGCTTGATCGACCCATACATCGACGACAGTACCGCCAACTTCCTTGTCCACACCGCGAACAGGCGACCCGATCGGGTTGGGATCCTTGTCAGGAATGCTGAAGGCGGATGCCATACGCATCGGGCGAATCTTGACGTCACCGCTGTTGAGCAGATCCGGCACATCGGCGCGCTCGGCATAAGCACCCGGGCCGATACCATCCAACATCGGGTTCTCGCCCGATGGATACTTGGGCGCACCTGACCAGGGTTCTTTCTGGGTCAGTTTCAACTCGCGTGTTTCGCGCTTGTCGTTGGGCACGCTGACATCGCCATGGCCATGCGGCATGCGGAAAGTCTTCGGCTCCGGCATGTAAACCACGCCGTGATTGTAGAGCTGGCCAGTTTCATCGGACTCCAGCGGATAGCCTTCGCGGCGCGTCTCTTTTTGTAGGTAAAACAAGAGGTAAGCAAAAAAGAGCCAGAAGACGTACAAGAACACCTGCGCCAGATCGAGGTGAGTTGTAAGATTGACAAAATCGAAAGCGGTAAAATCCATCGCGCCCTCCCATGCGCCCTTGCGGCGTGGCTAGTTTGGCCTCGCGGCCGTTGGCTAACGCCGGCACGTGGGCGAAAGGCGCGGGGCTGCGCGAGCAGCCCGCCGGTCTTCCAGCCGCCAGAACATGGCCGACCTTCCCGATCAGGCTTTCCGCTGACTGTGTTGGTAACCGCACAAGCCGACAGATTGGCCCTCTCAGACAGCTGTGAGACTAGTCCGTGAAACGGCTATATGTCAAATAAATTGGACGTCTTGTTTGATTTACACAAAGCCCAATGCCACGATCATGCAGCAGGCGCCCAAAGATCGGACCAACGCTCGATGTAGAGCGAGAACCAAGGGGTGAAATTCTCTGGTTTTTCAGCGAGTTCACGGCGCAGGTCCGCCAGATCTACCCAGCGGAGCTCGGCCACTTCTTCAGGGTCAAGAACGGGAGAAAGCGTTGCCGGTTCGGCTTCGCCAGCGAACATGTGCACCCGTTCGTGCTCAATCAGCCCATTGCCGACATCTGCGCGATAGTCGACCTGCCCAATCGCCCGCAAAGGCAGGCTGAAGCCAAGCTCTTCCTGCAATCGGCGATGCGCGCACGCGGCTATGTCCTCTTCCCAGTGCGGATGGCTGCAGCAGGTGTTCGCCCACAGGCCACCGCAATGGTATTTGCCGTCCGCGCGCCGCTGGATAAGCAGTTTGCCATCGGGGCTGAACACGAAAACCGAAATCGCCAGATGGAACTGCCCCTTCTTATGGGCTTCCAGCTTTTCGATCGGGAACAGGGTGCCGTCGTCGGCGATTGCCGGAATGATGATGTCGGTCATGGATCGTGATCGCTCCGGCGGTGAAAGAGGCTCACCAGTTAAAAGCAAAGTGGCGCGCGCGCCCATCCGGAAGGGCCTGATTTTGCTGGTCCCTTTGAACCGCAGTAATGTGCGCGTTGGGGTGAACGAGCGCCTTGAAGAGGCCGGCAAATGTCGCCTCGAAGTAGGAGCTGGGTTCGTCTGCGCCATAGACTTCCCGGCAGGCCGGGCAGTCGGTCAGCGTGATGTGGGTGGGCTTGCCCGATCGGTAGGTAAACCGTCCGCTGCCGACAAATGTCCAGGCATGTTTGCTGATGGCAGCCAAAAGCCCCGCCGCTGCGAAACGTGCTGGCAGAGCGCGGAGCACGGCCTTCGCTGGTGACGGGATACGGTTGGCGAGAATGTAGCGGGCTGTTTGGTCCCCGGCCTGGCGAAGAACCTCCAAACCCGCCGCCCCAGGGAGGTGGGTACGGACGCTTTGGTGCAGGCGAACAACCTGCCGCTCATCCACCATGTCGGTTGGTGGCGCATCCAGATAAGTCAGCAGGTCGGCATCGGCGATGATGGCGTGCCGCGTGGCCTCATCTGTTTGATCCGTCAGGGCGTCCAGCACCTGGGTGATCGCGTTGGGACCGATACGTGCTGTCGCAGGTTCGCTGGCTCCTTCCACTTCGCCAGCCAAGGAGGGCTCTCCGTGCGGCAGCGTGGCTAGCACGCTCATGGCGTATCAGCTGGCGCCCGCTGCTCCGACAGGGTGTCGATCAAGGTCGTCTTGCGACTTCCCATGCCGCCCTTGGCTTCGACTTTGGCCATTTGATCGTCGGAAAGCTGCATGGGCGCGCCGCCACAAGCCATGGCGCGGGCCGCCTGCTTCATGGTGGAGGGCGGGCGGTTGTGGTTGGTCTGCCATTCGACCTTGGAGGCGTCGAACCGCTCCTTGGTTTCATCGAAATGGAAGTCGACCTTGTCCTTCGATTGCGGGCCCCAATAGCCCACGCGCCCAAGGTCATAGAAGGTGCGCTCAAAGCCGGCTTTCAGAAAGGCTTTCAGGCAGCCCAGTAGATATTTGCGCCGCTGGCCGGTGCCCTTCCACGGGTAGGAGAAGAACGCCTTGTTCATGTAAAAGCGGCGGTAGTTGTGCATCACGCGGTCGAGCAGGGTGGCGCGGTCCATCGACTCCGGCTTCATGATGGGCGTGACGAAATTGTATTTGTCGAAGTCGAAAATCTCGACCTTGTCGCCTAGCTCGCGGAAGAGATCGGAGAAGGGCCAAGGCGTGTACATCGCCCAGTTGGCAAGATCCGGCTCCCAGTCGCGGGCCATCTGATAGGTTTCTTCCAGCGTCTCGACGGTCTCGTTTTCGAGCCCGACGATGAACTGTGCCTCGGTGACGATGCCGGCATCGCGCAAGAGTTTGATGGCGCGCTTGTTCTCCTCAATCGTCGTTTCCTTGTTGAAGAGATCAAGCTTCAGCTGGGCTGCCGCCTCCGTGCCGAGCGAGATGTGGACGAGCCCCGCCTTGCGGTAGAAAGGCAAGAGCTCCTCATCGCGCAGAATGTCGGTCACGCGGGTGTTGATACCCCACAGAACGTCCAGATCGCGGTCGATCAGCTCCTGGCAGAACTGGATGAACTTCTTGCGATTGATGGTCGGTTCTTCGTCGGCCAGGATGAAGAAGCCGATATCGTGCTCCTTGACGAGAATCTCGATCTCATCGACCACCTTTTTGGGGTCGCGGATGCGGTAATCGCGCCAGAACTTCCATTGCGAGCAGAAGGAGCAGGTGAACGGGCAGCCGCGCGCCATGTTGGGGATCGCGACCCGCCGGTTCATGGGAATGTACATGTACTGGTCCCAATTGAGGATCGACCAATCGGGCGACAGGCCATCAATGTCCTTCACCGTCGGCGCGGCGGGCGTCGCCACCACCTTCCCATCGTCCAGATAGGCGATGCCGCGCACGGCTTCGCGTGCGCCCGGCCAGTTGCCGGCATGGATGGTCGCTATGAGATCGACGAAGATCTCTTCCCCTTCGCCGCGCACAATGCAGTCAATCCAAGGCGCTTCGGCGAGCACCTGCTGGTACATGAAGGTTGCATGGATGCCGCCGAGCACGGTGACCGCGTCCGGGTGGATTTCCTTGGCGGCTTTCAAGATGCCTTGGGCCTTGTAGATCGACGGCGTGATGGCGGTGCAGCCAATGACATCGGGTTTTTCAGCAGCGATGGCATCGCGCAGGTCCGCGTCGCTCATCTTGTTGGTCATCGCATCGATAAAGCCGACATCGGTGTAGCCGGCCTTTTTCAATGCGCCAGTGAGATAGGCGACCCAGGCCGGTGGCCAGTTGCCGGCGATCTCAGCACCGCCGGAATGGTAGTTTGGGTGAATGAACAGGATGCGCATGCCAAGTTCTCCCAAGATGTTCCCGCGAGAGGGACGTCCGCCTTGTGACGGGGTCGCGACCAGGTTATGTCAACAAAATGGACGTCCAGTTACGTTGACACTTATCAAGGCGGGGTTCGGAAACCTGGGGGTTTTGGCCGCTTTGCATCGTCGCAGACATAAAAAAACCGGCGCTTTAAAAGCGCCGGTTTTGAAAAACTCTGGGTTGGTGTTCTGTCGGCGTTACATGCCGCCGTAATTGTCGGTCAGCACCGGTGCTGGATCGACTTCGTTGCCGTCAGCATCGAAGCCAGCCAGGTATTTGATAACATCGCGAATCTGCTGCTCCTGACGTAGCCCTGCAAAAGCCATCCGGGTCCGTGGCACCATGGCGCGCGGGTTCTGCAGATATTCGGACATGATGGAGACAGTCCAAACGCCGCCCTGGGTCTCGCCGGCTTCAATGTGGGAGTCGGAGTAACGGAAGCCTTCGAAAGAGGCCCACTCGCGACCGATGATGCCGTTCAAGGGCGGGCCAACGCGTTGCATCGCGTTCGGGCCAACCATGTGGCAGGCGCCACATTGGCGGAACACCGCTGCGCCGGCGGTGGCATCGGCTGCAATATAGACTTCCGCATCCTGAGCGGATGCCATGCTGGCACCGCCCATCATCATTGTGGCAGCAGCCACAGCGATCCCGATCGATCGTTTCATATTGTTCTTCTCCCTTGGGCGCTTGGCCCATTTCCTGGAACGCCTCTCCGTATAAAACCTGATCCCGACAATCAGGCCGTGTCAAGGCACCGGCCAGCGCCGGCAAGGTTCGCGGCGCTGAACATGGCCACTATGGTTTCGGACCGGTCAAAAAGGCACCGGGGCCGATGGTCGCGGGGCGCGGCAGAGCCGCGACACCGCACTTAGCGTTGTCAGGATATACGTCCACCCGACACGGGTGGATTGCTCGCCTTTTGGCCAAGGCTCGCGCCTCAGGCGACCGCCCGGCTGAGGGCGCATTGCGACCAGAGCGTGTTGAGCGCGTGGACGAGATGGGCAATGTCGGCATCCGAGTGCAATGGCCCGGGCGTGATCCGCAGCCGCTCGGTTCCCTTGGGAACTGTCGGATAATTGATCGGCTGGATGTAGATGCCGAACTCATCAAGAAGCACGTCGGAAATCCATTTGCACTTCTTGGCATCGCCGACCATCACCGGGATGATGTGGCTGGGGTTGGGCATGTGCGGAATGCCCTCGCGGTCGAGCGCAGCGCGCACCTTGGCGACCCGCTCTTTCTGCCGGTCACGCTCCACAGAGCTTTGCTTCAAGTGCTTGATCGACGTTGTCGCGCCTGCAGCGATGGCCGGTGGCAGCGCGGTGGTGAAGATGAAGCCGGAAGAGAAAGAGCGTACATAATCGCACAGCGCTTCGGAGGCCGCGATGTAACCACCCATGACGCCGAAGGCTTTACCGAGCGTGCCTTCAATAACCGTCAGGCGGTCCATAACGCCGTCGCGTTCGGCGATGCCAGCACCGCGTGGTCCGTACATGCCGACGGCATGAACTTCATCCAGATAGGTCATTGCGCCGTGGGCATCGGCAACGTCGCAGATTTCCTTGATGGGTGCGATGTCGCCGTCCATGGAGTAGACCGATTCAAAGGCAACGATCTTGGGCCGGGATGGGTCAAGCGCGGCGAGCTTGCGATCAAGATCTGCTGGATCGTTGTGCTTCCAGATCACTTTCTCCGCGCGCGAGTGGCGAATGCCTTCGATCATGGAGGCGTGGTTGAGCGCGTCGGACAGGATCACGCAGTCCGGGATCGTCGAGCCCAAAGTTCCCAGCGAGGCCCAGTTGGAAACATAGCCAGAGGTGAAGATAAGCGCCGACTCCTTGCCATGCAGGTCGGCTAGCTCCTCTTCCAGGACAACATGGAAATGATTGGTGCCGGAGATGTTACGGGTGCCGCCCGCACCAGAGCCGCAGCGGTCGATCGCTTCGTGCATCGCGTTGATTACTGACGTCTTTTGACCCATGCCGAGATAATCATTGGAGCACCAGACCGTGACGTCATGTGTGCCGTGCTCGGTGTGCCTCACGGCGCGGGGGAAAGCGCCCATTTTCCGTTCCAGATGGGCGAACACGCGGTAGCGGCCTTCATCGCGCAGCCCATCAAGGCGGCCGCGAAAAAAAGCTTCGTAATCCATGAGCCCGTCATTAGCCGCTGTGGCATGGGATGTGTCGCGGTGGACCAGGGTCGATGCCGGACAACGGCCGGATCCGGTGATAGTCGGTTGGATGGTGTCGGTCATGGTCAAATGCCCCCGATCGTTGGGCGCGCCCCGTTCAACGCGCAAGGTGCTAGAAAGGTGAGGATGATTGGTGATGGGTTCGACGTTCGCCATGTTGGTCCGGCTTTGGTCGACGGGTGAGTGGGTTTCACCGGCAGGCAGCACTGCCGGATGTTGGGATGTCTCTTCTTTGCTGGTTTCGCCGCTCGCGTGATCGGCGGATGCATCCTGCTCGCCAGGCCGGCGCTTGAGATACAGGCGCCACAACTGGGCATCGCGCCAGGGCAGAACCAGAAACCAATGTTCGATCACGCCGAGTGCGGCGATCGCCGCCAGCAGCCAAAGTCCGGTCGCGGCGGCGGCATCGCCGGTATTTTGCGCGTCCAAAGCCGCTTGGCCGAGCCACAGCGTCACGGCTGTTCCCGCCGTCACCGTGAGAGGAAACAGCAGGTTGAGCGGGCGCTTACGGAAGTAGGATTTCAAATGATCCAGGTGGCCCGGCAGAAACTCCTCGGTGATGTTCGGTACCCCGAGGAAGATGTTGAACTTGGTTGAAAGCCGCATGCCCCACAGGATCATGAAGGTCCAAAGACCGACCTGGTTGGCAGCACCCCATGAGAAGATGATGAGGGCAACAGCCGTCAGCGCGATCGCGACCTCATGGTAGATGAGGGTCTGCGCCGCATAGGTAAAGCGACGCCAACCCTTTGCATCGGCCGGGCAGTCGGTTTTGCGCGGGCCGGTGAGGACCCCTGACAGAAAGCTCACCTCGTGCCAGCCCCACAGCAGCACGCCGGCGGCAAAGCCTGCGAAGGCGGTACCGGCTGTGAGTGTATCGCTGACGAACCAAAGCCCTCCGATCGCCACCAGTGCCAGGGCGGTCGACGACAAAAGCGCCGCCCGCACCGTTATCTGTGGCAGACGATCAGCCAAGAGGATCAGCCCGGTGGAGAACCACCACAGGAAGAGGGCAAATCCGATTGGGGCGAGGGCCGTGGTCACATGGGTTCCTTACTTACGGCCCTTACCAGGCCGGTTGCAGCCGGCTGGTTGGCGGGATGGTGTTGGACTTCGGCTTCATCAGGTACAGCCCAGCGAAGGTGAGGGCGGCTTGAGCCCCAAGGCCCATCTTGCGCAGGCGACCACCAAGGCCGCCGGCTTGGTCGGCTTTGCCCATCGCCTGGTTGATGCGGTTCAACTTGCGCAGGCCGGCCATGAACTTTGGATTTTCGATGTCCAGAAGCACCGGGAAGCACTGCTTGGTGATCTCCGTCGTCGTGCGGAAAACCTGCATGTCGTACTCTTCGACATCGACGCCGAGCGCTTCGTGGAACGCTGGCCGCGCTTCGTCGCGCACATGCATGGTCGCGAAAACGGCGAGTAGGAAGAAGCGGATCCATAGCTTGTTGGCGCCGGACAGAAGCTTGGGATCGGCGCGCATGAGAAGCGAGAACGCTTCGCCGTGCCGGAACTCGTCGTTGCACCACTCTTCGAACCATTTGAAGATCGGGTGGAAGCGCTTTTCAGGATGCTTTTCCAGGTGGCGGAAGATGGTGATGTAGCGCGCGTAACCGATCTTCTCCGACAGGTAGGTGGCATAGAAGATGAACTTTGGCTGGAAGTAGGTGTACTTCTTTGCCTTCGTCAGGAAGCCGAGATTGACGCCGATGTTGAAGTCTTTCAGCGCATCATTGATGAAGCCGGCATGGCGGCTTTCATCTCGGGCCATCAAGGCGAAGAGCTCGCAGATTTCCTTGTTGTTGCCGCGCTTTTTCATCTCCTTGTAAAGCACGCAGCCGGAGAACTCCGCTGTGAGCGAGGAGACCAGAAAGTCGACCAGTTCCTTGCGCAGTTCAGGTGTCAGCGCATCGATGTCGATAAGGTCCCACTCCTCGTTGCGCTTGAAGTGACCCTTGTTGGGGTCGGAACGCATCTCTTCAATCAGGGCGTCCCACTCTTCGCGCACTGGGCTGACATCAATGGCATCAAGCTTGTCGAAATCAGTGGTGTAAAAGCGCGGCGCAAGGAGGGTGTCCTCCTGTGCCATGCGGGTGGTTTCGTTGACCGGCTCCAGCTTTTTCTGGGCAGATGTGCGGCTGGCGGGAGAAACCGGTGTGCCATCTTTAATCGGGGTATGGACATTCATAGTGCGGCCTCCTCTGAGAAGCTGAACTCACACAGTTCCATGAATTCGAAATCGCCGGTCATGCGCGTCCAAAGGCGCTCAATGGCACCGGCGCGGCGCACGGTGGCCTGGCGGCGGAACACTTGATGTTCGCCATAAGGCACCTCGACCGGTTTGCCGTGGACGATCACTTCATCGCCCGGCTCGATGGCGACATCGCCATCCAGTTCGACATAGGCATGCAGGCTATCGAAGGTGTTGCGTACATCGACTGTGCAGCCGACGTCGAAAGTATTACGTGGACCAAACAAAAGGGGCATTGCGTCTCTCCTCGTCTGTCCTTGAGCTATCAGCCCGGGAACTGAGCCAGCCCGAATGACTGGCCTTCGGTGGAAGTTTCAGTTGTGTCGCGACGCCCGCCGACCAGCGGACCCAGCACGATGAGCGTTGCGAATAGAAGCAGAATTTCTAAGTGGTAGACTGCGCCATATCCGAAGGCGGGGTCGGTGATGGTGCGGCCGAAAAGACCCGACGATCCAAGCACGGAGAAAAGGTCCCGTAGGGCGCCGCCGGCCGCCAAGCCAAGCCCGGCCGCTGTCGCGTTGACAGCGCCCCAAGCGCCCAAGGCAATGCCGCTTGTGCTCGATCCGTCCTCACGCCTGCCGCCCAATTGCATGACGGCGGTGAGCATACACACCGCGAACAGTCCGCTGCCGATCCCGACCAGGAAGGTCGCGATCTGGAAGACCAGCGCGGAGGATAGCGGATTGGCGAAGATGACCAGCGAAAAGCCGATGACACCCACAATCGTGCCGATCGCTGCATAGCGATGCGGGTCGCGATTGGACGTTAGGCGTTGGGCCGCGACGGCAAAGCCGAGCAGCGTGCCCGTCGCGAAGATCGCAGTCAGCAAGGTCGTCGCGCTTACCGATAGCCCGAGAACCTCGCCGCCATAGGGCTCAAGCAGGATGTCCTGCATGGAGAAGGCGAGCGTGCCAAGACCGACAGCGAGCAGCATGCGGCTGGTGCGTTTGCCATCGGAAAAACTGCGCCAGGCTTCGCGGAAAGCCGGTTGTGGAATGTTGTGCGCGGTGGCGGCAGGGTTGCGCGCTTCCTGCTTCCACAGCGCGATAACGTTCAGGAACAATGTGACGAGCGCTGCCCCTTGGATGACCCGGATCAACTGGCCGTGGGTGAAATTGCCCAGAAGCCAGGAAAATGCGAGGGCGCTGGCGACCATGCCGACAAGCAGCATGACATACAGAAGCGCGACCACACGCGGGCGGCTTTCTTCGGGCGCCAGATCGGTTGCGAGCGCGAGGCCAGCCGTCTGCGTGGTGTGCAGACCGATGCCGGTCAGCAGGAAGGCCAGGGCCGTTGCCATCTGGCCAAGGAAGAGTGGACCGCCTCCCTCGCTCATCAACAGGATCGCAAATGGCATGAAGGACAGGCCGCCAAACTGGAACAGTGTACCGAACCAGATGAAGGGTACCCGGCGCCAGCCAAGGTAGGAGCGGTGCGTGTCCGACCGGTGACCGACCACCGCCCGGAATGGGGCAAACAAGAGCGGCAGCGCGACCAAAACCGAGCCAAGCCACGCTGGAACCGATAGCACCAGAATCATCACGCGGTTCAGCGTGCCGGTCAGCAGCGTGACCGCCATACCGACCGAAAGCTGGAACATGGCCAACCGCAACAGCCGACGAAGCGGCAGCTGATCGCTGGCCGCATCGGCAAAGGGAAGGAAGGCCGGACCGACCTTCTTCCAGGCAACAAACAGGGGATCGCGCGATTGCTTCACGAGGTGAGCCTGTTTTGCCGGACGAGCCGGACAGCTTGGGAGGTGTAAAAACCGGATTTGATGCGCTGCATCGCTTCGATGCCGAAGTCAGCCAGCATGGGGTGTACGTCGATCATTCGGCGCAAATAGCGCTCGCCGACCGGCACAATGGCGGGCGAGCGATCCCCGCGCGGGAACAGCTTGCCGACGGTGTGCATGGCGCCCAGCAGTGGGGTTTTGGGCGCAAACGTAAAAAGGAGTTGGCTCTCGGCGCGTTCGGCAAGGCGGGCAACAGCGCCGATCTTGTCTGTCGCCTCGTAGTGGATGACGGAGTCCATCGCGACCACATGGTCGAACGTGTCCAGCCGTGGGTCGAGCATGTCGCCGGAAAGGAAGGTAATGCGGTCGGCCAGTTCGGCCGGCAAGCGCGCGCGGGCGACGTCCACCAGGGTTGGTGATAGGTCGATGGCGACCACTTCGGCACCGCGCTTGGCGGCTTCGACCGATAGGGCGCCTGTGCCGCAACCGGCGTCGAGCAGGCGCTGACCACTCATGTCCGAGGGAAGCCAGGAAAGGAGACTAGCGCGCATCGCATCGCGGCCGGCACGCACGGTGGCGCGGATGCCGGAGACCGGTGCGTCAGAGGTTAGCCGTTCCCAGGTTTTGGCGGCCGTGCGATCAAAATAGGCTTCGATTTCACCACGGCGCGCTTCATAGCCGCTTGGCGTCTGGCTTGCTGCGTTGGCCATCAGTCAAACCCCAGGAAGTCAAAGATGTCGCGATCCTTCATGGGCGATGGCTCCAGAATGTCGGTGCCGTCCCACAGGCTTTGGGCGAGCCGCAGATATTCTTTCTGCACGGCCTCAACGCCCGGAGTTGGTTCCATCTCGAAGAGCGTGCGCTTCTTCAGGCGGCTTTTGCGGATTTCATCGAGGTCTGGCAGGTGCGCGACCCGCTCCAGACCGACAGCTTCGTTGAACCGGTCGATCTCATCGGTGTCCTTGGATCGGTTGGCGATCACACCGCCGACGCGCACATCGTAGTTCTTGGACTTGGCTTTGATGGCCGCGACGATGCGGTTCATCGCGAAGATGGAGTCGAAGTCGTTGGCGGTGACGATCAGCGCGCGCTCGGCATGTTGCAGCGGGGCTGCGAACCCGCCGCACACGACATCGCCCAGGACATCGAAGATGACGACATCTGTGTCTTCGAGCAGGTGATGCTCTTTGAGGAGCTTTACGGTTTGGCCGACGACATAGCCGCCGCAGCCGGTGCCAGCAGGCGGACCACCAGCCTCCACGCACATGACGCCGTTGTAGCCTTCAAAGACGAAGTCGTCGGTTTGTAGTTCCTCGGCATGGAAGTCGACGCTTTCCAGCACATCGATCACGGTCGGGCACAGGCTCTTGGTGAGCGTGAAGGTGGAGTCGTGCTTGGGGTCGCAGCCGATTTGCAGCACGCGCTTGCCCAGCATGGAAAAGGCGACCGAGAAGTTGGACGAGGTGGTCGATATGCCGATCCCGCCCATGCCATAGACAGCGAACACCATGGCGGTGTCGATGGTCATGGCCGGGTCCATCTTGACCTGGACGGAGCCTTCTCCGTCCTCTTTGCCGGTGGAAAAGCCCTTGGGCGACCGGTCGAGAAGCGTGGTCTTCACGCCCGTCGGCGGTGGGGTCACGATGTTCATTCTGCGGCCTCCATGCCAATGGCGGAAACGGACGTTGGGGTGAGTGAGGATGCGGTGCCGACGCCTTCGAGCCGGTCTTCCAGCTCGTCGCCTGCATCGCGCAGGGCGTCGAGCATAGCGTCGTCTGGTTGCCAGAAGTCGCGCTCATGGGCTTCGATCAGGCGGCCAGCGAGGCGCGCCGATGCGGTCGGGTTGAGCTCGGCCAGGCGCCGACGCATCTCAGGGTCGAGAACGAAGGTTTCAGTAAGTTCGCGATAGACCCAGGGCTGGACCTGGCCGGTGGTTGCCGACCAACCCATGGTGTTGGTCACATGCTCTTCGATCTGGCGTACGCCCTCATAGCCGTGCTCCAGCATGCCCTCGTACCATTTGGGATTGAGCATGCGGGTGCGGGTTTCCAGCGCGACCTGCTCGGTCAGGGAGCGCACCTTGCCTTCGCCGCGCGTCTGGTCGCCGATGAACACCGGCAGGTCTTCGCCGCGGGCGCGGGAGGCTGCCTTGCTGATGCCGCCCAGCGTGTCGAAGTAGTGGTCGATGGTGGTGACGCCGAGCTCAACGGAATCGAGGTTCTGATAGGCGGCATCCACATGGGCGAGCATGGATTGCAGGAGCTCAGCCTGCTGCACAGGCTTGCCAGACGCGCCATAGGCAAAGCTCTTGCGGCGAGTGTATGTCTCGGCGAGTTCGCCATCATCGTCCCATGCGCCAGACTCCACTAGATTGTTGACGTTGGAGCCATAGGCGCCATCAGCATTGGAAAAGACGCGCAGAGCGGCGGTTTCCATGTCGCACCCGTGGGTCTCTGCATAGGCAAGGGCGTGGCGGCGGATGGGGTTCTGATCGAGTGGCTCGTCGGCCTCGGCGGCCAGAAGAGCTGCCTCGGCTAGGATTTTTGTCTGAAGCGGAAGCAAGTCACGGAAGATGCCGGAGAGGGTCATCATTACGTCGATACGGGGGCGACCCAACTCTCCCAGGGGCACAAGTTCGGCACCACACAGGCGGCCGTAGCTGTCAAAGCGTGGCTTGGTTCCCATCATGGACAGGGCCTGGGCGATCGCGCCGCCTTCGGTCTTCAGATTGTCTGTGCCCCACAGCACCAGAGCGATGGACTCAGGCAGTCGGCCGTTTTCTTCCTGGAAGCGTTTCAGGAGCCGATCGGCCTGGGCAGTCCCATCCTTCATGGCGAAGGCTGATGGAATGCGGAACGGGTCGAAGCCGTGCAGGTTACGGCCGGTCGGTAGGACCTCCGGCGTGCGCACGACGTCGCCGCCGGGGGCAGGATGAACGAAGCCGCCATCCAGCGCATGGATGATGGCCTTCACCTCGTGATCGTCCAGCAGCAGCGTATTAATGGCTTCCAACGCCGTCTGGGTTTCCGGCTCCAGCTCGACCGCCGGTTTTTCGCCCAGGCTGATGGCGAGCGCATCATCGATAGTAAGCGAGACGCCATGGGAGGATTCGGCGACCGCTTGCAGCATGTCAGCGCGTTCAGCTTCGCTCAGCGCTTCCCCAACCACATGCAAGCCGTGCGGGATGAGGGTGTATTCGAGCTCAAGCACGGCATCCTGCAAGGCCAGGATATGCGATTGCGGATTGGTCCAGGCCGGCTCGGCCTCTGCCATATCGAGTTCGGCGGCTTGTGCCTGAATCAGTGCGGCAAGGCTCTTGGCCTCCTCCCCACTGAGGCTTTCCATCCCACGCCAGCGCTCGATGGAGGCTTTGAGTTCTGACAGGCCCTTATAGAGGCCAGCCTGTGCGAGCGGGGGGGTGAGATAGCTCAAGAGCGTGGCTGCTGAGCGGCGCTTGGCAATCATGCCCTCGGATGGGTTGTTGGCCGCGTAGAGATAGTAGTTCGGCACATCGCCAATCAGGCGGTCGGGCCAGCAAGAACCGGACATGCCGGTTTGTTTGCCAGGCATGAACTCCAGTGCGCCATGGGTGCCGAAGTGTAGAAGGGCCTCGGCGCCGAAATCCTCGCGCAGCCAGCGATAAAAGGCCGAGAACGCATGGGTGGGCGCGAAGCCATGCTCGAACAGCAGGCGCATGGGGTCGCCCTCATAGCCGAAGGCGGGCTGAACGCCGATGAAGACGTTGCCGAACTCCGCACCGAGCACAAAGATCGATTGGCCATCGGTCTGTTGGCGACCTGGCGCCGGACCCCAGACCTTCTCCAGCTCATCGAGATAGGGTTCGCGGCGCACATGATCGTCAGCGGAGATCAGCTCGTGCACATTGGCGTGGGCGCCATACTCGGCGGCGTTGCCGGAAATGATGGCCTCGCGCAGTGCGTCCGGGCTTTCCGGCATATCGACCGTGTAGCCCTCATCCTGCAGGCCTTGCAGGACGTTGTAGAGCGAGCGGAAGACGGACAGGTAGGCGGCGGTGCCTGTGTTGCCGCCGTTGGGCGGGAAGTTGAAGAGCACCATGCCGACCTTGCGGTCTGCCCTATCGGAGCGGCGCAAGGTGATCAGTTGGTCGAGCCGCTGGGCCAGACGTCCGGCGCGTTCCTGGCAAGGCTGCATGAGCCGGGCCAGATCGGGATCATTGAAATTGCAGGCCATTGAACAACCGGTGCAAGGGCCGGCTGTTGGGTCGACGCGGCCGCCGAACACGGTTGGCTCGGTGGCGCCATCAAGCTCTGGAATGGCGACCATAATGGTCGATTCCACCGGCATCAGCCCGCGTTCGGACGCGGCCCATTGCTGCAAAGTCTGGAACTCAATGGCGTGGGCAGCAAGATAAGGCACATCCAGCCCATCGAGCATCTCTTCAGCTGCCCTTGCATCGTTGTAGGCCGGTCCGCCGACAAGCGAGAAGCCGGTGAGCGATAGCATCGCGTCAATGATCGGCCGGCCATCCTTGATAAAGTAACGCTCGGCGGCAGGCCGGGCATCAAGGCCAGCGGCGAACACCGGAATGACTTTCAGGCCGCGCGCCTCAATGGAGCGGATCACGGCATCATAATGGGCGGTGTTGCCTGCCAGGAGGTAGGAGCGCATGAGCACCAGACCCACCGTGCCGTGGCTCTTGGCCGGTGTCGGCAGAGCTGCATCGGTCTCTGTTATCCGGGTTGGCAGATCAGGATGGTAGATACCGACATCGGGGTATTCAGCTGGCAACTCTGCTTTCACCGCCTGACGCAGGTTTTCGCGCGGCCCGGTGGCATAGCGGCTCACCAGATAACGCACCATGTTGGCGACGTTCTCGTCAGAGCCGGAGAGCCAGTATTGCAGCGTCAAGAAGTAGGCCCGCACATCCTGAGCAGCACCCGGAATGAAGCGCAGGATTTTCGGCAACCGGCGCAGCATAGCAAGCTGTTTGGCGCCGGCGCTGCTGTTCGACGATGAGCCACCATTGTGGCCGGGCCGATCTTTTGCTGAGCCGCGCAGGCGTTTCAGCAGTTTCATCGCCGTGGACTGTTTGCCGTCCATGCGGAACTGCCCAAGACGGGTGATCTTCATCACCTCGCCGGCCGACATCATGCCGACCATAGCATCACAGCGGTCGCGGCGCGCTTCCAATGCCGGCAGGATTGCGCGGATCTGATCGTCCAGGAACAGCATAGTGGCGATGACGATGTCGCCGGTTGCGATGTCATCGCGGCAGCGTTCCAGCGCTGCAGGGTCCTCGCCCCACTCGGCCGCGGCATGCAGGCTGATGGTCAGCCCAGGCACCTCATTGGCCAGTTCCTTGCGTGCCCGGTCCACCGCCCCAGACAGATGATTGTCCAGCGTGACGATGACGACATTGACCGATGTGCCGTCAGCGGCCGAAGTGAGCTTTAGCATCGTAGAGCGTCTCCAGCGTGATTTCGGCAAGCCCGTTCTGGGCGGCGTAGGATTCGGTGTTCCGGCGCGCCTTTCCGCGCACGAAGAAGGGGATCTTCTTCAGCTCTTGTTCCGCATCGACGGTCCAGGCGCAGGCGCCATCGGCAGCCGCGATGGCGGGCTCATGAACCAGCTCGGGCACGGTGATTTGTTCAGCTTCCTGTGCCGGAGCGGCGGGCCGGTTGGCGGCGGCATGGCCATGGTGCGAGGGGCCTGCTTCGTCGGAGAACTCGAAGTCATCGCGGAACATGCCAAGCAGATGTTCTTCGAGCCCCATCACCAGCGGGTGTACCCAGGTGTCGAAGAGCACGTTCGCGCCCTCAAAGCCCATTTGGGGTGAGTAGCGGGCGGGGTAGTCCTGTACGTGAACGGGTGCGGAGATGACGGCGCAGCCAATGCCCAGGCGCTTGGCGATGTGGCGCTCCATCTGGGTGCCGAGCACCAGTTCGGGCGCAGCATCGATGATGGCCTGTTCGACCTCCAGATAATCGTCGGTAATGAGGGCCTCGACGCCATAATCATTTGCTGCGGCGCGCACATCGCGGGCGAACTCTCGGGAGTAGGTGCCAAGGCCGACGACCTTGAAGCCCATCTCCGTTTCGGCTGCTTTCGCGGCTGCCAAAGCGTGGGTGGCATCGCCAAAAACAAAGACGCGCTTGCCGGTGAGATAGGTCGAGTCGATGGAGCGCGAGTACCAGGGCAGGCGGCTTTCTTCGCCTTCAATCAGTGCGTCGCCATCAACGCCTGTGATTTCGGCAATCTCGCGGATGAACTGCTTAGTCGCGCCAACGCCGATGGGCACCGTTTTCGTCATTGGCTGCTTGAAAGCGCGTTTCAGCCAGTTGGCCGCCGTCTGCGCGATTTCGGGGTACATGACGACGTTGAAATCAGCATCGCCCAGCTTCGCGAGTTCTGCAGGCTGACAGTCAAGCGGCGCGACAACGTTCACGTCGATGCCCAGACGACCCAGAAGACGCGTGATTTCAATGACATCGTCACGATGGCGGAAGCCGAGCGCGGTGGGGCCAAGCAAGTTGGCGGACGGGCGCTGACCTTCGGGCCGTGGAGCGCGCTCGGTGCCTGGCTCTGGTGCATAGGCTCCCGCGATACCACGCACCAGCTGGTAGAAGGTTTCCGATGCGCCCCAATTCTCCTTCTTGGAGTAGGAGGGCAGTTCCAAAGGCACGACCGGGATCGGCAGGTCCATCGCTTTGGAGAGGCCGCCTGGATCATCCTGAATGAGCTCGGCTGTGCAGCTTGCGCCGACGATCATCGCCTGTGGTTTGAAGCGCTCATAGGCGTCGCGTGCCGCAGTTTGGAAGAGTTCGGCTGTATCCTTCCCAAGGTCGCGGGCTTGAAAGGTGGTGTAGGTGACCGGCGGGCGCTCCTTGCGCCGTTCGATCATCGTGAACAGAAGGTCGGCATAGGTGTCGCCCTGTGGGGCGTGCAGCACATAGTGCAGGCCCTTCATCGCGGTGGCGATGCGCATCGCGCCGACATGGGGCGGCCCCTCATAGGTCCAGACGGTCAGTTGCATCGCCTTAGACCTCCAACCGCGTGCGTCGCACCAGCGGGCGGGCGAACAATTCGGCGAGGTCACCGGCCTGCTCGTAGCCTTGGATGGGCGTGAAGACGAGTTCGATCGACCATTTGGTCGTCAGCCCTTCCACCTCGAGCGGATTGGCAAGTCCAAGGCCGCAAACGGTGATATCGGGACGTTGCGCGTGGCAGCGGTCGAGCTGTTTGTCGACGTCCTGCCCCTCGCTGACCAGAACCTTCTCAGGCAGCATATCCAGCTCCGGCGCCATCAACTGCTTGTTAAGGAAGGGGGTGCCCACTTCCAGTGGCATCATGCCAAGTTCAGCATGCAGGAAGCGGGCAAGCGGGATTTCGAGCTGGGAGTCGGGGAAGAAGAACAGGCTCTTTCCGGCCAACTGCTCGCGGTACCGATCAAGCGCAAGCCGTGCGCGGGCTGCCGGTGCTGCGGTCACCTCATGAAAATGGTCGCAGGAGATACCGAAACTGTCGGAGGCTGTTTTCAGCCATGCGTTGGTGCCTTCCGCGCCAAGCGGGAACGTGGCGGGCAGATGCACCGCGCCGCGTCGGGCTAGCGCGCGGGATGTTTCGGTGAGGAAGGGCTGGGCCAGCAGAAAGCGTGTACCTGGACCAACGGCCGGCATGCTTGCGGCATTCCTGGCCGGCAGAAAGCTCACATTGTTGATGCCGAGCGCATGGAATAGGCGGGTGAATTGATCTTCCACCACGTCGGCCAGGGCGCCGACGATCAGCAGATCATCGGTTGGCGTATCGGCCTCTGGCAGGTCGGGGACCAAGGATGCCAAGCAGGCATCTTCGCCCTCGGTGAAGGTCGTCTCGATCCCGGAACCGGAATAGTTGAGGATGCGGACATCCGGCGCGTAGGTTCCCGACAGCCTTTGTGCGGCCCTGGCGAGGTCAAGCTTGATGACCTCGGACGGGCAGGAGCCCACCAGGAACAGGAGCTTGATGTCGGGCCGGCGCTCCAGCAGGCGGGCAACGACTTTGTCGAGCTCTTCATTGGCGTCCGCAAGGCCGGCTAGGTCCTTTTCTTCCATGATGGCTGTGCCGAAGCGCGGCTCGGCAAAGATCATGACGCCAGCGGCCGACTGCATCAGGTGTGCACAGGTCCGCGAACCGACGATCAGAAAAAACGCGTCTTGGATCTTCCGGTGCAGCCAGATGATTCCCGTGAGACCACAGAAAACCTCCCGTTGGCCGCGTTCGCGCAGCACCGGTCGTTCAAGACAGCCCGGTGCCTGTCCGGTCTGGATGGGTGACAGCTCGTTCATCGGGCTGCCTCCATGGCAACCTGGTGGCCGGGTTCCAGATGGCGGTTGCCTTGCAGCCGGGCCATCCGAAGCTTCCAGACGAACTGGGCGGCATTGATGACGTAGGCCGCGTAGGCTGCCAGCGCGAGAATCATTTGCCCGTAGGGGCCAAGCAGGTCCGCGAACACGGCGACCAAATAGGCCGTGTGCAGCGCCAGCACGAGCATCGAAAACACGTCTTCCCAGAAGAAGGCGGGGGCAAACAGATACTGCCCGAAGACGACCTTCTCCCACACCGCGCCGGTGATCATGATGGTGTAAAGGACCAGCGTCTTGATCACGACCGACCAGGTTGCCAGTGCGAATCCTTCGCCGGTGATCAGGTAGCGCGCCACAAGCGCGAGGCTGACCAAGAAAACGAGAAACTGAAGTGGGGCCAGGCCAGCTTGAACAAGTGTCCAGCGCGTCTCATCACGGCGTGCCCGCTGCTCTTGTGTATAAAGCATTGGACGCTTGCCGGTGTCGCTATGTTCGACCGAGCCGCCTGTATGAGTTTTAAGGGTTGGTCTCCCCGACAGCATAATGCTTGCCAACTCCCTGAAAAGCTGCACATTTTTCGTGTGCTTTTTGATCTCCACCAGCCTTGACCATTGACCGCATTCGGCTGGGTCCTTGACCAATGTAGGAGGGCAAACTCGTGAATGTCAATTCTTTTGAACGTCAAAAAGATTTGACACTTTGAGCTAAGGGAAGTTGTATATGCTTTCATGAGATGGTGCTGAACGACCGCGTCGATCTTCGACGAACTTGGTGACAATACCAATCATTCATGCCATCGTAGAAAAAATGAGGGGTGATGCAAGTGCGCTGTTACCCGTTGTGTTTCGACCCGTTGGAGCGGATGGAATGTGGGTTTCACATTCCGACATAAGCGGTTGGTTTTGGCGCGCGGCGGTTTCCGCCAAATGACTTCGCCCGGTGATCCCAAAATTTGGGGTCACACGTTACCGAGGGTTTTTCTGCGGCTTGTCCGCGATGCCTGAAAAGAAGGAACCTGGCGTCCGCGGGGGTCGCCAGGAACGGCAAAGAGCCAACCGCGCAGCGTGTTCGTTATGCTTGAGCGGGCCGGCAATCAGATGTCTTCGGGGGAGGAGACTATGACTGATCAAGGCAAGCAATCGACATTCAGTCGTGCTCGTGGCGTCCGTCTGCTTGACGGCGCCAAAGCGGTGGAAGGCCTGCTTCCTATTCTGCTGACGGCGCGGCGTGACAAGGCACGGCAGGAAAAGGCGCGCGACGATAAGCCGGTGGACCCCAAGCTGGTCGCGACGATTGAAGCAACGGTCATCCCGCATCTTCTCTCGCTGCATGACAAGCGCCCGGCTGGTGTCAATGGTTCAGGAACCGTCGAACAGACCAAGGGCCTTGGAGGTCCGACGGCAAGGGTTGGCAATATCGCAAGCGCGTTGACCGCGCGGTCTGATGCGGCTCCTTCGCTCAATGGGTCGGTGCCGGATGCTCAGTTACCGAGTGAGGCTGTCGAGGCCAAGTCGCTGCCGACGCCTGCTGTGCCCTCCATTCTTGATGCACCACCGCCAGCTGTCGCCATTGAGGATAGGGACTACCGATCCTTTGTACGGCTGCTGCGCCACGATGATGCTGAGTTGGCGCTGGAATTTGTCGAAGGTTTGGTGATACGTGGTGTCGGCCAGGATGAGATTTTGCTTGATCTTTGCACACCAGCGGCTCGCGAGCTCGGCGATATGTGGTGCCGCGATGATTGCAGTTTTTGCGAGGTCACCATCGGGCTGTCGGTTCTTGAAACCGTTATGCAGCGTATGGTCGCCAAGGGGTCGGCGCGGCGCACGGTCGATACCACCGGGGTGCGGCGTGTGCTGCTGTTGGAAGTGGCCCCCACACAGCATGTCTTCGGGCTGATGACCATGAAAGCGCTGTTCCTGCAAGCGGGGTGGGAGGTGCACGCGGCACAAGGTAGCGGACGGCAAGCCTTACTTGACGCAGCGCACAATAGCGGTTTTACCGTCATCGGATTGTCCGTCGGATCGACCGATTCCTTGACGGACTGTCAGTCGCTGATCCGCGAGATCAGGGGCATGTCAGGTGCCAGACCGCCTTTGGTGGCCGTTGGCGGGCCAGCGATACTCAATCCCAGCCCGGCGACACGAGCCCTTAATGCGGATTTGCTCGTTCGAGATGGTCGAGAGGGACTGCAACAACTCGAACGTATGGTGAGCAAGCTGGTGCAATGTGAGCAACTGAATTGAGCGTCGTGCGGCGTTTGATCGACTAGACGGAACCGAAATCAGGTGGTCGCCTTGCTTAGCCCCACGGTCGCACGCACCTTTCAAAAGGCAGATGGCTTTCTGAAAGGAATGGACGCTGACAGCGTTGCAACGCTGACGTCCGCTGCTGCCGATCTGACGCTTCTCATCGATGAAGATGGCAAGGTTCACGATCTTGCTTTTTCCAACACCGATCTGGCCGGTGAGGCTGTCGATGCCTGGATTGGTCGATCCTTGCGGGTGGTCGTTACTGACGACAGTGTTGGTAAAGTCGATGCGATGTTTCGCGAGACTGCCAATGGTGGGTCGTCGCGACGCCGTGAAATCAATTTTCTGGGCGATGAGGGCAACTCTCTTCCGGTGAACTGCGTTGCGGTACGCCTGGATGAAGATGGCCGTTCGGTCATTTTTGGGCGCGATATGCGCGGTCTTGCCAAGCTTCAACAGCGCCTGGTGAACACGCAGATTTCCATGGAGCGGGAGTACACCAAGCTGCGGCAGGCCGAGGCCTGTTACCGGCTTCTGTTCCAGCTTGTTGGTGAGGCGGTGCTGATCGTCGATGCCAACACCATGACGGTGGATGATGCCAATCCGGTTGCCGCCGAGCTTCTGGACGTGCCGGTTGCGAAAATCGTCGGTCGGCGTATCACCCATGTGTTTGGCGCCAAGGATCGCGATGCCGTTCGCGCGGTGCTTGGTTCTGCGCAGTCGCTGGGCAAGGCGGAGATCAACGACATTGCCCATGACCGGTTTGAGGCCGGGCTGGACGCCAAGGTATCGTTGTTCCGGCAGGCTGATGTGGCTTACTTCCTCATCCGGCTCTTGCCGCGAGGCGAAGGCGCGCTGCCTGGTGTCGCCTCACAAGGCGGCGATGTGCTGGAGGTGATCGAACGGTTGCCGGAAGGCTTTGTGATCATCGATCAGCAACGGCGATTGAAACAGGTCAACACGGCGTTTTTGGAGCTGGTCCAGGCCGCCTCGTTTGAGCAGGTGCGCGATCAACCCATAGACACCTGGTTTGAGCGCTCCAGCGTGGATGCGACCGTGCTGGTGGAGAACACGCGCGAACATGGGCAGGTGCGGCGCTTCCCGACCGTTCTACGTGGCGAGCTTGGCGGATCAGAACCGGTTGAAATCACCTCTGTCTCGGTCCCCGATGCTGATGGCCAAGTCTACGGCCTTGTGTTGCGTCGAGCGACCCGAACGCCGGCCGAAGATACGCCGATCAACGGCTTTCCGGCACAATCAGTTGAGCAACTGACTGACCTCATCGGCCATATGTCGCTGAAGGAAGTGGTGCGCGAGACGACGGATGTTGTTGAACGGTTGTGCATTGAGGCGGCCTTGAAGCTGACCGGAGACAATCGCGCGTCGGCCGCTCAGATGTTGGGCGTGTCGCGTCAGAGCCTCTACGCCAAGATGCATCGGTTCAGCCTTGGTGACCTCACCAGTGGGGACAATGACAGTTAGGCTGTCGCCGTTCGTCTAATCGGCTTGAAACCGGTATGATTTAGTCGTGTTTGAGTTGATCTGACCGTCAAATTTATTTGACACTTTTTTCTGTCAAGCTTATCGTCCGCTTTATGAGACGATCGACAGCCGTTGCCCCCGTTCCAGTGCGTTTGGACCCAGCAGCGGTTGTGGAGTTGCTGAAGCCGGTCACCTGGTTTGCGCCCATGTGGGCCTTTGCCTGCGGCGTGATTTCTTCCGGCGTTCCCTTCTCTTCCTCCTGGACCTTCATCCTTCTCGGCATGATCCTGGCTGGTCCGCTTGTTTGCGGCATGAGCCAGGCGATCAATGACTGGTACGACCGCCATGTCGACGCGATCAACGAGCCAGATCGCCCTATCCCATCGGGCCGCATTCCCGGTCAGTGGGGTCTTTACATCGCCATCATATGGTCGGCGCTTTCGCTGGCTGTCGCGTCGCTTCTTGGCACCTGGGTCGTCGTGGCGACCCTTGTCGGATTAACGCTCGCATGGGGCTACAGCGCGCCGCCGTTCCGGCTGAAGGAAAATGGTTGGTGGGGCAACGCCGCGGTCGGCTTTTCCTATGAAGGTCTTGCTTGGTTCACCGGTGCGGCGGCTGTGCTGACCGTCTTTCCCGATGGACGCATTGTGGCGCTTGCCGTGCTCTACAGCTTGGGAGCGCACGGCATCATGACGCTCAACGATTTCAAGGCCGTGGAGGGTGATCGCCAGATGGGTGTTCGCTCCTTGCCGGTTCAGCTTGGAGAGACTGGTGCGGCAAGGCTTGCTTGCTTGGTTATGGCCCTGCCGCAGGTCGTCGTTGTCGGACTTCTTTGGTCTTGGGACAAACCGATGTTTGCGGCGGCGGTGGCCGCACTTCTGGTTGCCCAGATTGGGCTGATGGCCCGTTTTCTTCTCAACACCGAACGGCTGATGGCCGCGCCTTACCGTAATGCTGCGCTCTACAACGCGACCGGCACAACACTCTACGTGTCCGGCATGATGGTGAGCGCTTTTGCGGTTCGCGGGCTGATCATGGGAGGCATGTGATGGCGGTGATGGAGAGCGCTTCATCATTGGATGGCGGCGTGGTGGAAGCTGACGCACAGCGGCATTTGACCTGGTTCGGCATCATTCGACTTGGTCTTGTTCAGACCGCGCTCGGCGCCATCGTTGTGCTGACCACGTCGACGCTTAACCGGGTCATGGTCGTGGAGTTGATGTTGCCAGCGATGCTACCCGGCATCCTTGTCGGCCTGCATTATGCTGTTCAGCTCTCGCGACCGCGTTGGGGCTATGGCTCTGATATGGGTGGTCGTCGGACACCCTGGATTATTGGCGGTATGGCCGTTCTGGCGCTTGGTGGCGTGGGAGCAGCGCTCTCGGTCGCGTTGATGGCGGTTCATACTTGGGCTGGCATAGCCGCGGCTCTGGTTGCCTTCGTCGCCATCGGCGTCGGTGTCGGCGCTGCTGGAACCTCGCTCCTCACCCTATTGGCGGTCGAGGTCGCGCCCGGACGGCGCGCGCCGGCGGCCACCATCGTCTGGGTGATGATGATCGTCGGCTTCATCCTGACGGCCGGTATCGCTGGCGGTCAGCTTGATCCCTTTACGCTGACACGTCTTGTAACGGTCACCGGCATTGTTTGCGCTCTTGCCTTCGCGCTTACTGTCGTTTCCGTGTGGGGCGTTGAAACACGACGGTCCAGGCGCATGGATGCTGTGACCGCACAAGAGGATGAGAAACCACCCTTTGCCGAAGTGATGCGGGAAGTCTGGGAGGAGCCGAAAGCGCGCCAGTTCGCGATCTTCGTGTTCGCTTCCATGCTCGCCTACTCGACGCAGGATCTGATTCTGGAGCCCTTTGCCGGAGCCGTGTTTGGATTTACGCCGGGCGCGTCGACGCAATTGGCCGGTGTCCAACACAGCGGTGTTTTGGTCGGCATGATCGTTGTGGCGCTTGCCGGTATTGGCATTCGGGGCAGGCGGATCGGCTCGCTGCGTGATTGGACGGTGGGCGGCTGTGTTGCCTCGGGCCTTGCGCTCTTCGCGTTGGCCGTCGGGGGCTTCTATCCAGAGGTCTGGCCGCTTGAGGCCAATGTGTTTGCGCTTGGTTTGGCCAATGGCGCGTTTGCTGTTGCGGCCATTGGATCGATGATGGGTCTTGCCTCAGAGGGCGGAAAGAAGCGTGAGGGCGTGCGCATGGGCCTCTTCGGCGCGGCCCAGGCCATCGCTTTTGGCCTTGGCGGGCTTGTCGGCACGATGGGTATCGACATTACGCGCAGCCTCACCGATTCCATCAGTCTGCCCTACACGACCGTCTTCACACTTGAAGGTGTGGTGTTCCTTGTTGCTGCTGTGCTGGCGGCGCGGATCGGGATGGACGCACTTCAGGAACGCAAGAACCGGCTGGCGGTTGCTGGCGATGGCTATCTATCAGGCGTGGGAGGGCCGTAAGCCATGTACAATCCTCTGGTTGCCACAGCTGATGGCACGATCCCGCCGCTTCTGCCGACCGATAAGGAGCACCCCAATGAGAGCCCTTATGCTTTGACGCAAGAGATGGTGGCAGAGGCGAACGCGAAACTGCGTGACAGCTACGATGTGATCGTCGTTGGCGGCGGGCCATGTGGTGCCACGGCTGCAAACGATCTGGCGAGCGAAGGCTATCAGGTACTGCTCCTCGATCGCGATGGTCGAATCAAGCCCTGCGGTGGTGCGATACCGCCGCGTTGCGTTCGCGACTTTGATATTCCCGACAGCCAACTTGTGGCGCGCATCGCCGCAGCCCTGATGGTTGCGCCCTCAGGCCGTCAGGTGCCGATGCCAATTGATGGCGGCTATGTTGGTATGGTTGACCGCGAGCATTTCGATGCCTTCTTGCGCCAGCGGGCGGCGGATGCCGGCGCAGACCGTGCTTATGGCCTGTTCGATCGTTTCGAGCGGCGCAGCGATGGGGCGGTGGATGTCGCCATCAAGCCTAAGGGCGCTGGACCTGACGCCGAGCCGCTTCGCATCAAGGCGCAGATTATCATCGGGGCCGACGGTGCGCGTTCTGACGTGGCCAAGCAGGCACTTCCCAATGCCGAGCGCGTGCCATGTGTGTTCGCTTATCATGAGATCGTCGCTTCACCAGAAGGTGACAGCGATGCCGACTATGAGCCGGATCGCTGCGACGTCTATTATCAGGGTGAAGTCTCGCCGGACTTTTATGGCTGGGTCTTCCCGCACGGCTCGCACACGTCCATCGGCGTTGGAAGCGCGAACAAGGGCTTCTCGCTGCGCGGCGCCACGACAACCTTGCGTAAGACGGCTCGTCTTGACGGAGCGATTACCGTCCGCAAGGAGGGCGCGCCTATTCCCTTGAAGCCGCTCAAGCGCTGGGATGATGGGCGCAATGTGGTGGTGGCGGGCGATGCGGCCGGCATTGTCGCCCCGGCCTCCGGAGAGGGTATCTACTACGCCATGGAAGGCGGGCGGCAGGCTGCTCTTGCGGCCGCCAAGGCCTTGGAAACCAGCGATGCGCGGGCTCTTGCCGGTGCCCGCAAGCGGTTCATGAAGGCGCATGGCCGGGTGTTCTGGATTCTCGGCATGATGCAGCACTTCTGGTACTCGTCCGACAAGCGGCGCGAGCGTTTCGTGTCGATTTGCGAGGATCCGGATGTGCAGCGCCTGACCTGGCAGGCCTATATGAACAAGGAGCTTGTTCGCGCCGATCCGCTTGCCCATGTACGCATCTTTTTCAAGGATGTGGCGCACCTGTTAGGCTTGGTGCCGTCTGCGCCCAAGGGCAGCGGTGACGTTAGTCCAAGGCCCCAAGGCTAGCTTTTGGGCAAGGGTGTAGGGCGCCTGGTCGTGCGCTTGATCTGAAGAGCATTTGCCTGATGGAAGCGCTGATCATGAGCGGGCGGATGATGGATATCATCATCGCCCTGGTGGTGTTTGAAGCGTTGGCGCTCGGTTTGCTCCCACGCTTTGCGCCGGATTTGGCTGCCCGGTTTCCATCTCTAACCAGTCTTTGGCCGACCTTGCTGTCCGGTGCGATCCTGATGCTGGCCGTTCGCCTGGCGGTGACCGACGCGCCTTGGACCATTCTGGCGCTGGTGTTGTTTGTTGCTCTTCTCGCCCACCTGGTCGATCTGTTTCTGCGCGCGCGTCACTCCTAGACCGTCAGAACGGTTTTTCGGGTGGTGATTTGAAGCCTGGCGGTAGGTCGTCGAACAACAGGCCGGTTGTTTCGTCGGGCGAGCCGTATCGCTTCATCCAAGGCAGAGGCTCGGCTACTGCCTCTGACCGCTCCCATTCGAAATAGCCAAGCGCGCCTTTCGCGGGGACGGGATCACAGGGGAGAGGGTTTTCCAGCACCAGGCCATGATTGCCAGGGCGTTGGCTGAACCAGGGGCTGTCGCACTCGGAGATGATGTCAACGACATCAACGGTGCCAATAATCGCGCCACGGATGAGATCGGTGGGCAGGGGGCAGGTCTCACCGTGCTCATGAAGTTTGTGCAGGCCCCATCGATACTCGTTCTCGCGCATACCGATGGCAGCGTGAAGCGCGATGCGCCTGCAGTCCATGCCGCCGGATTTGATGGAACCAAGCGAGCGGTTCTCGATCACCTTGCCGCCATGGATGATTGCCCAGGCCCATGGCTGGCGAACAGACAGAGCGAGCGGAGGCAAGGCTTCGGAAGGGTCGGCAACGGACATGGCAAGAAGATAGGGCGACGGTCTGTTTCCGTCGCCCTTCTGTCGGATGCCTGCTGACAGTCCTACCGGCCTAGCGCTCTGGGATCAGCCCGCGCGGTGCGAAACGCAGGGCCAGAACCAGAATGAGCCCCATGAGCACAGGCCGCAGGTGGACCGCAGCCTCATTGAGATGGGCACGCAAGGCGCTTTCTTCAGCAAGGACGGTTGAGGCAAGGTCGGCGATGGCGAAGCCAAGCGTTTCGGACTGCACCCAGACGAACCAGATCAGGAAGCCGCCGAGCACCGAGCCAAAATTGTTGCCGGAGCCGCCGACCACGACCATGACCAGAACCAGGAACGTGAACCGCAGGGGCTGGTAGGAGCCCGGGGTGAACTGGCCATCAACGGTGACCAACATGGCGCCAGCAATGCCGCAGATCGCAGAGCCGATGATAAAGGCTTGCAAGTGTCGACGTTTGACGTCTTTGCCCATGGCGGCGGCGGCATCTGGCCGGTCGCGGATGGCGCGCATCATGCGGCCCCATGGCGAATGGAGTGCCTTTTCGGCCAAATAGACAAGTGTGACCAGCACAATGGCAAACAGGCCGATGAAGGCGAGCTTGACCGTCACCGACGCCAGGAAGTTGGGTTCCACGCCCCAGCTTGCGGCCAGATCAATGAAGCCCGGATCGGTTTGGAGATCGACCTCATAGGGAACGGGGCGAGGAAGGCCGGTGACGTTCTTCACTCCGCGGGTCAGCCAGTCCTCGTTTTTGATGACGGCGAGGATGATCTCGGCGATGCCCAGCGTCGCGATCGCCAAATAGTCCGATCGCAGGCCGATGGCGATCTTGCCGATGATCCAGGCGGCTCCGGCGGCGAGTACGCCACCCAGCGCCCAGCCTAAAAGGATTCTGACTCCGGCGCCACCCAGAAAGCCGGTCTGTGCCGGGTTCACCGCCTCGATGGCGTCAGTCGCTGGACCAAAAACCTGGCCGAACAGAACATAGCCAAGGACAAGCACCGCAAGGGTGGCGAGAAGGCGAGCAAGGCCGGTCAGTTGGCGGCGTGCGATCACCACACCGGCGACAATGCCGACAATCACCAGGGCGGACAGGGCGATACCAGTGCCGCCCGCCGACCAAGCTTCTGGCACTGGTGGGTAGGCGGCGAGGACGGCCGCCATGCCACCCAGGGCGACAAAGCCCATGGTGCCGGCATTGAACAGGCCCGCATAACCCCATTGAACGTTCACGCCGAGGGTCATAATCGCTGAGATCATGCACAGTTGGAGAATGGTCAGCGCCAGGATCCAGCTTTGACCAAAGCCGGTGAGAAGCAGCAGCGCCGCCATAATACCGAATAGAAGCCAAGGGTTCTGCCAGGCGGCCGGCGCATGTGCGTGGGTCGACGTTGGCGCGCTCATACGATCCTCCCTCGGAAGATGCCGGTCGGTCTTACCAGAAGCACGATCACGAGCAGGAGGAAGGAGACGGCGAACTTGTATTCGGTCTCAAGCAATTGGTAGAGGCCATCGGGTTCCCAGGCCTCTGGGCCCAGATAGTCGAGCACCCGTCGGTAGGCGTAGGTGAGGCCGACCTCTGAAAACGCGATGACGAACCCCCCGACGACAGCACCGATTGGTTGGCCGATGCCGCCCAGGATTGCCGCTGCGAACATGGGCAGGAGCAACTGGAAATAGGTAAAGGGACGGAACCCCTTGTCGAGGCCGTAAAGAACACCGGCGATGGTGGCGAGCGCGCCGGCGATGATCCAGGTGACCATCACAACTCGCTCCGGCTTGATGCCTGAGAGCAGCGCAAGGTCTTCATTGTCGGAGAAAGCGCGCATGGACTTGCCGGTCCGGGTCTTTTGCAGGAACCAGAACAGGCCGGCCATCACAGCCACGGCGACGACGATGGTGATCACCTGCGCGGTGCGCAGCGCCAGGCCCTCATCCAACCCGGTCATGTCGCGGAACTCGCGGGCGCGGATAAGAAAGCGCGATCCGTCGGCGAAGTTGATGTCGCCGGTGCCGATGAAGATACGCACCAGCCCGTTCATCATGAACATGACGCCGACCGATGCCATCACGAAGATCACCGGATCGACGCGCTTTTCGCGGAAGTATTTGTAGACCAGCTTGTCAGTGCCGATGACCAGGGCCACGGTGGCCAGAATGGCAAAAGGCAGGGAAAGCAAGGCAACAGGCAGGCCGCCCAGCGACCAGCCAAGGGCCTGCATGCCCCATGTCAGGAAGATGGCGACCATTGTGCCGAAGGCCATCGTGTCGCCATGAGCGAAGTTGGCAAAACGCAGGATCGCATAGATCAGCGTGATGCCGAGCGCGCCCAGAGCAAGTTGCGCGCCATAGGTGACGGCCGGGATCAGAACGAAATTCGACAGCAGGATGAAGGCGTTGGCGATATCGATCATGACTGATCTCCGCCCAGGAACGTCGCCCGCACTTCCTGGTCAGCCAGGAGCGCTGCGCCGGTGTCCGTGTAGCGGTTCTGGCCCTGAACGAGCACATAGCCGGTGTCTGCTATCTCCAGCGCCTGCCGCGCGTTCTGCTCAACCATCAGGATGGCGACGCCTGTTTTGGCGATTTCCAGAATGCGGTCGAACAGCTCGTCCATAACGATGGGCGAGACGCCGGCGGTTGGCTCATCGAGGATGAGGAGCGATGGTTCCGTCATCATCGCGCGACCGACCGCCACCTGTTGGCGCTGGCCGCCGGAGAGTTCCCCAGCATGCTGGTTACGCTTTTCGTAGACGGCGGGGAACAGCTCGTAGACCTTCTCGATCACGCCAGCCCCACCATCATCTCGAAGGAAGGCGCCCATCTCCAAATTCTCTTCCACCGTCATGCCGGGGAAGACATTGTTGGTTTGCGGCACCATGCCCATGCCGGCTTCAACGCGGGCTTGAGGCGGCATGCCATTGAGCGTTTTGCCGCCAAAGCTGACTTCGCCTTCGCGCAAATTCATCATGCCGAAGATGGCCTTGATGGCGGTCGACTTACCGGCGCCGTTCGGCCCCACAATAACCGCCACCTCCCCACGGTCGCAGGAAATCGTGCAATCCTGAAGGATGTCGGCAGCGCCATAGCCGCCGCGCATATTGTTGGCTGCCAGCAGGCTCATGCTGCGCCTCCATTGGCCGATGATGCCGGCGCTGAATCTTCGTGGCGGGCAGCCTGTTTGCGGCCAACACCAAGATAGGCCTCAATCACGCGCTCATCCTTGCGCACGACATCTGCTGGCCCTTCGACCAACACCTTGCCTTCGGCCATAACGATGACCGGATCGCAGAGGCGGGAGATGAAGGCCATATCGTGCTCGAACATGCAGAAGATGTAGCCGCGCTCTTTGTAGAGGCGGATGATGGCATTGCCGATGGTGTTGAGGAGCGTACGGTTCACGCCCGCGCCGACTTCATCGAGGAAGACGATCTTGGCGTCGACCATCATCGTTCGGCCGAGTTCAAGCAGCTTCTTCTGGCCACCTGACAGGTTGCCGGCGCGCTCATTGGCGAGATGGGTGAGGTGAAGAAAGTCGAGTACATCATCGACCTTTTCGGCGATCTCGCGTTCGGACTCGCGGACCGCTGATGGTCGGAACCAGGCACCGAGCAAGGACTCGCCAGGCTGTTCGGCGGGCACCATCATCAGATTGTCCCGCACCGTCAGCGATGAGAATTCATGGGCGATTTGGAAGGTGCGCAGCAGGCCCTTATGGAAAAGTTGGTGAGCAGGCAGGCCGGTAATGTCTTCGCCGTCGAGCTCAACTTTGCCCGATGTTGGAGGGAACGCCCCCGCGATGACGTTAAAAAGGGTGGTTTTGCCAGCGCCGTTGGGGCCGATAAGTCCGGTGATGGTCCCGGCCTTAATCTCAATCGATGCGCCATCGACGGCGTGGACGCCGCCAAAATGCTTGTGCAGATCCGTAACGCGGATCATGGCTGCTCCATACGCGCGAGCGGGGCTGAGCGACAAGAAAGCCAGCCCCGTGAACAGATATGGCCGCTCCCGTTAAGGAGCGGCCACACGATGGTCAAGGGTTGCCGTTGCGATCAGCGCATCCGGACGGTTTCAAGCGAACCGTCCATGGCTTCAAACTCGCGGTAGGCACCAGCGGACTCGCCTGGCTCGATCAGCTCAACGCCGGTCGCGCCGACATAGTCGATCTCTTCGCCAGCAGCCAGAAGCTCCAGACCGCGCGCCAGCTCACCAGCGGCGATCGGCGTGCCCGGTGCGTTCGCAACGTCCATCAGGTTGGCGGCCGCAGCGGCCGACGTTGCTTCGCCACCAGCCTGCATGGCGAGCAGGATGAGTGCTGCAGCGTCATAGCTTTCGCGTACGAACGGGCCGTTGGAGTCCAGATCGTTCTCCGCTGCATAGGCAGGGAACGGATCTTCACCTTCGATGGCAGCACCTGGCACTGTGCCAAACCAGGTTTCCAGATCGTCACCAAGATTTTCCAAGAGGCTGTCACCGAACATGCCGTCGCCACCGATGAAGGTTTCGAAAGCGCCGGTGTCGATGGATGAGCGGATCATGCCGAGGCCACCCTGGTCGACATAGCCGAGAACGACGAGGGCATCGCCGCCAGCAGCGGCAAGCGCGCCAACTTCAGCGGAATAGTCGCCGCGGCCATCTTCGTGCGGAGCGGTCAGCGTGACACTGCCGCCCATGCCTTCATAGGCTGCGACAAAGGCGTCAGCGAAGCCTTGGCCATAGTCGTTGTTGGTGAAGGTCACAGCGACTTCTTCGATGCCGCGGTCCATGACGACCTGCGCCAGGACAACACCTTGGCGAGCGTCGGAGGGCGCCGTGCGGAAGAACAGGCCATTGTCTTCGATCGACGACAGAGCCGGCGAGGTGGCCGATGGCGACACGTTGACAATGCCGTTCGGCACAGTGACGTTGTTGATGATGGCCGTGGTCACGCCAGAGCAGTCAGCACCCATGATGGCGGCAACGCCTTCAGCGGAGATCAGGCGCTCGGCGGCAGCGGTTGCTGCCGCGGCATCGACGCAGGGGGAGGCGGCGCGAACGGACTCTACCGGCGTGCCGTCAAGGAAGGCGCCGGAGTCGGTGACTTCAGCCATGGCCAGCTCAGCCGCACCAGCCATAGCCGGTGTGAGCGATTCAATAGGGCCGGAGAAGCCCAGAATAACGCCGATGTGCACGCCGTGGCCGGCGGTCAGGGCCGGTGTGGCTGCTGCGAGCGCTGCCGTGCTGAGGCCGGCGAGAAGAAGCTTTTTCATGATTGTTCTGTTCCCTGTGAGTGTCTCACTTCGGCGCTTTTGCAGCGCCTTGTTAAAATGAGTCCGGGATAAAGCTTGGGGTGGCGTGCCGCCCCCGCAAAAGCCCGTAACTTTTCTTTAGTGAGTGGCAGGAGAACGCGCAACTGCCTGATTGACGCGATGGTTGACGCCGATCTTGGCCATTTCAGTCGAAATCGCGCAGCCGTTCGACCCGAAAGAGGCCCTGGGACTCAATCAGCGCGTTGATGCGGGCATGGTCGTGGTGGCGAAAAATGCTCTCTAGAAGGAAGAGGTCCGACGCCTCGGCTGGCTGCAAGGCGAAGCGGGAGATATCGAACGCACCCGCGGCGGCTGTGTCGGCAATCTCCTGAAGCGCGTTCTCCCCAAAAACAAAGGCGCCGTCGAAGTCGACCGAGCGCAGATTAGCTTTGGAGAAGTCGACATCGATGAGGGCGGCGTTGCGGAACGTGGATCCTGCTATGTCGGCGTCGGAGAAGCGGACATTGTCGATGGCTGCGCGATCCCAGTTCATGGCGAGGCCCGCTACGCGCTCGAAACTGGAGCTGAAGATGGCAGCGTTGGAGAAATCCGCGCCGAATAGACGGGTCGGACTGTGGCTGCCGGCGGCCGTTGCGAAGATACCTTGGACGCCGCTGATCGTCGGGCTGTCGAAACTGATGTTTTGGAGAACGGCATGCTTGAAGCGGATATTATCCAGGGACGAGGCAGCGAAATTGCCATCATTGATGGAGCTGAAGGAGAGGTCCGCGAAGTTGAGTTGACCCAGCTGAATGGTTGGAAACACCATTTGCAGGCCAGGTGCGTGGGCAAAGGAGAGGTCGAGACCAAAGAACGTGAGCGGGTCGAAATTCTGTACGCCGGACCGCGCCAGCACCTCCAGCAACTGCCCTCGCTCAGGGCTTGCCGGTCTGTCGATGAGCGTGGAACCGTCCTGTGGTTCATCCCAACTGCGGGTGGTCGCAAACCGTTCATAGGCCTGGGGCAGGTCTTCCCTCCGGCTTAAGATCGCGATCCGTTCGCGATCGTCGCTGTTGTGGATCTCAAAGCCTGGGTTGAGGAAGCGGTAGGGCTTGGCCGCCCGGCTTGCCGAGGCGATGCGCATGATGAGGCTCTGATCAAGGTCTTGCATCGGGTCCAGGATTGAAAGGCGTAACGCCAGCCTCTGAAGGTCGGGCGCTAGTCCAGCGAACTCTTGTGAGTTGGAAAGACTTCCATCCGCGGTGAGCTCCTGTTGCTGCTCGGCAACTGCGCGGTCGACCACTTCACCAAGGGCACTGGCGATGGCGGTGATCTCAACAGCGAGTTCCGCGTTGCGCGCCGCTTCTGCCAGTTCAACCGATTGTTCGATCAGAAGGGACTGTTCGGCCAGCCTTTCGTTCTGTTGAACCAAGAGGCCTGACTGCGCTTCCAGAAGCTGATTTTGTCGGTAGAGGAGCGAGGTACCGGCAAGAGCCGCGATGGCGGCGATAAGGGCCGTCATTGAGCCGATTATCCATCGTCGTGTGGAAAGCCACGCGTAGCGGGCGAGCGAGAGTTGCACCAACTCGCGGGCTGCATCTGTGGCTTTCTGTGGGTCTCGCTTGACAGCTGATTGGGCGACCTCCGCCAGCGGGCCGGCAAAGGTTTCGACCTGTGTTTCGGCAAAGCCGAACAGGCGGCGCAGCAAGGGCTTACGGAATAGAACCGCCAGCAATGCGAAGGCCCCGACGAACAGGAGCGCGACTAGCCCCGACAATAAGATGATGCCTGTGATGTCGTTGATGATGCCAAGGCCGGAGAAGGCGACCATGAACCCGGCAGCGGCACCGAAGGTGAAAAGGAGAATGCTAAGTGACGTGGAAATGCGCGCTGAGGCCAAGCCATAGAGCGTGTTGCTTGCGCCGTGCACTGCGCTGGCTGCTCGCCCAAACAAACTGCCATCGTCCGCGCTGTCACCGTCGGCCGGTGGCGCGTCATTCCTCTGGTCGGGTGGCGGGTCGGTTTCGTCTGCCATCATGTCCCTCTGCACGCCGCACCGTGGCAAAGCCCGCTACGTCAAGCAAGGCTGGTCGCGCATCGACCTGAGCGACTGGAAGGCTTGCAGAAAGGCGCAATCTGGCATTCGACTTGCTTTGTTCCCAAGCAAAGGTTCGTTCATGCCCTCTTTTTCTGCTCCGACCACCACCGATACCGATCCGCTTGATGCCTTTTTGGCGCATGCGCCTTACAGCCTGACTGGCTACATGGACCCAGATGGCGATGGCCCGCTTGCAGGCTACACCGCTGGCATCAAGGACCTTTTTGATGTCGCCGGCCTCACAACAGGTGCGGGATCGCCCGTCTGGTTCGACGGCGCTGGACCTGCATCCGGGCATGCTTCGGCTGTCGCCGCCCTTTTCAATGCGGGTGCTCGCTTTGTGGGCAAGACGCTGACCGACGAACTTGCTTGGAGCCTCAATGGCGAGAACGCGCATTATGGCACGCCGGTGAATCCGGCCGCCCCCGGCCGGATTCCGGGCGGATCATCAGCCGGGTCTGCTGCAGCGGTTGCCGGTGGTCTGATCGACATTGGTTTGGGCTCTGACACTGGTGGTTCTGTACGATTGCCAGCGAGTTATTGCGGGATATGGGGTTTGCGCCCGACCCATGGGCGCATCTCGCTGGAAGGTGCCGTTGCGTTGGCGCCGAGTTTTGACACGGTTGGATGGTTTGCCCGCGATCCCGGCTTGATGACCAAAGTGGGCGATGTGCTCCTTTACGACGAGGGCGTTTCCCATCCGGTGACAAGGCTACTGGTCGCTGAAGATGCTTTACAGCGGCTGGATGCCAGGTTGCGTGACCCTCTGATGGCCAAGGTTGACCTGGTTGCGGAACTTTTGGGGCTGGATGCTGAAATCGTAACTCTAGCTGGAGAAGGCGGTCTCAGCCTTTGGCGCAATGTGTTTCGCGTGTGCCAGTCCGCCGAGGCTTGGGAGGTTCACGGCGCCTGGGTGGAGGCAGAACAGCCTGCTCTCGGGCCCGGCATTGCCGACCGGTTTGCTTATGCCAAGGGCTTGAGCGCGGACACGATTGCCGAGGCACGTGCCGAGCGCGCGGACATCCGCAAGCACCTGATTGAACTGATTACACCAGGGACCCTGGTGCTTGTGCCCGGAGCGGCAGGTGTCGCGCCCCTGCGAGGCTTGGAAGGCTCTGAGCTTGACGAAATCCGTGCCCGCGCTCTCGACATTTTATCGCCGGCTGGCCTCGCGAGCCTGCCGCAACTCGCTGTTCCAGCTGTTACGACAGCCGATGGCCCGGTCGGTTTGGGGCTCATAGGGTGGCCAGGCGGCGACGAAGAACTTCTTGCGATTGGTGAGAAATTGGCGGGGCTCACATCTTGACGGCTCTCAATCCACTCGGCCCCAATCCACGCAACCAGTGGAAAGTGAACGCTGATCAGGCTGATCTGGTGCGCGACACCGCACCACCGCAGCCTCTGATGCTGGAAGCCTCTCCCAAGCCGGTTCGGGTTGATCTGGCGCGCTCGGCTTTTGTTGTCGTCGATATGCAGAACGACTTCTGTCATGCCGACGGTTGGTTGGCGGGTATCGGCGTCGATTTGTCCGGCGCTCAAGGTGCCGTCGCGCCTTTGCAAATGCTGCTGCCCATAATGCGCGAGGCGGGCGTCCCAATCATCTGGGTGAACTGGGGCAACCGGGTCGATCTCGCCAACATTTCACCGGCGTTGCGGCACGTCTATGATGGTGCCGGCGAGGACAAGGGTCTTGGCGCGCCGATGGGCCCGCGCAGTGCTCCAGTGCTTGAAAAAGGGTCCTGGTCGGCGGCCATCGTCGATGAGCTTACCGCTGAACCCGGCGACATCTTCGTCGACAAATGCCGCATGTCCGGGTTCTGGGACACACCGCTCGATGCGATCCTGCGCAATCTGAAGGTCGACACTCTGTTTTTCGGCGGCGTCAACGCTGATCAGTGCGTGCTTCATACGCTCGCAGATGCCAATTTCCTTGGCTACGACACGCTGATGTTCGAGGACGCCTCGGCGACCACCTCGCCGGACTTCTGCATGCAGGCAACGCTTTACAATGTGCGTCAGATCTTCGGCTTCACGCTGACCTCGGACGCCTTTCTCCACGCCATCAACGACCAGATCAAAGGATGACGGTATGAGTTCCCCCCAAGCGGCCCTTTCCACACCACCGATCACGCAGCCGGTTTTCAAAGCACTCGACCAGGTGAAAGCGTTCAAGATTTCCGCCGATGACACCAACTATTTCGCCTGTCTTGCCGACCCAGTGGCTGAAGGCGTGAATTTCACCTTCATCATCGAAATCTATGACGTCGGCGGGGCGACGCCGCCCAACACGCACACGGGCGCTTACGAGTTCTTCTTCATCCTGGAGGGGACCGGCAAGGGGTACTGCGACGGCGTTGAGGTCGATCTGGCGCCTGGTGCTTCTTTGCTTCTGCCGCCGGGCAAGGAGCACATCATCGAGAACACCGGTGAGGGCAAGCTCTATGCATTCTGCGCCATGGTGCCCAATGAGGATTTCGCCGAGATGATCCACAACGGCGTCCCGGTCGAGTTGACCGAGGACGATCTTTCCATCATCGGCCGCAAGATGCCGATGGCGGCCTGATCTTCAGCCATGAAGGTCAATGATCCCGACGTACTTGGCGAGATGGAGGCGGCCTTTGCCGCCTATGAGACTGCGCTCGTGACCAATGACGTTGAGGTGCTGGATACCTTGTTCTGGTGCAGCGAGCACACGATCCGCTATGGGCCGGCCGAGAGCCTTTATGGGCGCGATGACATATTGGCGTTCCGCAAAGCGCGGCCCTCAAAGGGGCTGGCGCGAACGTTGTGGCGTACCGTGATCACAACGTTTGGCAAGGACATGGCGACGGCCAACACCGAGTTCACCCGCGTGGGAACGGATAAGATCGGCCGCCAGTCGCAGACCTGGGTAAAAATGCCAGAAGGCTGGCGCGTGGTGGCCGCCCACGTCTCGTTTCGCGAGCGAGCCGAGGATGACGCACCATGAGCGCGGCCCTCGATTTTGATCGCGACCAGTATGATTTGGACGGGTTCCGCAAACTGGTCTCTGGGGTCAGGATTCTCGACGACCCGGTGACGCTGAAACGTCGGTCGCGAGACTATTTCTGGTTCAGCCCCATCGCGAAGGAAGCGCTTGATGGGAAGCTTGCAGACCTGGTTGCCGTGCCGCAGTCGGTCGACGAGGTGAAGGCCATCGCATCGGCGGCTGCTCGCTTGCGTATTCCCGTTACGATGCGCGGACTGGGTACGGGCACCTATGGCCAGGCGGTGCCGCTGCATGGCGGGGTGGTGCTCGACACGACCGAACTCACTGGCATTCTTCATGTTGGACCCGATGGGTTCACCGCCCAGGCAGGCGCCAAGGTTGCCGCTGTCGAAGACGCTGCACGCGCGCAAGGACTGGAATTGCGCATGCACCCCTCAACGAAAAAGATGGCCACCATCGGCGGTTACTTCTGCGGTGGCTCGGGCGGCATCGGATCGGTGACATGGGGCGGCTTGCGGGAGGAGGGGAACCTTCATGGTGCCCGTGTCATCACGCTGGAAGAAGAACCGCAGGAGATCGCGCTCAAGGGGCTTGATACCAATCTCGTCAACCGCACCTTCGGCTCGACGGGCATCGTGGTAGAGGTGTCTGCGCCGTTGGAGTCTGCTCGGCTCTGGCAGGATGTTGTCGCCGTGTTTGATGGTTTCGATGAGGCTTTGGCCTTCGCGCATCAGGTTGCAGCGGCCGACGATATTGCCAAGAGGCTTGTGTCGTTTCACGCGCCGGCAAGCGCACATTTTTTAAGGCCGCTCATTCCAGGCTTGGAGGAGGGCCAGTGCGCGGTCCTCATGATGGTCGATCAAAAGGACCTGGATCGCTTGGACGCAGGTTCCGGTTCGATCATTCTCTCAGAGGCGAGCGATGCCCGCGAAGCCGATCCAGCGCGTCTTCCCATCTATGAGATGAGCTGGGGCCACACCACGCTTCATGCGATCAAGCAGGATCGTTCGATCTCTTACCTTCAGACGTTGTTTCCGCCCGGTCGCATCATTGAAACCGCCACACAGATGCACCGTGCGCTCGGCGATGAACTGCCGCTCCACATGGAGTTCATCCGGTATGAAGGCGACCTGGCTGCCAATGGCGCGCAGCTCTGGACTTACTCCAGCAAGCAGCGGCTGGCCGAAATTATCGCGCTGCATGAGGACCATGGCATTCCCGTCGCCAATCCGCATGTCTTCAACGTGGAAGATGGTTCGCGCCACAAGCGGGTGCCCGGTGATCAGCTGGCGTTCAAGGCACGAGTCGACCCTTACGGGCTGCTGAATCCGGGAAAGATGCCGAGCTACGTTCCGGTTCGCGCCTGACTCCGCCTAGCAGATTGGCAAAACTGTAGGCATTTCGCACAAAAAACAGGCATGGCTAAGAATTGTGCGCTTGCCCTCTGGTTCCCTCGTTTGCGTTCCGCCAAACTGGGGACCAGCGCAAACTGGAGGCAGTCCGCCTTGGTTTGCCGCACATCCTGGTCCGGCGGATAGGGTCCGCCGAGACGATTTTGAAGGAGACAATCCATGGGTCGCTTAACCTCCACTTCCGCCCTCGCTCTGCTGCTGAGCGTTGGGGTCGGAGCAACGACCGCCGCTGCAACCGATGTTCGCTTCACGATGGACTGGGCCTGGCAGGGTCCACAGGCTTATGCCCTGATGGCGCAGGAATCCGGCTGCTTTGATGAAGGCGGGGTCAACATTTCTTTTGATCGCGGGTTTGGCTCGGGCCGCGTGCCTGTCGATCTGGCCGCCGGCACCTATGATATGGGCGTTGCCGATATCAATCCGACGATCAAGTTCCGCGCTGAAAATCCTGACAGCGATCTGATCGCTGTGGCGGTTCTGTTCGACGGCTCGCCGCTCGTCGCTGTGGTGAGCGCCGACAGTGAAATCGTTGAACCCTCTGACTTCGAAGGCACGACGCTTGCTGCTCCCGACTTTGACGCCGGCCGTCAGCTGTTCCCGATCTTCGCGAGCGCCAACGACATTGATCAGTCCACCATCGAGTGGATTTCGGTGAGCCCGGAACTGCGCGAGCCAATGCTGGTGCAAGGTGAGGCCGATGGTGTTACCGGCTTCATCACGTCATCGACCATGAACCTTGAGCGATTGGGCATGAGCGAGGATGAGCAACGCGTGTTCCGCTACAAGGATTATGGCGTTGAGCTCTACTCGACCTCAATCCTGACCTCGCGCGCCTTTGCTGAAGCCAACCCAGAGGCTGTTACCACGGTCGTGGGCTGCATGATCGAAGGCATGAAGATGGCCGTTGAAGATCCCGATGCGGCGATTGCTGGTCTGGCAGAATTTGAACCTTTGACCGATGTGCCGATTGAGCGCCGTCGCTGGCAGATTTCCATCGATGAGATGATCCTGACCGACAATGTTGTGGCCAATGGTATTTCCGCCGTTGACCCTGAACGGTTCAATCTGGGCATCATGGAAGTCGAAAACGCCTATGGCATCCCCAATGCGCTGGCGATGGAAGACATCTATACCGATGCCTATCTGCCGCCGGCCGAAGACCGTATGATGCCTGGAATGTAACGCGCATTCGATAGGCTTACTGATCGGGGGCACTTTGTGGTGTCCCCGATGACTTACCAAGGAGCGGGTAGCAGAATGGCCGGTGGTTTCGTTGACATCGATAATGTCTCGCTGCGCTACGGTGGCGAAGCGACCGGAACGCTTGCTCTTTCGGGCATGTCGATGGCCGTAGAGAAGGGTGACTTCATCGCCGTCGTTGGCCCATCGGGTTGCGGCAAGTCCACCCTGATGAAAGCCATGTCCGGCCTATGGCCCGTTACCTCGGGCGGCGTGTCCGTCGCTGGGCAGACCGTGTCCGGCCCCCTGTCGATGGTCGGTATGGCCTTTCAGGCCGCGACCTTACTGCCGTGGCGCACGACGCTCGACAATGTGATGCTGCCACTTGAGATCACCCAGCCCTATCGCTCGCAGTTCATGCAGAAGCGGAGCCAGTTCCGTGACAAGGCGCGGGCACTTCTGAAGCTAGTTGGGTTGGAAGGGTTCGACGAGAAGTACCCATGGCAGCTGTCGGGCGGCATGCAGCAACGCGTTTCGCTGTGTCGCGCTCTTATCCACGAGCCGGCGCTCCTGATGTTGGACGAGCCGTTTGCCGCGCTTGATATGTTCACCCGCGAAGAACTTTGGGGCGTGCTCCAGGATGTTTGGCTGACCAAAAAGCCGACCGTCATTCTGGTCACCCACGATCTGCGCGAGGCCGTTTTCCTGGCCGACAAGGTCTATGTGATGAGTGCCCGGCCAGGCCGGATCATCCATGAACGCGACATTGAGTTCGCGCGGCCGCGCGAACTGGACATCACGTTCCGACCCGATTTCGGCTCCATCGCGCAGGATCTGCGACACCATATCTACTCTGCACGGCAGGAGGCAGCCTGATGGTTGATACCGCAGCTGACCAAGCTTCCGTGGCGTCGCCAGCCAAGCGGCAAGGTGGGCTTGGACTGTCGTCCAAGACGATTGAACGGATTATGCCCTGGGCAGTCGTGATTAGCCTGTTCCTTGTCTGGGAACTGGCCGTTCGCATCTTCGACTTCCCCCAATTCATTCTGCCGGCGCCATCTGTGATTTTTGAATCCATGTGGCAGTGGCGCGTGCCGATCATCGACAATGCCGCGCAAACGGCGATGACCACTGTGGTCGGGATCGGGAATGCGATTGTTATCGGCCTGGAGACCGGCTATCATGTGGGCTCGTACTCGCTGATTTACAATGGATTTTACCCGGTTCTGATCGGCTTCAACTCGATCCCGAAAGTGGCTGTGGTCCCCATTTTGGTGATCTGGTTCGGCATCGGAACGGTGCCGGCCATCATCACCGCCTTCCTGATCTCGTTCTTCCCGATCCTTGTGAACGTTGCGACCGGTATCGCGACCGTGGAGCAAGAGCTCAAAGACGTGCTGCGGGCGCTCGGCGCATCCAACCGCGATATCATCGTCAAGGTGGGCATTCCTCGCTCGTTGCCTTATTTCTTCGCCTCGCTGAAAATCGCAATAACGGTCGCCTTTGTCGGATCGATCATCGCGGAGACAGTGGCCTCCAACAAAGGCATCGGTCACCTTATGATCCAGGCCTCGTCCCGGTTTGAGGTGCCGCTGGTGTTTGCCGGCCTGTTGGTGACTGCCATCATGGGTGTTGTGATGTATGTGGTGGCAACCTTCGTCGAGCGACGCATGACGGGATGGGCCACGCGCTCCATGGATGGATCGATGGGCAGCAGCTAGGTCTAGAAGACCAGCTTGTCAGCTGTGGATCGCATCCCCGGCTTCGTCGAAGAAGTGCATATGGTCCTTGTCGAAGACCAGTGCGACCTCATCACCGACCTTTGAGGTTTCTGATCCTGGCGCACGGACGATCATCGTCTCGTGGCCTTCCGGTGTGACATAAAGATAGGTGTCGGCGCCAAGATACTCCAGGACGTCTACCCGTCCGGTGACATGGGCGTAGGCCTTGTCACCGACGGCGACATGCTCGGGCCGGATGCCGATCTTCACTGGCGTTCTGCCGGTTGCATGGTGGGGGTAGGTTCCAGTGCCATGGCCTGGGATGGTGAAGTGTTCGGCCATAGCAGTGCAGGGCAGAACATTCATCTTTGGCGAGCCAATGAACTGCGCCACGAACAGATTGCCGGGATGCTCATAGAGTTCACGCGGCGAGCCAACCTGCTCGATCCTGCCCGCTGAGAGAACGACGATTTTATCCGCCAGCGTCATCGCCTCCACCTGATCGTGGGTCACGTAGATCATCGTGGCACCGAGCGATTGGTGGAGCTTGGCGATCTCAAAGCGCATCTCCACGCGCAAGGCCGCGTCGAGATTGGAGAGCGGCTCATCGAAAAGGAAGGCCTTGGGTTCGCGAACAATGGCGCGGCCAATGGCGACGCGTTGGCGCTGGCCGCCGGAAAGCGCCTTGGGCCGGCGATCCAGATAGTCGGTGAGCTTCAACACCCCCGCCGCGTAACCAACCTTCTCCTCGATCTCCGCTTTGGGCGCACGCGCGGTCTTCAGAGCGAAGCCAACATTGTCGCGCACCGACATGTGCGGGTAGAGCGCGTAGGACTGGAACACCATGGCCAGCTGACGCTCCGATGGCGGTGCTGACACCACGCTTTTGCCATCGATCAGTATGTCACCGCGACTGGCTTCCTCCAGCCCGGAAATCATGCGCAGCAGAGTCGACTTTCCGCAACCAGAAGGACCGACAAAGATGACGAACTCGCCGTCTTCGATCATCAGGTCGACGCCTTTGATGACCTGAATTTCGTCGAACCATTTTTCCACCGCCTTGAGTTCTATCGCGCCCATGATGTGTCCTTTTGTGCGGTCTGCTTATGCATGGCTCTATGCCGTTCTGGCGGTGCTGCTGGTCGGCGCCCATCGTGCGCCTTCTCGGCCGTAGTGAAGCCACATGGCTGCCGTCCATGAGAAGGCGCCGCCACCGGCCGGCGTTCCTGCGTTACAATCGAAATACTCGGCGAATCCGGATTGGCCGATGAGCTTGCGGGTGTCCTGCCATATCTCGTCGGCCTCGCTTATATACCCCTGATCGGCGAACCCCTTGCCGATCATCATGTTCATGAATCCCCAGACTGGGCCGCGCCAATAGCGCTTGGAATCAAAGTTCGGCAGGTCAGGGTCGTGGCTTGCGACCATGAAGCCCGTCTTCGCCTTTATGCGCTGAAGATGGCCGGTCATTGCCGCGCGCTGGTCGTCTGTTCCCACGTCGGCGAAGAAGCACAACATGGCGGCGCTGCTTACGCCGCGTGCGAGTGTGGACGTGCGCAAATCAAGGGCAGTGTAGGTTTCCTGCACCGGGTCCCATAAGCGTTCGACGCCGGCCTCGGCACGGCTGATCCACTCTTCGATCACCGGAACATCGTCGATCTTTTTGAGGATGTGCGCGAGGCGCAAAAGGGCTCTGTCGGCGGCCAAGAGGATGAAGGTGGTGCCGGGGTCTGCAACAAAGAACGGATTGCGCTGCCCGATGTCGCGCGCGTTCCAGCCCAGCGACCGGCCAAACTCAACGAGCGCGATGTAGCGGTCATACTCTTCCTTGGTCGGGCGCATGGAGGCGTCGACATGGGCCAGATCACGCCGCTTATAGGGTGCAACCCCCGATCCATCGACGGCTTCCAGAGCCTCGTCCCAGTCCGGTGAGTTATCGCGGCCCGATTCCCAAGGGTGAGTGACAGCAACAACGCCCAGTCCCCCGGGATCACGTGATGTATGGAACCAGGTGTGCCAGCGCATGAGGGCGTCGAACACGCGCGATGCGCGGGCTTGGCCCAAGGGTCCGCTGTCGAGCGCCAGTAGCTCTTCCGCGCAGAAGGCAATCACCGGCGGCTGCGAGTGGCCGGATGTCGGCACGGGCCTTCCAGTGTCCCAAACCGTCGGGCCAGGGAAGTAGCTCGGGACCTCCTTATGGAAGATGATGTGTGGGATCATCCCGTCCGGCCATTGATGCGCGACGAGCGTTTCGATCTCCGTCCAAGCACGGTCCAGATCGAAGGCGGCGAAGCCGAGCGACACTATCGCGGAATCCCAGTTCCACTGGTAAGGATACAAGCCGGCTGTCGGCACCGTGTAGCCGCCGCGATCATTGCCGGTGATGATGGTGCGTGCCTCGCCCGAAAGCGCGTCATCGTCGATGAGCACGGCGCCTTCGGGCGGTGAGCCTTCGGGTGGAATGGGAAGAGCCATAGGTCTGCAATCAGCCTTTCACACTGCCGGCGGTAAGGCCGGCAACAAGGAACCGTTCCAACCAGAGGAAAACGACCAGCACGGGCACCGTCGCAACGACGGCGCCAGCCATCAGGTGCTGGCGTGGAACTTCGGATGAATCGAGGGAGACGACACCACGCGACAGGGTGAAGATCGCCGGGTCATCGAGGAACATGAACGCAAAAAGGAACTCGTTCCAGGCGATCATGAAGACGTAGAGCGAGACCGACGCCAGCGCTGGCAAGGCCAAGGGCAGGGTGATCTTGACGATTACCCCGAACCGAGTGAGGCCATCCATCAAGCCGGCTTCTTCCAGCTCGTTGGGGATGCCTTCAAAATAGCCTTTGAGCATGTAGAGCGCGACCGGCACAGTTGTCGCCGGATAGACGATCAACAAGCCGAGCAGCGAGTTGCGCAGGCCAAGCTGCGAGAACACAGCATAAAGCGGGATCACCAGCACGATCGCCGGCACCATGTAGATGAGAAGGATCGATCGCGCGAAGGCGTGCCGCCCCTTGAACCGCAGCCGAGCGACGGCATAAGCGCCGGGCACCGAGAACAGCAGCGTGAGGATGACCGTTGCTGTCGAGACGATGGCTGAAATCAAGAGATAGCGGCCAAAATTGAACTGGGTGAACAGCTCGTAATAGCTGGAAAACAGCCCTTCAAAGCCCTGTGAGAGGTCAATGGAAAGGTCCAGCGGATTGGCAATCAGCTCCGACTGGTTCTTCAGGCTCGTCATCACCATGACGTAGAAGGGCAGAGCCACCATCACTGTGAAGATGACGAAGCCAAGGGCCTTCATGGTGCGGATAAAGGCTGCCTCGGTTTTGTAGCGAGACACCGCGCCAGAGGGCAGATCAGCGATGCAGGCTGCGATGCCGAAAATGGTCAGCGCCGCGAAGATGATGAGGGCTGCCAATTGCCACACCGACACCTGATCCATGGTGAGGCCGAAGGGTGACGCGAAGGTCGCTAGTAGGTGCACAAGGATCAGCAGAACGCCTGCAATGATCAGGGATCGCCGACTATGTCGGCTGTCGGGTCCGACGGCGCCCAGATAGCCACCTGCCACCAGTCCAGCGATGGCTGCCGCGCCTGCTGGTGGCGCAGCAAAGGCTCCAGTGACCAGTCCAAGGGTGACGCCGACCACAACCATGGTGATGAAGCCAGCCAGGAGGCCGATAGCGCAGGAGAGGATCGTGCCAAGCCCGAATCGTGGGCCCGAGTCAGCAAGGCTTGCGTCTGCGACAGCCATGGTCAGGCACCTCCTTCTTTGGGCGAAAATCTGAAGAAGATGAGGGCGAAGACGAGGAGGACGAAGAAGACGACCACCGCCACCGCCGCCCCAGCACCGAGGTTGGAGAGCGCGAAGCCCTGTTCATAGACCTGCACCGTCAGGGTGCGCGTCCCAGCCGCGCCGCCAGTGAGCAGGAAGATGTCGTCGAACTTGTTGAACGTCCAAATGAAGCGCAGGAGGAACAGGACAGAAAGGATGCCGACAAGCTGCGGCAGTGACAGGTACCAGAACTGTTGCAGCGGCGTTGCGCCATCGATCTCCGCGGCTTCATACATTTCGCTTGAAACCGACTGCATGGCCGCGAGAATGAAAAGGAAAGAGAGCGGGAAGTAGCGCCAGGCCTCAAAAGCGATCACCGTTGATAGGGCGACCGGGAATTGGAAGGTCAGCCCGAAGATGGTGACGTCCACATCCCGGGTCCCGAAGAAGTTTATCGGTGCACCGATCAGGCCCATCTCGACCAGCATCGCGTTGATGGTGCCTGAGAATGGATCGAGCAGGATGATCCAGGTGAAGGCGACCGCGATCACTGGGGCGACATAGGGAAACAGCAAAAGGCCGCGGAGGATCCCACGGCCTTTGAATGCGACATTCATGAGCTGAGCGGCGAACAGACCAACGACCAGCGCGCCGGCCGTTGAAAAGACCGTGTAGTAGATCGTAACCCGCAGAACAGACCAGAACTCCGAGGCGCTGAAAACGCGCTCAAAGTTTTCCAGGGTGAAATCAAAGCTGGTGAGGATGTTGATCCCGTTTCCGAACGTTGCCGGGTCGGTGGCACGCACATCTTCAGGCGCATCGAGGAAGCCCTGACCGACCTCTGCGGTCAGGCGGAACCGTTCGCGGAAACCGCCCTCCAAATCGCCAAGGTTGCAGGACAACTCACGGCCAGTGAGGCGGCAGCGTTCATCGAGCTCGGTAACGGTCAGACCGGCTGGAATCGTATCGGTGAAACCCGCCTCTTCCACCGCCTGGCTCGGCGAGGAGTTGCGGATGCGGTACTCAAGCTCAACCACATCGCCGATGGCTTCCGCGTCGCCGCGCAGACGCTCGGTGACGACGGTCGAGGGTGGACGTAGATCGCCTAGCTCCACCGGCTTCACAGATATCCAGAAGTTGGCCAACAGCGGTCCAAGGACGATCAGGATCACGATCAAGGCTGTCGGCAACAGCATGTTGAACGCCAGGCCGGCCTCGCGCTTGCGCATCGGCCCGACGCCTTTTGGCGGTCCGGAAGAGACGGTGGATTGCTGATCAGCGATGGACACGGCCTTCACCCTTGATGGTCACGGGTTGGAAGCGAAGGGTGCCGGAGAGTAGGGGGAGGGCGCCAAGCCACGGACCCGTGCCATGGCGCCCACTCATTCGGCGGACTCGCGCGTTACTCGATGCGCGCAAGTTCCTCATTGATGATCGCCACGGTGGCAGCCGCATCACGCTCACCATCAATAAACTCGCGCACATAGCGGTTGATGATCTGAGAGTTCACGATCTGCGATGCCAGGGCAAGCTGCCCCTCGACGACGCCCCAACGGTCGGCGGTTTCCAGACCGGCGACAATCTCGGAAATGACGTCAGCGGGATAGAGATCCGATAGCGGTGCCCGGCGATCGACGCCGACATCAAGCTGCGACCATGCATCGACAAACGCGGTCGGGTCGTCTTCGGTGCCACGGCGAACCGGAAACTTGCCTTCCGGTGCGATGGACAGCGTCGCCGTGTAGCCTTCATTCATGGAGTACTCCACGAACGCTTGGGCTGCATCGAGATCCGCGCCGGTCGTGATGCCGAAGTAGCGAACGTCGGCCCAGGCAGCGCCGTCTGCATTGGACGGACCGGAGAAGGTCGTGACGATGCCGGTGCGACTTGCCAGTTCGCGGGAGGTGGTGTCGTCATTGATGGTCGGTGGTGCAGAATCCCGCAGACCAGCCAACTCATCAAGGATGAATGGCGACCAGATGATCATCGCAGCTTGGCCGGCGAAGTAGAGCTCACGCGATTGCTGCCAGAACAGGTCACCTGGAGGGGAGGCTTCCGCCAAGACCTTGTAGAACTCAAGGACTTCGACAGTGGAGGCTTCGTCGAGCGCCATCAGGCCGTCTTCGCTAACGGGCGTAACGCCGTTGGCGAGGAACACATGCTCCAGCACCTGGCTCATGAAGTTTTCGTCGATCTTGGTCGCGGCGACGAAACCGAACACCTCAGGCGGATTGTGAAGAGCTTCAACAGCCGCAACGATGTTGGCGTAAGAGGTCGGGGGCTCAAGGCCTGCGCCCTCGAACAGATCGGCGCGATAGACGACCATCTGCGTCCAGCCATCAACCGGAACGGCGGCGTAGAGTTCGTCATCGACTTCCGCCATGCCGAGCGCGCCCGGTGCGAACGTATCGTTGCCCAGGTCTTCGATCACATCAGTTGCAGCATCTGGGTCCAGGATGCCAGCTTCGGTCCAGGGGAAGACATATTGCAGCGTGTGCTAGCTCACGTCAGGCAGATCGCCGGCGGCAAAGGCGGCCGTTGCGCGTGTGCCGAGTTCGTTTTCCGACACCGGGATTACATCAACGTCGATGCCGGTCTCGCTGGCGAAGTCGGCAGCCATCTGTTGCTGGACGGCTAGGCGCTCGGGCTGCTCTTCAGTGGTCCAGAAGCGAATGGAATCCGACTGGGCCATAGCAGACCCTGCCAGCATCGTTCCTGCTAGAACCACAGACGCCGTCATAGTTAGATGTTTCATTTGTTCCTCCCTGTTTGGCCGTTCCCTCGTTTTTTGAAAGCGCTTCCGGTCGGCCAAACACCCCAGCGCCAGTCCCCATTGTTTGGAGATCGAACAAAACGTAATTCAGGATTTATCATCCGTCTAGACGACGCAGTGCACCGTTTTTGGGCCCTGCATGATTGTTAGGCGCGCCACCTCAAGACACGGCGCTCCACCTGTCCGAGGAGAAAGCTAACGGTCACGCCAAGCACGGAAAGGATAATCACGCCGGCGAAAAGTCGTTCCAGATCGTAGAGTGATCCGGCTTCCAGGATGTATGCGCCGACGCCGTGGCGCGCGCCCAGCATCTCGGCAGCAACAAGCAGGATAATGCCGATGGCGAGTGAGACTCTCAGACCTGAAAAGATGCCTGGCATCGCGCCGGGAAGCACGACTTTCCAGACGATGGAGGCCCAGGAAAGAGAGAAGCTTTGGCCCATCCGGATGAGCGTCCGGTCAACATTGTCCACCGCGCCATAGGTCGCCACGACCATGGGGGTAAAGGTGCCGAGCGCTATCAGGGCGTACTTTGAGCCCTCACCAATGCCGAACCAGATGATGAAGAGCGGCAGGAGCGCGATCTTGGGAATGGGGAAGATCGCCGCGACCACAGGCACAAGGCCCGCACGCACATGGGAAAACAGGCCAATCAAGATGCCGATGGCGATACCCGCCGTGCAGCCCATGGCCGAACCGACAAGGAACCGGCTGATGGAAGGGAGCAGATGCTCCCACAAAAGGCCCGTTCGCCAGAGATCGGCGAAGGTGCCCAAAACGTCGGTGGGATGCGGCAGGGTCAGGGTCGAGATCAGACCGAGGCGCGTTCCCACCTCCCAGACAACAAGAATGACGGCAAAGACGACTGGCCCGATCCACAGAATGGATTTCGGCGCAAAGCCGCCGCCGCGGAAGCGCACCGTCCGTTGATCTGTCCCGCCGTTTTGCGTGGTGTCAGGGCTAAGCATGGATCAGCTCCTGGTCGGCGGCGGCGGCTTCTTCGCGCATGAGGGTCCAAAGCTGCTTTTGGACCTTTTCGAGGTCGGCATCGCCCATTTGGCGCTCATCGAGTGGCCGATCGATTTCCACGATCTCGCGGATCGTACCGGGTCGCCGCGACAGGACCACGATGACATGGCCCAGGCGGACCGCCTCTTGCAGATTGTGGGTGACATAAACCGCGGTGAAGCGCTCGCGAGCCCAAAGCGCGATGAGATCGTCCATCAGGAGTTCGCGGGTCTGGCTGTCGAGGGCCGAGAGAGGTTCATCCATCAGCATCACAGCCGGATTGACGGCCAGCGCGCGGGCGATCGCGACGCGCTGTTTCATGCCGCCCGACAGCTGCTTTGGCAGGGCCTTGCGAAAATCTGAAAGTTTAGTGCGGGCGAGCACATCAGCGATGATGTTCTCGGACTTGGCGCCGCTCAGCCCGTGATCTTCGAGCACGAGACTGATGTTGCCCTCAACCGTGCGCCAAGGCAGCAGCGCGAAATCCTGGAAGACATAGGTCAGCGGGTTGAGACTGCCGGCGGGTGGTTCACCGACTTGCACAATCTGACCGCTGGTGGGGCGCTCCAATCCGCCAATGAACCGGAGCAGGGTGGACTTGCCACATCCTGATGGGCCGATGATGGAAACGATCCGTCCTGCAGGAATCTCCAGGTTGATGTCGCGCATCACTTCTAGCGCACCATAGTGATGGGAGACATTTTGGAGGAGTAGGTCCATAAGGCGGTGCCACCACTCTGGCTGATATGCAAATGGCGGCCGATGGGCCGCCATTCTTATCGATTGCGTAAGCGCTTAAAGGATGTCGACGTAGGACGGATCGACCAGCGTGTCAGTGCTCGAGCTGGCGTCAACCAGACCTTCGGATTTGAACCAATCCATCTGATCCTGCACCGAGGTCATGTTAAGCGCCGCGCCTTCATTGATGCGCATGGCACCATTGACGATCGGCGTGCGCGCATCGGCATACTCACGGTCAGTGTAAACGTAACCGTGGATGAGGCGAACCATTTCTTCCATCGCATCCTCGCCTTCGGTCTTGTCGACGAGGGCCGCGTTGAAGTCGGCGGCGCCGCGAGCAAAGGCAGACAGGAAGGCTTCGGTTTTGGCGCGCTCATCGGCAGCACTGTCCGATGAGGTAAAGACCGTCGTCACCTGATAGTTCGGAATGTAGTCGGCGACATCGCCAATGATGTGAACCGCGCCAGAGGCGGCCAGCGGCTTGGCGATGTGCGGAACGATCGACCAGGCATCCACCTGATCGGAGCGCAGCGCACCGATGATGTTGCCAACGCGCTGGAGCGGCTGGAACTCGACCTCAACACCTTCGGCTTGGCTGATCTTGGAGCCCATATAGTGAAATGAGGAGCCGGCCTGGGTCACGGCAAAGCTTCGGCCATCAAGATTGGCCGGGCTTGTCAGGCCATCCGTATGTGCGCCGTTGGAGACGATGATTTTCTGGCCATCGATGCCCTGCTCTTCAGACAGCGCGCCGCCGATTACCTTCGCTGCGCCACGCTCTGCAAGCGAGATCAGCGCGCCGGAAATGGCGGTGACCGCATAGTCCGCATCGCCAGAAGCAATCGCGACAGCCATCGGCTGGGCAGCCTGGAAGAACTCGAACTCCACGTCCAGCCCGGCATCGGCGAAATAGCCGCGCTCAAAAGCGACAAAGCTTGCCGCATGGCTGGTGAAGCGCAGAGCGCCGACCTTCACCGTGGTGTTGGCGAGCGCAGGCTTGGCGAGGAACGGGGTCGTGGCGGTGGCCGCCGCCCCAGCACCGATTAGGCCGAGCGTTTGGCGGCGTGTGAGCTTGGTCATTATGATCTCCCTTCAGCTCCCAAATTAGACGGACCTTTTGGTCCATTGCCGGGAGTCGTAGGGGGATGGCGGACGGCTGGCAAGCTTGGATCGGCAAAACTGCCGACCCTTATGAGCCCTTATGGCAATCGTTTGCCAAACCACATCCGACCGATGAGGCCGTCATGGCGAACAAACTCATGATAGAACGCCGCCGCTATGTGTCCGAGGATCAACAGCATCAACAGTGTTGCGAACAAGCCGTGGGCGGCGCGGGGCGGCAGATCGTTGAAAGAGGCCGGCAGAGGATCACCTGAGCCGCCAAAGACGATGGGTGGCAGTCCGGCCATTGCACTCATGGCGATGCCAGATCCGACCATGCCGAAAACCAGCAGATAAAGCCCCCAATGAGCCCATTTGGCTGCCCGGTTGAGGAGCGCATTGCCAATGTCAGCCTCCGGCGGATGGGTTGATCGCAAACGGATGACCAGACGGATGAGCATCAACACGCCGATCGCTAAGCCAGCGATCATATGTGAGCGGAGCGCGTCGATCTTAGTCGGATCGCTTTCTGGAATTGGGTCAAGCGCGACTGTTCCAACGATAAGAGCGACGAACAGCATAAGCGCCAAGAGCCAATGCAAGGCGACGAGGGCTGGATGGTAGCGTTTCATGGCAGAGGTTCCCGATTACAACTGCAATTGCAATATGCTATAATTGCAAAATGCAATATTTGCAATAAGCTATTCAACCGTCTAGCTGCACGCCATGACCCAACCGATCGCCACCAAATCACCTGACGCTGATGTGCTCGCCGCGCGCATAGAGAAAACGCGCCTTATCAGCCGGGGCTGGCACATCCAGCGGTTGGCTGGTCAACTTGACCGGGCGATGAATGCGAAGCTTGCCCCGCACGGGCTGACTGTCCAGACCTTTGCCCTGGTGATGATGGCGGCGGAAAACGATGGCCTGTCGCAAGCTGCCATTTCAGAACAGTTCAGTGCGCCAGCTTATGCCATCACGCGGTCCCTTGATCAGTTGGAGAGCGATGGCTTTCTGGAGCGACGTCCGCATCCAACCTCACGGCGAACCAATGGAGTGCATGCGACGGCAAAGACGCTCGCCCTGGTGCCGGCGCTGTTGGACATCATCGATGAGGTGAATGCTGCACTTGTAGCCGATTTGGAGCCCCAAGAGGCGAAGTCCATGCTCTCCCTACTGGAGCGCGTGCTGGCCAAAAACGAGCTTTAGGCGTTCGGTCGCGGTTTGATGCCGTTGAGCAGGATGGAGAGTACTGCCTGCGCGGCTTGATCCTGGAAGCCTTGCTGCTGGGACGCACCGCCGGTGACGGCATCAATCTGAGCTTCGAAATCGGCATAGTGCTGGGTGGTTGCCCAGATCATGAAAATCAGATGCACCGGATCAATGGGCGCCAATTTCTCGTCGGCAATCCAGCTGCGCAGAATGGCGGATTTGTCATCGACCAGGGTTTTGAGCCGGGTTTCCAAGAAGTCGCGCAAGATCGGCGCGCCGGCCAAAATCTCGCTGGCGAACAGGCGGGACGCCTCCGGCCGGTCGGCCGACATTTTCATCTTCAGCGAGATGTAGCGGCGTAGCTCCTCCACCGGGTCGCCGTCGGGATCAAGCGAGAGAAGCGGGCTCAGCCATTCCTCGACGATCTGTTCCAGCACCGTGCGGTAGATCGCTTCCTTGGAAGGGAAATAGTAGAGCAGGTTCGGCTTGGACATGCCGGCCTTGTCGGCAATCGCGTCGATGGTGGCGCCGTGATAGCCGCGGGCGGAAAACTCGCGGACAGCTGCACTGGCAATCGCGGCCCTGTTTTCCCTTTGAATTCGGCTTGGTTTGTTCAATGCCAAAGTCCTTGTCGGCGAATGCCTTTATCTACGGAACTTGACGCATAGCGCGCTGATCCATTTGCGAGCAAGACTGCCAACATTCGACCATTTGGTCAAAATCTTGACGACCGGGCGATTGCGGTTTTGACTGGATCAACCGTTGGCAGCGATGAGGGGATCGTTATGGGTATGGCAGGCAATCAGCCAGGCGAGAATTTACGGATCAACCCGGAGCGCCTCTGGGATTCGCTGATGGATATGGCGAAGATCGGCCCCGGCATCGCGGGTGGCAACAATCGCCAGACGGTGACCGACGAGGATGCCGAGGGCCGCAGGCTCTTCCAGAAATGGTGCGAAGATGCTGGCCTGACCATGGGTGTCGACGAGATGGGCACCATGTTCATGCGCCGCGAGGGCACTGATCCGGAGGCGCTGCCGGTCTATGTTGGCTCACACCTCGATACCCAGCCGACCGGCGGCAAGTATGACGGTGTGCTCGGCGTGTTGGGGGGATTGGAGATCATCCGCACGCTCAACGATCTCGACATCAAGACCAAGCACCCGATTGTCGTCACCAATTGGACGAATGAGGAAGGCACCCGTTACGCGCCGGCGATGATGGCGTCTGGCGTGTTTGCAGGCGTACTCGATCAGGACGATGTCTATTCTCATACGGATGCCGAAGGCAAAGCGTTCGGCGATGAGCTTCAGCGCATCGGTTGGAAGGGCGAGGAAAAGGTGGGCGACCGCAAGATGCACGCCTTTTTCGAGCTGCACATTGAGCAGGGACCTATCCTGGAAGCTGAGGGCAAGGATATCGGCGTTGTCACACACGGGCAGGGGCTGCGCTGGATCGAGTGCACGGTGACTGGCAAGGAGAGCCACACCGGCTCAACGCCCATGCCGATGCGCAAGAATGCCGGGCGTGGGCTCGCCCAGATCACGGAATTGGTCCACACCATCGCGATGGACAATGCGCCGAACGCCGTTGGCGCCATCGGGCACATTGATGTCTATCCCAACTCGCGCAACATCATTCCGGGCAAGGTGGTTTTCACCATCGATTTCCGGTCGCACGAGTTGGATCGATTGAACGCCATGGTGGCGCGTTTTGAGGAAGAAGCGCCGAAGCTCTGCGAGGCTATTGGCGTGGAGCTGTCTCATGAAATCGTCGGACAGTTCGATCCGCCGGCCTTTGATGAAGGCTGCGTGACGATGATCCGCGAGGCGGCCGAGCGCCTTGGTTATTCTCACCGCGATATCATTTCCGGCGCCGGCCATGATGCGTGCTGGATCAACCGCGTCGCGCCGACGGCGATGGTCATGTGCCCCTGCGTGGATGGCCTGTCGCACAATGAGGCCGAAGAAATCACAAAGGATTGGGCACGGGCAGGGGCCGACGTTCTGTTCCACGCGGTGGTGGAGAAGGCGGAGATCGTGGGGTGAGGGGACTCCTATGGTACCGTCTGCGCGAGATCCCGGCTCAAGGCCGGGACTTGGTTGTCTTCGCGGAAGCCCCGGACTTGATCCGGGGCCGCGAGCAACCTGATGCCGTTTTATGTCTACATGCTCGCCAGCCGGCCAAACGTCGCGCTCTATGTCGGCTCAACCAGCAACCTGGCTCAACGCGTTTCGCAACACCGAGTCGGATCAGTGTCAGCCCACACAAAGCGCTATCAAATTCACGCGCTGGTCTGGTGCGAGCAGCATTCCGAGCGGCACCTTGCTGCAAAACGCGAGCATCAAATCAAGCGTTGGCGACGCGACTGGAAGATCGCGCTAATCGAAGAGAACAATCCTAAGTGGCGCGATTTGAGCGCCGACCTACTGAGTTAGTCGTTCACGATATCCCGGCACGACGCCGCGGCATGAACCGAAGAAAGCTAGGAAT